>Ga0080064_1002122_pt1 | contig 35427 bp, 27 predicted proteins | sample Subgrocontami54m_FD_69260 | JGI IMG/M metagenome (GOLD analysis project Ga0080064, IMG submission 69260) | Subsurface groundwater microbial communities from S. Glens Falls, New York, USA - GMW46 contaminated, 5.4 m (SPADES assembly) (version 2) ...
GCCGCGACTCGGGGGCTTGGCGACCGGCTGGTCGCGGGGCTGGTCGACGGGGACGAGTATCGCGTCTCGATAGACGGTGCGGTGAGCGTTACACGGATCGATCCAACGCCAGCCGATCTGGTGTCCAAGGCGCCCGTGAGCGGGCGGTGCATGTCCAACGAGCAGGCGCGCGAGGTGGCGGAGGCGGCTCGACGGCTGGAACGGCATTGTGGCTGTCCGCAAGACGTCGAGTGGGCCTTCGACGCGGATGGCGAGCTGGTCGTGCTACAGACGCGGCCGATCACCACGCTGCAGACCGACCCTTGCGATGAGAACCTCAGGGTGTGGGACAACGCCAACATCGTGGAGAGCTATCCAGGCCTTACCACCCCGCTCACGTTCTCCGTCGCCAGGGAAGCGTACGCGTCCGTGTACCGCCAGGCGTGTTTGGCGCTTGGCGTGCGGCCCAACATCGTGGCGGCGAAGGAGCCAGTCTTCGAGCAGATGATCGGTTTGATCGACGGGCGGGTCTACTACAACCTGAACAGTTGGCACCGCGTGCTGGCGCTGCTGCCGGGGTTTCGCCACAACCAGGCCTTCATGGAGCGCATGATGGGCGCTCGGCGGCCGGACGGGCCGACCGATACCGCTGTTGCTAGTCGGCCACGACCTCCGTTCCGCGAGTCGGTCTGGATGGGGCTGACCCTGGCGCGGCGATGGATGACGTTGGAGCGGGAGTGTCGGCGCTTCCTCGTCGCGGTTGAGGCGCTCAGATCCGACTTTCGCGCAGGCCCGGTCGGGGCGTGCGGCGCGGATGCGCTGCTCGACCAGTACGAAGAGCTGCGGATGCGCGCCCTCGGCTCGTGGCGGGCGCCGATCATGAATGACCTGGCGCTCATGGTCGCCCATGGCGCGCTGCGCCGCGCGGCCGAGCGCTGGCTCGGCGACGACGCGAACGCGGTCGTGAACGACTTGCTCCGGACGGGAAACGTGGCGAGTCTCGACCCCGCGCGCTCTGTGGCGGAGATCGCTGCGAAGATCCGTGCGCACCCCGCGATGTGCGATGCGTTTCTCGGTTGTGTCGAGGCCAGCCTCGCCGAGGACGTCCGTCATCTCCCTGCTCTCGACCCGATCCGCCAGTGGTTGGAGTCGTACCTGGAGCGTTGGGGCGCGCGTTGTCCCGGCGAGCTCCAGCTCGATAGAACGACCTATGCGGAGGACGCGACCCCGCTCCTTCGGGCGGTCCGAGACGCCGTGGAACGGGAACCTGGATGGTTGGACGATGGAGTGCGCTCCGCGGACCGGGGTCTGAGAATCGATCGACGGCTCTCAAGCTCCAATCCGGTGGTCAGCGCACTCCGGAGATGGGCGTTCGGGGTCCTGCTCAGTCGAACACGTTGGCACCTGGCACGGCGCGAGGCGATGCGGTTCGCGCGTGGCGAGGTGTTCGCGATCGTTCGCCGTATCTTCAACGCCCTCGGGGAGGATCTCGCGGCTCGCCGGGTTCTGGCCGCGGGCGCCGATGTCCATTATTTGGACGTTCGTGAAGTGCGGGCCCTGGTTCACGGCACTGGGTTCGTCGGCGACCCGCGGGCGCTGGTGTCGGCCCGCCGTGCTGCATACGAGGCCTACCGAGCGGCGCCGTCAGCGCCAGGACGTTTCGAGACGCGGGGGCCGGTCGTGCTCGGAGGTCGGCGTTCGATGCACTCCACCGTGGCGGCGACCGGGTGTGGGGCGGTGCTCCGAGGAACGGGCGCTGCGCCCGGGATGGCTCGCGGGCCAGCCATCCTCGTGGAGGAGCCGAATCAGGCGCCGAGCATCGACGGCCGCATCGTGGTGGCGCGGTCTACTGATCCCGGGTGGATACCACTCCTGATGTCGGCGGCGGGGCTCCTCGTGGAGCGTGGCAGCGTGCTCTCACACTCCGCCATCGTCGCCCGCGAACTAGGGATTCCGACGATTGTGGGGATCCCGGGTCTCATGGAGTCGATCGCCCCTGGTCAGGTCGTCTCGATGAATGGGTCGAGCGGAGAAGTGATCCTGGAGGATGCCAGTGTCCGTTGAGTCCGGCCGCGAGGGACGCCTGCGCTATAGCCAGTGCTGGGAGGACGTCGACTGCGCCCGGGCGGCCCTCGAGATTCGCCCTGGCAATACGGTTTTGGCGATCGGCGCGGCCGGCGACAACGTGCTGGCCATGCTCCAAGACGAGCCCGGACGCATCATTGCCGTCGACTCGGAACCGGCGCAGTGCGCCCTGATCAAGCTGAAGCTTGCCGCGGCGCGCGTGCTCGATCCCGACGAGGTGGCTCCTTTTCTATGCGAAGGCGACGCCGCGGCGGCACGGTACGCGCGAATTCGTCCCCAGATTGGGGCCTCGGCACAGCGCTATTGGGAGCAGCACAGCACGGGTCTGGAACGGGGCGTGATCCACACGGGGCGCTTCGAGCGGTATCTGGCGCTCTTCCGTCGCTGGTTGCTGCGTTGGGTTCCCGGGGGCAACGTTGTTCGCGCCATGCTCGCCGCGTCATCGGTGGAGGAACAACAGCGGATCTACCGGATGCAGTGGGATTCCGCCCTGTGGCGAGGCCTGTTTTGCGCGTTCTTCAGCCGCCGTTTCATGGCGCTGCGTGGGAGAGATCCAGCGTATTTCACCCACTCCGAGGTGCACGATGTGGCCGAGCACTACCGGAAGCGGGCGCGGCTCGCTCTCACGGCGCTGCCGCTCAGCACCAATTCGTACGTGACCTACATCCTCTCCGGCCGATACGACACGGCCGCGCGCACGCCCGCGTACCTGCTGCCCGAGGTAGTGGAACAGATTCGCCCGCGACTCGACCGTGTCGAGGTTCGGAACGCCTCAGTGACGGCCGTGCTTCGTGACTGCCCGGATGCGACCGTCGATGCCTTCTACCTGTCTGACGTCTTCGAGCTGTTCGACGAAGAGGCGTACGCGGAGACCCTCGCCGAGGTCGCGCGGGTCGGGCGACCGGGGGCGAGGATCTGCTACTGGAACAACCTGGTTTCTCGTCAACGCCCTGAGCGATTGTCCGCGGCCATCTGCTCGCATGCCGATCTGGGGGAGCGGCTCTACCAAGGGGACCGAAGCTTCCTTTACTCCCGATTTGTGGTCGAGTCCGTAAAGGGGAGGGCGTCGTGAACCCACTCGAGTCGTTCGCTCAGCCCGACGTGCTCTTCCGCATGTTGGCTGTCGGAGTCGGCTACGCTGCTCTGTTCGGTGCATGTGAGGGTGCAGGGCAGGTCTGGCGTCTCGCGCCCGAGCTGACGCGAAAGATCGCCCACGTGGTGGGAGGGGCCATTGCCCTGGGTTTTCCGCTGGTTTTTGATTCCCCTTGGCCGGTGATTGCGCTGGCGGTCTTGTTCGTGGTGCTCCTCGCCGTCACGGCCAGGCTGGGCCTGCTCGGTTCGATTCATGGGGTGGACCGTGCAACCATCGGCGCCATTCTGTACCCGGTTGGGGTGGCCATCGCTTTGGTGGGCGCGCAACACCATGCTGCGTGGTACTCGGTGGCGATCCTCTCCCTCAGTCTCGGCGACGCCGCGGCGGGTGTGGTTGGAAGCAGATGGGGCCGCCTGCGATTTTGCGTGTGGCGCTCCGCGAGATCAGTCGAAGGGTCATTGGCTGCCTTTGGTGTTTCCGCGGCAGCGACGGCGCTCGTGCTCTCGGCAACTGGAAGCGCTGCTCCGCTTATCGGGGCGCTCCTCGTGGGGGCCGCCGTCGCCGTCGTGGAAGCGGTTTCTCCTGGCGGAACTGACAACGTCACGGTGCCCGTCGTCGCGCTGATAGCCGTCGCCAGTCCCTCAACCGCAGCTGCGGTGGTCGTCGCGTCGATCTGCCTGCTGGTACTGGGTGTTTCCGTGCCGAGGTCGGTGTCCCTGTCGGAAACCGGTCTGGGCCCTTCCCACCCATGACGCGGGTCGAGATCGCTGAGCTCGAACCCGGTAGCGCCGTTGGGACGATGGACTCCCTGGCCCCCGTTGCCCCGACAAGCTGGGAACGGTCGCTCCTGCGGCCCCATCACCCGTTTCTCGAATACGGCTCCTGGCGGCTGTTCCTCGTGATCCGTGATGGCCGACCGGCCGCGCGGGCGATCGCGGCCGTGGATTCGAGGCAGACGAGCGGCGCTGGCCAGGTTGGGACGATCGGGTTTCTGGCCCACGACGGCGATCTCGGCGGGCTCGAACTTGCGATCGGGAGGGCCGAGGCGTGGCTCGCGGAGAGCGGCGCGCGAGTGGGACGGTGCCCCGTGCAGTTCTCGACGTGGTTTGGGCATCGTCTAGGGCTGGATGGGATCGCCGATTCGAGTTGCTTCGCCATGGAGCCCGCGCCCGCGCCGGAGGTGGCGGAGTTGCTGGAGCGCCGAGGGTACGTCGCCGCGCACCGCGCCGTCTCGCACCTAGTGTCCAACGACCGCGCAATAGCTGGCGCGCGGCGCGGGCCGCGGCGCCTGCAGGTGAGCGGTTTTAGAGAGCGCGCGCTCGACCGCGACGGTCTGGAGGCGGATGTTGACGCCATCTACCGAGTCGCGACGGCCGCCTTTCGCACGAGTTGGGGGAATAGCGAGATCTCCCCGTGCGAGTTCAGGGCGCTGTACCTGCCGGTCGCCCGCGCGGCTGATCCCGAGCTCGTGCGTCTCATCGAGAGCCCTCTGGGAGAGGTGGTTGGTTTTGCGTTCGCCTTCGGGGAGCGTGTTGCTGGGCGTTCTTGCCGAGCTGGGGATGGCGCACCACGCTCGACACCAGGTCGCCCGCCCCATGCGCTGGAGGCAGCCGCAACCATCGAGCCGACCGACATCGTTGATGCCGCCAGACTCAGGCGGGATGAAGTTGACATAATGGATACGACGACGGTGGGGGAGGACGGAGACAGCCGGAGGCGGGAGAGCGGCTTCGTACTAAAGAGCCTTGCGGTGACGCCGCGGGTGGCAGCGGAAACACCGGGTCTCGGTCTCGCGCTCGTCGCTCGACTGCACGAGCTGGCGGAGGAGCGCGGCTGGCACTTCGGGATCCACGCGCTCACGACGCAAGGATCCTCAACTCACAAGGTCTCCGCGCGGTGGGGGAAGCAGATCAGAAGCTACGCGACGTTCGAGCGAGCGCTGTCGGGTGGGCGGCCATGACCATCCTGCTACAGAACGACGAGCTCGGCGTGAGACTGCGTGCCAGCGACCGCAATGTCGCGAGCTGCACCAACACCACGCAGCTCTTCTTCGACGCGTCGTGTCGCCGGGCGGCTGATCCCGCGGTAATCGCGCCGGATGGTCGCTGCCTGTGGACTTTTGAAGAGCTGGCACGAAGCGCCGCCAGTCTGGCCTCGGAGCTGATCAGGCGCGGGGTTGCTCCAGGAGATCGAGTCCTCGCGCTCCCTGTGGGCCAACGGGAGGCGATACGCGCCGCCGCGGCTGTGCTGTGGGCGGGCGCAACGCTCGTCATTCCGCCAACGTCGCTCGGCCTCCGCCGTGCGCTGCGGGCCGCGGTGGATGCCAAACCCCGAGCCGTGATGGTTGAGCCCAGGGCATGGATGCTCGCGGCCGTCGAGCCTCGACTGCTGGCCATCCCGATTCGCGTAGCGACGAGCCGAAGCCTCGGATCCAGCATGCCCGGGCTGCGGGGCTTGGGCGATCTGATGCCACCCGTCGCATGCAGCCCTCAGCAACCAGCGGTCGTCAGCTTCACCACGGGAACGACGGGTCCTCCAAAAGCGATCGTCAAGTCGCATGCAGTCCTCACGGCGCAGCATCGGGCGCTCCATCGCCTTTGCGGGGGTCGACCCGACGACGTCGATCTGGCGGGCGTGCCGCTCCTCGTCCTGCACAACCTCGCCCGCGGTGTGACGAGCGTTCTCCCGCCCCCGGGCAGCACGCAATCGCTCGGCTTTGGCCGGGCGACTGCGGCAGCGATCGAGTGCTGCGGCGTCACCACCATGGCAGGATTCCCGAGCCTGTTCGAGGCGCTGGCGCGCGAAACTTCGCCAGGACAGCTCAGCGGACTCCGTTCAATGCACGTCGGCGGCGCTCACGTTCGCTCAGCACTCGTCCGCGATCTGCTGGATCGAGCACCGAACGCCGAGGTCAGCGTCGTCTACGGCTCGACGGAAGCCGAGCCCATCTCGTCGATCGGCGCCCACGAGTACCTAGCCTGCGAGCCTGAGCTCCTCGCGGGTCGTGGGATCTGCGTTGGCCGCCCCGTCGCCGAAGTCACGATAGGGTACTCTAAGTTGACAGAACGTATGATTGGGGCGGGCAGTGATACTGGACCCATCCTGGTGAGGGGACCACAGGTCGTCGCCTCCAATCCATGCAGCGTCCTGGACACCGGTGACGTCGGACGGCTCGACGAATGTGGTCGCCTCTGGCTCATGGGCCGAGCCGCGAACGTCGGGCCGGGCCCGTTGTACCCGGCTCAGGTCGAGCCAAGCGTCGCCGCGCTGCCGTGGGTCCGAGCGGCTGCGCTCTTCAACGATGCCCGCAGCGGCGGAGTTCGCGCAGCCCTCGCGGTCGAGACCGGCGCTCGTATCACTCGCTCCCAACGCGCACAGCGCCTCTCGGAGCTGCAGGTCCTCGTGGCCTCCCGCGGCTGGCCCATCTCCGATCTGCTACTGCTCCGTCGGCTTCCGCGTGACCACCGCAGCGGCTCGAAGATGGATTACGAGCGCCTCAAGTCCTCTCTAGGAAGAAGATAGAGATAATGTGAATTATCTTTAGCATCAATAGCCGTGGCCTTCCCGGCGAGGAGGACGTCGTCCTGCAGGGTCTCCTGTGACTATAATAGTCACATCCGAGGGATAGAGGTGGCCATGAGGCAAGTGGGCGTTGCACAACTCAAGGCGTCGCTGAGCAAGTACCTCTCCATGGTCAAGGACGGCGAGGAGCTATTGATTACCGATCGCGGAAATCCGGTCGCTCGCATCGTTCCATCTGCACCGACCGACGACATGCCGGCTCATCTCCGCAAGCTTGCGCGGGAGGGTCGGGTCAAACTGCCTTCGAGGCAGCCTACCAAAGAGTTCTGGGACGAGTTCTTCGCTCTGCCAAAACCCTCGGATCCTGAGGGGCTCGTCCTCAAGGCTCTTCTAGAAGAGCGAGAGGAAGGCTGGTGAGCTTTTGGGACGCTTCCGCAGTAGTGCCACTGTGTCTCGCGACCGCGCCGGTCGAGCTCCGGGCACTCGCCGCGCAGGAGACAGATGCGAGCCATTGGTGGGCGACACGGGTTGAGTGCGTTTCGGCCTTCGCGCGCCGAACGCGTGAGGGACAATTGACTCCTCCGTCGCTGCTCAAGGCCGACCGTGCGCTCGAGACACTGCTTTCCGCCTGGACGGAGATTGAGCCGACAGATTCAATACGCGACCGAGCTGAGCGCCTGTTGCGACTTCATCCACTACGGGCCGCTGACGCACTTCAACTGGCGGCCGCACTCGATGCGACCGATGGCGCGCCCGGTGGCTGGGGGTTCGTAAGCCTGGATAACCGCCTGAGAGCCGCTGCCGCCAAGGAGGGCTTCACCATCCTGCCTGCGACGGTCTGATACACTTCTCATTGAAATGGGCCTGCGATCTCGTCCCTGAGCGGGCGAGATTCTTTATGTAAATCGCTTCCCTACCCGAGGTTTCACCTTTGTACAAGCCCGTCCCGTCGAAGGCGGATTTTCCCGCCCTCGAGCATGAGATCCTCCGTTTCTGGAAGGAGCACAGCGTCTTCGAGACGCTCGTGGAGCGCAATCGCGGCAACGAGCGCTACTCCTTCATTGACGGGCCCATCACGGCCAACAACCCCATGGGCGTCCACCATGCGTGGGGCCGTACCTATAAGGACGTTTACCAGCGCTTCTGGGCGATGCGGGGGCGGGACGAGCGCTACCAGAACGGCTTCGACTGCCAGGGTCTCTGGGTCGAGGTCGAGGTGGAGAAGGCGCTGGGCTTGAACTCCAAGAAGCAGATCGAGGAGTACGGTCTCGACCGCTTCGCCGAGAAGTGTCGCGAGCGCGTCCTCCAGTACGCCGGCGTGATCACCCAGCAATCCATTCGCCTCGGCCAATGGATGGACTGGGACCACTCCTACTACACCATGTCTGACAACAACATCGAGCACATCTGGCACTTCTTGAAGCGCTGCCAGGACAACGGCTGGCTCTACAAGGGCTGGCGGACGATGCCGTGGTGCACCCGGTGCGGTACGTCCCTCTCGCAGCACGAGCTGATCGGCACGGACTCGTACCGCGAAGTCATCCATCCCTCGCTTTATGTAAAGTTTCCCCTACTGGACCGCCCTGGTGAGTCGCTGATGGTGTGGACGACCACTCCCTGGACCCTCCCTGCGAACGTCGCCGCCGCCGTCCACCCAGAGCGCGACTACGTCCGCGTGCGCGTGGGCGATGAGACGTTGATCCTGTCGCCGAAGACGCTCGGCCAGGTGTTCGGCAAGCACACCACCGTCCAGTCGTCCGGCAGCGATCCGCTCGTCGGTTGGACGTACCAGGGCGGCACGCCCCCCGAGGTGGTCGAGACGATCCGCGGCAGCGAGCTCGTCGGCCTGCGCTACAAGGGGCCCTTCGACGAGTTGCCCGCGCAGCAGGGCGTCGAGCACCGCGTCATCCCATGGGAGGACGTGGGCGAGGAAGAGGGCACGGGCATCGTCCACATCGCACCGGGCTGCGGCGCAGAGGACTTCGCACTTGGCCAGGCGCTCGGCCTGCCTGTTCTGGTCCCGATCGACGATAACGGCGACTTCGTGCCCGGCTATGGCCAGCTCGTCGGGACCAACGTCCACGACGTGAAGGACGCCGTCGTCGTCTCACTCGACGCGAAGAAGGTCCTCCACAAAGTTGCAAAGATCCAGCACCGCTATCCCACGTGCTGGCGTTGCGGTGAAGAGATCGTGTTCCGCGGCGTGTCGGAGTGGTTCGTCTCTGCGCAGGAGATCCGCCCCCGCATGATCCGCGCCGCCCGCACCGTCGAGTGGACCCCCTCCTATGCCGGGAAGCGGATGGAGGACTGGCTCAATAACATGCAGGACTGGTGCATCTCCCGGAAGCGCTACTGGGGGTTGCCGTTGCCCTTCTATCCGTGCGAGCAGTGCGAGAAGCTCACTGTGGTCAGGTCGGTCGAAGAGCTGCGAAGTCTCGCGGTCGATCCGGCGGTGCTGGACGGCGTGCGCGAGCTGCACCGTCCGTGGATCGACGCCGTCAAGATCCGCTGCCCTGGCTGCGGCTCCGAGGTCGGTCGCGTCACCGACGTCGGCGATTGCTGGCTGGACGCTGGCATCGTGCCGTTCTCGACGCTCGGCCCTGGCGCGCTGAAAGACCCCGAAGAATGGGCAAAGTGGTACCCGGCGGATTGGGTCTCCGAGATGCGCGAGCAGATCCGCCTGTGGTTCTACAGCATGCTCTTCATGAGCGTAACGCTGGAGGACCGGGCGCCCTACAAGGCTGTGCTGGTCTACGAGAAGCTCATGGACGAGACGGGCCAGCCGATGCACAAGAGCCACGGCAATGCCATCTGGTTCGAGGAGGCCGCGGAGCGCATGGGCGCCGACGTGATGCGCTGGCTCTACGCGGGTCAGAGCCTCCAGAGCAACCTGCTCTTCGGCTACGGTCCCGCCGAAGAGGTGCGCCGCAAGCTCCTCGTCCTGTGGAACGTCTATAGCTTCTTCGTCGGCCGCGCAATGTCGGAGGGTTTCCGACCGGTGGCGGAGCCTTCTGGCAGTTCCGTCTTTCCCCTTGGAGGGGAGGCCCCTCCTATTGTCCGTGGTGCGGGGGAGGGCACTTCCCCCTCCCCCCTTGTGGGGGAGGGTTGGGGTGAGGGGTGGACCCTCGCGTCCGGCGGCGGCCCAGGGGAAGTTGCGCGCACGCGCATGGATCGGTGGATCCTCTCGCAGCTCGACGCCCTCGTAGCCGTGGCGAACACGCGCCTCGAAGCGTACGACGTCGCGGCGGTCGTCGACGCGGCGGATCGCTTCGTGGACGATCTGTCCACCTGGTACCTGCGCCGCGGTCGTGCGCGTTTCTCGCGGGCCGCGGACCCGGCGGATCGAGACGCCGCGTTTGCCACGTTGCACGAGAGTCTCGTGCTCCTCGCCCGGATCATTGCGCCGATCATGCCGTTCATGGCAGAGGAGATGTATCAAAACCTGGTCCGCTCCTGGGATCGCGAGGCGCCCGACAGCGTTCACCTCACGCCCTATCCCGCGAGCGACCAATCGCGGCGCCAGCCCGACCTCGACTCTGAGATGGAGCTCGCCCGCGAGGTGGTTACCCTCGGGCGATCGGCTCGAAGCGAGGCCGGCATCCGCGTGCGCCAGCCCCTTCCTTCCATAACGATCGCCAGCGAGTCCGCGAGCCTCCAGCTCTCCGACGAGCTGCGCCGCGAGATCGCCGACGAGCTGAACGTGAAGTCGGTGCTCATCGCTGAGAACTTCGACGCCTTCGCGCGGCGTGTGGTGCGGCCCAACCCTCGATTGCTGGGTCCAAAGCTGGGCAAGCAGTTCCCCGAGGTTAACCAGGCGCTCCAGGCGGGCGACTACACCATCGAGTCCGATGGCTCCGTCTCAGTTCGTGGCCACACCCTTTCACCCGAAGAAGTAAACGTGAGCCTCGAGCCGCGAGAGAACCAGTCCGTCGCCCAGGACCTGCGGTTCCGCGGGGGCATCGCCGTGGCGCTCGATCAGAACGTGACGCCCGAGCTGCGTAACGAGGGCCGTGTCCGTGAAGTGGTGCACCGCGTGCAGACCATGCGAAAGGATGCTGGGCTGAACGTCGACGATCGCATCGTGCTCGGGTACGAGGGGTCCGGCTCGTGGGACCAGCTTTTCTCCGAGTATCGTGATCAGATCTTGAGCGCCGTTGGAGCTGAGGATCTTCAACCCGTGGGCTCCGTGAGCACCAACGGGGATGGCAGTCACTCCTGGAGCGGAAACCTGGACGACGAGGAGATCGGGCTCGCGCTCCGGCGGGCCGGTGACTGAGCAGTCGCCGACGCGCAATGTGGAGTACGGCCTGCGGACAGGCAACCCCGAGCCGCTGCTGCCGGCAACCCACTCCGGCCTGCGGGCGAGAACGTCCCGCGTCGCGTTGCTGCGGCGGCTCGTCGGCTCCTCGCTCGTCGGCGGGTTCGTGCTCGCCGCGGACCAGATCACCAAGGCGCTCGCCGAGCGATTCCTGCTGGGCCATCCCGATCAATCCATGCACGTCATCAGCGACTTTGCGCGGCTCACCTACGTGTCGAATCGGGGCGCCGCTTTTGGGATTCTCCAGGATCGCACTGAGTTCTTCGTCGTCGTCGGGCTGGTGGTCGTCGGCGTCATCCTGGCGAGCTACTGGTACTTCCCCGTCACGAGCGGCGTGCTGAATCTTGCGCTCGGGCTCCAGCTCGGGGGCGCGGTGGGCAACCTGATCGACCGGGTGCGTTTTGGGTACGTCGTGGATTTCATCGACCTCGGCGTTTGGCCCGTGTTCAACCTCGCGGACTCGGCGATCGTCGTCGGCGTCGGCATCCTTGCGTTCCATCTTCTCCGGTCGTCCGATGGCCGCACGACCTAGCGCCGCCGCGTCCACCTTGCATACCGTTGAGTCCGATGGCGCGGGCATGCGATTGGATGCGTACCTGTCGCGCTACCTCGGCGAGCATTCGCGCTCGGAATGGCAACGCTTGCTCGAATCTGGCTCCGTTACGTTGGACGGTGCGCAGTCCAAGCCCGCCCAGCGGCTCACCGGTGGCGAGACCGTGGAGGTCCACCCCGTGGCCGACGTGCCCCTCCTCGAGCCCGATCCGTCAATCCACCTGGACGTCGTCTACGAGGATGACGCCATCGTCGTCATCGACAAACCGGCCGGCCTAGTCGTCCACCCGGCGCCTGGCCACGAGACCGGAACCCTAGTGCACGCGCTCTTAGCCCGCTTCCCTGCGCTTCGGGACCCGACCGGCGAGATGCGGCCAGGTATCGTCCATCGGCTGGACAAGGACACGTCCGGCCTCATGGTCGTCGGGAAGACGGCGCCGGTCGTGGCGGAGCTGCAGCGGCAGATGCGAGAAGGTGGTGTGCAAAAGCGATATCGATTGCTCGTCGCCGGCGTCATTCAGGAGAATCGCGGCACTATCGAGGCGCCGATCGGCCGCGATCGCATGCATCGCCAGCGCATGTCCGTCCGACCCGATGGCCGCGCTTCGCTCACGGAGTTCTGGGTGCTGGAGCGCTTTGCGCGCTACACGTTCGTGGATGCGGCGCTTCCCAGCGGCCGCACCCATCAGCTCCGCGTGCACTTCAGCTCCATCGGCCATCCCGTCGCCGCCGACCGGACGTATGGAAGCGGGCGAGCGCCCGGCGGCCTGATGCGCCAGTTCGTTCACTCGGCCCAGCTCAGCTTGACCTCGCCTGCAACGGGGCGGACGGAGCAGTTCAGCGCCCCGCTACCCGCCGATCTGGAGCGAGCCCTCTCCGCCCTTCGAGGCGCTGAGCGGGTGGCAGCGCCTGTTGAGAGCGCCTGGTGACAGAAACCGCCATCGACCGACCGGTGCGCGTGCGCATCGCGCCGAGCCCGACGGGCTACCCGCACATCGGCACGTTCCGCACCTTCCTGTTCAACTGGCTCTTCGCCCGTAAGCACGGGGGGAAGTTCGTCATTCGCATCGAGGACACGGATCGCGAGCGCCTGATTCCCGATGCCGTCGAGGCGCTGGTGGAGGCGGTGAAATGGTTCGGTCTGGACTGGGACGAGGGGCCGCGGGTTGGCGGCGACTTCGGACCGTACGTGCAATCCGAGCGGCTGCCCATCTACCACGAGCACCTCGAGCGACTGCTCGCGGAGGGTAAGGCGTACCGATGCTACTGCTCGCCCGAACGCCTGCAAGCGCTACGCGAGGAGCAGCAGGCGCGCAAGGAGCCGCCCGGCTACGACCGTCTGTGCCGAAATTTGAAAGCCGAGGAGCGCGCCGAGCGAGAGGCATCCGGCGCCCCTTCCGTCGTTCGGTTCGCCGTGCCGCTCGAGGGATCCACGACCTTTCAGGACGTGATCCATGGCGACGTTACCTGGGAGAACCGGGTGCTGGATGACTTCATCATCCTCAAGTCCGATGGGTACCCGACCTACCACCTGGCCCACCTGGTGGACGACCATCTAATGGAGATATCGCACGTGCTGCGAGGCGACGAATGGATCTCGAGCACACCGCGCCACGTGCTGCTGTACCAGGCGTTTGGCTGGACGCCGCCCGTGTTCGCCCACCTGCCAGCGATCCTGGGTCCCGATCGCAAGAAGCTCAGCAAGCGTCACGGGCCGACGGGAATCGCCGCTTTCCAGGAAGCGGGCTACCTGCCCGAGGCCATGCTCAACTATTTGGCGCTCTGTGGCTGGTCCTCGGGCGATGACGACGAGGTTCTCTCGCTCAACGAGCTCGTCAAGCGATTTACCTTGGATCGAGTGAACAAGACCGGCGCGATCTTCGACCACGCCAAGCTCGACTGGTTCAACGGCATCTACATGCGCTCGCTAACGCCGAGCGATCTGGCGAAGCGGATTCGCCCGTTCCTCGGCTCGCTGGCCGAAGGCGTGGACGAAACCTACCTCACGCAAGTAGCTGCCCTGATCCAGGACCGGCTCCGGACCCTATCCGACGCACCCGAGCTCTCGGAGTTCTTTCTGTCCGACGAGCTCGAATACGACGCAGCCCTGTTGGTGAGGCCTGGCACGACGGCTGAAACGACTCGTGAGGCGCTCGTCCGCGCCGAAGCACTCGCCTCCCAGGTCACACCCTTCGAGTACCAGGTGCTCGAAGCCGCCTACCGCGAGCTAGCGACGGAGCTTGGCCTCAAGACGAACCAACTCTTTATGTCAATCCGCGTGGCCTGCACCGGTCGCACCGCCACGCCTCCCCTCTTCGAGACGATGGAGGTTCTGGGCCGCGATCGCGTCGTCCGCCGACTCCACGCCGCGGTGGAGCGCCTCGGCTAGCCGGGCCTAGCTCGCGAGCTCACGGCTCCGCGCGGCGGTGAAGACCCTCAGCTAGCCGGGTCTCACCTCGCAAGTGCACGCCGCAGGCCTAAGCCGCGATGTGAACCTCGTCCGCAGCGGGGAACCGCGAAACCACAACGCCGCGCTCGGCCAACATCGCCGCGAGTAGCCGCGCGTCCTGGACAGCGCACGCGTGCGCATCGTTGTTGAAGAAGACGTACGCGTCGCCGTCTCCGCCCCACCGGTCCATGATGCGATCTGCCCACGCTTGCAGCGCCGCATCGCCGTAGCACGGGTTCGGCCAAGCGGTTCCCTCGTGGAGACGGACGTAGCCCCACTCCGTCGTCTGATCCATCGGCGGCCTGACGTGCCCCTTACGATCCGCGATGCAGAGCGCCGCGTGGTGTTCGGACAGCATTTGTTGGGTCTCTCGGCCATACCACGAGTCGTGCCGAAACTCGACCGCGACGCGTATGCTCGGCGGGAATGCCTCGAGGGTCGCCCCAAGGCTCGGCAGGTCGCGCTGCAAACTCGGCGGGAGCTGCAACAGCACCGGACCCAGTTTCGGCCCAAGCTCCGTCGCCACATCCACGAATCGCTCGACAGGCTCCTTCGGGTCTTTCAGGCGCTTGATGTGCGTCACGTACCGCGTCATCTTCATCGCGAAGAGGAAGTCGGGCGGCGTCGCCTCGGCCCACCGCCGCACGGTTTCGTGCGTCGGGAGCTGGTAGAAGCTGTTGTTCACCTCGACGACTTGGAAGCGCTCCGCGAAGTAGGACAACCACGTCCGCAGCGGCAGCTTCGGCGGGTAGAACGCCGGCCGCCAATCCTTGTATTGCCAACCCGAGGTCCCGACGTAAATGGTCACCGCTTGGCCCATCTTTCAGCGCATGGAGGTGATGGTCTCTTCCACCCTACCATGTCCGCTGACTCTGGATCAGTTCATCAAGATTCGAGTCTCTGGCGGGGCACTCGTCGACGCGACGGCGCGCCCACGGAGGCGGTGTGCGGGAGGGGGTATGGTATCATCCAAGTCGTCCAGCCGATGCGGGATCGTTCAATGGTAGGACGGCTGACTCTGGATCAGTTAATCAAGGTTCGAGTCCTTGTCCCGCAGCCCCTCAGGCCCGTGCAATTAGGCACGGGCCTTCGTCATTACTGGTCGCGCTGGTCTTCCATGATCTGGTCGATATCCGTGAGGCTGGCCTGCATCTGATCGAGGGCGCGCATGATCGGTCGCCTCGTAGCCGTCCATTTCCGGCGGGCCGTCAAGTCAAGTTTGGGGTGTTTCCGTAAAACGCAGCCAGACGCTGGGGCGCGCTCCAGATAGCACATCGTTGAATAGCCCAGTGATACGTGTTCCATCATCGAACACAAGAGTGCATGGCTGCTCTAGCATCGGGAATGGTGGCTCGTAGCCGTCCACCCACTGGATGTACTGCAAGCGAATGACGGTCTGGTCATGAGACCCAGTCGCTTCGCTCTTTATTTCACAACGGCCACGGCCGATGAGCCGTTTCTTCAGATAGATCGCAACCTGTTCGTCGCGGTCGCTTGCTACCCCGTTCGCGTCAGACATGAAACTCCGCTCCAGGGCGACAGTTCGCCTCAGACGATGCGATTCTCACATCGTCTGAGGCGTGCGAAGTGCGCTGGTCAACAGAAGTCAGCGCCCCGATCTACGCCGCGTGCCAGATCAATCTTCCGTGGCGGGTCAGGGTCTGGTAGAAGAGCGACTTCGGGCGCACGCCCACACGAGGCACGGTATAGCCGATCTCGCGCAGCGCCGAGAGGAATGGCTGCATAGAGCGTCTTTGCGCGGTACTGGATTGACGCGGAGCCGAGCGGCCCTCGCCGAGCATTGAACGGATGAGTTCTTTCATAGTCGTTAGCAATAGAAATCTCCTCTGATTTTATCGGGACCGCAATGCGGTCGTACTCACTGATGTGCTCCAGTCAAGCCACATGCCTCGAGGCGACGTCTCTGAATCGGCCCCGGGCCCGAAAAAACCTGACCAGCGGTCTGATTAGTTCTCATTCACGGAGGGAGAGAGCTCTCGCCAAAACGGGACCGGCCGCGGAAGTGAACGCCGGTCTCTTGGCTGCCTCGGTGGGGTTCGAGGCCAGCGACCAATCAGGACGGCCTGTGCGCCATCCCACACAGTGTAACAGGTCGAAGGGGACAAAGAGCAAATATGAACAAACGGTGCATGATGAATCCCTCATGACAGCACGCGATATATCACGCACCATTACGAGCATGCCGCGGGATTTGGAGCGACGCGAATGCCACGTATCAACACCCATTACGTTTCCGGGTCTTTCGACGAGCCTGTCTATCGGGCCGCCGACGCGGCGGAGATGCCGGCAAGTGTCAGCTCCGGGTTCGACCGCGGGGCGTTTGTCTGGCGATGGGCGAGTCCGCCTAAAGAAGGCGGAAAGATGTGCGAAGTGCTCCTCCGCCTAGGTCCTGCGTCGGCTGGCTCACTGAACGCCGAAGTTGGCGTGCTGGCGAGTACCGCGTCGCTAGTCCCGCACCCTCCCAAGTGGCGTTCAATCTCCCAGAGCACATTTCTCACGGCGGTCGGGATCGATGAAGAATGGCTGGCCGAGCATCTGGGCCTTGCTCGCAAGTTGGCACTCACTCTCCAGTAAGGACAGAAATGAGCTCTCCTAATGACAAACGCGTTTTGGAACGCTGCTAGCGCCGCACGGGCGCTCTGGAACGCATCGCCCGATGCCATGGCGCTGACGGACGCGGCCGGCGTCGTGCTCGCGGCGAATCCAGCGTATTGCGCCCTCCACGGATTCTCGCCGACGGACTTGGTTGGCCAGAGCCTGGCTGTCACCTTCCCAGAAGCGGCACGACCCTCTGCAATGGAGCATTACCGAGCGGTCTTCGAGAGCCGGAGCGACCCGCACATGTACCCGGCGGCAGTTCAGTGGCGGGATGAGAGAGGACGTTTCGTCGAATCCCGGATTGACTTCGTCACTCAGGGCAATCGGCGGTCGTCCATGATGTCCTCAGTCCGCGTCGTAGCGGAAGCCGCAACAGGGGGCTCCATCACGTTCGACGTCGGTGGCCGCCGGGTTTTCAGCCAAGGCACTGAAGGTCCAAGCAGTGACGTTGCGCCCCTGGCGTCTAGTCCCACAAGTACGAGCCAGACGACGCCTGAGGTTCTGATCGACGCCATCCAGAAATGGGGGCTCGAAATCGTTTTAGGGCTGCCTGAGTCGCCCGGCTCTGTCGGGTCGAACCTCGACTCGCCGGCTGAGCGATGAGGGATTCCTCATGCCTGCACCTGCCATGTCGTGGCAAGATTGAACTAAACTCACCCATGCATGCCGTCATTCTCGGCGGACGGGCAGTAAGGGCACGAATCTCATGAGCATCCGAGAGCTGACCCCTCGGCAGAATCTCGCGCGTTGGGCTGCGGATCGCGACCACCCGGCCCTCAGGTTTCGGCTCTTCCCACGACGTGGCGAGGAGGCGTGGATCGCCTCCGGCCCACCGTCGTGGGAGCGCTTTCTGGCGACGGCGCACGATACCGAGGTCGTACTCGCCGTTGAGGCTGCCCGCGAGAAAGACAGGCACTAGTCCGATTTGGGCATTCATATGGAGGCAGGGTGAGCGTTGCATCGGTTGTCCTGGTTAGTCAAGACCCACTGTTCGAGGAATATGCATCGGCGCTCCGTGCAGCAGGACTCGCCTGCCAGATCGTCGGTTCGGTCCCGCAGTTGTCCGGTTTCCTGGATCGTGTGCGGTCTGGAGAGGGGATAGGCGGCACTGGCCAGCTCACGGCCATTGTGGACGGTGATCTCCCGGAAAACGGGGCGCCTGAAGCCTTGAGGCTGTTGCGCTCGGCTCCAAACGTACCGACGCTGACGCTGGTCTCCGGGGAGGAGCATCGTCACATCGCTGTGGACGCTCACCGTCCGGCGTTGGACCAATACGCGTCGAAGCCGGTCGGGATCGGCGAGCTACTGCTCCGGGCCAAGGCGATGATGAGTCGCTCGGGCTATGACTTCCCGAGCGACGATGAGGATTTCTCTTCTAGCGGGCCCGAAGGCATTCATCACGGCCAGGTCGTCGTCCTCTTTTCTCCGAAAGGCGGGATTGGGAAGAGCACCCTCGCCGTGAACCTCGCGGTCGGGCTCACCCGGTTCTTCGGCTTCAAGACCTTGTTGGTCGACGCGGACCTGTGGTTCGGTGACGTTGGGGTTCTCCTGAACGTGGCGTCGCGCCGGAGCTTGCTGGACATCCCGCCCCAGGAGGAGCCCAGCCTCTCCATCCTTCAGAAACTGCTGGTCCAGCACAGCTCCGGGATCCACCTACTGCTGCGGCCCCCGGATCTTGCTTCGGCGGAGAAGGTGCCCACCGAGGGCGTCGTTTCGGCGATTGCATCGTACAAAGCGCTGTTCGACTTTGTGATCGTCGACACACACCCATCTTTGGACGAGCTGAACCTGCGAATCCTCGACGTTGCGGACCGTGTCCTCGTCGTCACGACGCCGGAGATCACGGCAAGCCACCACACGATCCGGTTTCTCGACGTCTCTGGAAACATCGGGATCGGCAACAAACTCGCGCTGGTTCTCAACCGAGCAAACAGTGGGATACGCGTTGAATCAATCGAGAGTCAGTTGAACATGCCCATCTCGGCGACCGTTGTGAGCGCTGGACGTGCTGTGGTGCAGGCGGCGAGCCACGGCGTGTCACTCTTCGACCAGGACCCTGAGCTCACAACCGAGGTGACCCGCGACCTGGCTCGGCTTGTGGAGTTCGTGGCCGGTCGGCCCCGTCCCACTCGGGGCGAGAGTACAGATCAGGCTCTAGCAGTTGGCGTGTCCAAGGAAGCGCGACCAGCGCATGGCCGGCCCACGCGCGGCTCGCGCTGAGTCTCCCAGGGCGGGTCCCCAGTAAGTTTCATCCTGCCGGGGCCTACTCCCGCGCTGGACCCGTGCGCATGAGGAATACCTCATGACTCCGCGCGCCCAATCGGGCATGATCCGGTCAATGATTCCTACTCTGAAAGTAGGGATTCCGCTGTTCGAAAAGGTTCAGCGAGCTCCAAGAGCTGAAAGGAACTACGAATGCCGGCAAAGCAGCTGGAATTTAGCGAAGAGGCACGTCGCTCACTGCGGCAAGGGATTGACGGACTGGCGAATGCCGTAAAGACAACCCTCGGGCCGCGGGGCCGACACGTTGCGCTCGATATGAGGTTTGGCGCTCCCAACGTTACCCACGACGGTGTGACCGTAGCGAGAGAGATCGAGCTTGCGGACCCGTTCGCGAACATGGGCGCTCAACTCGTCAAGGAAGCTGCGACCAAAACCAACGACGTGGCCGGCGATGGTACGACCACCGCAACGGTGCTGGCTCAGGCCATCGTCCACGAAGGGTTCAAGAACGTCGCGGCCGGCGCAAATCCCATGGCTGTCCGCCGGGGTTTGGAGAAGAGCCTGGCGTTCGTCGTCGACTTCATCAAAGAGAGCGCCACGCCGGTGAATGGCCGCGACGATATCGCGCATATCGCGAGTATTTCGGCGGCGGATCTTGAGATCGGCAACATCCTGGCGGACATCTTCGACAAGGTCGGCAAAGACGGCGTGATCACGGTCGAAGAAGGCAAGGGACTGGCCATCGAGGTCGAGTACACCGAGGGCATGAAGTTTGACCGCGGTTACATCAGCCCGTATTTTGTCACCGCTGTCGAGCGAATGGAGTCGGCTCTCGAGGAGCCGTACATCTTGATAACCGATCGGAAGGTCAGCTCCCTCGTAGACCTTCTACCCGTGCTCGAGAAGGTGCTGCAAACCGGGAAGAAAGAGCTGCTGATCGTTGCGGAGGATGTCGACAGCGACGCGCTCGCCGCGCTGGTTGTAAACATGCTGCGCGGCACGATCTCCGTTCTGGCCGTCAAGGCGCCCGGTTTCGGCGACCGCCGCAAGGAAATGCTTCAGGATCTGGCAGCCGTGACGGGCGCAACGCTCATCTCTGACGAGATTGGTCGCAAGCTCGATAGCACCACGATCGAAGATCTCGGTCGGGCGCGTCGCGTGGTTGCCAACAAGGATGAAACGACGATCGTCGAAGGCCACGGATCGCCTGAAAGCATCCAGGCGAGGATCGGCCAGATCAAGGCCCAAATTGAGCTCACGACCTCCGACTACGATAAGGAAAAGCTTCAGGAACGACTTGCCAAGCTCACCGGCGGAGTTGCGGTCATCAAGATCGGCGCCGCCACGGAGGTCGAGCTCAAACTGCGTAAGTCGCGGGTTGAAGATGCCATCGCCGCCACCAGGGCCGCTTCGGAAGAGGGGGTCGTTCCCGGCGGGGGCGTCGTGCTGGTCAACGCTGCCGAAAAGCTGGGAAGCCTCAAACTCGAGGGGGATGAGGCGGTTGGCGTTCGCGCCCTTCGTCGAGCCCTGGAGGAGCCGCTTCGCCAGATCGCCGAGAACGCGGGTCTCGAAGGCTCAGTGGTCGTCGGCGAGGTCCGTCGGCAGCAGCGCGAGCAGAAGAGCCTGAACGTGGGCTTTGACGTCGCTACCGAGCAGTACACCGATATGCTCAAGCAGGGCATTATCGATCCGGCGAAGGTCACCCGCTCCGCCTGTGAGAACGCGGTTTCCGCTGCCAGCATGATCCTCACCATCGAGACCCTGGTGACTGACTCTGAAGACCATGACCATCAGAGTCCGGGCATGCCACAGTACTAAAGTGGATCGCTGGTCCCCCAGCCGAGGCCGCCTTCTCGGGCGCCTCGGCTGGCGGACCATGTTTCAGTAGCACTCAATACGGTTGGTCGTGGCAGCGTCACCGTCGGCACCCGCAACGTCACGGTCGGGAGTGGGACCGTGGGGAGCGGAATTGTCAGGGTCGGTAGTACGAGCGTCGGGATGGGTACCGTTACCGTCGGCAGCCCGATCGTCGGAAGCGGCACTGTGATCGTTGGCAGGACTACTGTGGGGACCGGAATTGTTACTGTCGGCGATGCCACGGTCGGTATGGGAAGAGTTGGCGTCGCAAGGGGGAGGGTTACCGTAGGCAAGCCGATGGTGACGGATGGGAGCGGGATGGGAGGCGTTGAGATCGGCAGAGTCGGTGTTGGTGCTACTGTCAAAGTAGGCAGCTGCAGCAGCGGGGTCGGCGTGGGAGTTGAGGGCACGGCGCCCGTCGGGCTGGGTCCAGACGTGAGGAGCGTGGCGGCGGGTGCGCCCCCCAGTTGAGCGAGAATGATTGTTGGCCTGGACGACGGGGTGGGCAAACTAGTTCCCGCCGCAGGCGACGGAATCTGCTGGCGTGTTGGCGTCTGGCTTGCCGCGATAGGCGTTCGGAAAACGGTTGGCGTCACCGAAGGAGTAGCGGCGAACGAAGCGCTGGGTTGATCCGTCGGTGTTGCTGATCCGCTCGTCGGGCTTGTGGTCGCCACGTCCGTCGCGGTAGCGGGCGCTTGAACTGACGTCGTCGGCTCCGACCCTCGAGATTGGCTCTGGTTCCCCGCGGCCCCTCCCACTATTGGCTGGCTCGCCTGATTTTGCAGCGTAGCAGTAACGCTTGTCGCGCGAATGGATAGGGGCGTCGGTGTCCCAATGATCCTAGTCAGGGTAATGATTGGATTTGGGGTGGACGCAGTAGACGTTGTGGCCGTTGCGGACACGGCCAGGGAGCCCGGGGCGAGATCGCTCGTCGGATCCACCGTCGGTCCCAATGGAATTGCTAGCCCCAGAATGGGCGGGGACTCCGTCGGTGCATCCTGGCCGGAGGGACTTGCTGTAGTCGTCGAGGTGGTCGGGGCAATCGGCCCGACGACAGAGATCGAAACATCGTCGGAAGCAGTCTCCACGACGATGTCAGGTGCAGAAATCACGGCCGCGTCGGCTGCCGCTTGCCCGGCGGCAAGAGCCAGCTGATCAGAAGCGGCGAGTACTGCTTGGCCGTCGGTGGGCCCCGCCTTAGCCACGCGGGCAGCTTCCGCTGGTGCAATGGCGGCTTCGGTGAATCGGCCTGTGAGCCGTTCGATGATCGGCCCCGCGACCTGGCGCAACACTTCACCCGACGGGCTCAGCATCAGCACCGTGACCAGAAGCGCAGCCCCGACCCCGCCACCGCCCAGGTAGATGAGGCCGGCGAAGCGTGCCCGTTCACGTGTAGCTGATCGATTCGGATCCTGATTCGAAGTCGATGACTGCTTCATTCGTTTGGATCCCCTTCGCTTGCCAGGTCAGCTTGAGACTGACGGTCGTGCCCTCATTCAACTTGCTCTCGACGAGAATCTTACTGCTCTGGGCCTGTCGCAACCTCCGATACTGCTCCGTCCTCACAAGCCGTCAGGTTCAACAGGAGCTAGGAGGCTCCCATCCAGTCTCCATTGCAAGCCGACGGAGCGCGTTCATCACGACGCGCGTCTCAGGCGAGACCGTACGGTACGCGTCCTCCGGCCATTGACGTGCCCACATGTCGAGCCCCTCCGAGAGATCGACGCTGTCCTTGGCGGCATATAGGCCGTAGAGGACAGCCCAGGCCGCGCTCAGCAGGTCCGCGTACTTGTCGGGGTGCCGCTCATCGTATTCGAACACCTCGATGGATCATCCCCGTCTTGACCCTCGTTTCCACTGCGCTGACCCCATGGGACAATCAGCCCTCATCCGCACAAGCGCTTGTAGCGACAATCACGGTCGGGTTCTCTCCCCTCGGCGTCGGCGTGAACCCCACGACGAACCGCATCTACGTTGGAAATCAGAACGACACTGTCGTTTCGGTTATCGACGGGTGCGAACAACACGACGTTTCCCGCGATTTCCGTCGGACCCGGACCGCAATGGGTGGCAGTGAACCCGACTTCGAACCGGATCTACGTGGTCACCGCTGACAGTTTCCTCCGCATCATCGACGGAACAACAAACGCGGTGGTGGCGTCGGTGCCCGTGCCGAACACGTGCTGCGGCTTCAAGATCGCGGTGAACCAATCGACCAATCGCGTATACGTGGTAAGCGGCCTTACGAATGCCCTGACCGTGATCGATGGGCTGAGCGGCGCCATCCTGGCCTCGCCGACTCTCTCTCCTCTGCTGTTTTCTGTGGCCGTCAACTCGACTAACAATCGAGTCTACGTGCTCACGGACAGTAGCATCCTGACACTCGACGGAGCCACGAATACAGTCCTCAGTACGCTACCGCTGAGTGTCGAGCCGGGTACGTTGGCTATCAATCCGAACACTAATCGACTGTACGTCACGCAGCGTAGTGGCCCCGGCCTGCTCGTCGTCGACACGGTGAGCAATAGCGTGGTGACTTCGATCGCCGGTGGCGCCGCGGTGAATGCCAGAGATGTGAGCGTCAACCCCACGACCAATCGCGTGTACACCCCGGGGATTAATGGCGGAATCTCTATCATCAGCGGCGCGTCCAACACCGTTGTCGCGAATGTGAGCTTGCCGGTGCCGATCGTCGGGATTGGGGTAAATCCGGTTACGAACCGCGTCTACGCGTCGGACGCCAATAGCTCGCGCGTCTTTGCCATCGATGATAGTCCGCTCGTTCCGACCGCGACGGCCACCCCGACCAGTGTGACGCCGATCGCTACGGCCACGCGAAGCCCAACGCCCACGAATGAGCCCCCGGCGGCGACGGCCACGCCAACTCCAACCGGAGGAGTGGCAGGAAAAAGCTTTGGGCTCAGCTCCGATGCCAGCGGCGTGCACCTGAGCTGGCAGACGGGGTCTGGTCAAGCCGGTTACAGCGTTGCCCGCCTAGCAAATGGCGTCTGGAGCTTCCTCCCCGCGGCCGGACTTGGCGCAAATGAAACGAGCTTCGTCGATACCTCTCCACCGCCTGGCCTCGTTTGCTATGCGCTGTTGATCGCAGGCACGAATCCGCAGAAGTACTCCGATGCATTCTGCGCGCTGGTCGGATTCCGTACGCCGACCGGCTCGCCGCAGATCTTCACCGCGCGCTTGAACCAATCGAATACGGCTTCGCTGACCTGGAGCCCGCCTCCGGGCGGCGGTCAAGACAGCTACTTGCTGGTGACGCTCGGTGGGACTGCTCAGACACTCCCCGGCACGACGACGAGCATTTCCCTCCCCGCGAATGGCCTGACGTGCTATGCTCTCGGCGCTCGGCAGAATGAAGTGCTGATGGGCTACGCGGACATCGTCTGTGGGCTGACCGGCTTCTCGAATCTGGGCCCAACTTCAGGATGATTGGCGGAAACTAGACCCAAGAGTGGAGAAGCCGGGCTGCCCGCAGAGAATGTCCGCGTAGCCCATCAGCGCTCCCCCGCTCTGTGCCCCCACCGCGAAGCACGTGAACCCATTCGCCGGAAGGCTCACGTTGGTGGTCGTGCCGGGGATCGTCTGGGGACTTCCCCCCAGCGTGATCAGTAGGTAGCTGTCTTGACCGCCGCCAGCAGGAGGGGCCCAGCTCAGCGTTGCGGTGCTCGATTGGTCGAGGCGTAGGGTGAAGTTTTCCGGCGAGCCTACCGCCGAACGGAAGCCCACGAGCGCACATTCCAGGTCGGAGCGTGCATTCGTTCCCTGCGGCAGCACGACATAGCAATCGAGGCCTGGCGGCGCCGTAGCATCGGTGAAGAAGGTGGCTGTGGGGCCCAGTGGCCCTTCCAATGGGAGGAGGGTCAGCACGCCTCCTGCAAGCCGCGCAACCAGGTACCCGGCTTGCCCGACCCCAGCCTGCCAGTTCAATGACACCCCGCTGCCACCACTGCTGATGGCTAACGCACGACCGCCTGGCCCCCCGCTTACGGGTGTTGTCGCAGTCGGGGTTCTCGTGCGAGTGGGAGTCGCCGTAAGCGAAGGGGTTGGAGTCAACGTATGAGTCGTAAGGAATGGAGTAAACGTTGGCCCGATCCCGGAGGTCGGTGTAGGAGGTCGAGTTGGGGGTGGCGGGCACCCGCCGGCCGGGCTCAGCGCGAGCTGCCAGTAATCGCCCAGGAACTGCGCGCCAGCCGGGCTTCGGCTGATCCCTCCATGAATGACCATTCTCCCCTTACCGGGACACGTTGGATCTGGGTGAAACCAGGCTACGTGAGAATCCCGCGCCGGTGCCGGCCCGCTGGTCTGCACCTGAGTGAAGGTGATTGTCGGTCCCGCGGCGGCCTGGGCCGACGTTTGCCCGCTTCCATCAGAGGCGGTGATGTCCCAGGTACCGTCCAGGCTCGTCCCGTTCCCATCTCCGCCGCTGAGAGTGGTGCATACACGCCTATCTGGTGCGTTGTGCTCCAAGGTGATCACACAGGGCCTCATGACCATGGCAGGCGCCTGCAGCGGTGGGGGCCGGGTTCCACCGACGATCTCCGTGATGGTGTTCGTCAATAGGTCGATGGCCCACGACCGATCCGTCACGTTGAACGACGTGTCCACACCATAAATAACGCCGATATACCGCCCGAATGCAAACGCTACGCCGTCCGCCGTGCCGGGCCAGGCTGGCCCGGACAGGTTGAGTTTGGTCCACACGCCAGTGCGCGGGTTGAAGCACCAGATCTCGTTGAGTACCTGGAATGACGAATTGATTCCGCCTATCCGGTAGAAGTTTCCGTCGAGTGGGCTCCACACGCACATGGTCCCATTTACAGGTGTCGGCTGAATCCCCGTCCCGGGCAGGAGTGTGAACCCTGTCGACGGCGTCCACGTATAGATGCTAGTGAGTGGACGGCCGGGCACAAAATAGGTGACGGGAATTGTCGTCTGGTCAGGCAATGGAAAGAGGCCCGGGGTTGAACAACCACGAGTATTCGGGGGCGGTCCCCCGGGATCAATGATGCTCGTGACCGTGCCTGTATTTGAGTCCCTCGAGACCGTCTCACCGTGCAGGGTGGGGGTGAAGTCGATCCCGCCAAAGAACACGTCGTGGCCTTCCGCTGCATCGATGAGGCTCAACGCCCGGTGCCCGGAGCGCACACGATCCGCTGTCGGATTGAAGTCAATAAGATTCGACCACACCGCGGTCGCAGCATCGTCGCGCGCCCCCACGTGCCGCCGCCGTGCGTCCTCGTCGCCGGATGACGGGAGTGCAGTCTGTGCAGAAACACCCATCATTGGGAGGAGGATCACGACCAGACCTGAGGTGAGGATCAAGATAAGAGATCGCATGGCACCTCCTCCGTCAATGCGCGCGAGTAACATTTTTGGGCGACGATGGGACACCCGCGGTCAGCTACCATCGGACGGCTCTCAGCATTGGTCGGGATCCTCCAGGAGGCGCCTCGGCCCGCTATTGTACGGTCACAACTGCCATGTTGCTAACGCCGCCACATTGGTGCGCGATCGCACATGATCTTCTACGGGCTACGGCTTGGGAGGCTCCCACCCGGTCTCCAGTGCGAGCCGGCGGAGCGTGTCCATCACAACACGTGTCTCAGGCGAGACCGTCCGGTACGCGTCCTCCGGCCATTGGCGGGCCCACATGTCGAGCCCGTTCGGGAGATCGACGCTATCCTTCGCGGCGTATAGACCGTACAGGACTGCCCAGGCCGCGCTCAGCAGGTCCGCGTACTTGTCTGGATGCCGCTCATCGTATTCGAACACCTCGAGGTCGCCCGTTGGCATGGCGGTCACCTCTGCTAATTTTGTGATTCACTAACCTGCATAGCTTACGGTGATAGAATCGCGGAAACGCGCCCAACGATTAGGAGGAAAGTCGGTGCTCGAAGATCAGCGGCCCGGAACCATCTACTGGATCGATCACTATGCCGTCGGTACCAACAATCTGCCAGTCTGGGTGGACTTCCACGAGCGGGTCCTCGGGGCGAAGACGACGCCCCCCGGCCGCCCGAACCCGATGAACATCTTCCAGGAGCTGTCCAGCGGTCGCCACGGTGGATTCGTCCAGCAGGAAACGCTTCCAAGGAGCGAGGGGCCCGGCAAAGGCCTGCCGCGATATGGCTTCTTCATTCGAACGGAGGACGTCGACCAGCATCTGCGCCACCTGGACGCAAACAACGTGCCGCACACGGATCCTGTTAGAACGTCAGCCGATGGCGAGGATGGCACGGCCATCTACTGGGATGACCCAGACGGCAACCCGTTCGAATTCTGGGCACCCTCCTATCTGCCCGCGGGGGCCATGGACAATTACGGTCCGCTGAAGATCGGGCGCATCAGCCACGGCGTCTTCGAGTCGCGCGACCTCCAACGTACTGCGGACTTCTTCGATCGCTATTGCGCGCTGACCCCGCTCGTCAGCGCCGACGTCGCCGCCGACACCCTGGTGCTCCCGCTCGCTGCTGGCGGTCGGCTTGTGTTCAAGAAGACCGAGTCTCCAGGTATCCGAACGACCGGCCGCGGCGTCCTGCGCGACGTGCACACGGCTCTGGTTGTGCGGCCCGAGGACTTCTGGCCGAGCTACGAGCGCATGTGGGCGGAGCTCCCGGAGTGGGAGTTCGACGCCGAGCGAGACGGTATCTACGCCGGCGACTGGCAGAGCCTGCCGGCGCGGACGGCGCTGCACCCAAGCCCCGCGGGTCGCGCCTGGCACGCGGCGTGGGGTCGGGGCGACGATTGGATCGACCCGGACACGAACCTCTTCCATTTCTTCGGCGGCGAGCCAGTCGGTGGAAGCATGGTCAAGTACGAGGGGCACTCGATCGACGATTACGCCCAGTCGTATCTCGAGGCCCACGGGCTCCAGTGGCAGAGGGGTCGCACCTAGCCCAGCCGTCAAACAATCGAATCCCGTGTCGTCGACGCGGCAGGTTGAATCCCCGCGAGACTATCCCGCCCAAACCTAATCGTGGATGTTCCAGCTCACGTCCTCGGCAATCGCGAAATCCACAGGCGGGAGGGTCCCGCGCCGACCGATCTTGCGGTACTCTGTGTCCAACACCGCAACGCTGGAACGACACGGAAAGCGAGGAAACAGGATGACCGCGACGCAAGAGAGCAGCCTGATCAAGACCGGCGACCAGTCATACCTCCAGGTGGCCGATCATGACTATCGCAGCAAGCTGAACTTCGAGAATGAAGGCTGGCAGGTGGGTAACGTCGAGAAAGCGGCGAGATTCGACAGCCCCACCGGGGTCCAGCGGGTCACTGTCACCAAGTATCGGGACTGCGAAGTGGCAATCAACTGCTACGAGCCCGGCGCCCACGACGAGATGCATTGCCATCCAGGTGGCGACCACGCATTCCTCATCTGGCAAGGCAAGCTCCACATCACTGGCGTCGAAAGCGGCGAAGACCTCGTCGTCGGCCCTGGTGACGTCGTGCACATCAAAGGTGGCTATTACTACAAGCTCCACAACCCTGGGCCAGAGCAGGCGATCTACTGCAACTTCCAGCCGACGCCGCCCCGCAAGGTGAAGCGGCACACCGTGCTGTACGTCGAATCCGCCCGTGGTAAGCGCGAGGACGCTGCAACTTCGAGCTGATCGCAGGGTTCTCCCCCCGACGGCGGCCGGGCCACTGAGCTGACCGCGATAAGAAGGACGACGACGATCGAAGGCCCGGCAACCAGCGGGGCCAGGGGCGAGGTGGCCCGGCCTAGGGCTCCCCTACTCGAGGCCGCGAGCTACACTGCATTCGTGGATATCCTCTCCCTCGTCGGCAACACACCCCTCGTCGAGCTGAAAAGCTGCTCGCCGAAACCCGGGATCCGCCTCTTCGCGAAGCTCGAGGGTCAAAACCCGACCGGCTCCATCAAGGACCGGATCGTCGCCCACATGATCCGGGTGGCGAGGGCCGAAGGCGCCCTCCGCCCCGGTCAGGAGATCGTCGAGGCTACGACGGGCAATACGGGCCTCGCGCTGGCGATGGTTGGCCGGCGGCTCGGCCACCTCGTACGGCTCGTGGTTCCGGACACGGTGTTCCCGGGGATGCTTCCCGCTCTCGAGTTCTATGGCGCGCAGACCGTGTCTGTGGCGGCGGGCGTTGGGATCAAGAGCGCGATCGACGTCGCGCGCGAGATCGCCGATCGCGACCACGCGTTTCTCCTAAACCAGTTCGGGTCGGCGGAGAATCCACGGTGTCACTACGAGACGACCGGGCCCGAGATCATTGCCGCGTGTCCGGACGTCGACGTCCTCGTATGCGGCCTCGGCACGGGCGGAACGATCACGGGCACCGGGCAGCGCTTGAGAGAGCACAATCCGGACGTCCGTCTCATCGCCGCCGAGCCTCACCCGGGCAGCCAGCTCCCAGGTCTTCGCAGCCTTGCGCAAGGCTTCGTTCCTCCGATCCTCGACTTGTCGCTCCTGGATGGGAAGATCCTGGTGCGGAGCTCGAGCGCCTTCCGCGCCGTTCGAGAGCTGCTCATGCGGGAGGGCGTGCTGGTAGGTCCATCGTCCGGCGCAGTCATGCACGCGGCGCTGAAATGGGCCCAGCGCATGGAGTCCGGGACGATGGTTCTGGTCTTCGCGGACTCGGGGTGGAAATACCTCGGCGCCGAACCACTCCACGTCGCCCAGAGCCACACCGAAGACGAGGAGTTGGACGACGTGCTGTGGTGGTAGGGCAGAAGGGTCAAATTGCCAGCCTGGATCATTTTTCGCGCTGGCGTGCTCGCCGTGCAGGGCTCGGTGCTGGTACTCCTACAGGATTCTCGCCCGCCTTCATTGTCGGCATCGCTACTGGGGAAACACGTAATCTTGTAAGAGAACTATCGCCGTTCCTTCGATCGATGAGATTGGCTCCATCCGCTGTCTTTCAACGATGCGGACTACAGACGGCGGGGTAGCCTGAGCTGTAAGGCGACAATGATGACTGCATTGCGACTGACTCGCGAGGTCCGAGAGCGATATGGCGTGACGGCTACCGAGCTGCCAGGCCAGATGTCCGAGATTCGACGGCTCGTTGCCGCGCTTGACGGCGAGCACAAGCCTGTTGGGCCTCTGCGCACCGTCCACGCAGGCCAGCTCGAGGCCGCGTCGCTGATCAACGAGGCGATTTCCCTGGTCATCGAGCGCTTTCGCGACGAAGTCGGTCCGGATGTCTTTGACGAGGCGTTGGACCAGATCGAGGCGTCGCTCGGCCCACGCAACGTACGAGCGGTGGAACGGATATACGCCGAAGCATTCGGGACGGGGAATGTCCGCACGCCGTCCCAGCGGGTGAAATCGCTCGAGGAGCTGCTCCTCGTCTGGCTTGCAAACGTCAACCCGGCGTTTGGCCCGATGCGGGAGCTGTTCGCCGATGCTGCTCTTCGATCCGTCGATGGCTACGAGCGAATCATCACCACCCTGACCGGCTACTTCGACAGCAAGCCGCCATTCGGGCCGGACCATCAGCCACTCATCGCGATGCTCCGAAGCCCGGCTGTCGCATTTCCCGATTCGCTGCAGGGCCAACTGGCGTTTATTCGCGAGCGCTGGGGCCCGCTCCTCGGCGATTTCCTCGATCGTCTGCTGATCGGGATTGACATCCTGTCCGAAGAGGAGCGCGCCTGGTGGCTCCGCTTCCAGCATGCCCTCTCTGCCGATGGAAGGACCGCCGCGGAGGGCCGCCACGGCGGCGGCTCGACGGCCGTCTACGATTTCCGTGCCTACGAGGGTGAACCCGAAGCCTTCACCCCAGACCGGGACTGGCACCCAAGGCTCGTTCTGATCGCAAAGAGTGTGTACGTGTGGCTCGACCAGCTCTCTCGAAAGTACGGCTACGAGATCCGACGGTTGGATCAAGTTCCGGACGAAGAGCTGGATCGAATGGCCTCTTGGGGCATGACGGGTCTCTGGCTCATCGGCATCTGGCAGCGCAGCCGGGCGTCCGAACAGATCAAACGACTGCGTGGGAAGACGGATGCCGCGGCTTCCGCCTATTCGCTCGACGACTATCGCGTAGCCGATGACCTCGGCGGTGACGAGGCGTGGCTCGCGCTCAGCGAGCGTGCCGGCCAGCGCGGCTTGAAGCTGGCAGCGGACATGGTACCCAACCACATGGGAGTCGATTCCGAATGGGTCATCCAACATCCTGAGCGGTTCCTGTCCCTTTCCGAGCCGCCGTACCCTGGGTACTCGTTCAACGGCCCCGAGCTTTCCCCCGACTCGAATGTCAGCATCGTGATCGAGGATCACTATTGGAATGACAGCGATGCCGCGGTCGTTTTCCGACGCCAGGACCGCGGTTCCGGGGACACGCGATACATCTACCACGGCAACGACGGTACGGTCATGCCGTGGAACGACACGGCCCAGCTCAACTACATCGACGCCAACGTCCGCGAGCAAGTCATCCAGACAATTCTCAATGTGGCGCGTCGGTTCCCGGTCATTCGGTTCGACGCTGCGATGGTGCTCACGCGGCAGCACATTCGGCGACTCTGGTGGCCCCAGCCGGGCTCCGGCGGCGGAGCCATCCCTTCCCGAGCCGAGCACGCGATCTCTCAGCCGGCGTTCGACCAGGCCATGCCCGCCGAGTTCTGGCGGGAGGTCGTGGATCGAGTCGCCGCGGAAGGGCTCGACACGTTACTGTTGGCGGAGGCCTTCTGGCTGCTCGAGGGCTACTTCGTGCGAACCTTGGGCATGCATCGCGTGTACAACTCCGCGTTCATGCATATGCTGCGCGACGAGCGGAACGAGGAGTACCACCTCGTCATGCGCAACACCATGGAGTTCGATCCCGAAGTGCTGAAGCGCTACGTGAACTTCATGAGCAATCCAGACGAAGACACAGCGGTAGAGCAGTTCGGGAAAGACGACAAATACATCGGGATCTGCACGCTGCTGGCGACGATGCCCGGCCTCCCGATGTTTGCCCACGGTCAGGTCGAGGGGTTTGGCGAGAAGTACGGAATGGAGTACCGTCGCGCCTATTTCGACGAGGGCGTCGACGAATGGTTGGTCATGCGGCACGAGCGGGATATCTTCCCGCTACTCCGCAAACGGTCCCAGTTCGCAGAGGTGCGCGACTTTCTGCTCTATGGCTTCGTCACGGGTGATGGATCTGTCAATGCTGACGTTTTCGCGTTCTCCAACGGACGAGGTTCCGAGCGATCTTTGGTCATCTACCACAATCGGTACGCGTCCACCGCGGGTACGGTTCGGGAGTCTGAAAGCTTTCTCGCGACTAGCGGGAGCGGCGAGCGCCATCTAACTCGCCGAACGATCGCCGAAGGACTGGGCCTGCCTCACGATGACGAAGGCTGCTACGTAACGTTCCGCGACCAGGTGACCCAACTGGAGTACGTGCGATCCGTTCGCGAGATCCGCGACCGGGGGTTCTGGATCGCCCTGGAGCCATATGGACGACACGTCTTCTGGGACTTCGCTGACGTCCGCGATGGCCCGTCCGGTCTGTGGAGGCAGCTCAACGACCGGCTGGCTGGGCGGGGCGTTCCCTCGCTGGCCGAAGCCTTTGACGAGCTGGTATTCGAACCGGTTCAGACCCCGTTTGCGCGTCTCGTGAGTGCGTCCGTCGTGCGTGATGTGCTGGAAGCTGCATCCAGCCCGGATGCGCCGGACCTGCAGGAGAATCTCGTCACAGCCATCATGTGGGAAGTGAAACAATTCGTCAGCGCGGCGGCAGAGTTTGGCCGCGGTGACGTCCAGATCGTCGAGGAGGACGCCCTCTCAGAAGCGGCTTCCGCACTCCGAGCCATCCTCACGATCCTGGCCCCGGAGACTCCAGCCGACGATGAGCCTGCGCCCCGATCGGCTGATGATTTGGCAAAGGTCGGCTCGCTGATGGCGGTGGTTGGTGCGCGCGCGCTTGCCGGATCGGAGCCCGGGGCGGCGGCGGGGGCGCTCCATTATCTTGACGAGTGGCGGCTCTTCCCGATCGTTTCTCGAATGTTCTCCGAGCTGGCTATTGGTCACGAAGACGCTCGCGTGGATGCTGTGCGAGCCATCCTGGCGCAGGAAGTCGGCTATTCACGCGCCAAACGCTCAATCGCACAGGAAGCCCGGGGCATCCTCGCCTCCTGGATTGAGGACGAGATTACAAGGCGGGCGATGGGCGTCAATGTCTGGGATGGCGTGTCGTGGGTCAACGGTGACCTGTACGCGGACTTCGTGTGGCTGTGGGGCGCAACCTCAATGATGCAGGCCTACGGTGATAGAGACGGGCCTCCAAGCAGGGAGGTGGTTGAAAGGATCCCAAAGGTACGTGCTCTCCTGCTGCAAAGCGCCGAGCGAGCAGGCTATCGTGTTGATGCAATCATAAATCCCATCCGCCGGCCGGGGAAGACTGTGCCCGGCGATGAGCCGCAGTCTCGCCGCCGGAAACCGGGTGTAGCGGAAATTCCGCCGCATTCGAGAAGCGAAACTGGGGAACCCACAAGGGAATAAGCTCCGCGCCCGGGTAGAAGGGGATCACTGCCGATCCCCTTCCTAGGGCCGACGTCGCCCTAGCATCTCCCCGCTTCGAGCCACGTACGGAGATACGGCCAGTTGCCGCCGCGGCCCTCGTCTATAGCGGTGTCGATGTACGTTGCCACCTGGTAGGGATTGAAGGGATCGTCATACCCACGACTTCTGAAGTGTGGGAGGAGGCCCGAGGCTGAAAGTCCGCCCGGACCAACTACGCCCGCGTCGCCGTGTGGCGTATACGGGTTGAAGCCAGCGCCGCCGACTTCGACTGTGAAGATGCAGGTAACCTCTCGTTGATGTCGAGCTTCGCGGGCCGCTTGTCTGACGTCATCGGACGTCCACTGTTGCTGTGCTGACGCCTGCTCGATCGCGCTCCCCAGCGCCACCGCGAGGATTACAGACGCCAAGCGTAGCCATGTTATTGCTCCGCTCGCTGGTTCATGGGGTTTCGCTCCTTCACGAAAAATGTCTCTGAAAGACGCGCAACCCACACAATACCTGATTCGGTTCGGTCCGGACACGTCACTGTAAGCTCATCCGCTGTTTTGTGCGACGCCGAGGACGCAGGAATCCCGCCGAGACCTCGATGGGCCTCGGCGGGATTAGTGATGTGGAGCTAGCGCCTAGTCTTGACTACGCTGGACTGTGAGGCGCATCCGACGGCGTGAGCTCAACGCGGGTGTCGATGCGGATCCACACTGGCGTTCCAGGATCGGACTCTAGAACCGCGAGCGCCCAGTTCCCATCGTGCTGGAGCACGTGGTACCACTCGCCCGGTAGGGTCACCCATGCGAGCTCCATGGTCGGAGCCAGATATGCTTCCGTTGGCTCGAAGGTCACGAGCCAAACGTCGCTTGAAATACGTGGGTCCGTGCGGTCGACCGTCATGGCGAGGACGCGCTCGTCCATCGGGATCCAAACGGACCAACCGGTGGTATCGCCCTCCCAAACGGCGAGCGCCCAGCCATCCTCGGTCTGGGTCACGATGTACCACTCACCGGGCGCCGCGATCCACAGAGGCTCCATGTCCAGCGAGTAGGCCTGAGTCGGGGTCAGCACCTGGAGCCAAAGCTCACCCGGCTGGGCCTGCGGCGGCACCACCTGGACGCCTGCGACGTCGATCGGTGGGGCGACCGCGGCAGGTGGCGCTGGGGCGGCCGGCGGGTTAGCAGCCGGCAGTTCTGGTGCCGGCGGCAGCTCAAACCCAGACGGCGGCTGGCCAGGCGGTGGGAACGATGGCGGCGGGAAGCCGGGGGGTGGGCCGAGTGGTGGACCGATGAACGTCGTCACGCTCGCGATGTTGTTCGTTTCCTTGACCTCGACTATCGCGTTCGGTGGGTCCACCAGCGCCGTGTTCACCACCGCGCTGCCGGGACCTCCCAAGGCCCGAACGCTGAAGCCCAGCGTAATGCTCGACCCCGCTGGGAGAGATGGCACGGCACAGGACAGGGCGCCAGGAACCGGCGAGCAGCCCGACACGGGGCCTTCCAGCGTGGTGGCCGGCGGGAGCTGGTCAAGCACCGTGGTCGCTGGCGCGGCGGCGGTGCCAGCATTCGTCACCGTGATCAGGTAGGTGATGATGCCTCCAGGCGGGACGAGCTCCGGAGCGCCGGTCTTGGTGATCACCAGGTCAGGGGCGACGCCTCCAGGTGTTATCGTCGGTCCAACGGTGACCGAGCCGATTGGCGTAGCCGTCGGCGTGTCGTTGCCGCCAACAGTTGGGCTCGGCGGGACGGGAGTGTTGGTGGCGAGTGGCGTATTCGTCGCAAGCCCCAGGGTCGACGTGACGGCTGGTAGGCTCACCGTCGGGGTCTCGATGACGGGGACAGTGAGAGGCACGGTGACGGTGGGCGCCACGGTTTGTAGCATGGCTGCCTGAGCACCGGTCGTCTCTTCGGTTGTGGTCATCACTAAGGGAACAGCGAAAACGGCGAGCACCGCGAGTAGTGCTCCCAATCGTGTCACCATGTCGGTAGACCTCCTTTTGGTCTAGGCATCATCCGACCGTCGAGGCCGGGTCCGTTGCCCCACTGCAGGCTCGGGGGTAATACAGCGTGTTGTGTTGGCATCCAGCCGGAAACGCTGCTTGGCCTATCCTCCAATACCTATTAGCACTACTCCGTTATCTGAGACGTAGTAAGGTAGCGCCTGCACAACCAACAACCGGAGTGGCAGGGCGGATCGAGAAAGTGTTGTAAGGCACGGCGCACGGCGGGGGGGCGGGGGCGCC
>Ga0080064_1002125_pt1 | contig 35383 bp, 30 predicted proteins | sample Subgrocontami54m_FD_69260 | JGI IMG/M metagenome (GOLD analysis project Ga0080064, IMG submission 69260) | Subsurface groundwater microbial communities from S. Glens Falls, New York, USA - GMW46 contaminated, 5.4 m (SPADES assembly) (version 2) ...
AAATCAAAACCGTCTCTCGCAAAGGCGCAAAGGCGCCAAGAATACCCAAGAATTCATGGCTATCTTTCTTGTTGCTTGGCGTCTTTGCGACTTTGCGAGAGATTTTTTCACAAACTCTCAGCCCTTCTCGCACTGGCTATTATGCTGCTTGCCGCGCAACATTTGGATGCGCAGGCTGCTCTGAAAACAGAACCAATCTCCAAGCGTCTCATTCCGGCACGCTCGGCCGATGCTGATGCGCCGCCGACCGATCCTGTCGCTGTCGCCGACGGCTCTCCCGCCAAACCGCAAGTCAGACCCGCCGCCAAGGACAGCTTCGGCGACCCGCTGCCCGACGGCGCCATCGCGCGGCTGGGGACGACACGTTTACGCGGGTTTGTCCGAGCATTTTCCAACGAGGGCAAGACGCTCATTACGCTGCGTGGTCAAACGCTGCACTTCTGGGACGTGGCGACGGGGAAAGAGCAGCGCCGAAAACAACTCGCGCAATATGCCGCGGCGGTGTGGTCGCCGGACGGCAAACTCATGCTCGTCTCCGACTCGAAGTCGATTCAGTTTTTGGAAATGGAGTCGGGCAAGGAGCTGGCCAGCATTCGCCTCGCAGAGCCGCCGCAGTTCATCTGGCACCGCGTCATGTCGAATGGACCGATCGCCGGCGTGTTCGTTGATGATCGAGGAGCAGGCCAGGAAGGACCGATTTATGCATGCGACATGTCCACAGGGAAAATGCAGCGGCTTACTGACAAGGCTCACGCACACGACCTTGCCATCTCCCCAGATGGTAAGACGCTGGCAGCGACGACCAATAAGGAGATTCGCCTCTGGGAAACAAGTACAGGAAAGGAATTGCTCCCCATCAAGACAAGGGCGTTCCACATCGCATTCGCACCGGATGGAAAGACGCTGGTCGGCATCGGCTTGGATCGCAAAGTCAAGTTGTGGAACGTTGAAACTGGTGAGGAGAAAGCCGCTCTCCAGGCTTTTCCTGGACAAAAGCACGACGAACGCACCATTCCCCAGGTCACCTTGCATTTCTCGCCGGACGGCGGCATCCTGGGGCTCAGCGGCGAAGGGACGATCATCCTATGGGACGTGGCAACGCGAAAGGAACTGCATCGCATTGCAGCCACGTATCCCGGCCAGTTCGCCTTTTCTCCCGACGGCCGCACGCTGGCAGTCACGGGGTTCGGCAGCGCCTACCTGTTCGACGTTGCCACCGGCAAGCTGCTGTTGCCGCGCGAAGGTCACGATGGCAACGTCTACTCCATGGTGATTTCACCGAACGGCAAGGTGCTGGCCGCGACCGCGTTGTACGTCCGCACGATCCATCTTTGGGATACCGCCGGCGGGCAGCTCCTTGGCGAGCTGCACGGGAAGAAGGAGCACTATGGAGCCTTCCTTTTCTCTCCTGACGGTCGACTGCTGGCAACCGAGGAAGGCCGCAAGACCGTCCGCCTGTGGGATATCAAGACCCGCAAACAAATCCTCAGCCTGGAGATCAACGAAAAAGATGCTCAGAAGCACCAATATGACGTGGATGGTTTGCACTTTTCCAACGATGGAAAGCTCCTCACTGTGCTCGGCACTTTTCGCGACTTTCAGCGCGTCACGAGTTTCCACGGTCAATTGACCGTTTGGGAAACGGCAACCGGGAAACTCGTCCACCGCAGGGAGTTTCCCGGTAGCTATTCCTTGGCGCTTGCGCCCAGTGGAAAAACGATCGTGTCGAATGACGGGATAGTCCGTGATGGGAGAACCGGCGATACCCTCTTACCGCTAAGAGGCCTGATCCATCTGCCGACGCTGTTTTCTCACGACGGCAAGACTGTCGCCGTCGGGACTTACGAATCGCCCCCCGATCCTCGCATGGGTCCCAGGGGCAAAATGGAATCGCTCTGCTTGTTTGAGGTTGCGACCGGCAGAGAACTTTGCAAGCTTCCCACCGAAACGGTCACGCATGGTGACTTTTCTCCGGATGGCCGAATCGTCGCTGTCGCGGGTCGCGAGGACCTTACTCTCTGGGAAGTCGCCAGCGGCAAGCGTGTTTTGCGCTTGACAGCTCCTGAGCCTTTCGTTGGCGCTTACGGCCCTGGCTATCGGATGAACCTGAACCGCCCAGAATCTTTCGCCAGCTGCCTCGCTTTTTCACGCGACGGCGCCAGCATCGCAACCGGGCTCGCGGATACCACCATCCTAATGTGGGACGTCGCACCTGGATTTCGGCGAACGCCCCAACAGGCAACAGTGCTGAGCCCCGAGCAACTTGATCAGCTCTGGTCCGACTTGGCCGGCGACGATGCGCCTAAAGCGTACCGGGCCGGCTGGACGCTGGCTGGGGCGCCGGACCAAGCTGTTCCGTTCGTAAAAAATCGCCTCAAGCCGGCCGGCGATAGAACCCGGCGCGTCGAGAAACTCATCACCGATCTCGACAGCGACACCTTTGCGGTTCGCAACGCCGCCTTCCAGGAGTTGAAGAATTACGACATCGAGATTGAGCCTGCCATCCGGCGCGTCCTCGGTACCGGACCCTCGTTAGAGCTTTGCCGCCGCCTGGAGGCTCTCCTCGCGCAGCCGCCGGCTATCGTGCGCGATCGCGAAGTCCTGCGCGGCGTTCGCACGATCCAGATGCTCGAAGCGAGTGGCACGCCCGCGGCCCGGCAACTGCTGCAAGCTCTCGCGGCCGGCGCCGCCGGGGCCCGATTGACCCAAGAAGCCAAAGCCTCTTTAGTACGCCTGAAGTGAATGCTTGTCGGGGGACAATGTCGCACAATTCGCCGTGCGCAACGACGCCACTCGGCAGCTTGCTGAACTCGGCGATGCGGCGGCGAGCGCGCTGCGCGAGGCTGATTCAGCCGGCGCCACGCTCGAAATCAAGCGCCGGATCGATCAATTGCTTAAGGCGCTCGAAGTGCCGATCTCCAACCCCGAGCGACTGCGCGCCTTGCGGGCCATCGAAGCGCTGGAATACCAAGGCACTACTGAAGCTCGGCAAATGCTGGAAGAACTTGCCAAGGGATTGCCAACCGCTCTCATCACCCGCGAGGCCCAGGCATCGTTGCAACGCTTGGCCGCCCGCGGCGCGGAGAGGTAATTGCGGCCGCACCGGTCGCCGCGACGCCCAGCGGGCCGCACAGCGGACCATTCGATTCGCCGCCTTGAAACGCCGCGCCGCTGCGGTTGCGAAGTGTTGTGGTAAGTGATCACCCGGGCCGGCCCGATCTCCATTACTGTGCGAAATCAACGAGTAGGGGGGGGGCACACGTTTGCACAGCAATTGCACACAAACGGCTTCCCTACGCCAACACCGTCTCCCCCATCAGCCAACGATCGCATTCGCGGGCTGCGCCGCGCCCTTCATTGATCGCCCACACCACCAGGCTTTGGCCACGGCGCATATCGCCGGCCGCGAAGACGCCGGGCAGGCTCGTCGCGAACTTGCCGTGCTCGGCTTTGACGTTGCTGCGTGGATCGCGCTCGACGCCGAGCTTTTGCAGAAGCTGATCTTCCGGGCCGAGGAAGCCCATCGCTAGTAGAACGAGTTGGGCGGGGAAGACGTGTTCGCTGCCGGGCACCTCGCGCATTTGGAACTTGCCGTTGTCGCGGGCCCATTCGATGCGGACCGTGTGCAGCTCCTTGACGTGGCCCGCTTCGTCGCCGACGAACTGCTTGGTGTTGATGAGATAAGTGCGCGGATCGTCGCCGAACAGCGCGGCGGCTTCTTCCTGGCCGTAGTCGAGCCTGTAGACCTTGGGCCATTGCGGCCAAGGATTGTCCGGCGCGCGGTCGACGGGCGGCTTGGGCAGAATCTCGAACTGAACAAGGCTCTTGCAGCCGTGGCGCAGCGCCGTGCCGACGCAGTCCGTGCCGGTGTCGCCGCCGCCAATGACGATCACGTCCTTGCCCTTGGCCGAAAGGTAGTGGCCGTCGAGATGGTTCGAGTCCAGCAGGCTCTTCGTGTTCGCGGTCAGAAACTCCATGGCGAAATGGATGCCCTTGAGGTCCCGGCCCGGCGCCGGCAGATCGCGCGGCTTCGTCGCTCCGCCGGCGAGGACCACGGCGTTGAAATCCTGCATCAAGTTTTCCGCCGGGTAGTTGACGCCGACTTCGCAGTTGGTGATGAACTTTACCCCCTCGGCCTCCATGAGCTTGACGCGGCGTTCGACGACTTTTTTCTTTTCAAGCTTCATGTTGGGAATGCCGTACATCAAGAGGCCGCCGATGCGGTCGGCGCGCTCGAAGACAGTGACCCAGTGCCCAGCCTTGTTGAGCTGGGCGGCGGCGGCAAGACCCGCGGGACCGGAGCCGACGACCGCGACCTTCTTGCCCGTGCGAAACGGCGGCGGCTCGGGCTGCACCCAGCCTTCATCAAACGCCTTGTCGATGATCGAGCATTCGAGGTTCTTGATCGTCACCGCCGGCTCGTTGATGCCCAGGACGCACGAGCCTTCGCACGGCGCCGGACAAACTCGGCCGGTGAATTCGGGGAAGTTGTTCGTCTTGTGCAGCCGCTCGATCGCTTCGCGCCACAGGCCGCGGTAGACGAGGTCGTTCCATTCGGGAATCAGGTTGTTGATGGGGCAACCGGACGCCATGCCGTCGAGCAGCGTGCCGGTGTGGCAGAAGGGCACGCCGCAGTCCATGCAGCGGGCGCCCTGCTTTTTCAGGTCGTCTTCAGACTGGTGCTCGTGAAATTCGCTCCAGTCGGCGACGCGCTCGGCCGGCGGCCGGGCGAGCGGCAGCTCGCGCGGGTAGTCCATGAATCCGGTGGGTTTGCCCATAACGTAAGACCTCAGACTGCTTCGAGGAGCAAGGTCGTCTCGGGTTAGGCTGCTGCAGCGAATGCGAATAACCGCCCTTTCGGAGCCCCAACATAAAACACCGCAGAGTGTTTCGGCTTCAGCTTCAGGGCCTTCCGATAGACGACATCTCGATTCTTGCTGTGGCAAACAACGACGGCTCGCAACAAATTGAGATGCTTGTCCATCTTAAGGTTGCTCAGCAACACCCATTCGCCATTGAAGCGTTTGTCGATTTCAGCGCGGGTCAGAAATTCGGTCATAACGTTTTCTCCGAAGCTAGCAACTGCCTTTTGCCTTTGTGCTTGCCGCCGGGATCGGACCTGCCGCCACGAGCCTCTTCTTGCGCGGGTCCACGATGGCACCGAATCCTTCCAAGGTGCGCGATCCAAGCAACTGCAAGTCACCCGGCTCGGCGAAGACCACTTCGTCAACTGTCTCGAATCCTTCCGCACGCAAGATGGCGTAACCAATCGAGCGTGTGATCGCCTGACCATTCGCCATCAAGAAAGGCACGTCCTTCTTCTGCACCTTAACCGCGATCTGCCTCAGGGTTTCCCCAGTGATCCAGGTGTACTCCGACCCCGTGTCCACCAACAAATGTGGAACTTTGACTGACCTCTTCGGACTGCGAATGTGCGTAATCTCGCAATCGACGAAAAAATGGCCCATGATCATGCCCCGCGAAGCCGCTTGTCAATAGTCGAATTTGTCTTCGTCCTTTTCCGCCACAATCTCCTGGGCAACCACCGCTTGCCAAGCGCTCATGACGTCACGGCTCGCGCCGGCGGCCCGAAGTCGTTCAGCGACCGGACCTTCCTCTGTCTTGAGAGCTGGAAACGTTAGAATCAAGCGGCGCAGGTCGGCTTGGTCGATCAGCCCCTTCGCCGTGCTTGATCGATCGGTCATGCTTAGCACCTTGTTTGCCATTAACTCTGGAGGCGTCACGACCAAGATCTTCTTGACGCGCTGGCAAGGCGGCAATTCCGCAACCGGCCGCAGGTCCACCAGATGACGATTCTCGGGCTTGCGCACTTGATAAATGCGGTAACCCAAGCCGTCTCTGACGTTGCGCACGCGCGCCGCAATGTGGAATCGCTCGTTCAGGAACTTGCGCAGCTCCTCTGCGAGTTCCGGGGCGCGCGTCGAAGCAATGTCCACGTCTTGTGTCATGCGTGGCTCCTTGACATACGCGTTGACCGCCTGGGCGCCGAAAACCACCGCGTCGTCGCGGCCGCGCAGAAACTCCAACACCGCGTCGTGAATGGTCGCGAGAGGCAGTTTTTCGCGCATGGCAAACTCCCGGAACGTTAATGCGCCGTCGCCGAACATCGCACTCATTCCCCTTTTCTTAGTGCAGAAATCCAATAAACTCGTCGGTCGTCAAACCTGCTTGCCGAATCAATTTATGCAGCGTTCCTCGCTTGACCGGCTTGTGCATCGGCACGGACAGCAAGCCAGGTCGATTCGGGCGGGTCATGATGCAATGGCTGCCGCGCGTACGATCATGTTGCCAGCCGTTCATTCGAAAGGCTTTGACGACATCGGTCCAATCGACAATTGGCAGTTGTGCCATTACACGCCCGCCAAGGTTGGCAGTTCCACCTCCACGGTGGCGACGATCACCGGGGTTTCTTCCGGCAGCGTTTGCTGGTTCGCGGCCAATGATTCGAGACAGCCTTCAATCGCGTCCTTGATATTCACCAGTGCGTCCTCGACGGTATCGCCCTCGCTGACGCATCCCGGAATGGCGGGGCATTCGGCCACAAAACCGCCGTCGTCGGCATCCGGAGTCAGGATTACGGTGAACTTCATGGTTATTCCTTGGTCGTCACAAAGTTGTCCCCGCCGTCATTATTCATCGGCGTATGAAGCAAGCCAACCCGAAACACGAACCGGCTACTTCCCCCCCACCCGCGCCAAATCATGCGCGTTCTCCTCAAACGCCGCCATGATCGCTTCCTCGTCCGCCAATCCCTGGGCTTTGTAGCGTTTCTGCGTCTCGATGACGCGGCGATAGTCGTTCGGGTACACCTTCACGAACTTCGGCGCCATTTGCTCCCAGAGCGCGAGCACCTTCCAGGCCCGGTCGCTCTTCGTGTACTCGGCGTGCTTCTTGACCAGCGCGTGCACCAGCTCGATTTCTTCGTCGTCTTCGAGCTTGAACAGCTTCACCATCTCCGGATTGACCCGTTGCGCGAAGTCGCCTTGTTCATCCAGCACATACGCCACGCCGCCCGACATGCCTGCCGCGAAGTTCTTGCCGGTCGGCCCGAGAATAACCACGCGGCCGCCGGTCATGTACTCGCAACCGTGATCGCCGATCGCTTCGACAACCGCATTGACACCGGAATTGCGCACGCAGAAGCGCTCACCGGCCAGGCCGCGGATGTACGCCTCGCCGGCGGTGGCGCCGTAGAACGCGACGTTGCCGATGATGACGTTTTCCTCGGCCACGAACGTCGAGCCCTTGGGCGGATAGACGATCAATTTGCCGCCGGACAGGCCCTTGCCGAAGTAATCGTTGGCGTCGCCCTCGAGCGTCATGGTCATGCCTTTGGGGACAAAGGCGCCGAAGCTCTGGCCCGCGGAACCGGTAAACTGAAGCTGAATCGTATCGTCCTTCAAACCGGCCGCACCCCATTTGCGCGTCACTTCGCTGCCGGTGATCGTGCCGACGACGCGATGAATGTTCTTGATCGGCATTGCATGTCGCACCAGCTTGCCTTCCTCGATCGCCGGCCGGCAGATTTCGAGCAGCCGCGTCTTGTCAAGCGATTTTTCCAACCCGTGTTCCTGCCCTTTCGTGCAAAAACGGCCCACCTCCGGCTTGACGTCGGGTTGGTAGAAGATCTTCGAGTAGTCCAAACCGAGCGCCTTATAATGCGCGATCGCCTTGGTCATGGCGAGCAGTTCGCTATGGCCGATCATGTCGGTGAACTTGCGAAAGCCGAGCTGGGCCATTAATTCGCGCACTTCCTCGGCGATGAAGCGCATGAAATTGACAACGTGCTCCGGCGTGCCGGCGAACTTGGCGCGCAGCCGCGGATCCTGCGTGGCGACGCCGACCGGACACGTGTTGAGGTGACACACACGCATCATAATGCAGCCCAGGGCGACGAGCGGGCCGGTCGCGAAGCCGAATTCCTCGGCACCCAGCAAAGCACCGATGATCACGTCGCGGCCCGTCTTCAATTGTCCATCCACCTCGACGACGATGCGACTGCGTAAATCGTTCAGCACCAGCACCTGCTGCGTTTCGGCCAGGCCCAATTCCCACGGCACACCGGCGTGCTTGATGCTGGTAAGCGGCGATGCGCCCGTGCCGCCGTCGTAGCCGCTAATCAGCACCACATCCGCGTGCGCCTTGGACACGCCGGCCGCGACCGTGCCGACGCCCACTTCCGCCACCAGCTTGACACTGATGCGGGCATGTTCGTTCGAGTTTTTCAGGTCGTGGATCAGCTCCGCCAGGTCTTCAATCGAATAAATGTCGTGATGCGGCGGCGGCGAAATCAGGCCGACGCCCGGCGTTGACAGCCGCACCTTCGCGATCCACGGATACACCTTGTGCCCCGGAAGCTGGCCCCCTTCACCCGGCTTGGCGCCCTGGGCCATCTTGATCTGCAGTTCCTTGGCCATCACCAAGTATTCGCTGTTGACGCCGAATCGCCCCGATGCCACCTGCTTTATGGCGCTGTTCTTCGAATCACCCTCGGCGTTGGTCCAATGGTAGCGCTCTGGGTCCTCGCCGCCCTCCCCCGTATTGCTCTTGCCGCCGATGCGGTTCATGGCGATCGCCAACGTTTCGTGCGCCTCCTGGCTGATCGAACCGTACGACATCGCGCCCGATTTGAAACGCTTCACAATCGCTTCGACCGGTTCGACTTCCTCGATCGGCACCGGCGCGCGCGCCTCTGCCCCTCGCCCCTCGGGGGAGAGGGGTTGGGGTGAGGGGAATTTGATGTCCATAAGCCCGCGCAAGGTCGCCAGCCGTTGCGCTTGATTGTCAACCAGGGCGGTGTATTCCTTGAAGGTCTTGTAGTTATTGGTGCGGACGGCGTACTGCAGCTTGTGCACGGTCTGCGGGTTGAAGAGATGGTACTCGCCCTCGTTGCGGAACTGGTAATGTCCGCCGACGTCGAGCGTTTTGCCGTTGGTGGGCCGTTCGGAAAAGGCATGGTCGTGGCGGGCGCGGACTTCCTGGGCGAGCACATCCATGCCGACGCCGCCGACGCGCGACGGCGTCCACGTGAAATACTTGTCGATCACTTCGTCGCCCAGGCCCACCGCCTCGAAAATCTGAGCGCCGCAATAACTCTGCGCCGTCGAGATGCCCATCTTCGACATCACCTTGAGCACGCCCTTGTCGATCGCCTTGACATAGTTCTTGATTGCCTTCGAGACGCCCCTCGCCCCTTCGGGGGAGAGGGGTTGGGGTGAGGGGAGATGACCCTGGCGGATCATGTCGTCGATCGTCTCGAAGGCGAGATACGGATTGATCGCTCCGGCGCCGTAGCCGATCAGCAAACAAAAATGGTGCACCTCGCGCGGCTCGCCGCTCTCGAGCACCAGGCTGACCTGCGTGCGCGTGCCTTCACGGATCAGGTGATGGTGCACGGCGCCGATCGCCAGCAGTGCGGGTATCGGTGCGTGATGCCGATCGAGCGCCCGGTCCGACAGAATGATGTACTCGGTCCCCGTGGCGATCGCGCTCGACGCCTGCCTGCACAGCGCCATCAGCTCGCGTTCCAGGCCCGCGGCCCCTTCCTTGGGGTGGTACAGGATCGGCAGCGTCAGCGACTTGAATCGTCCGCGCGTCGTCCCTTCCAGTTGCCGCAGCTTGTCCAGCTCGTGATTGAGCAGGATCGGCGACTGGAGCATGATCTGCCGGCACGATTGCGGCGTCGGATTGAGCAGATTGTACTCGCGGCCGATCGTCGTCGCCATCGACATGATGCACTCTTCGCGGATGCAATCGACCGGCGGGTTCGTGACTTGCGCGAAAAGCTGCTTGAAGTAATTGTAAAGCAACTGCGGCTTGTCCGAGAGCACGGCCAGCGCGGCATCGTTGCCCATGGAGCCGATCGCTTCGGTGCCATCTTGCGACATCGGCGCCATCAGAATGCGCACGTCTTCGACGGTGTAGCCGAACGCCTGTTGCCGCTGCAGCACGGTCTCATGGTCCGGCTCGTGCGGGGCCGGCGCTTCGGGCAGGTCCTCCAGGTCGGTCAGGTTTTCATGCAGCCACTGCGCGTACGGTTGCTCGTTGGCGATCTGCATCTTCAGCTCATCGTCGGCGATGATGCGGCCCTGTTCCAAGTCAACCAGGAACATCTTGCCCGGCTGCAATCGGCCTTTGATCAGCACGTTTTCCGGCGGCACGTCCAGCACGCCGACTTCCGAGGCCATGATCACCAGGCCGTCCTTGGTGACGTAATAGCGCGACGGCCGCAGACCGTTGCGGTCGAGGACGGCGCCGATGCGGATGCCGTCGGTAAAGGCGATCGACGCCGGGCCGTCCCAGGGCTCCATCAGCGCCGAATGAAATTCGTAAAACGCCTTCTTCGCCTCGGGCATCGTCGGATCGCCGGACCACGGCTCGGGAATCATCATCATGACGGCGTGCGGCAACGGCCGGCCGGTCAGCACCAGCATCTCGAGCACATTGTCGAACATCGCCGAATCGCTGCCGGACGCATCGATGATCGGCAGAATCTTCTTGATATCCTCGCCAAACAGGTCGGAGGCGAGCATGCTCTCGCGCGCGTGCATCCAGTTGATGTTGCCGCGCAGCGTGTTGATCTCGCCGTTATGTGCGAGATAACGATACGGATGCGCGCGTGCCCAGTTGGGAAACGTGTTTGTGCTGAAGCGCGAGTGAACCAAGGCGAGCGCCGTCTCGATGGTCGGGTCTTTCAGCTCAGGATAATACGGCAACACCTGATTAGAGTTGAGCATCCCCTTGTAGATCAGCGTCTTGCACGACAGGCTAGGCACGTAGAACATGTCCTTCTGCGGAATGTTCGAGCGGCGCACGGCGTTCTCGATCAATTTGCGAATCACGTACAGTTTGCGCTCGAAGCCCAGGGGATCATCGGGCCGGTCCGCCGGCAATCCGGAAACCTTGCCGATGAAGATTTGTCGAACGGCCGGCTCGCCGGCGACGGCGGTGGGGCCGAGCTTCTCGTGGTTGGTCGGCACCGAACGCCAGCCGAGCACCTTCTGACCCTCGTCGCGCACGATTCTCTCGAAGAGCTGCTCGCAGCGCGCTCGGTCCTGGCCATCGCGCGGCAGGAATACCATGCCGACGCCGTACTCGCCCGCCGGCGGCAACAGAAAGCCGAGCTTGGCGGTTTCCTTGGCGAGGAACTTGTGCGGCATTTGAATCAGGATGCCGGCGCCGTCGCCGGTGTTAGGCTCGCAACCGCAGGCGCCGCGATGTTCGAGATTGAGCAGGATTTGCAACGCCTTTTCGACGAGATCGTGCGACCGGCGATTCTTCAGATCGACGATAAAGCCGACGCCGCACGCATCGTGTTCGTACCACGGATCGTAAAGGCCCTGCGGGCCGGGTTGGAGAGGTTGCATCGTAAATGCCTCGTTCTTTTGGAGTGCGGCGCTTTGCCGCCGCTTTTGCTTCTTGGTTCACCATTGCGTCGGCAATGCGCCGAAAAACCAAAGCGGCGGCAAAGCGCCGCACTCCAAATCATCGTGCCGCACTCCCAATTCAAGTTCGCTTGCGCAAGGCTCCGTTGCGTCGGTGAGCTTCGCCGTTGCGGGCCGGCGCCTTGCTGTCTTCGAGCAGTAACTCCAAGAACAGACGCGCCGCCGGACTGAGCCGTTGCCTGCGATGAATAATGCCGAGCGGCCGAACCAGGCGGCAACCGAACAACGGCCGAGCGACGAGCGTGCGGGCCTGGACTTCGCGGCGCAGCGTCGGCTCGGGCAAGAGCGCCACGCCGGCGCCGATCGCCACCGCTTGCTTGATGTTCTCGATGTTGTCGAATTCGCACGCCACCTCGACCGCGGCGCCTTGCTCGCGCAGGAAGCGGTCGATGCGCCGGCGAATCACCAGGTTGCGGTCGAAATGGACGAATTTCTGGCCGTCCAGCTCTTGCAGGCGCACCGCCAAATGGGCCGCGAGCGGGTTCTTCGGCGCGCAGGCCAGCACCATTTCTTCCTCGCGCCAGGGAATAGCGGCCAGATTCGGCGTCTTCCGCGGGAACGACACGAGCCCCAGGTCCGCCGAGCCGTCCAGCACGCGCTGGACGACCTGGTCCGGGTGCAGATAATCGATGTGGACCTGGGCATTGGCATGGCGGGCAGCAAAGCGCTCAACGTATTGCCCCATGTCGCCCAGGCCGACGGAATAGATGGCCGCCACCTCGACCTTGCCGGCGACTTCCGTGCAAGCGGAGCGGATGGAGGCTTCCAACTCGTCGTATTGCGTGAGCAGCGACTTGCAGCCTTCGTAAAACGCCTGACCCAATGCCGTCAGGTGCAACGGCCGCGTGGACCGGTCGATCAGTTGCGCGTCCATGCGCCGTTCCAGCTGCGACACGATCTGGCTGACGGCCGATTGCGTAATGTCATTGGCCTGCGCCGCTTGCGAAAAGCTGCGCTGGCGGACCACGTCGCAAAAGACCTTCAAGGATGCAAAGTGCATGGGGACATGATAGCATCTTAAAAAGTTATATCAAGAGGTTACATTATCATTTTACCTAATACATCGCCGTCGCAAGAAAGTGTGTGGCTTGCCGTTTCGCGCTCGCGGCGCACCTTCGCAATCTGGCGGGATGCTGGTTGCGCTAAGCGGCAAGCCACACGCGACCCGTCACTGTTGCAAGTACGCGTACAGATCGACGATTTCTTGATTGGACAACGAATCGAGCAGCCCCGCCGGCCGTCCCCACGAGAATCGCAATGACCGCGGCCTTACCCATCTACGCCAGCCGGCCGATCAAGCCGGACGTGCTCGCGGTGTTGACCCAGCTTCAGCCCGGGCAGAAGATCAAGATCACGCAGCTCATCCGCGTGGGCATGAAGTCGTGGCCGGCGATCATCACCGGCACGTTCCGCCACGCCGATTCCCTGGCGACCGGCCTGGCGACGGACCGTTTGCCAGTGGACGACATCATCGTGCCAGTGGTGCATTTCACGAAGGACAATCAAGAAATGAGCAGCATCGCGGTGGATGAGCATACGAAGATTGAAGTCATTTCTTAGCCACGGATGAACCCAGCGCGGCCGAGCCGCAATCAGAAGAAAAATCAGAATCTAGCCACAGATGAAACACAGATCAAACACAGATTGAAAGACAAAAGGCCGAAGCTTCTTCTGTCTTGAAATCTGTGTTTGATCTGTGTTTCATCTGTGGCTCAATTTGTTTTTTCAAACACCCGCGGTGGCTGCCTCCTCCGCCATCTTCCGTATATCCTGCGTGATCCGCATCGAGCAGAACTTCGGGCCGCACATCGAGCAGAACTTCGCCGACTTGAACACTTCCTGCGGCAGCGTCTCGTCGTGCATCGAACGCGCGGTTTCGGGGTCGAGCGACAGTTCGAATTGCTTGTTCCAATCGAATTCGAAGCGGGCTTTCGACAGGGCGTCGTCGCGCATTCTTGCATTCTTGCGGCCGCGGGCGATGTCGCCGGCGTGGGCGGCGATTTTATAGGCGATGACGCCTTGGCGAACGTCGTCCTTGTTGGGCAATCCCAAATGTTCCTTGGGCGTGACGTAGCAGAGCATGGCGGCGCCGGCTTCGGCGGCGAGGGCGGCGCCGATAGCGCTGGTGATGTGGTCGTAGCCGGGAGCGATGTCGGTCACGAGCGGGCCAAGCACATAAAACGGCGCCTCGTGGCACTCTTCACGTTCCTTCTCGACGTTCATCTTCACCAAGTGCATCGGAATGTGGCCGGGGCCTTCGATCATCACCTGGCAGCCGTGCTCCCAGGCGAGGAGCGTGAGTTCGCCCAGCGTCTTCAGCTCGGCGAACTGGGCCCGGTCGTTGGCGTCGGCGAGGCAGCCGGGGCGCAGGCCGTCGCCGAGGCTGAACGTGACGTCGTACCTGCGCATGATTTCGCACAGCTCGTGAAAGTGCGTGTACCAGAAGTTCTGCTTGCTGTGGGCCAGCATCCATGCCCCCATGAGCGACCCGCCGCGGCTGACGATGCCGGTGATGCGGTTCGCCGTCATTGGCAAATACTCGCGCAACACGCCGGCGTGGATCGTCATGTAATCGACGCCTTGCTTGGCTTGATGTTCGACCATGTCCAGTGCCATTTGCGGCGTGATGTCGGCCGGATCCTTGACGTTCTGAATCATCTGATAAACGGGGACGGTGCCGATGGGGACCGGCGAGGCGTCGATGAGCGCTTGGCGGATGCCGTCGATGTTGCCGCCGGTCGAAAGGTCCATGACGGTATCGGAACCGAGATGGACGGCCGTGTGCAGCTTTTCCATCTCGTCGTCGACGGTGCCGGTGACCGCGGAGTTGCCGATGTTGGCGTTGATCTTGCAAACCGCCGCGACGCCGATCGCCATCGGTTCCAGCCGCTTGGATAGATGATTGACGTTGGCCGGGATGACCATGCGACCGCGGCTTACTTCATCGCGGATCAGCTCGGGGTTGAGGTCTTCGCGCTTGGCGACGTAGTGCATTTCATCGGTAATGATGCCTTTGCGGGCGGCTTCGAGTTGCGTCATGGGATTCACTCCATTCAGGCGAATTCTGTGGGGCAGACATTCTTGTCTGCCGTGCCCCACGTTGTCAGAATGGCAGGCAAGAATGCCTGCCCCACAAATCACGTCACCGTTTTTAACCACGGACTGACGAGACTGTAAAACCAATCCCAGCGGATGTTGAGTTTCACGAGCCACAGGAGGCCATTGAGTCCGAGGATCACCAGCACCGGCAGGTAGATGTAAATGACGAACAGGCTGAGGCCATGCATCAAATCGTCCATCGCGAAGAACAGCGTCAGAATCCAGACCGCGGCCGGCACATAACCGATGTAAACGACCATGTGAATCAGGCCCGGCGTCAGTTCGGCCCAGTCGGCGAGCATATAATCGACGAAGACGAACCCGGCCGTGACGAGGCCGAGCACCAGCGAGCCGACGAAGGAGCGCGTCCAGTATTCGTCGTTTTCCATGTCGATGGGCTTGGTGCCTTGCTGGATTTTGAAAGCGAAGGCGAGCAGCGGGGCATTGAGCGGCCAGAGGCAGGCGATGGTGGCGGACCAGGCCAGCGTGCCGCGAAAGAAGTTGTACAGCTCCATGATCGTGATCGCTTTCCAACGCCGGCATGATCCGGATCAGGTCCCAGGGTCTGCTCTCAGCCTGCCAGCGCCGCTGGCGGCCAAGGACGTGTAATTTATTAACTTCCCTGTTTCGTCGGAACGGCACGGTAGTTCCCTGCGGGGAGTTCTTCATCGAAGACGATCCGCATGTTCTTTTTGTAGTTCTTGGGAGCTTTTTGTCCGGTGGGGTATTCTCCTTCCAGGAGATGGACGGTGGTGGTTAATCCCTGGGCGGTGCGGGTTTGCGTCGTCCTGCCGAATCCGACACGCTCGCTCCAGGCATTGGTCAAGAAAAGGACATTCGAGACATCCAGCCGAACAGCGCGAATCCATGCCGTGGCAGGGGCCAGCCTTTTTTCGATTCGTCCCAAACCGATTGGACTCGGCCCAGTCGGCGGTTATATTAGGGGACCGAACACTTGGCCGCGTTGGCCGTACTTCCTTTCACCCCTGTTGGACCTCCATGACCATGCCATTCTGTCGCCTTGGTTGCCTGTTCCTGTTAACCCTCCCGGCAACCGCAGGCGCGCAAGAGAAGGAGCCGCTCGAAGGCCGTTTGCGCCGGCTCGAAAAGACCATCGCCGCCGTGCGCGAGCTGAGCTTCAAGGAGCCGGTCAAGGCGCGGATCATCGCCCGGCCGATGGACGCTGGGCCGAAGCTGCAGGGCTACTACAGTCCCAAAGAGAAGTCGCTGTTCCTGTACGACGATCTCAAGGACAACTACGAGAACGGCGTGCTCATCCACGAGATGGTGCACGCCCTGCAAGATCAGCATTTCGACCTAACGAAAATGAAGGCCCGTCTGCACCCCCCCGGCCCCCCCTTGCAAAGGGGGGGATGGGGGGGTGACGCCGAGATGGCCCTCGCCGCGCTCATCGAAGGCGATGCCACTTTCACCATGATCGAGGTGCTGAAGAAGGACCAACCCAAAGTCGCCGCCATGCTGGATGTGCCGCTGGAAAAGGCGAAAAACCTCGACAATGCTTTCTTGTATGCCCAGGGCGCTCGCTTCGTGAAAGCGATGAAAGAGCGCGGCGGGTGGAAGACTGTGAATCAGTCTTACGAGATGCCGCCGCGCAACACCGCGAGCATCTTGCACGGAAGCGTCGTCTCGACAATCGACCTGGGCCCCGGTAAAGTGCAAGGCGAATTTAGGTTCATCAAGCTGCTGGCCACCAACGGCGCCACGCGCGCGCTGGCGTTCAAGGCGGTCGATGGTTGGCGTGGCGATCGGGTCATCGGGCAGGACCCGCGTGGCGCCGGCTGGGCCGTGGCGTTTGCGAAGGAGGAGAATGCCCAGGCCTTCGCCCAGGCGCTGACCACCTACAAGGCCGCGCAACATCCCGATTACACGCCATCGAAAGTCGAGGCCGTCGGAGTCCACGCCGCCCGGGGCAAGAAGGACGAAAGCTGGACTGTGGCTCAGCGCGGCAAGCGCGTCATCGCCATCGACGCCGTCCACCCCGACATCGCCCGCAGCCTGCGCGATCAGCTCGAAGGCACGGTCCCGATGATCGTCTGGCCGCAAGGCAGCAAGGATCGCGCCGCCGATTTCGGCCAGATGATCGAACGCTGCCTCGAAGCCGATGTCATTTGCATTGGCGAATCGCACAACGCCGAACATCATCATCGCGTCCAGCTTCACATCATTAAGGCGCTCTTTGCGCTCGACGATCGTCTCGCCGTCGGTCTGGAGATGTTTCAGAAGCCGTTCCAGGAACCGATCGACCGCTACATCAAGGGCGAGATCAACGAGGCCGAGTTTCTCAAGGCGACGGAATACGCCAAACGCTGGGGCTACGATTGGTCGCTGTACCAGGCGATCGTCGAGTTCTGCCGCAACAATCGCATTCCGATCGCCGCACTCAACGCTCCCAAGGAATTGACCGCCAAGATCTCTAAAGCCGGCTACGCAGGTTTGTCAGACGACGAGAAGAAGCAACTCGGCGCCATCGACTTCACACAAAAGAAACACCGCGATCATTGGCTGGAAGAGTTGCCCAAGCTGCACGGCAACGCCAAGGCGACGCCGGAGCAGAAGGAGCGCTCGTATCAGGTGATGGCGACGTGGGACGACGTCATGGCCCAGAGCGCCGCCCAATTCCAGAAAGAGCGGCACGTGCGGCGGATAGTGATCCTCGCCGGCAGCGGGCACATCGATCATCGCTTCGGCATCCCGGATCGCATCGCCGGACGCACCGGCGGCCGCGTCGTGACCATCAAACTCGCGCCCAGCGGGCCGGCCAAGGTGACGGGCGAAAACGCACCGGCGGATTGGGTCATTGGCTTTTGATTCGATCGACATTTTCACGAAGCAGGGGTTGGATCCATGCGAAAGAACTTTCTTGTTCTGATTGCATCGCTGTGCATGTTGCCCTGGCTCGTCGCCGGTGTAGCGGCGCACGAGCCGCCTCGTTCGGTCTTCATCGGCTGGCTGGACGACGAGCATTGGCTGGCGGCGCGCGCTGGCCGGCTGTTCGAAGTGGCGGCGCTCAGCGGCAACGAGGAGAGGTTCCACGGCATCGACGGCCGGCTCACGCGCGCTGACGATGTGTTGGCCGAGCGCGCCGCGACCATCCTCGCCGCGCAGACAGCCGGCACGACGCAAGAGCATCCCGGCGACCGCCGCTACATGACCACGCCCGAGGAGAACCCGAAGGGCTACGAGGCGAGTTCAGTGATCGCGGCGGCCAAGAACCTGCACGGCAAACTGCTGCTCGTGCACGGCATGATGGACGACAACGTCCACATGACCAGCACGATCCAGCTCGCGGACGCCCTGCAAAAGGCCAACCTCGATTTCGAAATGATGCTGTATCCGCATGCGCGCCACGGCATCGGCGGCGCCCACGTGCAACGCGTGCAGAACGATTTCATGAAGAGAGTGTTGCAACCTTAGCAGCGCGCCGATTCTTGGTCGGTGCGTGGCCGGAGCTGAGAGTTTGTGAAAAAATCTCTCGCAAAGTCGCAAAGACGCCAAGCAACAAGAAAGATAGCCATGAATTCTTGGGGATTCTTGGCGCCTTTGCGACTTTGCGAGAGACGGTTTTGATTTTTTCACATGCTCTGAGTCATGTGCTCACCTAAAACCGGCCCAGATGATCACTTAACTTTTCAGCACAACTTGCTTCCTGTCGTGGACTTCCGAGCACGCTCCGAGCGCCTCGAGGCCTGGTTCAAAAACGCGCGGTTGAGGGTGCCAAGCGACTGTGCAATCGACTGGGCCATTTGGCCCCCTCGTGCATTGTCGCGTCCGTAGCGTAACTGCTTACTTGCTAAACGGTTATGGCTGCCAATTCCGCGACAATACCACAATACCACGTTTACTACACACAGACCCTGGCAACGTTGCCAACTTTTGGCAACCTTGGCGAACCAAGGCGGCCACCTTTTGGCAACGTTGCCACTTTTTGGCAACCTTGCCACTTCCTTGGTCGTGGTACAGTTTGACCGAAAGAAACCCGGTTTCTCGGAAGAAACCGGGGTTCTGGGCCGAAACTGTACCACTGCCACTTCCTGGAGCAATTCCGTCGACCGGTTTTGGCAGCGACCGTACCCCTCCCCCGCACGTCTGGAATGTAATCAACGCGCATGATCCGGCCAAGTCGGTTTTGTAGGCATTCCATGGCCTGGTTCAATTCTTGTCATTTCTGGGTGACAGAGTGAACGCTGTAGGGACTACACTTGCCTGTCATGTGATGCCGACATTTTTTTCGATGTAACATTGGCTGGATCAAGGGGATAGGAAGTTGAGTGCGTGCCAACTGTGTCGAAATCCTGTCGTCTCGAAAATCACCTATGCCTGTGTGCATTTGTGAACCATGCCTAATATTGAAATATTCGACAACCGTAACCTGCTGTTAGATAGAAGTTTATGTCATATTATCCATTGAATCTTGACTTATGTGTATAGATTTCTACAATCAAAGAAGAAGCCCAGAACCCGAGGATGGTTCATGAAGATCTCCGCTCAAGAGGAATACGGACTGCGCTGCTTGCTCAAGTTGGCGCAAGCCGAGAATCAATCGCTGAACATACCGGAAATTGCGGCCGCGGAAGGTTTATCGATCGCGTATGTCGCCAAACTAATGGCCGTGCTGCGCGACGCCGGGCTGATTGATAGTTCGCGCGGCCGCAGCGGCGGTTATCGCCTCGCCAAACCTCCGGAAGAGATCGGGTTGGGCTCGCTGCTGCTGGTGCTGGGCGAAGCGCTCTTTGAAGAAGGCGATTACTGTCAGCGGCACTCCGGGATCGCGCCGGACGGCATTTGCGTCCATCACGGCGATTGCTCGTTGCGCGGACTGTGGGGGACGCTCGAGCTGTGGATGCGCGGCACGCTCAATCAGATTACGCTGGCCGATTTGATGGAACACGAGGGACGAATCATCGAGTTGTTGCGAGCGCGGCTGGCGACGACGGTCTTTGACGACTCGCAGCCGCTGATTCCGCTGGGCGTGTTGAATAAGTGACAATTTCACGGACAGGATCTTGGGCGCGCTAAACGTAAACCATGGCTTGCTGTTTAGCGTTTGCAATGAATTTTCGGTTTGAGAAGGGATTTCCCATGAGCACCGCAACCGAAACTATCCGGAAGTTTGCTGATCAGGAATACAAGTGGGGCTTTATCACCGATATCGAAAGCGAAACGGTGCCGCGCGGCCTCAGCGAAGATGTCGTGCGCCTGATTTCGGCCAAGAAGCACGAACCCGACTGGCTGCTGCAATGGCGGCTCAAGGCGTATCGACACTGGCTGACGATGGAAGAGCCGCGCTGGTGGCCCAACCTGCAATACGGCGCCATCGATTTCAACGACATGATCTACTACGCCGCCCCCAAGCCCAAAAAGAAGCTGACCAGCCTGGACGAAGTCGATCCGGAGCTTCGTGCCACTTTCGAGAAGCTGGGCATCTCGCTGGATGAACAAAAGCGGCTCACCGGCGTCGCGGTCGATGCGGTATTCGACAGCGTTTCGGTCGTCACCACTTTCAAGGAAAAGCTGTCGGAACTGGGCATCGTCTTCTGCTCGTTCTCCGAAGCGGTGCAGAATCATCCGGAGTTGGTGAAGAAATATCTCGGCTCGGTGGTGCCGCACAATGACAATTTCTATGCCGCGCTGAACTCCGCGGTCTTCAGCGACGGCTCGTTCGCGTACATCCCCAAAGGCGTGCGCTGTCCGATGGAGCTGTCCACGTATTTCCGCATCAACGCCAAGGATACGGGCCAGTTCGAGCGGACGCTGATTGTGGCCGAGGAAGGCGCGTACGTCAGCTATCTCGAAGGCTGCACGGCGCCGATCCGCGACGAGAATCAATTGCACGCTGCGGTCGTCGAACTGGTTTGTGTCGGCGATAACGCGCAGATCAAGTATTCGACGGTGCAGAACTGGTACCCCGGCGACAAAGAGGGCAAGGGCGGCATTTACAACTTCGTCACCAAGCGCGGCGCTTGCCGGGGCAAATACAGCAAGATTTCGTGGACGCAGGTCGAAACCGGCTCGGCGATCACCTGGAAATATCCGAGCTGCATCCTGCAGGGCGACAACTCGGTCGGCGAGTTTTACTCGGTCGCGCTCACGAATCATCGCCAGCAAGCCGACACCGGCACGAAGATGATCCACATCGGCAAGAACACCAAGAGCACGATCGTATCCAAGGGCATCTCCGCCGGCTTCGGGCAGAACACCTACCGCGGCCAGGTGAAGGTGCTCAAGGGCGCCCAGAATTCGCGCAACTACAGCCAGTGCGATTCGCTGCTCCTGGGCGACAAGTGCGGCGCCCACACGTTCCCGTACATCGAGGTGAAGAACACGACCTCGACGGTGGAGCACGAGGCCTCGACGTCGAAGATCGGCGAAGACCAGATCTTCTACTGCAACCAGCGCGGCCTAAGCAAGGAAGACGCCATCAACATGATCGTCAACGGCTTCTGCAAGGAAGTCTTCCGCGAGCTACCGATGGAGTTCGCGGTGGAGGCGCAGAAACTGCTGGGAGTGAGTTTGGAGGGGAGCGTTGGCTAATTCAATTGGAGAAAAAACTATGTCAATGATCACGGCCGACTCAACTCTGTTGACCTACTTTGGCGAACTCAAGGAGGTCACGGAGATACGCGACGACAAGGGGAATCTGCTCGGAATCTACACGCCACAGAATTGTGCTGCGACGAGCAAGCCGGACTACACCGAAGTTCGCAAGCTATTCGATCCCAAGGAACTGGCGCAACGCAAGGAGCGATCGAAGGATGATCCTGGGCGTACGCTGGACCAGATCATGGAGCGGCTCCGTGCCGAAGGGAAACGCTCATGAAATGGACCGTAGTCTGGACGAATGAATCCGAAAATGAACTTGCGGATATCTGGCAGCGAGCCGAGGATCGAGCTAGCGTCACGCTTGCTGCGCATCGCATTGAACAGGATCTCAAGCGCCAGCCCACGGAGCTGGGCGAGGACTACTATGGCGACTGGATCGTTCAATCTGGCCCCCTTGCTGTGGCCTACTGGGTTTCGCCAGGAGATCGACTTGTTCGAGTTATTCAAGTAATGAGGATCAAAGGATAGATAGCAATGCTCACCATCACCAACCTTCATGCCGGCGTCGGCGACAAGAAAATCCTCCGCGGCGTCAACCTCCGGGTCAACGCCGGCGAGGTGCATGCCATCATGGGGCCCAACGGCTCCGGCAAGAGCACGCTGGCCGGCGTTTTGGCGGGGCGCGAAGCCTTCGAGGTCACCGAGGGCGAAGTGCTCTACGAAGGCAAGAACCTGCTCGCCATGGACCCCGAAGAACGCGCCGGCGAAGGCTTGTTCCTGGCGTTCCAGTATCCGGTCGAAATCCCCGGCGTGACCAACAACTACTTCATGCGCGCCGCCCTCAATGCGATTCGCAAGCATCAGGGCAAGCCGGAGTTGGACGCCGCCGCGTTTCTGAAGCTCGTCAAGGAGAAGATGAAAATCCTGCACATGCCGGATGATCTTCTCAAGCGGCCGGTCAACGAGGGTTTTTCGGGCGGCGAAAAGAAGCGCAACGAAATCTTCCAGATGGCCGTGCTCGATCCGAAGCTGTGCGTGCTCGACGAAACCGATTCGGGCCTCGACATCGATGCGCTGCGCACCGTCGCCGACGGCGTCAACGCCTTGCGTAGGCCGGACCGGGCGATGATCGTCATCACCCATTATCAACGGCTCCTCCAATACATCGTGCCGGACTTTGTGCATGTGCTTTCGGAAGGCCGCATCGCCAAATCGGGCGGCAAGGAACTGGCCCTGCAATTGGAAGCCAAGGGCTACGACTGGGTCAAGGAAAGCGAGCCGGCGTTGGCCGGAGCGTAATCTGTGGAGTGCGGCGCTATGACACCGCTTTGGTTTTTGGACATGAAGCTGAATCAAAAGCGGCGTCAAAGCGCCGCACTCCAAGTTTCGGAGAATCTGTCCATGACCGCTGACGTGAAACAATCATTCCTGAAAGCCATCGACCAGTTGGACCGGTCGCCGCGCAACGAGACTTTTCAGGCGCTGCGTCAAACGGCGCGCAACCAGTTTCGCGAGTTGCCTTTTCCGACGCCGCGCACGGAAGACTGGCGCTTCACGAATGTGGCGTCGATGTTGCAAACACCCTTTGAGCCGGCCGGCCCGGCGGCGGCCTTGAATGCGAGCCAATTGCCCGCGCCGTCAGACCCGAATGCTGTGCGGCTGACTTTTGTGAATGGCTGGTTTACGCCGCAACTGTCCACGGTCCAGCAATTGCCCGCGGGCGTCGCCATCGGCAACCTGGCGACGGCGACGCTGGAGCAGACGCTGCGGCTCGCTCGGATCGCAGCAGCCGATGGTCAGGTTTTCACCGCTCTCAACACCGCCTTGCTCCACGACGGCGCGTTCGTCATCGTGCCGGACGGCCAAGTCGTGGATCGTCCGATCGAGATCCTCTACCTTGCCGGCGCAATCGGCAAAAAGATATCCATCCAACCGCGGACGCTGATCTTGGCCGGCAAGAACAGCCGAGCGACGCTGGTCGAGCGCTACCGCGCGGTCGGGACGGATGCGACGCCGTACTTCACCAACGCCGTCACCGAAATCGCGCTTGGCGCAGGCGCCGCGCTCGATCACTACAAAGTGCAGGAAGAAAGCCTGCAAGCGTATCACCTGGCCAACACGCAGATCGTTCTGGGCCAGGCGGCGAACTTCACCACGCACTATGTCGCTCTGGGCGGCAGCCTGGTCCGCAACGAAGTCCGCGTCCGCTTCGACGGCCCCGGCGGCGAGGCGACCGTCAACGGCCTGTACCTCGCGGGCGGCAAGCAGCACCTCGACAACTACAGCGTCATCGACCACGCCCGGCCCCACTGCGTCAGTCATGAGCTTTACAAGGGCGTCCTGGCCGATCAGTCCCACGGCGTGTTCAACGGCAAAATCTTCGTTCGCAAGGACGCGCAGAAAACCGACGCCAAGCAAACGAACAAGGTGTTGCTGCTGTCCGACAGCGCCACGATCAACACCAAGCCGCAATTGGAGATCTTCGCCGACGACGTCAAGTGCACGCACGGCGCCACGATCGGCCAACTCGATGCCGATCAGATCTTTTACTTGCAGTCGCGCGGCATCCCGGCCGAGCAGGCGCGACGGCTGCTGACGTTCGCCTTCGCCAACGACATCGTGAGCCGGATCAAGATTGCGGCGATTCGGGAGCAATTGGAAAAGGTGCTCGTCGAAAGAAACCTCTGATCAAAAAGCCCACGGACAGCGGTCCGTGGGCTTGCGGAGCGCGATGTATGTCCGTGAATCCGACGATTCCTGTTCTGCCCCGCGCGGGGCCACGAACTATGCGCCCGCCGCTAGACGTGCATCGGGTGCGCCAGGATTTTCCCATCCTCTTGCAGCGTGTCCATGGCAAGCCGCTGGCGTATTTCGACAACGCCGCCACGTCCCAGAAGCCACGGGTCGTCATCGAGACGCTGCGGCATTATTACGAGTCCGACAACGCCAACGTTCATCGCGGCGTCCACACGCTGAGCGAGCGGGCCACCGAGGCGTATGAGGAGGCCCGCACCAAAGTCCACAAGTTCATTGGCGCCAATTGTTTGCGTGAGATTGTTTTCACACGCGGCACAACCGAAGCGATCAACCTCGTCGCGCAGACTTTTGGCAGGATGAACGTGAACGCCGGCGACGAAATCGTTGTTACTGAGTTGGAGCACCACTCGAATATCGTCCCCTGGCAAATGCTGTGCTGGGAGAAGAAGGCTCATTTGCGGGTCGTGCCGATCAACGATGCCGGCGAGCTGCGGCTGGACGAATACGAACGACTGCTGACGCCGCGCACGAAGCTGGTGGCGGTGGCGCACGTCTCCAATGCGCTGGGCACGATCAACCCGGTCGCGGCAATGATCGCCCTGGCCCATCGGCGCGGCATTGCCGTGTTGGTGGACGGCGCTCAAGCGGTTCCGCATCTGCATGTGGATGTCCAAGCGCTTGATTGCGATTTCTACGCTTTCTCCGGGCACAAGATCTACGGGCCGACGGGGATCGGGGTCCTTTATGGCAAGGCTCGGCGTCTGGAGCTGATGCCGCCGTGGCAGGGCGGCGGCGACATGATCAGCTCGGTCAGCTTCGCCAAGACGACGTGGAACGAGTTGCCCTACAAATTCGAAGCAGGCACGCCGAACATCGCTGACGCCATCGGGCTGTGCGCCGCGCTGGAATATTTCGAAGAGATTGGTCAGGACGCCATCGCCGCCCACGAACAGCGACTGCTGCAACACGCTACCGAGCGGCTGCGGGGCATTCGCGGCGTACGCATCCTCGGCACGGCGGCGCACAAGGCAGCCGTGCTGTCGTTCGTCGTGGACGATCCACCGCTGGCATCGCTCGATGTCGGCACGCGGCTCGATCTGGAAGGCGTCGCGGTTCGCACAGGCCATCATTGTTGTCAACCGCTCATGGATCGGCTGGGCATTCCCGGCACCGCGCGCGCTTCCTTCGCCATATACAACACGCTGGAAGAAGTGGACGTTTTCGCCGCGGCCATGGAGAAGATCGTAGCCGGCAGCCGCAGCCGGTCGGCCATCGTCAACTTAGCAACGGCCAAGTCAGGCCCGTTGTATCCGATCGCCGTTGCGCCCACGCCCTATGCAGCCGCGGATGAGCTGGCGGAGATCTTCGACGTGATGGAAGACTGGACCGACCGCTATCAGTATTTGATCGAACTGGGAACCAAGCTGCCGCCGATGCCGGTCGAGCTGAAGACCGACGCCACACGGGTGAAGGGCTGCCAGAGCACCGTGCACATGTTCGCCCGCAAAAAGCCGGGGACGAACGACGTGCTCGAATTCCTGGCCGACAGCGATGCCGACATTGTGCGCGGCGAACTGGCCGTGCTGCAGCGCATCTATTCAGGCCAAAAGGCGCAATCCGTTCTCGACTTCGATATGGCGGCGTTCATGCATCGGCTCGGGCTGGATCGCAATCTGAGCATGGGCCGACGCAACGGCCTGGCGGAAATGACGCGGCGCATTAGCCATTTCGCCGGCGAGCTGTGCAAGGAGCCGTCATGAGTCAACGCATGCCGTTGCCGATGGATGAGCCTGCCGCGGTGATGGCGGAACCCGCGCAACCGCCAGCGGCGTCCGCGCCCTTGGCAGAGCCGTTGAACGCGGAGCAAATTCCCGCGCTCAAGGAACGGATCATTGCGCTGCTGCACACCTGTTTCGATCCGGAAATCCCGGTCAATATCTACGAGCTGGGCCTGATCTACGACATCACGATCGCGCCGGACGGCGCCGTGGGCATTCGCATGACGCTCACCTCGCCTGCCTGTCCCGTCGCCGGATCGCTGCCGCCGGACGTGCAGCGCAAGATCGCCAGCCTGCCGCAAGTGACCGCGGCGCAGGTCGATGTCGTTTGGGATCCGCCCTGGGACAAGAGCCGCATGTCCGAGGCCGCCAAATTGCAACTCGGCATTGATGATTGACCTCCGCTTGCGGCTGCGCGGAACCGACGCGACGATGATCGCTAAGTCGCGGGCGACCGAAAAAACAGCAGCGTCCACTTGCAACTGCCCCGGTTTGCCTTGCATAATGAGATAGTCACCCACCAGCGCCCGCCCAACGGTATTTCGCAGGAGGGGCCCATGAGATTCGCGAGTTTTGTCCTGGCCGTGGCCTTGACGATCACCCTGGCCAGCGCCGTGGAGGCGCGGCCGATCCGCTTCATCGTTTGGCAACCGGCCCCCGCGCCGGTCGTGGCGGCCCCCCGCGTCACCTACACGGCGCCTTACTGGCAGCAATCGCATTGGATCTACGGCTATTTGCCGTACGGTTACGACGCGTTTGCGTATCCGTGGAGCGGCCTTGGCGTTCAATACGGCTACCTTCCTTACAACTATTCCGCGCCGGCCCGCGACTCTGGACCGCCGGCGCGTTCGCGATCGTCGCTTTATCCGGCCATTCCGTATGCCGAATTCGCTGCTCAGGAGCAACAGCGGGCCAGCGCCAACCGCGGCTACATCAACGTGACCGTGCCGACGGGCAACGCCAAGGTATGGATCAACGGCCAGTTGATGACGCAAGCAGGCAAGGAACGATCCTTCATGACGCCGGTGCTGGAAAGCACGGCGCGCATGTACTCGTTCGACATCCGTGCGAGCTGGACGGACGATTTCGGCACGGTGACCAAGCAGTCGGCCATTCAAGTTCGAGCCGGCGAAACCAAGGACGTGGTATTCTTCTCCAAGTGACGCGCTCAACCCAGTGGGTTGAAGCTGCCTCATGCGGAACAACAGCAACGGATTTCCATGAGCGATCCCAACCAACAAGAACAAGATCGATGGCGTGAATTGCACGAGCTATTAGGACTGCCCGGGGATAGCGCCGGCGCGAAGCCGGCGCCGCCGCCCGCGCCGCCCAAGCCGGCTGAGCCGCCTCGGATGCAACCTGCCGCCTACGTCGCGGCCGAAGCGCCGCTTCCGGATGAAGTCGAAGACGTGGAGCTGCCGCCGCCGCCGCTGGAAGCCGGCATGGAAAGCGACGAGGGCCGGACGCTGCTGTCTCCTCTGGATGAGGAACTCCCGCCGCCGCTGGACGAGGAAGAAACGTTGCCGGCGTCGGCGCCACCCCGCGGGGACAATCGTGGGGACGACGATCGCCAGCAGCGCGGACGGCGCCGCGGCCGGCGCGGTGGGCGTGCGCGCTCGCCGCGGGACGATGTGCGCGGCGCAGCGCCCATGGACACCGACGATACCGAAGTCGAGCCCACGGGCCAGGAAGCGGCCGCGCCGGCGGCGCGCTCGCAAGAGGACGACCGACGCCAACCAGCGCGCGGCCGGCGCCGACCCGACGACGATTTGCCTGACGAACCCGCGTTCGATGACGACGAAACTGAAGCGTCCGCCCAACCCGCCGCCCCGGATGATGACGATGACGAGCCGGTGGAGACTTTTGCCGATTGGAATGTGCCTTCCTGGCCGGAGATTGTCGCCTCGTTGTACCGTCCGGAACGCTAAACACCAAGCGCCGCTGCCGGTTCGGCGATGCACGGAAAGGACATCGTTGCCCACCCGACCGCCGCGGCCATTGCCTCGAGTCCCGAGCCATGGCAGACGCGATTATCGATTTGGTCGGCCCCGAAGAACTGCCGGCCCTTTGCTCCCTCTACAACGAGATCTTTCGGCCGGCGCGCGAACTGGAGTCGTTCCAGCGGCGTTTCCGCGGCCGCTATAACGTCTTGATGTTGGTCGCCCGGCTCGACGATCGGCCGGTCGGCTTCTTCATGGGCTTCGAGCTGAAGCCAGGTGTATTTTTCGCCTGGTTTTACGGCGTCTTGCCGGAGTTTCGCCGCCAGGGCATTGCCTCGCAGCTCATGGATGCGGTGCATAGCTGGGCCAAGCAGAACGACTACGAATCGGTGCGCTTCGAGTGTCACAACCAGCACCGCCCGATGTTGCACCTGGCCATTTCGCTCGGTTACGACATCGTCGGCATGCGCTGGGACCCCGACCGCGGCGACAATTTGGTGATCTTCGAGAAGGTGTTGGGGAACTGACTTGTCGTTTCGCGATTGCATCGCAGCTTCAGCGGCGCGAGCGCGCAACGATAAATCATATGCGAGTCATTTCAACGAAGTTCTTCAGCAGCTTCGGCCCTTCCAGCGTCAAGAAACTCTCCGGATGAAACTGCACGCCGTGCAGCGGCCACGTCTTGTGCCGCACGCCCATAATCTCGTTTTCGTCGGTCCAGGCGGTGACGACGAAATCCGGGTTCTGAAACGTCGCGCGCTGGATGACCAGGCTGTGGTAGCGCGTCGCCTCGAAGGGGTTGCTCATCCCCTGAAACACGCCGCGGCCGTCGTGGTGAATCAGCGATGTCTTGCCGTGCATGACGCGCCAATTGCGAATCACCTCACCGCCGAAGGAATGGCCGATGCACTGGTGTCCCAGGCAGACGCCCAGGATGGGGATCGTCGGCGCGAAGCGGCGCAATACGTCGTTGGAGATGCCTGCCTCCTTCGGCGTGCACGGCCCCGGTGAAATGATGATATGCGACGGATTCAGCGCTGCGATCTGCTCGACGGTGATCTGGTCGTTGCGCTCCACGCGCAAATCGATGTTCGGGTCCATCTCGCCCAGGCGCTGGACGAGGTTGTAGGTGAAGGAATCGTAGTTGTCGATGAGGAGGATCATTTGTCAGTAGTCAGTGGTCAGTGGTCAGTAGTCAGTGGCACGATACCGTCTGCTTCTTGCTACTGACTACTGACCACTGACTACTGACTACCCCTGTTTTTCCGGGATCGGCTGCGCGCTATTGACGTTCTTGTACTTCGTCTTGCCTTCCGCGGGATCGACTTTGTTGAGAAACTGGCCGGAGGCGGAGATGTCGTACCAGCCGCCGTCCTGGAAGTCGATCACGGCCTTGCCATTAAAGTTGACGGTGACGACCCGGCCGACGATGCCGGCGAAGCGTTGCAACTCCGGCCGTTCCGGCTTGACGGTGACGTATTGGTCGGTCCATTCGCGCTGCAAATCATCGACGTATTGAAAGCGGTCCATGGATTGTTTCCTGTGGCCGCCGGCGGCTTAGCGGCGGCGTGGCATACTGTGCGCGCTAAACGGCAAGCAGGTTTGGTATTTCTATGGAAAATGATCACTTGGCCCGCTCGAAATCGAGGCGGCGGACGAATTTGCACGCCTCCTCGGCCCCGTAGTCGCGCTGCATGCCGGCGTCGCTGAACTCGATCGCCAGCGGGCCGTCGTAGCCGATCTGGTTGAGCGTGCGGATGATCGCTTCCCAGTCGACGCCGCCGTGCCCCGGCGCGCGAAATTCCCAGCCGCGCCGCGGATCGCCGTAGGGGAAATACGAGCACAACAAGCTGTTACGTCCATTCAAGTGGAGCGCGATATCCTTGATGTGCACGTGATAAATGCGCTCCGGAAAGCGGCGCAAGAACTCGACCGGATCGACGCCCAGCCAGTGCAAGTGGCTCGGATCGAAAGTGAAGCCAAATTCTTCGCGGCCATCGAGCGCTTCGAGGGTGCGCTCGGCGCTGTGCAGATCGTAAGCGACTTGGCCGGGATGAACTTCCATCGCGAAGCGGACGCCGGCCTCGGCGCAGACATCCAGCAGCGGGTTCCACTGCGACGCGAAATCGGCGAAGCCTTGATCCACCAGCTCCGGCGTATTCGGGGGATAGCCCATGACACCGGGCCACAACGACGAACCCGTGAACCCGCCGACGACGCCGACGCCGAGCTTTTGGGCGGCGCGGAACGTGGCGGCCATCTCCGCGGCGGCGCGCTCGTTGACGCCGGCCGAATCGCCGTCGCCCCAAACGTGTTCGGGCAAGATGCGCTGGTGGCGCGGCTCGATCCGGTCGCACACCGCCTGGCCGACGCGATGGTTGCTCAAGACGGCAAGCTGCAAATCAAAGCGCGCCAGCAGATCGAGCTGTTGTTGGCAGTAGTCGTCCTCGGCGGCGGCACGAGGGACGTTGAAATGATCGCCCCAGCAGCAAAGATCGATCCCTTGATAGCCCCACTCGTTCAACTTCTGGGCCAGCTCCTCGAGAGGAAGGTCCGTCCATTGACCGCTGAAGAGAATGACCGGCCGGGGCATGTTGGGTCCTCGGATGCCGTTTACGTTTAGCGCAAAGTTCGCGGCGGCCGCGTTGCCCGCGCTAAACGCAAGCACAGGATCCTATCAACGATCGCAATCAACGAATCATGGCGTCGCCGCCGGCGGTGGATTGCCCGGCGGCGCTTCGGTCGGCGGCGGCATGGGCGGCGCGACGGCGGCCACCGGGGCGTTTTCCACCACGTTCAGGCTCATCGTTCCCGGCTTGGCGGCCGGCGCCGGCGGCGCGGGGGCGTTTGCGGACGGCGGCGGCTCCGCATCGCCTTCCTCGAAATACACCTCATCCAACTCCGTGTCGTCCACATGTTGGCGCATCAGGAAATAAATGAGCGTGCTCGCCGTCCAGAAATAACTGTAAGCGAACCCTACGACCAGCAGGAAAAACAAACCGACCCACGCCCCAACCAAAACGGCGCCGATCTTGTTCGGGATGGACAGATGATTGTCGACGTAATCTTTGGTGAATTCGTACGAGTTGGGATGGTCGGCGTTCGGCGGCTCGACGTGGTTGTGGTTGTCCTTGATCAGCAGATCGCGCCATTCGAACGAGGTCGGCGCGTACATGAACAGATACGACGGCTCGCGATCGCTGCCAGCGTCGGCGCTGGTCAAGAGGGGCGCCTGGCTCAGCCCCCACTTGCCCAGATACACCACCAGCGAACCCATAAAGCCGATGAAGAAAACGAGCGCGGCGCCGTACACCAGCGCCAGCGCCCAGTAGCCCAGATAATGCCAAAAGGCCTGGTAGACATAGCTGTACGACCGGCTCAGCGCGTCGAAATTGTCGCTGCCCTCGGCGGCGATGGTCGGGTTCATCAGCGGCCAACCGACCAGGCCGACGACGACGACGGCCATGATGAGCCCCAGCACGAGGACCACCGGCCACAACAGGCCTGCCAAAAAGATATCGCCGAACCAGAAAGTGTACCCGTCGATGAAGCCAAACACCGCCAGGAACAACGTGAGGATGCCGAGGAAGATTAGCGGGAAGAGCGGCGCCGTGAACAAGTTGAGGAACTTCTCTTTAGCGAAGGCGATGGCCTCGCCCATGCTGATTTTCTCATTGCGGGCGATCTGCACCGCGGCGATGCGGCAAATGGCGCCGCCGAAAAAGCCCCAAGTAGCCAGCGTCCACAAGATGATCAGGATCAAATACAGACGGATGCGAAAACCGCCGGCCGAGGAATTGAAGAAGTAACCGATCGGCGCCATGAATTTCATGAGGGGCTCGACGAGCACGGGCAACTGATCGCCCAGCAGCCAGCGGAGAAACTGGCCCGGAGCCCAAGGCACGGAGCGCTGGCCTTCGGCATCCTTGCGCAACAAACCCGCGGCGAGTAGATATTGATTGGGCCCGCGCTCTTCCGACCACGGCCACGAACGCAACCGGCCGAAGGGCTTGGTCGCCGGCTTTTGCAAATGCAGCTCGTAAGTCGCCAATGCCGCGGCGGCGAGTTTGTCGGACTTCGCGTCCGCCTTCAGTTGATCCACAGTCAAATCGCCCGCGCGGACTTTTTCGAGGAGATTGAATTCTTCCTTGCTGCCGGCCTTGTCGCCCGCATCCACTTTGATGGCATTGCCGGGCTTGTCCGCAACCGTGCCGGCCATCTCGTGCAGCAGGTTCCAGCGATCGCGGTCGCGGCGAAAATCCTGCCAGGAGCTGGAGCTGTATTGCGGACCCCATTTGGGCATCTCCGCCGTTTCATAAAACATCCAGCCAAACACCGTCCAACCGACCGCGGTGGCGACGATGCCGCCGGCGGCGAGTAAGAGCTTCTTCAGATCGAGCGCTACCCGAAACGCCGTGAACAGCTTGGGCCACGACGCCTTGGGACCCGAATGCCCGGCGACATTGTCTTCGGCCATGCCAAACTCCTTGTGCGCATCAGCATGCTGGCGCGGCAAGGCGGCGCGCTTAGCCGCCTGCGCGAATCTGCCTGTATGGAAGGAGATTATAAGACGGCGCGGCACGGATGTCCGGTTGGAAATGAAAAAGCCCGCGCGATTGCCGCGGGCTTGTTCCGTTTTTCCATGACCCGCGGGATTCGCGGCGCTCATCCCGCGGCGTGCGCGGCTAGAATATCAAGCCAATGCCGATGTCGAAGCCGTGGAAGACGCGGTTGGTCTGATTGTACACCGGGCTGATCACGCCCATGTTGAAGTCGATCGGCCGTTCCGAAGCGATGGTGTTGAACAAGGTCATGAAGTTATAACCGATGCGCACCTGCACCGCTTCCCAGGGGTACCACCACAGGCTGGCCTTGGCTTCGACGCCGGGAGCGACGCGGAAGAAGTTGCGTGCCCGCGATGCCGCGGTCGCATCGTCTTCGCGGTAGTACCGGGCCCGGGCCTTCACAAAGTCGCCGTAGAGCGCGCCTTCGACATCCAGGCTCCAGGAGAAGGCGCCCAGCACCGGCACGTCGCCCAGGAACCATTCCTGCCCGAAGCCCGCGTGCACGCCGTAAAGGCGATTGGAGACCACGTTGATGTAGTTGGCGTTGTTGGCCGAGGTGCCGTTGCCGAACTCATCCAAGTCCACCGTGCGCCACTTGAAGCGCTCCCAGGCGACGATGATGCGCGGACCGATCAAGCCGTACGTGCGGCCATTCTCGCTCTGCCACACCGGAATGCGGCTGGTGAGCGTGAACATGTCGAAGCGCTGCAGCAGCTCGATCGACATGTTGTCGGCGCCGTTCCACACGCCGTACAGCGCGGTCGCGGTGGCGTCGTTGACCGGGTCGGGCGGCGTCGATTGCGGCAGGTCGCGCGGACCGGCGTAGTAAGTCGAGAAGTTCGTCACCGGCGAGAACAAGAAGGTGTTCTCGAGCAAAGCGCCGACATTGAAATTGGGCGGAATCAGCGCGGCGGACACGGCGTAACGCGTATCGACCAAGTGCAGCCAGCTGGCGGTCAGCGTGATGCCCGATTCGAAGCGCCAGCCCATGGAAAAATCAAAACCCGGCGTCCAGGAACTGGGGCCGCGCAATTGCTCGGTGTCGAGCGCTACTTCCTTGCTGCCGACGAAGGTCCCGGGCAACGTCTGGGTGGCGGTGCCGTCGCTATCCAAGAATCCGCGGATGGCGACGGTCTGATTACGGATGCGGCGATCCATGTTCCAGACGACCGCGTCAAAGGCAATGAAGAAGCCTCCGTCCTCGTAGCGCGGATGGCTCAAGGGCCCGACGAAAGCTTTGGGCGGCACTTCATAATACTGGGCGGAGACGCTGCTGGGCGCCAACCACAATGCCGCTGCCAAAAGTAACGAACCGATTCGTGTGCGCATAACCCGCATCTCCTTCGAAGCGTAGGCGCTTCTTGCCCCCGCAATGCGGCACTCCAAGCAGATTCTCCCCCGAGCATCCGCCTGCAAGCGCAGTTGTTCCTGCCATTCGACCTTCATGTAAAAGGGTGCGGGAATATAACGGGTCGTCCAACCATGTCAAGGCGATTTGTCCACGAAACCTGGCCGAGACCTGGTGCACCGGTCTTTTTCCGGCAGTGCCGACGGTGTCATGGGGAATCTGCACAGGCTCGGAAGCGCTTAGCCTGCATTTCTCACCAAATAATGCAGAGCAGCGCGCTGTCGGAGGGCGGGTTTTCTAACCCGCCATGGCCAGACGGGTTAGAAAACCCGTCCTCCGCTGGTGAGAAATGCAGGTCGGGCAACGCCCGCCGCTGCCAAGATTCGGTAGTGGGTCAGTTTGTGGTGCGGGCGTCTCGCCTGCACCGATGCAGGCGAGACGCCCGCACCACAACACAGCAAACTGACCCACTACCCAAGATTCCCTCGCCGAAATCTGCTGGGATTTCGAGCATCCAACGAAAACCGGACCTGAGAGTTTGTGAAAAAATCTCTCGCAAAGTCGCCAAGACGCCAAGCAACAAGAAAGATAGCCATGAATTCTTGGGGATTCTTGGCGCCTTGGCGACTTTGCGAGAGACGGTTTTGATTTTTTCGGTGCTGCGCCATTCTTGTGGGGCAGACATTCCTGTCTGCCACTGAAGCCGCTGAATACGCAGGCAGACAAGAATGTCTGCCCCACAAAGACCAGCCGATTCCACATTCCTGTCTGCCACTGAAGCCGCTGAATACGCAGGCAGACAAGAATGTCTGCCCCACAAAGACCAGCCGATTCCACAAGTTTGGCGGAGAACCATTTTTTCACATGCTCTGACTCGTCGTAATGACAGAGCGGCCGTGCAGCCCCCCCGCTTCCTTGGCGCGAAATCGGCGGCCGGCGGCAACTTTTTTCCTTTTTTCACTTGACGGGGCCAGGGGCTACAACTCACAATGGTATAAGGCTTTCTTGGACATTGGGAAGAATGTCCGGGACGAGCTGGGAAGTTGGTGCCAAGGCAGGTGGAAGCGGTTCCCCATTCCTGCGGTGCAAATCGGGAACCTGGATAATCGAGGTTATCATGAAGACATGGACACTTGTGTTGGCAGCAGGCTTTGCAGGGTTTGTCGTGTTGTGTATGGCCGAGAATTCCATGGGAGGCAGCAAGTCAAAATCGGTCCCGCCCAGGAATTTCCGCAGCCCATTGCCCCCCGCCCCACCCGTGGCCCCCTTGGATAATACGGGCGGCAAAGGCAATGTCACCACGAACAACAGCAATAACAACAGCAATCAGGGCGGCCAAAACCAGGGCGGCCAAAACCAGGGCGGCCAAAACCAGGGCGGCCAAAACCAGGGCGGCCAAAACCAGGGCGGCAACAGCGGCCAAAACCAGGGCGGCCAAAACCAAGGCGGCTTCGGCGGCGGTGGCGGCGGCGGCGGCGGCGGCATCAATCAGGGTCCGCATATCGGCGGCACACTTTTTGGCAATAATGGCCCGGGGAATCTCCCCATGGTCGTCACCTTCCTGGGCAACCAGGGCGGCTTCGGCTTTATTGGCGGCATGCAGGGTGGCTTCGGCGGTAAAGGCGGCGGCGGCGGCGGCCAATTCGGCGGCGGTGGTGGCGGCCAATTCGGCGGCGGCGGCGGCTTCCAGGGCGGCGGTGGCGGCTTCCAGGGCGGCGGTGGCGGCTTTGGCGGCGGCGGCGGCGGCTTTGGCGGCGGCGGCGGCGGCTTTGGCGGCGGCGGCGGCCAATTCGGCGGCGGCGGGGGCTTCCTGGGGCGCGGCGGGGGGTTCCCCGGGGGCGGCGGCGGCTTCCGAGGGGGGGGCGGCGGC
>Ga0080064_1002127_pt1 | contig 35365 bp, 31 predicted proteins | sample Subgrocontami54m_FD_69260 | JGI IMG/M metagenome (GOLD analysis project Ga0080064, IMG submission 69260) | Subsurface groundwater microbial communities from S. Glens Falls, New York, USA - GMW46 contaminated, 5.4 m (SPADES assembly) (version 2) ...
AGTCCCGCTCCCTCGATTTCGTCCCAGATTCGCGCCGCCGTCCGCACCTCGGCGATCATCATATAGGGAGGACGCACGGGAGGCATCCCGAAAATGATCGGGTCGTTGCGATAATAGACGTTCTTCACCGCCATGATCGGCTCTTCCCGCTCGCCCGAGGCGTAATAACCGGGCCACTCGCCGAACGGTCCTTCCTTCATCATTCCTTGCTCGGGGAGCAGCAGCTCGCCTTCGATGGCGATCTCGGCGGCAGCCGGGATGGGCAGGCCCGTGAACTCTCCTTCGATTACTTCGAGCGGCTCGCCTCGCATCCCTCCGACGACGCCAAACTCCTCGACGCCAAACGGCAGCGTCGAACCGGCGATGCAGAACAGGTCCGGCCCATGACCCGCACAGACGACGATGGGACAGGGTTTTTTCTGGTCGTAATATTTCCCCCGGATGATCCGCCCGTCCTTGCCCTGATCGATGAAGATCGAAACCACGTTTTTATTCTGGACTTGCGCGCGGTAGGTCGCGACGTTCACTTTGCCCGTTTCGGGGTCTCGCTGAATCACCAGGTCTCCGGTGCCGATGTAGCGGCCTCCGTCGTGCTTGTGCCAGCGAGGAGTCGGAAACTTCAGCAGGTCTACGGCGTTACCGCGGTCGATGTTATCGAGAATAGGCCCTTTACTGACTTTCACGGGCGGAATGGACTTGTGCGTCTGATTATATTTGCGCCAGGCGCTGATGAGCTGCTTTTTGTCGGTGATCTTTTCGGCTTCCGGAAAGTTCAAGACGCGCGCGATCTGAGGAGCCGTATTCAACGCGTTCACGATGACGCGGCGCCCCTTGGGATAGCCCTTAATCTCGTCGAACAACACCACCGGCGTGCCGCGATGATGGACCAGTTGCTCAGTCAAGGCGCCGATCTCCAGGTCCCAGTCCGCGCCGCACACGGTTTCGAGCTTCCCGGCGCTTTCCATATATCCGATGAACTCACGCAGGTCTTTGAACATTCGCCGATCTAACCTCCTGTCGTCTGGCGCCGGGAAGCGACAGAACTCCCGTCCCGGAACAACTGCTGCAAAGCTTCCGCCGGGCTTTAGAATATGTCCCCGCACCAGCCGGATGTCAATAAGAATTCGCGCCAGGCGCCCTGCCCGCCACAGATTTTTCTTTCCCGAAAGCCGGCGGCATTTTTCGCTGGCGGCAATTGATTTGACCCGCAGCGTGGTGTAAGCTAACGGCGATTTCACCGCGGCGGATTCGCACTCCGGACCATTGAGAGATCCATGCCATGAACCCGTCTCCCGCACCGGCCGTCGCTCTGGATTCCACTCCCGCCAAACCAGCGGGCTCTTCCGGCCATCGAGCGGCCGCCTTCGCCATACTGACTCTCCTGGTTCCCATCGTCGTCTGGTTCGCTCCGCTGGGGCTGGATCGGAACATCCAGCGGGTCCTTGCGGTCACGGCATTCCTGATCGTCTCCTGGATGACGGAAGTTCTCGACCACACCATGACGGGTTTCATGGGGTGCTTCCTCTACTGGGCGCTGGGTCTGGCGCGGTTTCCGGTAGCGTTCAGCGGATTCGCCGAGGATACGCCGTGGTTCATCTATGGCGGGATGCTGATCGGCGCCATGGTGACGAAGAGCGGCTTGGCTCGCCGCCTCGCTTATCTCGTCATGAGGCCGTTTGGCAGCCGCTATTCGCCACTGCTGTTCGGGCTGATCCTCGCGAACTACCTGCTCACGTTTCTGATTCCCTCTTCCATCGCCCGCCTGGTCGTCACGCTGGCCACCGCGTTGGGGTTGATCGAAGTGTTCGGCGTCGGACGCGGCAGCAACATCGGGCGCGCGATGTTCGTCACCCTGACACTTACCTCGGGCGTTTTCGACAAAATGATTATCGCGGGGGCTGCGGCGATCACCGCCCACGGCTTGATCGAAAAATTCAGCGGCGTGAACATCTCCTATAGCCGATGGTGCTTGGCCTTCCTGCCTTGCAGCATCGTCACGATCGTCGCTACCTGGCGCTTTGTGCTGTGGCTCTATCCTCCCGAAAAGCAGGAGCTGCCCGGCGGAGCCAACGTCTTCCGGACGGAACTCCAGAAGATGGGCCAGTGGAGCGCCATGGAAAAGCGGGCGCTGTTGCTGGTAGGCGCGGCGCTGGTTCTGTGGCTGACCGATTTCTGGCACCACCTGACGCCCTCCATGGTCGGCTTTGGCATCGGCCTGCTGGCCGTCTTGCCGGGTATCGGCGTGCTCGACGCCGAGGATATGAAAAAGATCAATCCGCTGCCGATGTTTTTCGTGGCGCTGGTAGCCAGCATGGGCCAGGTGCTGGTGGCGACGAAAACGCTCGATCTGCTGACCAACGCGATGTTCCACTTTCTCACCCGTGTCCTCAGCGGGACGGTACTTTCAACCGTAGTGCTCTACTGGACCGCATTTTTCTATCACTTTTTCCTGGCGAGCGAAATCTCGATGCTCGCAACCTCCATCCCGCTCTTCATGAAATTCGCCTCCGAACACGGCATGAACCCGGTCTCGCTTGGGCTGGTCTGGACCTTCGCGGCCAGCGGCAAGATTTTCATCTATCAATCCGGCATCACCATCTTCGGCTACGCCTACGGCTACTTCAACGCGCGCGACGTGCTCCGCGTCGGCCTTTTTCTCACGGTTCTGGAGTTCCTGATTCTCCTTTTGTTGGTGCCTCTCTATTGGCCATTGATCGGAATCCGCTGAATTCGAATCCACGGATTGAGTGCAACAGGGACTTACCACGCGTCTGTTGAGTGTGTGTGAAAACCTCGAATTTCCGTCAGGGCATGACTTCAGTCGTGCCCTAAAATCAATGCTTGTTACACGGCTTTAGCCGCTGAGGTACGTCCTTTGCAGTTATCACACACACTCTATTGCTGCCGCGGACAATGCGCTGCACTGGTCTGGAACCATGCTGTTTGCGGTATACTTTCAGCTACCCAGGAACCGCCAGACGGATTTCTCTGGGAGAAACGGAAGGCGGCAAATCCGTCGCGATGCCTCAGGAGATTGATAATCTGCTCCCTTTAGGGGACATCCCCGCGGGCGGTTACGTGCTCGACTTGGGATGCGGGTCCGGCTGGATCTCTTATTCCCGATTTCCTCATCTGCGGTTTGTCGGCGCGGACCAGTATGCGCACGCCGATCCCGCCTCCTGGCCGTCCAATTCGTGGCTGATTTTGGCCGATGCATTCCACCTGCCGTTTGGCGCAGCCACGTTTGATGCGGCCGTCTGCAATTACGTCTTCGAACACTTTTCCGATCCTCGTTCCGCCTTGCGGGAACTGGAGCGGGTCATCCGGCCAGGGGGGCTGTTATATCTTTCCATCCCCCGTTCCAGCGGCGTCGAGGACCGTCTCTACCGCTTCACCACCAAGGGGGGCGGGCACCTGCAACGATACAGCTTCGACTCCTTCATGCAAATGGTTTACCAGGAAAGCCGCTTCAAGCTGGAAGGAATGGGACCGGCGCCGGGAGCCTTCACTTGGATGCAGGGCATTCCCTTCGGAGACCGGATTCGAACCTTGCTCTATCAGAGCTTCCGTCTCTGGCATCAAGCTACCGGAAGGAATCCGCTCGTGGCCAACAATTATCTCTTGTTGTTCCGGCTGGGAGAGCGGCCTGGATTCAAGTTCATTCGCCAAGTCTGTTCTCAGTGCGGCAACTCCTTCGCCGAATCAACGGCCGAAAACGCCTCAACCTGGAGATGCCCCGTTTGCGCCTTTGACAACGTGCTCGTCGGACCCTGATCGGACATTGGATATGTTTCGATATTTTCGCGAGACCTTTCTGGAACCCCGCGGCCTGCGCTGGTTTGGCCTCGGCTTGGTCATCGAATCCTGCTCCCCGGAGTTGGGCGACCGCTTGCTGGTCCGGCTGCGAGAGGTCATCCCCTACGCCAACTTCGAACTGCTTTCGAAAAACGCGCGTCCGATACAGCCGGAGAAAAGGATTCTACAGACGATTCAGGTGCTGCGGTCATTCGGTGGCCTGCGCCTCCTGCTAGCCAAGCGCCACCGCTATGACCTGGTGGTTTTTTTCGTCACCGGCGAAGGAGAGTTGCTCCTCTGCCGCATCCTCGCGCTGCTATGGATGCGTCCCAAGCTGTTCTTCGTGCTCAACGAGCATGGAGAGGGCTTCTGGCTCAACCGCGAGAACTGGAGCCAGATTCGGCGGCACCTGGGAATGCGCTACCAATTGCGGAAGCGCTGGGACGGCTTTCTGGCAACTCTCCGGGGGTTCCAGCGGAAATTGATTTGGCTGGCAATGTTGCCGGTTCGCTTTGCCCAGATGCTCGCCTCCGCACTGCTGTTCCTGGCCGCGCTGCTATTGCTGGCCGTTCTCCGAACCACCTACGACAGGTATTTCGATCGCTTCCGAATATGGCGCAAATTCGCCGCCGCCCCGCGCCGCAAACTGGACGCGAACGAAGGGGCCAAGCCGTCGGGAGGCTCCGCGTCGGAACACGCCGCCCACGATTTTCCCCCGCCCCGCTAGAGCATTTCTCCTCTTGGTGTAGCGTGCGTGGCAATGAAAAGCAGGTCCTTCTCCCGCCAAGCGGGATCGGGATAACAGCGTTAGGGGTAGGGCTTTTCTCACCCTGGTGACCTGGTTACATCATCAGGAGAAATGCTTTTGAGCTGGCCAGCAACCGCGCTGCTCTTCCTTGGTAGGAACGAAAATCGGTGAAGGACCGCGACAATGTCGATCGGCGGGAGCTACTTGTCTCCGGAATGGACGGAAGTCCCCTTGCTCAACCCTGGAATCTTTGTGCCCATGAAGGTATGACCGCTGACATTGCCTTTCTCATCGACGGTGACCGTCGCTAGCAATTGCCCTTCCGTTGTTCCATCCCAGTCAACCATCTCAAACACAAACCGGTAGCCCGGAATGATCCAATCTACTTTCTCGTCGCCCTGCAATGATTCAGCATACAGTCCTTTGGGTTCGGAATTCCTCTGGACATAGATGCGAGAGCTGGTTTCACCGGGAGAATTCCACAGAATAATTTGGCTTTGTGGGTCCACCGCCAAAATCGGAGGAAGTGCGCCCCGAACCAGGGGACAACTGGTGAACTGGTCTATCCGCGAGCGAAACGTTTCGCAGTTTGTCTCGTTGAGTTCCAATCCGAAGCGACTCAACTGAAACCGATCGGGCGAGCTGACTGTTCCCATGGTTAGGCTTCGGACGGGGCCCTTGTGCTCGCTCACTATCTCCGCCGTCATTAGACCTAACCCGGTCTTTTTCTGTAGCGGAATGTTAGCGCTAATTCGGACCACTCGATCCGATTCCGGCAGAAAAGGGACGACATAACTCGCTGGCGAGTCTCCCATCATGATGAACAACGTATCCGGCGCCGAAACAGCTTCCGTCAACTGGATCCCAAACCAGTCTTGACCATAGGGCAATCGCACGGTCTCGCCGGGCTGGCTCCAGAAGATACAAAACAGCGCCAGGAAAGTGAAACAGGCCAGCTTCGCCGATTGGAAGGCAAGAAGCCGGTCCAGGATGAGGAAAATGACGAGGCCGCCAATCAAACCCAACGGGATCAAATAGCGTTGGATGGAGAACATCCAATTCCAAATCACATAAGTGGTAATGAAAAACACGACGATGAGCCAGAAATGAGCCGGTGCGATGGCAGGCTGCTCGATCATCTTCTCCGCGGATGAATCCTTCCGGCGCTGCATACGGCTGGCTGCGAGCGCGACGAGCACCATCGGCAGCAGGACCGTCAGGATGGCCCATAGGGCATCTCGAAAGGGAAGTTCACTGGTCGTATGTAATCTGAGAAACCACCGGAATGGATAGGAGAGGGCTTCCGGAAAGGTATGTGGCAGGAAACGCCCGTCCTGGAACGATTCCGGCACGGCCCATTGGGAGTGGAATAGGTCATTCCGATATGGAAAAATCGGATTGCCGAACCGGTTCCACAAGAACCAGTTCCAGTAGCCGCTGACCACGAGATAACCTCCCAGACCGCCCAGAGCGAATCCACCGAATTGGCGAAGGGAATATCGAAGGATAGGCCAGACCAGCAACAGGCTTAGAGTAAGTCCCAGGGCATACACGGCGCTTGTTAACTTTAGGCCGCACGCGAGCCCCAGCAGCACGCCGGCCAGGATATAGCCCGTATTTTTGGCTCGAGCACTGTTTTGTGGATGACAGGCCCAGCACGCCGCGAGCAATCCCCCCAAGATAAGAATGCTGAGTGTCCCGTCTACAAACGTCGTACCCAAACCTTCCAGGAATTTGGGGTCGCTAAAGCCAACAATGGCGGCAAGCAGCGCAACCGCCATTCCCAGCAGCCGCCGTTCCGTGGGTACAATCAAACGGGTCAGCGCATAAACCAATACGAAATTCAGTCCCGCCACGCCTCCGAAAATCGCTCCGGCGACGACCGGGCGGCAATGGTTGATGAACAAATAGTAGGGGAGGTAGACCAGAGGATTCAGCCAGGTTTGCACTTGAGCGGGTGCAATGTGATAGCTCATTCTCCCCCACCACAAAGCGTAAGCCGTGTAATAGTGGTAATTGCGCAGATCCCAGTTCATATCCTGGCCTGCGAGCACGGCCCAGACGGTGGTGAAAGCGACACCAATCAGCGCCACGACCAAAATTTCCCGCCATTCCAGATTGAAGCAGGCAGAGCGACCCGATCGGGATTCCGGATTGGATGTCGGCCGCGTCATACAATGAAATGCCTTTCCGTCACAAAGGAATCGGCCTCCACGCCGGCGAACGTGCGGCAAACGACATGGCCCTTGCCGTGGCGCGACTCCCGCCGCGAGACCTCCGAGATGCGCCGATTTTCAGGTTCCAGTCGGCTCCCGCGATCTATTGTAACTCGCTCAACTCGCGCGTCGCCGCGCTCCATTCGCGCAGATCGCGATAGGTAGTCGTCGAGCCACCGGAGCCGGCAGAGCGCGCAGTGCCTGGAGGTCCGATCCTGGCTTCCATGGTTGAAACAGAAACGCCTAGTAGTTTGAAAAGAATCTTAGGTGGTTGTCAGTCTGGAGCCTGACGTTTCTGGTCGGGCTGAAGAACCCGCTAAATGTCAACGTCGCAATAGAAGCTGGTAACCACGGCGCGTTTTTCTCTGTTCCCCACTCCCCATTCCCCTTCCCGCACCCCTTACGATTTCTTCTGGGCGTGCTTGTAGACGCCATCAAAGAAGATGCCGTAGAAGTCGACCGCCGTGAGCGGGCAGTACTCGAACGTAAAGCCGGGCCGCATCCAAACCAGGCCCTCCTGCAAAAGCCGCTTCAGGACCGTGCGGTTGAATTGGCCGTGGCCCATGACGCCCTCGTCGTGCTCTTCCAGGTCGGCCTCTTCATGAGTCTTGAAATAGGAAACCTGGTTCAGGTTCAAGCCGTATTTTTCCATCAGCGCCTGCCGCCATTCTCTGGCCCAGTATCCGATCGGCTCTTCGGTCGCCATCGCGGCCCACCATTCCAGGATGGAGCCTTCGTGCAGCAGGCCGCGCTTGTACTCCAGGATTCCGCGGCACTCGGCCAGCATCTGGCAGGCGATCACGTCCTCGTCGGAGACTCCGAAAATCTTGCTCTGCTCCATCACCACCAGAACGTGCCCCGGCGGTTTGGGATGCATATACTCGTCGGCCACCTTGGCGCTGAAGGCAGTCATCAAGTCCCAGTGCCGCTTCAAAAATCCGATGTGCCGCTGATAGGCGCAAGCGACGATATTGTTGATCTCGAATACGAAGTAGGCCCAGTTCTTCCAGAACAGTTGTATGGCCTCCATCGGCAGCGTGCCTTTCCGCAGCTCCTGCATGAACGGTCCCTGGTTGACGCGTTCCTCCCAGCGGTCGAGCGTCGCCCGATAGAGCGCTTCCACGCGTTGCTCGGCCTCTTGCTCGCTCATCGCCCCGCCAACTTTGAGCGGAGCAAGGTTTACGTTTGTGATGGTCATTTCGTCTTCTCGATTCCTTGGATATTCGGAGAAGCTGTTGCATAAACTTCTCGCATTCGCGTAAGGGCACGGTTTCAACCGTGGCGATCGCGGAACGGGAAGAAGAGGGCTTTAGCCCCTGAGGCGCCTACTTAGCCCTCAGCGGCTGAAGCCGCTTGGTTCCCTACACTCTTTCGGCACGGTTAAAACCGTGCCCTTACAATACCGCTAAACGAGTTAAGCAACAGCTTCGAGTTTCCCGATCGCCAGGGAAATCTTCCTATTACTCCGGCTCGGAAACGGGTTTTCCGGCGTGCGGATCGTCGAGCGGGATGACGGGCCAGTCGGCGCGGCAGCCATCCACTTGCCCTGCGATGCGACGCTCGTTCAGATCGCGTTTCAATTTGTTTCCGCCCGCCTTGGGAGGGTGATACCGCAGCCGCTCGACCGGCCGCCCGCCGATCAGATGCTCTTCCACGATCGCCGGAACATCTTCCAACGTCAGGTGGGAATACCAGACTCCTTCCGGATAGACCACGACGTTCGGGCCGTGGCCGCATTGGTCGAGGCAACCGCTGTTGTTGACTCGCACCCGGCCCTTGAGTCCGGCTTTGGCAACCTGTTCCTTAAACGCCTTGTGAATCTCCTGGGAATTGCCATCGAGCATCGGACAATACTCGCCCGACGTACAGACAAACACATGTCTTTCAAACGGCGATGTCCGCTCACTCACTGCCTTTTCCTCCCGCGGACGTTTCCACCAGTCGGATCGCCTTGCTCGGACACAGCAATACCGTTGCCTTGGCTTTTTCAAGCTGCGCCGGATTCAACTCGCCCACCAGGACGTGCGCCATTCCCGACTCGTCCATCTTAAAGATCTCCGGCGCGATCCGCTCGCACTTGCCGTGACCATCGCATAGGTTTTCATCGACAACGACTCTCACGGGATAGCGCCTCGCGTTCTAGGAGCAATTGCACAGCCTCCTCGGAGCCCGTAAGGGCACGGCTTCAGCCGTGCCGATAATAGGACGGTAATGAGGGGGCTTCAGCCCCTGAGGTACGTCCTTGGCCCTCAGCGGCTGAAGCCGCGGTTCCAGAGAGAGCCTCGGTTCGGCACGGTTAAAACCGCGCCCTTACGATTCGTTAGAACGGGTTGAGCAACTGCTTCTTGTCAGATTAACTCCTGGGCGGGGCCGGGACCACGGGCGCCGCAACCATGTGCAACGAATCTTCCGGCTCTTCGCGGTAGAAACCGAGCGCCCGATACACGGGAACGTCGTTGACGGAAAACAAAATCGCTTCGTCGTTCTTGGAGCGATTGCAGTGCTCATGCCATGCCCAGTTCGGAACCACGAAGGAATCGTGCTGGCTCCACTCGATCCTCTCGCCGCCCACCACGGTCTCGCCTTCGCCGCGGATCACAAAATAAATCGCGCTCGATGTATGCCGGTGCCGCTCGGTTCGCTCGCCGGGCCGCAGCATCTGAACCCAGCAGCCGAGCGTTGGCAGCGCCGGTCCTCCCGTCACTGGGTTGACGTACTCCAGCGAAAGTCCGTCGTAAGGACTCGCCGTCTGGTGCGTCATCTTCTGGAGCAGCGCCTCCGCCTCTCTCCACGGATAGCGCAGAGGCAGCCGCTCGCTTCGCGGCTTCTCCCAGGTGGGACGAAGGACGCCGATCCGCGCCTGAATGTACTCAGCTTCGCTTTCACGCCTGGTCTGCTGGCGGTCTCCCGCATAAGGCTCATAGAAGATCGTGTTCAGCATCGTGACCAGCGAGGCATCGAGAACGTCCAGCCAGACGACGTGCTCGCTGCTTTCGTTGTGGTGATCGTGCCAGCTCCATGGCGGGGTCAGGATCAGATCGTACGGCTCCATCGGGCAGGTCTCGCCGTCAACGACCGTATAGGCGCGCTTGTTTCCTTCGACGATGAGCCGCAGCGCTCCGATGGAATGCCGGTGTGCCCAGGCAATCTCGCTGGGCCGCACCATCTGGAGTCCCATGCGGATGGTATGCGTGGCTCCGCCGCGCTCGATCCCAGGGTTCAGGAAACTGAGGTGCCGCCGGGCAGTGAAACTCTCCGGGATGACATCGCACGCCTCGACCAGCAGCGGATAGACCTCGGACCATTTCCAGACGTAAGGGACGCCCGCCGGTTGGGGACCTCCGATGGCCTTGACCAGCAGTTCATCCACCTTCCACTGGCCGCGGAGATGCAGCTTCGCAATCTTAGTGTCAAACTGCTCGAGACGAAGGTCTTTGTTTTTAGCCGCGCTGCCTTGCACAGTTGTGTTCCCTTTCACGACTGCGCTCCGTGAATTGAAGTGGTTTTGCGGGAAGGCCGCCTCCCGCAGTTCACTTACGCCGCCGCTAAACAAGCGGAAAACATTCACCACAGAGCACACAGAGATCACGGAGTTGCTTTTTCTCAGTGTTCTCTGTGTGCTCCGTGGTAAAAATCTTTCTCATAACGTGCAGAGCCGGTCTGCGGCAGAGCCGCCGCTAGAATATCTCCGGGAAGTAGTAGGTCAGCACCGAGTTGAGGCGCATGTCGGCGACGATCAATTCCTTGTTCTTGGGGTTCAGCGCCACGCCGCGCGGCTTTTTCATAACGCTTTTGGGGCCGCCGAGCTTCCAGCGCGGGGGCACGTCGCCGTTATCGTTGATGCTCCAGATGCCGACAAATACGCCTTCCGGCTCTACGTTGTTGTACGAATCTCCGCTTTGGGTTGCCACAATCCAGCCCTTGGGCGGATAGACCTGGAGCTGGTTCAGGGTTTCGATCTTAGTATTCGGTCCCACGACGATGGTCCGCGGCTTGGCGTTTCCGTCGTCGGTGCGGTTGAAGGTGAGAAGCGCGCCCATGCGGCCCCGATAGCGGTTGAGCGTGCCGGCAACAATCACGTTCCGCACCGGATCGACGGCCAGCGCGTTGGCCGACTTCAGCGTGGTGTCGGGGCCAACGATGGTTCGCAAAGGAGCCACGTCGCCGTTTGCCGTCCTCGGATAGACCAAAATTCTGTCGCCGGCGGGAATGAAGATTTCATCGTGTACCGGGTCCACCTCGAGGCGGTCCGCCCCGCTGGTCGCGATCCCACCGCCATCGAGGAGCGTGTGCGGACCTTGAATGATGCGGATGGGCGCTTCCTCGCCGTTGGCTCCTCCGCGAAACACCAGGATCGCCTGAGCAAACGGATTGGTGACGAGAAACTCATCGTGAATCGGGTCGTAGCGGATATCGTGCATGGTTCGGGAGAGGAGCGTAGCTTGCCCGGCAATGAGTCGCGTGGGCTTGGTGTTCTCCTTCGCCATCCTGGCGAACGCCGCGATCTGCGGATGCGCCACTCAGTTGGGAACCAGAATTTCGCCGCGCTTGTCGTCATAGGCTGCGCCGCCCGGATTGCCGATAGCCAGAGCGAGTTTCCCCGCAGGCGCGCTACGGATGATTCGCAATGGGGCCACGTCGCCGTTGGCCGAGCGGGCGAAAACGCGGGCCGAATGGTTCCCCATGTTGGAGACCCATAGCTCATCGTTCTTCGAATCCACGAAGAGACCCGTGGGATTTTTCAAGCCCGCCTTGGGGCCGTGTATGGTCCGGATCGGAGCAGCGTCGCCCTGATCGGTTTCGCGAAATACCAGGATGGAATCCCCCACGTCATTGGCCACAAAGATTTCTCCGTGCTCCGGGTCCGCGTAAACATGCGCTGGCCAGTTGAATGTGGTACGAGGGCCGGCAATCGTCCGCAGCGGCGCGGTGTCACCCGATGCCTTCAGCGGGTAGACCGTGATCGAAGGAGGCTCGAACCGTCCCGTGCGCGGCGGCTTGCTGTCCTTGGCGTTGCCGTGGTTGGTAACAAAAATCCAGTTGTTTTTCGTATCCACGGCGATGCCGTGAGGGTCCGCCAGCCCCGTGTGGTCTCCTCCGAGCGTCCGGATGGGCTTGTCCTCGCCCTTCGCCGTTTTCCTATAGACCACCACCGAGTTGATGTGCTCCACCGTGAGAAAAAGCTCCTCGGCCCCTTCGTCCACCGCGATGCCGTAGCTGCCGTGCGGGATGTGGAGATCGCGCATCGGCGCCACGTCGCCGCGCGCGTCCCGGGGGAATACGACCATGGAATCGACGGTATCGTTATTGACCGAGTAAACGTCGCCGGTCTTGGGGTCCACGTACAAACCGCAGTTGAATTCCAGTTTGGTGTGAATGCCGCCCACCATCCGCTTGGGCTCGGTGAAGGCAACGCTCGCAGGAGTGTTATCCGTCCGGTTGAATACGCGGTAGCCGAACAGGTTTTCGTCCTCCAGATATACTTCGTTGGATTTGGTATCGACCGCGATGGCGCTATAGGTCGGGTAGGTGTCTCGGATGACCCGGACGGGGGCACGCTCAATCTCTTTGCCGAAAGCGGGGCCGGAAGAATTCCCGCCGGAGGGCTGCGAAGACTGCTGTTCGGCCAGTATCGCGGCCAGATTTTCGCCGGCGCTTGCGGGAGACCATTGGCACATTTCGCCGTCCGTCTCCGGAAGCGGCTCTATCGAAATTAACTGTGGATGCCCGGCGGGTTCCAAATCGGCGGTGCGCAATGCGACATTCGACAGGGCATCCGATGCAAGGTGGTCCGGCTTCCCGGAAAACAGCACCGCGAAAGCAAAGAAAGCGATTAGGACTAAGAGGACGCCCGCCGCCGGGCACAACGAAAGATTGATCCGCGCCATAGATTCCGTTATCCTCCGCCTGCTTACCTGGCGTGCAGGGTTGGATGCAAGTCTATCACGCCTTGGCTCTTGGCCGGAATTACATTCCGGGCGAACGATTCGGCACGGCGTTCGAGACGTCGGCGGGTTTCCCCGCTTGCAAGAATGCTGAAACGGTTTTTACGCTGGAGCGGTCCAACCACTGGGGATTTTAGGCCGGGTGCAATTGGAAGTGAGAGTCATCACACCCGACAGAAAAAGCAGATCCTTCCTCCCGTTGGTCGTCAGGATGACATCATCCTGAAATCTTATATGACGATGTCATCCCGAGGAGTCTTCGACGAGGGATCTGCTTTTCATTTGAGGTGGCTGACTCTCACTTCTAATTGCACCCTTTTAGGCCAGAATGCTGGTATCTTCAGCCGTTATGGATTAGTATTATTCGAATTCTTCACAGGATCGAGGCGGCGGCTCGGATGTCTATCATGAGGTGGCCGTGACGTTGGCATCTTCCTAAAAGGGGGAAAACTTTAGTATGTCTCGAAGAAATCAAATTCGGAATCAATCCGGCGGGCTGCTGGCTCTTGCCCTGCTGGTATTGATTGCAGGTGTTTTTGTTTGGAGCGGTCGTGGTTCCCGGAACTCGGATGGGCCGACGCGCATGGCCACCGGTTATCCGCAACTGGTTTCGGTGGAGCCGCTCGCTCAGGATGGTGAGATGTGCCAATACTTGCCGGCCAGCGCGGAAACGTCTCTGATGGCTGCGCTGGAGAAGGAGAAGGCGGACGATGCTTTGCCTTCCGAAACGGCACGGGATGCAGCTTCCCGGCGAAAGCCCATCCGCGTTATCAACGACCCATGGGGCGCTTTCAGCGCGGTGGCGATTGATCCCCTGCACAATGAAGTCCTCATGACCGATGAGAACAAGTTTCGAATCGTCGCTTATAACCGTCTGGAAAACACTCCTCCCAAAGCGAAGTTGAGCGAGCCGAAGCGGATGATCCAGGGGGAGGACACCGAAATCGAGTTCCAGTGCTCCCTCTATATCGATCCCTCCAACGGCGACATCTACGCCGTCAACAACGACACGCTAGGCAAGATGGCCGTCTTTCCTTATGGCGCGGCCGGCAACGCTAAACCGGCGCGGTATCTCGAAACTCCCATGGCCACCTTCGGCGTTGCCGTGGACGAGAAAACGCAGGAGCTGATGCTGACCGTTCAGGATGACGCAGCGGTCGTCACGTTCAAGAAAAATGCGAGCGGCAAGGATTCTCCCATTCGAACGCTTCAGGGCGTGCATACGTTAATGGCCGATCCACACGGCATTACACTCGACCCCAAGACTGACCGCATCTTCGTCAGCAACTGGGGAACGGTGAACGTTCACAAACCTCCCGCTTCGGGCAAGTGGCGCGGGACGCTCAACCGGGGCATCGGCAGGGACAATTGGCCGGTCGGAAGGAACGACGCGGTCCCAGGCTCCGGCAAAATCACCTCTTCGTCCATCACCGTCTATCCTCGCGACGCGAGCTGGGATGTTGCTCCGCTGCAGGTGATCCAGGGACCCCACACACAGTTGAACTGGCCCACCGCGCTTGCCATCGACCCGGAGCGCGGCGAATTATACGTGGCGAACGATCCGACGGACTCCGTGCTGGTGTTCAAGTCCGACGCCACCGGCGACGCTACGCCGATCCGGGTTCTGAAAGGCCCCAAGACCCTCATCAAGAATCCCACCGGCGTCTTCACCGACCTGAAGAACGGCGAGCTGTGGGTGGCGAACTTCGGTAACCACACGGCGGCGGTATATAAACTAGATGCTTCCGGCGACACGCCTCCGCTGCGCGTGATCCGCAGCGGGCCCATCGAAGCGCCCGCGCCCATGATGGGCAATCCGCACACGCTGACCTACGACAGCAAACGCGACGAACTCCTGGTGGCCAACTGAGTGGCCCACCCGCAGGTTGCGGCATTCGCCAGGCTGGCGAATGGAGATGCCAAGCCGACTCGCTCCATCTCCGGACAGAACTCTCAGATCACCCGGACCATCCATGACATGGCCTACAACCCGCTCACCGACGAGATCGTGATCCCGCAGTTTTACGCGCAAGCGATCATGACCTACCGCGGCGGAGCGAACGGCGACGAAAAGCCGATCCGCATCATCATGGGTCCCGATACGCAAATCACCACGCCGGCGCGGTTGGGACTCGATCCGGTCCACAAAGAAGTCTACATTCCGTTGAGCGATCGAATCCTGGTGTTCCCCAGCGATGCCGAAGGCAACGTCGCGCCCATCCGCATCATCAGGGGTCCGGATACGATGTTGGGAGCGGATGCGCTGACCATCGACCCGGTACATAACCTCCTGATCGTCGCCGGCGGCCGGCCGCGGCAACGAGGAGCCGGTGGCGGCGGGGCAGGCGGCGGCGATGGAGAGGAAGGCGGCGGTGGCGGCGGCCAAATTTTGATCTTCAACCGTACCGATACCGGAAACGTGAAACCTAAGGCGGCGATCTTCGGACCGAAAACGAAGATCGGACGCACCGGGCTGATTACGGTTTACCCGCCTAAGCAAAATATTCTGCTGGGCGTTCCCAGCAACGAAAAGTCGTCTCCGAACAATTTCGTCGGTGTGTGGAGCGAAAACGACAACGGCGACGTTCCACCCCGCTGGATGATCGGAGGACCCAATCAGCTTCTGCGTCAGGTTCGCGGAATCACCGTCGTACCGAAGGACAAGAATGTGGTCGTTTCGGACAAATACCAAAACTCCGTGATGACCTACTACTTTCCGGAAATCTTCTAAGGAAGTAGGATTGGAACGCGCCGGGGCGGGTTACACTGTCCCGGCGTCGAATCTCTCAAGATCGTTGCGCGGGAAGTGGATAAAAGCTGTTGCAAAACCTCTTGGGAACCGCGTAAGGGCACGACTTTAGTCGTGCCGATCGCAGAATGGGAAGGACGGGGCTTCAGCCCCTGAGGTGCGTCCTGCGCCCTCAGCGGCTGAAGCCGTTTGCTTCACCACACGTTTTCGGCACGGTTAAAACCGTGCCCTTACGACTCGTTCAAGAAGGTTTTGCAAAAGCGTCTAATCGATTTCACGCGTCCGAGGGACGCCAATTTTGGATAACTGGAGGCTTGCGCCATGAGTTTCCGATCCCCGCTGTTTGCGGCCGCCTTCTTCTGTCTCACCTGCGCGGTTCTGCTCTTCGCCGTCCCGCTTCAAGCGCAGCAGGCCGATATCATTCTTCACAACGGGAAAATTGTGACAGTGGACGGCAACTTTTCCATTGCGGAAGCCGTAGCGGTCACGGGGCGTCAGTTCAGCGCAGTGGGATCAAACGCCGACGTGATGAAGCTGGCCGGACCCAACACGCAGGTCATCGACCTGAAGGGCAAGACGGCGATTCCCGGATTGATCGACACGCATTCCCACATCTATAATTACGCCGAGACCGCTTACGGTGGCGAACTGGGTCCCGAGAAGCTGCGGCGCTTTCCCATCGATTGGCGGGGAATCACCGGCAAGGATGACGTCATCAACCAGATCAAGGGCTTGATGGCGAAATACCACTTCAAGCCCGGCGAGTGGATCTACTTTGCCGACGAAGTGGGATTCATCAACGGCGGCACCTACGAGCAAGCCAAGATCCTTTACGACGATCTCCACCGGCAGGACCTCGACAAGGTGACGCCCAATAACCCGGTCGCCCTGACGCTCGGCATACCCGATCTCAACGGGTTTCTGCTGAACAGCAAAGCGATCGATACAATCTGGACCGACCTGAAATACTCCGACTTCATTAAAAGGTACGGGCGCTTCTGGATCGACGCCTCAGCCCGTCCCGAGGGACACATTGAGCCGCCGGCCAGCCGCATCGTGAATCACTTGATCGGCGGAGGCTCGCCCGAAGATCTGTCGGTGATCTTCAAAAAGTACATGCAGGAGTGGAACGCAATCGGGGTCACCACTGTTTCGACGCGCATGCCGGAATACGCGCAGAAGGCTTACGCGTACCTCGATGCCAGGGGAGAGATGCCGCTGCGGGTCGGCTATGGGATGCTCGACTACTTCGGAACCACCAAGGACTTGAACAAAGAGATGACCGCGCTAGGGAAGAAGGTGGGAACTGGCTCGGACTTCTTTTGGGTCACCTCCGTTGCGCCGACGGCTGTCGACGGGGCCACCACGCGCGCCTGCACCAGCCAGAAACGCACCGGCGGAGCCTATGGCGTCATCGACAGTTGGTTCCCCACTGGACAGTGCCACCTGGACATTGAATACCGCGGAGCCAAGGGGAAGGGAGCGCCGATTCAGGGGAATTATTTCCGCGAGTGGGTCATGGACAGCGGGAAGTACGGAGTCCGCTTCGCGAATACCCACGTCGCCGGCGACCGCTCCCATGCGCTGCTGCTGAGCATCATGGAGCAGCTCGTGCAGCAGTATGGCCCCGATGCGGTAAAGGGATGGGCCTTCGACCATTGCGCCATGGTGAATCCGGCGGACCTGCCGCGCGCCGGCAAACTCGGAGCGACCTTCAGTTGCCTGGCTTCCAACATCGAGCGGGCTTACACCGTAGCGGAATCTTATGGCGATGATGTGGCAAATCACTTTCTAAGCCCCATCCAGAGCATGATCAACGCCAAGGCCAACGTCGTCTTCGAGATGGATCACGACGGCTACACCTGGCACGATCTGGGTGTCTTTATCACGCGCAAGGATTCGAAGGGAAAGGTGTGGGGCCCGAACGAGAAGGTAGATCACGCTACGGCCCTGAAGATGATCACGCGCTGGGCCGCCAAGTACGTGCTCAAGGACGACAAGTTAGGCTCGATCGAGCCGGGCAAGCTGGCCGATCTCGCCGTGCTGAATCAGGACCCGCTCACCGTCTCCGACGACCAGTTCGAGAAGACCGGATCGCGCATGACCATGGTTGACGGCAAGATCGTCTATGTTCATCCGCAATTCTCTCAGGAGTACAACCTGAAACCCCCAGGTGCGATGGTTTCAACCTATGAAGCGCTGAAGGCCCGGCGGAGTCCGGTAAGGTTTTCCGGCTCGGGCGGTTAACCGGGCTGCCACGTAGATGTCACCGTCGGCGCCGCCACAAAGCTGTTTCCGGAATTCTCTCCGGCGATGCCGCGGACGTGTTCGAGCACAGCGGCCATCTGGCTGGGTTGCAACTGGACGAAAAAGCCGGTCAGCGCGGTCCAATAGGTTTCTTCCGCGGTGGAAGCGCCCGCCGGCAGGCTCATCGGGTCGCCGCTGCCGTTTTTGTTTTGCGGCAGCAGGTCCAGAATCCCCACTTCCAACGCGTCCGCAATGCGCCGCAGCATGACGGGCCCCGGCAGCAACCGCGCATTTTCAATGCGGGAGATATAGGTGCGGGGAACGCCGGCCTTCGTCGCCATGTCCTGTTGGGTATAGCGGCGCTGGTCCCGCAGCTCCCGCAGACGGCGTCCGATGGTGAGTTCGCGCGCGGTCCTGGTGCGCGAAGGGATGCCGTTGTGCCCCGCCGCGAAGCGAAGGGAGGCGCTTCCTCCCTCGCCGACCTTGCTCAATGCTTCGTTCGATTCCAACTCCAGCTTGGGAGGCGGCGGCAACGGAAATTCGCAGCGCCGGCAGAGGTCGTTCATGGTGCGGAATTGAACGAGAGTGCATCGGCGGCAGCGCAAGACTTCGCGCGGATGAACCCCGGATAAAACGGTGCTCTCAGTATTGAGGTTGCTCGTTGTGAGTGTGCTCAAGGTGTATTTATTAGATTCGCCGAGCGGGGAAAAATCTGGGGAGTCCGGAACAGGGTTCCAGTTGGCGTCTTCCATCTAACCTGCAATTCCCGTAATAGTCAAGCAAAAAACGGAGAAATGCGGCTAAAACCGGGTTTGCGTTCTGACCTAATATGCGAATGGATTCTGGAACGTGCGCCATCTTCTTGACGAGTCACGGGGTTGCGGAATTCGCGAAGCGAGCGGTAATCGAGCGATGTCCCGTCACTCTTTTGGTTCGGGTGAAGGATTCGGGTTGCAATTTTCGCCGGCTTGCGACCGCTCGTATCAGCGGTAGACGGCACAGCCGCGAGCTTCGAGATCGGGGATCCATGCGGGCGTAGCTAGCGTGGTCACCCAACGCAAGTCGAGTTTTTCCAGTCTGGGCAACGCGGCGAGGTCCGCCGGCAACCGCGTCAGCGGGTTGCCACGGAGGTCGATCTGCCGCAATTCCCGGAGTGCTCCAATCGATTCCGGCAATGATTTCAACTTGTTGTCTCGCAAATGCAATTCTCGCAAGCGTGACAAACGTCCGATCGAATCGGGCAGGGAAGTCAGCCCATTGTTGGATGCCCTAAGCTCGATCAAGCTCGCCATCGCGCAAACACATTCGGGAAGAACTTCAAAAACGTTTCGGCTGATGTTTAGGTACCGCAACTTGATCAGGCGCTCGAGAGACGTCGGCAGCAAGGCTAATCGGTTGTCGTGAAGGTAGAGAAAATCAGTGAGACATTCGAGATCGGCTAACGTAGCAGGCACCTTCGTCAATCGGTTGTGCCCGAGATCGAGCATGCGAAGCCTCTTCAAGCGGCCGATCTGCTCGGACACTTCGGACAGCTCGTTATCGGACAAGACCAGGGTCTCAAGCTCGGTTTGGTCCCAAACGGATTCCGGCACACGACCAATTCGCTGCTTCCATAGATTCAAATGCGGCGCGGCTGGACTCGGCATCAAAGCGATGATAACGCAAATTATCCTCGTACCTTACATCGTTATGAGCGGTTTCCGGTACAAACCCACGGCACTGAAAAACCAGCCGTGGCTACACCACTATGAGAACCAGTCGCCGTGGTGTAAAATGCATGTTGATCCAGCAAGAATTGTAAAGATACGGGCTAGAAACTGTTGTGGAATCTGCGTAGGGCATGCTTCCAGCATTTAACAGCGATGGAAACTTACCAGAAGGAATCCATCAGGCCACGGCAGAAGAGGTCTTCGCGCGCTTTGCCGGCCCCTCCGCAAGCCGTCAATGGCTTGGAGAACAGTTGCGCAGCCTCTTGGCCCTGGCGCAATCCACGGGACAGCTTGCTCGCGTATTTCTGTGGGGGAGCTTCGTCACGAGTAAAGAGGTCCCGAACGACGTGGACGTGCTGCTGGTGATGACCGCAGATTTTACCGTCGAGGCGTTACCGCCACATCAGCGAGTGTTATTTGACCATATCCAAGCGCGACTTCGTTTTCACGCCGATGTCTTTTGGACCAAGGTTTCCATCAACGCCGCGATGCTGCGCCTGTGGTTAGACACCTACCAAACGGGTAAGGATTTCACGCGCAGAGGCATTGTCGAGGTGACTCTCCCATGATTGAGAATGACGATCAGCTCAAGATCGCACAAAAAGCGGTAGAGAATTTGCAACACGTCCTGGTTGCGGCACGCAAGGTACACAGCCAGCTGGAGTATCGGTTGATGTCCGCGCCGATTCTCCTCGAACTCCAGCAGCGGGAACAGGAAATCCTAGCCTACCTGAGTCGATCGGAAATGGAAGCATTGAAAGGTTAGGTTCTAAGGCGAAGCGGGCACTCCGCCGCAGGCGCAGGGGGAAACCATGACTAACGAAAAGTATCCCCGCGAATGGAATGAGGCTCGAATTCGCCGGGTCCTCCAACCCCCAATTGCTTACCGCCCCAACTTCTGATAATATTGACAATTCCATTCTGGTTATCTACGTTTAATAGATGGCCGGTAGTTTCGACGGTCGCCGGGTGCGGTGCGGAAATCGCCTCTGGTGGAGGATGGCGCCGCGCAAGCGGCTGCTGTTTGGAAAGAGATAAAGGTGGTGGTGAGAGTGGGCACTTATTTTCCCCTCAAAGGGGACATTCATCAGAAGTGGTATACGGTTGACGCCGAGGGGCAGGTATTGGGCCGCTTGGCGACGCGGGTGGCCTCGATCCTGCGCGGGAAAGAGCGGGAGCAGTTCACTCCGTTTCTCGACTTGGGCGACCACGTAATTGTTGTGAACGCGTCGAAGATCCGCATTACCGGCAATAAGCTGGAGCAGAAGTTTTACCGGCATTACTCGGGCTATCCCGGCGGACTCTCCGAGACCGCTCTGCGGCGTATGCTCGAAGAGAAGCCGGAGCGCGTCATCCGCGAGGCGGTCGTCGGGATGCTGCCCAAGAACAAACTGGGCAAGGCGCTGGCCAAGAAGCTGCTCATCTATGCCGACGGCAAGCATCCGCATGAGGCCCAGAAGCCCGAAGCGATTCGTCTGGCGAAAAAGGTTTAGGAAAGAAAAGAAAGTTAGGGGGAAACGGTGGAGGAAGCGGCAATCACTCCGGAAGTTTCAAGAGCTGCCGGGGAGCAATACTACGGGACCGGAAGGCGCAAGCGCAGCGTGGCGCGCGTTTACCTGCGTCCCGGCAAAGGCGATTTTCTGGTGAACGGAAGGGCCCTCGACGCTTACTTCCCGTGTGAACGGCAGCGCGTTCAACTCAAGCATCCCCTGCAATTGGTGGAACTGACGGACCGCTTCGACGTTCTCGTCACGGTCCACGGCGGCGGCCTGATGGGACAGGCCGAAGCGGCGCGGCTGGGGATATCGCGCGCCATTCAGCTTTGTAATATGGAACTGCGGGGAAAGCTCAAGAAGGCCGGATTCATGAGCCGCGACTCCCGCTCCAAGGAACGCAAGAAGTACGGTCAGAAGGGCGCCCGCAAGCGGTTCCAGTTCTCGAAGCGCTAACACGAGCCGGCGGCCGGGAAACCGGGGGCCGGTTCATCATCCTGGAAAGGCACGGATCTCCTGCTTCGGAGATCCCCCGAGGTGGCGGATATTCGTCGGCTTGGGCTGTGCCGGACCATAACCACTTCCCGAAGCGTTCGGCTCAATGCTAAAATAGGCGGAGCCGGAGTCCGGCTGGGGAACTAAAATAATTGGAGGAGGGTTTTTGGCTGCGATTACGATGAAGGAATTGCTGGAAGCCGGAGTGCACTTCGGCCATCAGACCAAGCGGTGGAATCCGAAAATGAAGGAGTTTATTTTCGGAGAGCGCAATGGAATCCACATTATTGACTTACAAAAAACCCTCAAGATGTTCAAGGAGGCTTCCCGGTTCGTGACGGAACTGGCCGCCTCGGGCCAGACCATCCTGTTTGTGGGTACCAAGCGGCAGGCGCAGGAGGCCATCGCGGAAGAGGCCAAGCGCTGCTCCATGTATTACGTCAACAATCGCTGGCTCGGCGGTTTGCTGACCAACTACGTCACCATCCAGAAATCCATCAAGCGGCTCAAAGAACTCGACGAGATGTCGACCGACGGCCGCTACGAGATGCTTCCCAAGAAAGAGGTCATCAAGCTCGAACGCGAGCGCAAGCACCTGGTGCAGAATCTCGCGGGCATCAAGGATATGCCGGGACTGCCCGATGCCCTCTTCGTCATCGACTCGAACAAAGAGGAGATTGCGGTCCTCGAGGCCAACAAGCTGGAGATCCCGGTGATCGCCGTCGTCGATACCAACTGCGATCCAGACCCGGTGACGCAAGTGATCCCCGGCAACGACGACGCCTTGCGCGCCATCCGTCTGTTCACCTCCAAGATCGCCGACGCGGTGATCGAGGGACGGACGATGGCCGCCGAATCGTCGCTTGAGGAGGAGCGCCAGCGGTCGGAGGAGGCAGCGGGCGGGGAAGCCGGTCTCGAGCCGCAAGCGGGATACGCGGCCGATCCTTCCGAGACGCCCTACCAGCAGCCGAGAAAAGGGCCGGCGACCGAGTCGGAGGAGGGCGGGGAAGATTCCTATCGCGTCTCCGATATCTCGGCCACTCGTGGAAACTAGCAGGTCTGCCCGGACGGCTTCGTGTATTCGACCTCCCTCCACCCTCATCAGGGAACCGGGAACAAGAATCCGGGAATAGAGAAGAGCAATTGAAACTGTTCCCTATTCCCTTTCACCCGTTCCCTTGCAATAGAAAGGTTCACTAGCTACCATGGCAGCCGATTTTCAGATTACAGCACAACAGGTGAAAGAACTACGGGAGAGAACCGGAGCGCCTTGGGGCGACTGCAAGGCCGCGCTAGTGGAAGCCAAGGGAGACATGGCGGGCGCGGAGATCGTCCTGCGCAAGAAGGGCTTGGCGAGCGCCAAAAAGCGGGCCGGCCGAGCTACGCTCGAAGGCATGGTCGGTTCTTACATCCACACCGGAGGGAAGATCGGCGTGCTGGTGGAGTTGAATTGCGAGACCGATTTCGTGGCCCGCACCGACGAATTCCATAATCTGGCTCACGATCTCGCCATGCACATCGCGGCCTCCGATCCGCGCTTTATCAGCAAGGAAGAAGTCACGCCGGAGATTCTGGCCAAGGAGCGCGAGATCTATAAGGCCCAGGCGGCCGCCAGCGGCAAGCCCGAGAAGATCATCGACAAGATTGTCGATGGCAAGATGGAAAAATTCTACGAAGAGGTCTGCCTCCTGGAGCAGCATTTCATCAAGGACCCCGGACAGACGGTCGGGCAGGTGGTCGCCTCCTGTATCGGCAAGCTCGGCGAGAATATTCACGTGCGGCGCTTTGTCCGCTTCAAGGTGGGCGACACCGCGAACCGGGAAGAGGGAACAGGGAACAGGGAACAGGGAGAGGCAAAGTGATCCCGTTAGCGGTTATATGTTACAGTCAAGGCCGCTTGTTTTTCTGTCCCCTGTAACCTGTTCCCTGTTCCCTACACCGCCATGACACCCCAACCGGCCTTCAAACGCATTCTGCTGAAGCTGAGCGGCGAAATTCTGGCCGGCAGCGACAAGCACGGCGTCGATCCGGTGCGCGCCCATGAGATCGCCCGAGAAATTCGCGACGTATGTGAACTGGGCGTGGAAATGGCCTTGGTGATCGGCGGCGGGAACATTTTTCGCGGCCTGGGCCCGGCCGCCAAGGAGATGGACCGCGTCGCAGCCGACCACATGGGGATGCTCGCCACCGTCATCAACGCCATCGCCATGCAGGATGCTCTGGAAAAAGAAGGCGTCCCGACGCGAGTGATGACCGCCATCGCCATGCATCAGGTGGCTGAGCCTTACATCCGCCGTCGCGCCATCCGGCACCTCGAAAAAGGCCGCGCGGTGATCTTCGCCGCCGGGACCGGCAATCCATATTTTTCCACCGACACGGCCGCTGTCCTGCGCGCCACCGAGATCCGCGCCGAAGTCATCCTGAAAGCCACCAAAGTGGACGGCATCTATGACGCCGATCCGGTCCAAGTCAAGGACGCCACGATGTATTCGGAGATTTCCTACATGGACATCATCTCGAAGGATCTGCGCGTCATGGATCAGACCGCCATCTCGTTGTGCCGCGAGAATCGTCTGCCCCTCATCGTGTTCAATCTGAATGTGCCCGGAAATATCTCCCGAGTGGTTTTGGGCGAGAAAATCGGGTCGCTCGTGAACAGGTAGCGAAAATCAAGAACAGGAAAAAATTATGCCAGCCGATGCCATCAAGGAAGCCAAACGACGAATGGAGAAAGCAGGAGAGGACTTGAGGGTGGAACTGGCGACCTTGCGCACGGGCCGCGCTTCGGTCTCCTTACTCGACCACGTTCGCGTGGATTACTACGGCACTCCGACGCCGATCAAACAACTCGCTACGCTGGCGGTTCCCGACGCCACGACGCTGACGATTCAAGCCTGGGACCCCACCGTGCTGCCGGCCATTGAAAAAGCGATCCGCATCTCCGATCTCGGTCTCAATCCCATGAACGACGGCAAGCTCGTCCGCGTCCCCATCCCGGCGCTGACCGAAGAGCGCCGCAAGGATATGGTCAAACATCTGCACAAGGTCCTGGAGGCCCACCGCACCGCCATCCGCAACATCCGGCGCGAAACCAACGAGGCTTTCAAGAAGCTTTTCAAGGACAAAAAAATCAGCGAGGACGACGAAAAGAAGGCGCTGGAAGAGAGCCAGAAATTGACCGACCACTGGATCGCCCAGGTCGACGAGATCGGCAGGAACAAGGAAAAAGAGATCATGTCGGTCTAACTGGCGGCACTACGTTCTTCGGAAAGCCTATTTCAAGTTGAACGCCTCGGCATAGAACGATCTCACTGGTCCTGCCTTTTTACAATTCCGTAAACTTCCTTTCTGTTCCTTGTTAACCTCCCCACCCTCGAAAACGTTATAACAGTAGAAATCGAAACTGAAGCGTTGGAACGGCTGACGGCGATAGGTCCGGCTTCCATATGGAACGGAAAGGGGGATGGCATGGTTGGACATATGATAAGGACTGGTTTGGGGATGTTGCTACAGGGAGGAAATCCGAATCCAAACCCTAATCCAAGTCCGGAATTCGAACACCAGATAGAACAGCAGGTTGAATCGGCTCTGAAGGACGCGCAGATCGGGCAGCAAATCGGGGAGGCCCTAAAACAAGTGCCCTGGCACCAAGTCACAATCATCGGAGCGCTCACCGGCGTCTTAGTCCCTCTTGGTTTTTTTGCCCTCATTGGGTTAATCATTTGGATGCAGGTCCGCAGAAGCCAAGCGCGGACCAAAGCCCAATTAGAGCTTCAAAAACAGCTTCTGGACAAGTTCACCTCGGGCCGGGAGTTCGGCGAGTTTCTGGAGAGCAAGGGAGGCCAGCGGTTCCTCGATAACGCCTTGACGCAATCGTCGCCGCCACGAGCGGGCTCCAACGTCAAGTGGATTAGAACCGGCACGTTTCTATCCGTGTTCGGTCTCGGCCTTCTTTTGCTCTCCGGGATGAGGCATGGTTTCCTTGTCGGTGGAGCAGTCGTACTGGCTTTGGGACTCGGCTTCTTGATTTCTGGAGCGGTCTCGCATCGTCTCTCCGAGAAATGGGCCATCAAGCCGGATAAACCGTCCGGAATTGGAAACGAACCGGTTTCGCAAAACTAGGTTTCCGACGCATTTGTTAGGCGATAATAATGCGGCTCAACATTCCGCTCACTATTCCTATGACGCTTGCGGCTGGCGAAGGCGGATCGACCATGGCCGAGAGATCTCCGTTGCCCGAGCAGATCCAGAAAGCCGCCTTCCACAATTTTTATCGCGAGACGGCGCCGAAGCTTTGGTCGTATATCCGGCGCGTCTCGGGCGATTCGGCTCTGGCGGATGACATCGTCCAGGAAACTTTCTTCCGGTTTTTGCGGGCCGAGTTGCCGATGCTGGAACAGCCGCAGTTGAAAGCCTATCTCTACCGTACGGCCTCCGCGCTGGTTTCCGATCACTGGCGGCGAACGAAGCGGGAGAGGCAGTGGAGCTTGCGAACGATCTTCCCCACCGAGACATCGGAGAACCGGGAACTGGGCCAGGACATGTCGCGGTGCTTCGAACGCCTGAAGCCGCAGGAACAGATGCTACTGTGGCTGGCCCACGTCGAGGGCTTGGACCATCGGGAGATTGCCCGTGCATTGCAATTGAAGGAAAAGAGCGTCCGCGTGCTGCTGTTTCGGGCGCGCAGGAAATTGGCCGGCATTTTGACAAAGCAAGGTCTCGGCCCACAGGAGCACTTATGAAGCGAAACAATTGCGATCAGGAGGCCGCGGTCCTGAATGCCGCGCGCACCGGGCAATGGGACGGGCCGCTGAAGGCCCACGTTGCCGGATGCGGCGCTTGCCGGGAGACTGCTCAGACGTCGCGATGGATGCTGTCGCTGGCCCAATCGTGCGAACCGAGTCGTGAAGGAATAGCTGCGCTGCCGGAACCCGGTTTGGTGTGGTGGAGGGCTCAATTGGCGCAAAAACAGAGAGCAGCGGAACGGACGCAAAAAAAATTGGAATGGATCGCGAGCATTATTCAGGCAGTTGTTGTTTTGGGAGTGGCGGGCGGGTTCGCATGGATTTGGCCCCGGTTTCAGGGACAATTGCCTGAGCTGTTGAGCGGTCTGTGGCCGCGTCTGTGGAACGCAGCTTCGACGGCGGCTGGTTCATTTCCGGCACTCTATTCCTCGCTGACACTCCCGGCGCTAATGGCACTTTGCGCAGTCGCAATCTTCGTGGTTTATCCGTTTTTGGTTGAAGAGTGAGTCAGCCGGATCAACCGGCCTGCCAGTTCCCTCCTTATTGCACGCCCCCCGCACTTCTGCGATGATCGTCATTCGGGCAGCCGAGCAGTGTGCCGGTTGCGGCAGGCCGATTCATCGAAGGAGTTCTTCTCTCAATCTTGAACAACAATCTTTACGCGATCTACGAACGGCATTTTCCCTCCGGCCGCGAGAAAACGTGCCTGGAGACCGAAGCCGGATATTGTTATTCCTACCGGGCGCTGGAGGAAGAGACGGCGCGCTATGCCGCCGCGCTCGCGTCGCTCGGCGTTCGCAAGGGCGACCGCGTCCTGGTGCAGGTGGAAAAATCGCCGCAGGCGTTTTTTCTGTATTTCGGTTGCATCCGCGCCGGCGCGATCTATCTGCCGCTCAACCCCGCTTACCGCAAGCACGAGATGGAATACATTCTTTCCGACGCCGAGCCGGCGGTGGTCGTCTGCCGGGAGCAGTCGGAGACGGAATGGAAGGAACTGGCCGCGGCGCGTCCGCTCGGCTCGCTCGTGCCCCAGGTCGAAACGCTCGACGATTCGGGTGGTGGATCGATCTCGGAAAAAGCGCGCGAACACGACGGGCACTTTTCGACCATGGCCTGCGAACCGCGCGACATCGCCGCCATCGTTTACACCTCGGGCACCACGGGACGCCCCAAGGGCGCCATGATCACGCACCTCAATCTCTCGTCGAACGGCCAGGCGCTGCACGACTTCTGGCGCTGGCGTCCGACGGATGTCCTGATCCACGCCGTGCCGCTGTTCCACGTTCACGGCCTCTTCGTTGCCTGCGGCTGCGCGCTGATGTGCGGCGCGAAAATGATTTTTTTGGCGAAGTACGAAGTCCGCACGGTCATGCGCAATCTGCCCAGGGCTACCGTCATGATGGGCGTGCCGACCTATTACACCCGTCTGCTGGAGCAGCCCGACTTCACGCGCGAAACCTGCCGCAACATGCGTCTGTTCATCTCCGGCTCCGCGCCGCTCTTGGAGCAGACGTTCCGCGATTTTGAAGCGCGCACCGGATTCCGGCTCGTCGACCGCTACGGCATGACCGAGACGGAGGCCAACTGCTCGCTTCCCGTGGAAGGCGGCGAGCGCATTCCCGGATCGGTCGGCGTCCCGCTGCCGGGCGTGACCATTCGTCTGGTGGGAGAAGATGGAAAGGAAGTGCGGCAAGGCGAGGTCGGCGAAATCGAAATCAAAGGCGACAACGTCTTTGCCGGTTACTGGAGAAAGCCCGACGAGACGGCGGCATCGTTCACCGCCGATGGTTTTTTCAAGAGCGGCGACCTCGGCCGAATCGCGCCGAACGGGTATCTTTCCATCGTGGGGCGCTCGAAGGATTTGATCATCAGCGGAGGATTGAACGTCTATCCCAAGGAGATCGAATCCACCATCGACGAGATGCAAGGGGTCGTAGAATCGGCCGTGATCGGCGTCCCGCATCCCGACTTCGGCGAGGCCGTGATTGCCGTCGTCGTGAAGGACAGCGGCGCAAACGACCTCACGGAAGAAAAAATCATTGCGGAGTTAAAGAAGGAACTCGCTAACTTCAAAGTTCCCAAGCGGGTTTTCTTCGCCTCGGAAATTCCCCGTAACACGATGGGCAAGGTGCAGAAAAATTTGCTGCGCACGAATGCGGAGTACGCATCGCTCTTTGCCGCGAAGTAGCCACGGCACGCTTTCTGTGCCGTGGGTCTTTTTCGACCGGACAACCCCAGAACGAACCCACGGCACAAACTGCGTGCCGTGGCTAACTACTCGCTTTAAATAAAGTCATTTTTGCCTTGGGATTTTGGGTGCCGACTTGCTCACGGGTGTTCGACAAACGGAAACAAATTGGTAGCCCACTAGCGTCAAGTAGTAGTGTATGGGAGAGTTGCTGATCGCTCTTTTAATCAGTTCGAGAACATGAGCATTGCTGGTTTCGAACTCTTTAGGAATCGTAGGGGGACCGAGACTGGCCAATCCAATTGCGAATACCTTATCCTGTCGCACTAATCCTAAGCGCTCAAGATCTGCCAATACGGTTCCCCAGATACGCAGGTTTTCTCTGCTGCTGAGAACTGCGGCAACCGGGGGTAATTGTCGCTCGAACATGTTCACGATGTCCGCTAGAGCTCCGAAATCGACGAGTGCCGCCGTCCCTGGGATGTCTGCTGCGCCGCGAAAATTTACGACAAGTTTTTCCGCTTCTTGGGTAGCATACTTCACCATGTAATCGAGGAGGCGAACTTCGTGAGGAGTCAATTGGTTTAGTATCTCCGGAAATGAGGGCAGGACTTGGGAGCTATTTTCTGGGGACGACGCATTTGCAAGTAGCGCTGCCCATAAGTTCTGAAGCACGCCGTCATCTTCCAACGAAGCTTTCGAGACAATTTGTTCAAGGAGTTTCAGCGGAACGGGCTGAACATCTATTTTTGCTTCCTGAATAATTTGATCCGTCTTATCGAGCACGGCGTCAAGATTCTTCTTGCGACGCTCTCGGATTGCATGCAGCTTATCCGCACCGGCAATTCCGACGAGATCGGCGAGCGCGGCACCCGCCTGATCGATCGGAGGACCGATCAAACGTTCTACAAGCGCTACAATTCGGTCCACTGGCTTTACGAGATCACCCATGGCGCGGGGATTATACCACGCACTTACGCCGGCTTGCGATTATTGGGCAAACCAAGGAACGGCACGTTTCTTATGCCGTGGGTTCGTTCCGTTTGCGCCCATTCAAAGGCCCACTCCAGGACAACTGAGTGATCGGGGTTTCCTGTTGGAAGGATGCGAAAGCGCTGTTAACGCCGCCACTCATTAATAATCCATTTGTAGATGCTTATCAGCAAGGCAATTGCGGTTCCAACTTCAACGACGATGTAATGGAAATTGAGGAAGAAATCAGGGGTAACGTAACTCGCGAGCATAGGTCCTCCTGCCGAGAGCTTGTTAAAGGGCTCTCCAGAATTTCCCTTCGTCATCTGGCAACTCTTTCCTGCCTATATGAAAAGCAGGAGAGAACAGTTTGCCATTCGCCGGATAGGCCACTCCGTTTAAACGGATCCCGAATCACGGCGAGATGAGAAAAGATGCCAGTTGATTAATAAACTAACTAGCCCTGTGCTGTCAAGAAAAAAACTACTGAAACCACCCTGGGTCTTTGCATATTTTTCGCTAACGAAGTAGCCGCGGCACGTTTTTCGTGCCGCGAGTTCGTTCCGTTTGCGCCCCACGAAAAACTCACTACCTAAACGCCAATCCCTCTCTCATAGCGTCTTAAACTGCCTCGCGAACCAATCTGCGATATACGTCCGCACCTCGAACTTCTTTTCTCCATGCCCGACCCCATCAAGCATCTCACGCTTGGAGTTGGTTGCTTCCTCGTAAAGCTTCAAAGCACCGCGCGGGTCCATAACGCGGTCGTCTTTGCTATAGCCGACGAGCATGGGGCACTCGATTTGTTTGGCGCGGCCTTCCATCGTGAACTCGCCCATCCTTTGGCGGCCGTCGGTAAAATCTTTCGCGCCCATCAGCCAGCGGAGGCGCTCCTGAATGGGCGGATAATAGTCCCAAATATTTTCGCGTAAAGAATACGCACCGCTCCAGACGCCTACGGCCGCGATCCTCTTTTCGACTGTTGCGGCACGAGGAGCGCTGTACCCGCCCATGCTGGAGCCGTGGATGCCGATGCGGCTGGGATCGACGTCGGGACGCGTGACCAGGTAATCGACAACCGCTTTCACGACGCGCTCCGAGTCGGGCGGAGCGTAGAGCTTCATCACGCGCAGCGTGCCGCCCTGGCCGGGTCCGTCCACGTCGAGATACGACATCCCCCGGCTGAGGAACTGCGGAGCGCTGCCGGCGTCACCGCGCAGCAGAATTCCATCGGCGCCGCCGTAGTTGTAGACGACGGGCGAGCGCACGCCCGCCGCGGCGCGCGCCGGAAAGAAATGGGCGGCGAGTTTGTGTCCTTCATAAGGAATGCTGATGCGCTCGAAGGGCGGCTTGGCCAGCTTCCACGACTTCTCAAACATTTCGCTCAGCTTGCCATAGGCCAGCGGCAGGCGCGCATCGGATTCCGGCAGATAGAGCACCGTGTTGCGGTAGAAATCCGTCGCGCGAAGATAGAACTCATGGGCGCTCGCCTTGCGTCCTTCGGCTTCAAATCGTCCCGCGAGGTCCTCGTTTTTCTCGGCGATCCGTTTCCATTCCGAGAACCAGCTCTCCGGGTTGAAGGGTTTGAGGCGGCGCGCGACGTCGCGAATATCCGGATCGGGGTGCTCGGCGGATAGCGTCATGCGTACCTCGAGTTGTCCTCCCCCGCCGAGTCCCGGAGCCGGATACAGTATCTTGCGGGCTTCCTCTTTATCCAGCACCTGCGCGCGAGCGGCGGAGGCGAGCGACGGCCCTGCGGCGAACGCTCCCAAACACAGCTTGATGGCGTTTCTTCTTCCGATTTCCGTGCCGATTTCCGATGACATGCTTGCCCTCCTGAAAGCCTCGTTGCGGACCGGATCGTTCAAAATGAATCTTCCAGAGGATACCTCAACTGTCCGCGTAACGCATCCTGTTCGATCCGGTCAGTGTCTTCCCGAGGCGTTATAGCCTCCCGGACGGCCAACGGGTATCTGACTGGCACGGCGACAAAAAAATCCTTGCATCCGGACCGCGCGTATGGTACAAAGCCATCATCCTTACTGTTATTAATATTACCGATCTGGGTGCGGGCGCTGGGAACAGCGGCGCGGGGCAGGAATATACGACACCGAGGGGATCAAGTGCTTTCCGTAGCGAGGCTGAAGTCTAGGCGGCCTCGCAAATAGCTTCCAAGGCACGCCGCCAATAAGCGGCGCTTTCCAATTAGGGGAGGAACGACTATGGCTGGGAGTCCTTTTTCCATTCCGGGAAGAGTGGCAACTGTACTTATATTGGGATTGTTATGTCTGCCGGCAATTGCTCCGGCGCCTCATTCGTCACTTTACGCGCAAGGCACCGGGGCGGTCATCCAGGGGACCGTAACGGACGCGAGCGGAGCCGTCATTCCCGGAGCGACGGTCACGGCGCTCAACGTGGAAACGAATCTCCAGCGGGCGGTCGAGAGCAACAGCGCGGGAATTTACGTCATCACCAACCTGCCGCCCGGCAAGTACCGGCTTCAGGTGAGCATGCAAGGGTTCCAGACCAGCATCCGCGAGAACATCGAGTTGGTGGTCGGCCAGCAAATGACGCTGAACCCGGCCCTGAAAGTCGGCGAGGTCGCCGAGCAGGTGACGGTCACGGGCGAAGCGCCCATCGTGGACACCTCGACGGCGCAGGTCTCCGGGCTGGTGGGAGAACGCCAGGTCAAGGACCTGCCGCTCAACGGCCGCAGTTTCGATAACCTCATCACGCTGAACCCGGCCATGGTGAATACCACGGCGATCAAGGGCGGCGCCTCCAGCAGCAGCGGTCCCGGAAACTACTTTTCCATTGGAGGCCGCCGTCCCGGCGAGAACATTTTTCTGTGGAATGGAATTGAATATCCGGGTGGAAGCGGCGCGGTGAGTTCGACCCCGGGAGGCGTCAGCGGGCAGTTGTTGGGCATTGATGCCGTGCGGGAATTCAATGTGGTTCCCAGCATCGATTCCGCCGAATACGGGCACCGTGCCGGAGGACAGATCAGCGTCGTGACGGCCTCGGGAACGAACTCGTTCCATGGCTCGGTGTTCGAGTTCTTGCGGAATAGCAATCTGGATGCGCGGAACTTCTTCGATTATCCGGTGGGCATGCGCATCCCTCCCTTCAAGCGAAACCAGTTCGGCGGCTCGGCGGGCGGTCCCATTCAGAAGGACAAGACCTTTATTTTCGGAAACTATGAAGGATTCCGGCAGCGGCTCGGTCTGAGCAGCGTTGCCACCGTGCCGGACGCTCAGGCGCGCAATGGATTCCTGCCCGATGCCAACGGAGTGTATCAGCCGGTGGCCGGCTTCAATCCGGCGGTGAAGCCTTATTTCGCCTTGTGGCCCGAGCCGGGAGCCGAACTGAGAGACTCCAGGGGATTACCGACGGGAACCGCGCAGTCCTTCAGCAACCCTCCCAATCCGATTCGGGAGGAATTTGGGACCGTGCGGGCGGACCGCACGATCTCGGACCGGGACAATTTGAACGGCGCCTATACGGTGGATGATGGGGAAAGCAATACGCCGGGGCAAAATCCCTTCAGCCTGCTCCTTGTCAAACAGCGGACGACGGTGATAAGCCTCAGCGAAACGCATATCTTTTCTCCGAACGTCGTGAACAACTTCACGGCTGGGTATTCACGCCCCAATTTCCGGGTTCAACTGCCCGTCTCGATCCATCCGCCCGGTGTGGAGTCGTACGTTCTGGGCCTGCCCGTGGGCCAGATCAAGATCGGCGGTGGCGCGACCGTCGGGGCGGCGGCAATCACTCCTGCCGGTTCCGGCCCCAACACGGGGAGCGATCAAGCTGAAGTCACCAACATATTCACGGACGAGGATCAGCTTCACATTACCAGGGGAATTCACTCCATTACCACGGGAGGCTGGTTCAAGCGGCTCCAGAACAATGAGGCGAATATCGCCTATGGCCAGGCCGTGTTTCCCGATCTGCAAAGTTTCCTGCAAGGGAAGCCATCCTCGCTTTCCGTCACGCCGAATGGGGCGACGTTGCCCTGGCGTTCGTGGATGGCGGCCTGGTATGTGCAGGATGCCATGAAGCTCCGGTCGAACCTCACCTTGAGCGTCGGGCTGCGCCACGAATTCACCAACGGATGGAATCATCTGTTCGGAAAAGCGGCTAACTATATTCCGGATTCGAACGGGGTGCTGTCCACCGACGCGCGCGTTGGCAATTCCATCTTTACGAAGAACAATGCCAAGAAACTCTTCGGTCCCCGGGCCGGCATCGCTTGGGATCCATTTGGCAACGGCAAGACGAGCGTCCGGGCGGGCTTCGGCCTCGCATACAATCTGCTCGACAATATCGGCTGGTGCTGCCGCAGCACACATCCGGACTACTCTTCCTACAGCATCACGAATCCGCCGTTCCCGCTGCAGGTCAATCCGGCCGCATTTCCGCCTCCGGGACTGAACTTCAACAAGGGCAGCCAGGGAGGAGGAGGGATTCAGGCCGATGCGCAAACCGCGGCGGTTGTGAATTACCGGTTCGAGATCGAGCGGGAACTCGGCGCGGCGACGGCGCTGCGCGTAACCTATATCGGGTCGCACGGCTATCACGACATCCTGCGGGCGGACGCGAATCTGGCGGTTCCGACCATCTTGCCGAATGGAACGAAGTTTTTCGCATGTGCCGGCGGCGTTCCCACCTGCACGAGTGCGCCGCGAAGACAGCCGAGGCTGGATAGTTTCGTGCAACTCGTAACTTCCGCCATCAACAATTACAACGGGATCGCGGTGGATTTGAATCGGCACTTCCGGGGTGGGCTGGCGTGGCGGGCCAATTACACTTTCTCGAAGAGCATGGACAACTCCTCTTCGATCTCCAGTCTCCAGGCCATCGGCAATCCATCGGTGATATTGGATCCCTACGACCGGCTCCGCGATTATTCGCTTGCGGCGTTTGACGTCACGAGCCGATTTAGTTTTAACACCACTTATGAATTGCCGTTCGGCGCCGGCAAACACATGCTGAGCCGGGCAACAGGTGTTGCGGACAAACTGGTGAGCGGATGGCAAGTGAACACCATTCTCGGCTTGCAGAGCGGGTTCCCGATTACTCCTCAACTGGGTTTCAACCAGTCGCGCGACGGCAACCGCTCCACGCCCGACCGCCCCGACATGGCTCCGGGGAGAACACTGAGCGGCGTCAACCTGAGAAAGCCCGAGCGGTGGTTCGATCCGACGGTGTTTGCGCTGCCCGTTGCGGGCACCTACGGAAACGCCGGAAGGAACATCCTGAGAAGTCCGGGTTTGGTGTCGATGGATCTGTCGGTGTTCAAGACCACGCGAATTTCAGAGCGCTGGAGCCTGCAGTTCCGGGCGGAGGCGTTCAACCTGCTGAACCGGACGAATTTTGGCTTTCCGTCGCCCATTATGCTGCAAACCAGCGGAAGAGCCGCTCCTGCCGCCGGGGTCATTTCGAGTGCCCAAACGTCGCGGCAGATTCAGTTTGGGATGAAGCTGGCGTTTTGACCATCGTATCTTGACGTGTGGAACGAGATTGGCCGTTTGCACTGGCGGTGCATAACGGAACTTTATCAATACGGGGGAAACCATGGCGGATAAATCAATTTCGGTTGGGGGAAAATCTGTCCGGTTGTTGTTGCAGGGCTTGTTCTGCTTGCTTACGGCAGTGCAACTGTCGAGTCCTAGTCTTTTCGCGCAAGGCGCGGGGGCGATCCAGGGTACCGTCCGGGACACCACGGGGGCGGTCATTCCCGGAGCAACCATCTCGGTTACCAGTACGGAGACGAATCTCCAGCGACAAGTTACCAGCAATAGCGCCGGATTGTTTGCCGTCTCGGACCTGACTCCGGGAAAGTATCGCGTCCAGGTATCCATGCAGGGTTTCCAGACCAGTATTCGCGAGGATGTCGAACTGGTTGTAGGCCAACAGTTGTCCCTGAACGTCGCGCTTCAGATCGGAGAGATCACCCAGCAGGTCACGGTGACCAGCGAAGCTCCGCTCGCCGATACCTCGACGGCGCAGGTCGCGGGGCTGGTGGCGGGGCGCCAGGTGAAGGACCTCCCGCTCAACGGC
>Ga0080064_1002131_pt1 | contig 35318 bp, 32 predicted proteins | sample Subgrocontami54m_FD_69260 | JGI IMG/M metagenome (GOLD analysis project Ga0080064, IMG submission 69260) | Subsurface groundwater microbial communities from S. Glens Falls, New York, USA - GMW46 contaminated, 5.4 m (SPADES assembly) (version 2) ...
GCGGCTGACCGGGGATGTATTTACCGATGTACCGCGCGACGAGCCTGGCGTTGCTGTCATAGCCGCCGCCGACCGATAGCCCGACGTAAATCGTCACCGTCTGGCCTTTGTAGAATTCCTCGGGCGTTTGCGCCATGGCGGCGGAAACGCTGGCCGCGATGGCGCCTGCGGCAAGGAATGCGGTTAACCGCTTCATTTTGCTGAACATAATTCCTCCCTCGAAATGCCGGCTCTGGACTGGCCGCGCCTGGCCGTATAATGCCGGAGTTTTCGCGGGTCTGTCACGGGGCAAAGCCAGCAAAGGCAAGAGGGATACGCCAGAAGGAGAATGCCGGCCAGCGCCTTAGCGCAGAGCTTACGCCGCTGCGGCCATCTGGCCATTGAAGGTGAGGCCTTTCTTGCCAGCGGAGATCGCCACCGTCTCGCCGTCCTTGATGCGGCCGGAGAGGATCATGTCGGCGAGCGGGTCCTGCACGTATTTCTGGATCGCACGCTTGAGCGGGCGCGCGCCATAGGCGGGATCCCAGCCCTTCTCGGCGAGCCAGTCGCGCGCCGAAGAATCGAGCACAACCTTGATCTTGCGGTCCTCCAGGAGCTTGGCGAGCCGCTGCATCTGAATGTCCACGATGCGGCCCATCTCGCTCTTCTTCAGCCGATGGAACAGGATGATCTCATCGACGCGGTTGAGGAATTCGGGGCGGAAGCTCGCGCGCACCACCGCCATGACCTGATCCCTGACCGCCTCGGTGTCCTCGCCCTCGGGCTGGTCCACCAGGAACTGCGAGCCGAGATTCGAGGTCATTACGATCAGCGTGTTGCGGAAATCGACGGTGTGGCCCTGGCCGTCGGTGAGGCGGCCGTCGTCGAGCACCTGCAACAACACGTTGAAGACGTCCGGATGCGCCTTCTCGATCTCATCGAACAGGATGACCTGGTAGGGCCGCCGGCGCACCGCCTCGGTCAGCGCGCCGCCTTCCTCATAGCCGACATAGCCGGGAGGCGCGCCGATCAGGCGGGCGACCGAATGCTTCTCCATATATTCCGACATATCGATGCGCAGCAGCGCATGCTCGTCATCGAAGAGGAATTCCGCCAGCGCCTTGGTGAGCTCGGTCTTGCCGACGCCGGTGGGACCGAGGAACATGAATGAGCCGATCGGCCGGTTCGGATCTTGCAGGCCGGCGCGCGCGCGGCGCACCGCGGTGGAGACGGCATGCACCGCCTCTTCCTGACCGACCACGCGCTTGCCGATCTCCTGCTCCATGCGCAGCAGCTTTTCCTTTTCGCCTTCCAGCATCCGGTCCACCGGAATGCCGGTCCAGCGCGAAACGATTTGCGCCACGTGGCTGGCGGTCACCGCTTCCGAGACAGCGGCGCCGACGCCGGTTTTCTCCTCGATCGCTTTCAGCTTTTTCTCAAGCTCAGGAATGCGGCCATAGGCGAGTTCGCCGGCGCGCTGGTAATCGCCGTTGCGTTGGGCGATGGCAAGCTCATTGCGCGCCTGGTCCAGCTCGCTCTTGAGCTTCTGCGCTTCGGAGAGCTTTTCGCGCTCGGCCTTCCATTTGGCGGTGAGCGCGCCGGCCTTTTCCTGCAGCGTGGTCAGTTCCTTTTCCAGCCGCTTCAATCGCTCCTTGGAGCCGGGATCGCTCTCCTTTTTCAGCGCCTCTTGCTCGATTTTCAGCCGCATGATTTCGCGGTCGAGGTTGTCGAGTTCCTCCGGCTTGGAATCGATCTGCATCTTCAGCCGCGCCGCCGCCTCGTCGATCAGGTCGATGGCCTTGTCGGGCAGAAAGCGATCGCTGATGTAGCGGTGGGACAGCGTGGCCGCCGCGACAATGGCGGAATCGGTGATGCGCACGCCGTGATGTTGCTCGTATTTGTCCTTCAGGCCGCGCAAGATGGAGATCGTGTCCTCGACGTTGGGCTCGTTGACGAAAATCGGCTGGAAGCGGCGGGCGAGCGCGGCATCCTTCTCCACGTGCTTCTTGTATTCGTCGAGCGTGGTGGCGCCGATGCAGTGCAGCTCGCCGCGCGCCAGCGCCGGCTTGAGCAGGTTGGAGGCGTCCATGGCGCCCTCGGCCTTGCCGGCGCCGACAAGGGTATGCATCTCGTCGATGAAGAGGATGAACTGGCCCTCGGAGGAGGTCACTTCCTGCAGCACCGCCTTGAGCCGCTCCTCGAACTCGCCGCGGTATTTGGCGCCGGCGATCAGCGACCCCATGTCGAGCGCCAGCAGCTTCTTGTCCTGCAGGCCCTCAGGCACGTCGCCATTGACGATGCGCAGCGCCAAGCCCTCGACAATGGCGGTCTTGCCGACCCCGGGCTCGCCGATCAGCACCGGGTTATTCTTGGTGCGGCGGGACAGCACCTGGATGGTGCGGCGGATTTCCTCGTCGCGGCCGATGACGGGATCGAGCTTGCCGTCGCGGGCGGCTTGGGTGAGATCGCGGGCATATTTCTTCAGGGCGTCATAGGCATTCTCCGCCGAGGCGCTGTCGGCGGTGCGGCCCTTGCGCAGCGCTTCGATAGCGGCATTCAGGTTCTGCGGCGACGCGCCGGTCTTGGCGAGAATCTTTCCCGCGTCGCTCTCCTTGTCCATGGCGATGGCAAGCAGAAGGCGCTCGACCGTGACATAGCTGTCGCCAGCTTTTTCGGCGATCTTTTCGGCCTGATCGAAAATCCGGGCCAGAGCGGGCGCGAGATAGACTTGCCCGGCGCCGGCGCCCGATACCTTGGGAAGCTTGCCAAGCGCCGCCTCGACCGCAAGAAGGGCGTCACGCGACTTGCCGCCGGCGCGGTCAATCAGTCCGGCAGCCAGACCCTCCGGGTCGTCGAGCAGCCCCTTGAGAAGATGCTCGGCGGTGAATTGCTGATGGCCTTCGCGCTGCGCCAGCGACTGGGCTGATTGAATGAAGCCTTTGGCGCGGTCGGTGTATTTCTCGATATTCATTCCTTACTCCCTCAGCCTGCCCCCGCGTGCCGCGGATTTGGAAGCATTGTCACGGGGTCTTCTCGTCCGTGGCTGACATGCGTCAAAAAAAGGCAAAAGAATAGGCCGGACGCGCTGATTGGGCACCCGCTTTCGACATGTAGGTGGGCCTCGAAACGGCCGGAAGGGGCTCGAGGCAGGAAATTCACGCCGCTAGGCAATAGCCGGCTCAGCGGCTAACAAAAGGAAGAAATCCAATCCGCCCATGGCTCGCCAAACCGCAAAAATCCACGCGATCTACCGCTACCCGGTGAAGGGGCTTTCGGCGGAAGCCTTGCCGCGCGTGCAGCTTTCGGTGGGCGAGACGCTGCCGGCCGACCGGCTCTATGCCATCGAGAACGGCCCCTCCGGCTTCGACCCCGCGGCCCCCGCCTACCTCCCCAAGCAGCGCTTCCTGATGCTGATGCAGCACGAGCGGCTGGCGGCGCTGCGTACGCAATTCGACGACGCGACCCATATCCTCACCGTGACGGCGGAGAACCACGAAGCGGCGCGCGGCGATCTGCGGACCGCCGCAGGACGCGCGGCGATCGAGCAATTCTTCGCGGGCTATTGTGCCAAGGAAGTGCGCGGGCCGCCGAAGGTGCTGGATGCGCCCGGCCACAGCTTTTCCGACGTGGCGCGGAAGGTCGTGTCCATCATCAATCTCGCCTCGGTGGCCGAGGTGGAAAATGCGGTGGGCGCGCAGGTGCATCCCCTGCGCTTCCGCGGCAATGTTTATGTGACCGGCTGGCCGGCCTGGCATGAGTTTGATCTGCTCGGCCGCGAGCTCACGATCGGCCCGGCGCGGCTGAAGGTTGTCCGGCGCATTAAGCGCTGCGCGGCGACCAACGTGGAGCCGGATACCGGCATCCGCGACCTCAACATTCCGCAAACGCTCATGCGGACCTTCGGGCATGCCGACTGCGGCATTTATGCCGAGGTGGTGGAGGCGGGAGAGATTGCGGTCGGGGATATTGTCAGCGAGACGGAGAGCTGATGGCCGTTCCGCTCGAACCACCCTCTCCCGCGCGGGAGAGGGTGGGTTCGCCGCGGAGCTTCCAGTTATGCCTCGGGCATCACATAGGCGATGATGCGGCCGCGCGGATAGACTGCCTCGGCAACGCGATTATTGTGGTTGCCCGAGAGTATGATTGGGTTGCCGTTGGGATCGACGCCGGTGACAACGCCGACATGGCCGCCGTTGCGCCCGCGCGACATCACCGCGATGGCGCCGACCTGGGGACCCGACACGCGCGTGCCGTAGGAGGCGAAGGATTTTGCCAGATCCGATGGGCCGCGGGGATGTCCGGTGCGTTCGAGCACCATGTTCATGAAGGTTCCGCACCACAGGCTGCGGCGCTTGGTCGGATTGGTGCCGATGTAGCGCCGGGCTTCGGCCACCACCGAAGAAGCAGGGAAGACGCCGAAAGGAGAGAATACGTTGCGAAGCGAGCCGGGCTCTTTGGCCTCCGCACGTGCGGCCCGAGCGCGTTTAACCCGCGGCACCTGGGCCCGTGCGGTGCGTCCGTAAGGCGTCGCCGCCTTAAAGACCTGCGGCCCTTCGAATGGATCGCCCGACGAGTTGTCGGCGTCCGCGAGGGCGGGGGCGGCCAAAATGGACAGCACGATGGAACAGGCTGCAAGCAGTGTAGGTTTTCCAAGTAGCATAAGTCTGAGTCCCCTGTTTTGCGCTGGCTGCGCGTAGAATGCGGCAGTCTGAAAGAATCAGACCGGCGTTGGAGGCTCAAACACCAGCAGAGAATGACCATTTGTAGGCAATAAGGAAGTATTTTTGTGACGATAATACGGGATGTATACTACCATAAACATTAATATATGTAGGAATAACTTGATATATTACAGATAGTAGCCTAGGATTGACACCAATTCTCATGTAACTACTGTGTATTTCATTAGTATATGTTTCGGATGGCCAAGTATTGCTGCGCCGCAGCAAAGTCTAGCCGTGGCGCAGCAGGGAGCTTGCGCGGCCCATCCCCAGGGCGCCGGCCAGAGATTCCCGATTTAGGTTTTGCGGCTGAGCAGAAACACCGCCTGTTCGCCAAACAGGTTCCAGAACCACCAGGGTGCGTTCAGCCGCAGCGGCTTGCCCCAGGCATTCAGCGCCACCGCCTTCCCCATCTTGGCCCCCACCTGCTCGCACAAATGGCGGAAGTCCTTGATGGTGCAGAAGTGGATGTTGGGAGTGTCGTACCAGCTATAAGGCAGGTTGTCGGTGCGCGGCATGTGGCCGCCGAACATGATCTGCAACCGGATGCGCCAGTGGCCGAAATTCGGAAACGACACGACCGCGTGGCGGCCGATGCGCAGCATATGCTCGAGCACCTGGCGCGGATGCCGCGTCGCCTGCAAGGTCTGCGACAAGATCACGAAATCGAAGGCGTCGTCGGGATAATCCGCGAGATCGGTGTCGGCGTCGCCCTGCACCACGGCGAGGCCTTTGGCCACGCTTTCGTTCACGCCCTCACGCGATAGCTCGATGCCGCGCCCATCCACGTTACGGGTCTCGGTAAGCAGACGCAGCAGCTCGCCATCGCCGCAGCCGACGTCCAGCACCTTGACGCCATAATCGATCATCTGCGCCACGACCAATAGGTCTACGCGCCCGCTGCCGGGCGTTCCGAGAGTTTCCGTCGTGGTGATATCGCGTTGAGGCTGAGTGAGCATCGTTAGCCTTTCGCAGCCAAGCCGCGCGCCTTGCCGGCGGAATCGAGGAAGCCGCGCACGATGGCTAACATCTCCGGTTCGTCCAGCAGGAAGGCGTCGTGGCCCTTGTCGGTAACGATCTCGGCAAAGGACACGCGCGCGCCGCCGGCATTCAGCGCATGCACGATGGCGCGGGATTCCGAAGTCGGGAACAGCCAGTCGCTGGTGAAAGAAATCACGCAAAAACGCGTTTCCGCGCCCTTAAACGCATTGGCAAGCACGCCGTCATAATCGGCGGCGAGATCGAAATAGTCCATCGCCCGCGTCAGGTAGAGATAGCTGTTGGCATCAAAGCGCTCGACGAAGGAGCTGCCCTGGTGGCGCAGATAGGATTCCACTTCGAAGTCGGCATCGAAGGAAAATGTCGGATTGGAACGGTCCTGAAACCGCCGGCCGAACTTGCGATGCAGCGCCGCGTCCGAGAGGTAGGTGATATGCGCGCCCATGCGCGCCACCGCCAAGCCGCGGCGCGGATTGCCGCCTTCAAGCAGATAGCGGCCGTGCCGCCATTCCGGATCGGCCATCACGGCCTGACGGCCGACCTCGTGGAAAGCGATGTTCTGCGCCGAATGCCGCGTGGCGCAGGCGATCGGCAGCGCGGCGAAGACGCGCTGCGGGTAGCTCGCCGCCCATTGCAAAACCTGCATGCCGCCCATGGAACCGCCCGCCACCGCAAACAGCGATTCAATGCCCAGCTCATCGAGCAGCATGGCCTGCGCGCGCACCATGTCGCGAATGGTGATGACCGGGAAATCCAGCCCCCAGGGTTTGCCGGTCTTGGGATTGGTCGAGGATGGCCCGTTGCTGCCCATGCAGGCGCCAATGACGTTGGGACAGATGACGAAATAACGGTCCGTGTCGATCGGCAGGCCGGGGCCTACCATGGTCTCCCACCAGCCCGGCTTGCCGGTGACCGGGTGGGTGCTGGCGACATGCTGGTCGCCGGTCAGCGCGTGGCAGACCATCACCGCATTTGACCGCTGGGCGTTGAGGGAGCCGTAGGTCTTGTAAGCGATCTGGAAGGGCGACAGCTCGACGCCGGCGTCCAGCTTCAGCGGCTTGTCGGGCCCAAAGCGCACGAGCAGTGACTCGCGCGGATGGTCCGCCTCGCGGACCGGCGTGTTGCGTGTGCTGTTCAATTGCGCCTCGACCATCTCGCTCCCCGGCGCATCGGCCAATTCCGGCCGGCTCGGCTATTCCGCGGAAACATAGGCCGCGGAGCGGGGTTAGCTAGGGATCGGCCGGAGAGGCTGTCAACGTTTTCTTTGATTTCACCGGCCGGGACACTTAACAATGCCGACTCTGCCGCGGGCGTCCTCATCCTGAGGAGGCCGAGCAGCGGCCGTCTCGAAGGATGAGGACGCCCCGCATTTTGCCTCATCCTTCGAGACGCGCCCATCGCAGCCAAGTATACGCAGGCTGCGCCTGCTATGGGGCGCTCCTCAGGATGGGGCGCTCTTTGGGGCAGTAACTCGTTGAGCTGTGCCATGGCGGAAACACCTCGCGCCGATACCTCGCTCGCCGCTCTTCGCGCGGAGATCGACAAGATCGACGAGACCATGCACGGCCTGCTGATGCAGCGCGGCGAAATCATCGACCGCCTGATCGCGGTAAAGCAGACGCAGGAGACCGGCTCCGCCTTCCGTCCGGCGCGCGAGGCGGAAATGATGCGCCGCCTGGTGGACCGGCACCATGGTATCCTGCCGCTCGACACTGCTGAGAGCATCTGGCGGGTCATCATCGCCACCTTCACCTATGTGCAGGCGCCGTTTTCTGTCCATGCCGACCTGACGGAAAGCAGCGCCGCCATGCGCGATTCCGCCCGCTTCCACTTCGGCTTCACCGTGCCTTTCATCCCGCATATGAGCGCCGCCGGCGTCGTTGCCGCGGTGTCGGAATCGCGCGGCGACCTCGGCCTGGTTGGAGCGCAGGGAGGCGCGGGCGCCTGGTGGACGGCGCTGGAATTCGACAGCGCGCCGAAGATCATTGCCCGGCTGCCCTTCATCGACCGCGAGGACCATCCGGCGGCGCTGCCGGTCTTCGTGATCTCCCGGGTGGCCGCCGAGGCCATGGTGCCCGAGGTGGAGGTGTGGAGCATGCGCGTCTCCGGCTGGGGGCAGGAGGCAGCGCGGGCGGTGATGCGATTGGCCGACGTGATCGCCGTGCCGGACAGCGCCTTCGACGGCGCGGCGCTGCTGGTCTCCGTGCCGCAAGGCTCCAGCATCACCAAGATCGCTGATTCTCTTGTTAAGGCTGGCGCCACGGTACGCTCCTCGGCCCTCGTCGGGAGCCACGCGACCCGCTATACCCTCCCGGCCGCCGGCGCCCAGCCCGTTCCGACTGGGCGCTGATCGTCGTCCGGAGTCTACGATGTCCGTCCAACAGCGCCCGCAACCGCGTCCCGGCGTGCTCGCGATCGAGGCCTATGTGCCCGGCAAGAGCGCCGCGCCCGGCGCGGCCAAGGTATTCAAACTGTCCGCCAACGAGACGCCGCTCGGGCCGAGCCCGAAGGCGGTCGCGGCCTTTCACGCCGCCGCGGAGCAATTGCAGGATTATCCCGAAGGCTCGGCCGCCAAGCTGCGCGAGGCGATCGGGCGCGCCTTCGGGCTCGATCCGGCGCGCATCGTCTGCGGCGCGGGCTCCGACGATCTGCTCAATCTGCTGGCGCATGCTTATCTCGCGCCCGGCGACGAAGCGATCTACACCGCGCACGGCTTTCGCATCTATCCAATCTTCACGCTGGCGGCCGGCGGCAAGCCGGTGATGGCGGCGGAGAAGAATTACACGGCCGACGTGGATGCGATCCTCGGCGCGGTGACGGAGCGCACGCGCATCGTATTCCTGGCCAATCCGAATAATCCGACCGGCACCTATCTGCCGTTCGACGAGATCAAGCGCATGCATCGCGCGCTGCCGCCGCATGTGCTGCTGGTGCTGGACGCGGCCTATGCGGAATACGTGCGGCGCAATGACTACGAGGCGGGCATCGAGCTTGTCGCCACCACCGACAATACGGTGATGACGCGGACCTTTTCCAAGATCCACGGGCTCGCCGCGCTGCGGCTCGGCTGGATGTACGGCCCCGCGCACGTCGTTGATGCCGTTCATCGTATCCGTGGGCCGTTCAACGTCAATACGCCGGCGATGCTGGCGGGCATCGCGGCTATCGAGGACGTGGCGCACATGGAAGCCTCGCGCGCGCATAACGCGCGCTGGCTGCCATGGCTGACGGAGGAGATCGGCAAGCTCGGCCTCGACGTGACGCCGAGCGTGGCCAATTTCGTCCTGATCCATTTCCCCAAGACCAAAGGGCGCGCCGCCCAGGACGCCGACAAATTCCTGCTGTCGCGCGGGCTGATCCTGCGGCGGGTGGAAAGCTACGGTTTACCTGACGCGCTGCGGCTCACCATTGGCACCGAGCAGGCCAACCGGCTGGTGGTGAAGGCGCTGGCGGATTTCATGGGGAAGAAGGTGTGACTAGCAAGCCCCATTTCCAGCGCCTGGCCCTAATCGGCATGGGCCTGATCGGCTCCTCCATCGCGCGGGCGGCGCGGGCGCAGGGCGTGGTGGGATCTATCACCGCCACCGCGCGCTCGGCGCAGACGCGCAAGCGCGTCGCCGAGCTTGGCATCGCCGATCAGGTGGCTGAGACCAGCGCCGCGGCGGTGAAGGACGCCGACCTCGTCATCGTCTGCATTCCGGTGGGCCAGAGCGGCGCAGTCGCCAAGGAGATTGGACCACATCTGAAGCCCGGCGCGATCGTGTCCGACGTCGGATCGGTCAAGGGCTCGGTGCTGCGCGACATGGCCCCGCACCTGCCTGCGAGCGTTCACTTCGTGCCGGCGCATCCGGTGGCGGGCACGGAATATTCCGGGCCTGACGCCGGTTTTGCCGAACTGTTCGTCAACCGCTGGTGCATCCTGACGCCGCCGGAGAAGGCGGATACAGCGGCGGTGGAGCGGCTCGCCGCCTTCTGGCGCGCGCTCGGCGCCAATGTGGAGACCATGACGGCGGACCACCACGATCTGGTGCTCGCCATCACCAGCCATGTGCCGCATTTGATCGCTTACACGATCGTTGGCACTGCCGACGAGCTGGGCACGGTGACGCGCTCCGAAGTTCTGAAGTTCTCCGCCGGCGGTTTTCGCGATTTCACCCGCATCGCCGCTTCCGACCCGACCATGTGGCGGGATATTTTCATCGCCAACAAGGAAGCGGTGCTGGAAATGCTCGGCCGCTTCAACGAGGACATTTCCTCGCTCACGCGCGCGATCCGCCGCGGCGACGGGGATGCCCTGTTCGACCTCTTCACGCGCACGCGCGCCATCCGCAAGGGCATCGTCGAGCTCGGTCAGGATTCGCCGGCGCCCGACTTCGGCCGCGAGCACCCGCATCTATCGGACAGCCCGGCGAAGAAATCCTAGAAAAGCGGGTTGACCTGCCCGACGGGCACCGCGCCCAAGAACATGGCGCCATCGGTGAAGCGCAGCGGCAATATGACCGCGCGCCGGCCTTCAAGCTGGGTCTGCTCGCCGAGCAGACCGATACCGGCGGCGATGGTCGGCCCTGCATTTTCGCGGGCGATATTGCCGAGGCCGGGGATGATCCGGTCGAGCCGCCCGGCAAGGCGATCGACGCTTCCGCCTGGCGCAGTGAGGCGTTCGAGCCCAAGCACCGGCAGCAGGCGTTCGAGCCCGGCGACGGTAACGAGAAGCTGACCCTCGAGGTGGCCGGTGGCGGTGAGGCCGAGTGACCCGGTGGCGAGTGCGATCGACTCCCCTTGCTGCGCCCGCGCATGGGTGATGTCGATGCGGCCGCCGGCCGCCTGAATTTCCCGGAAGCGCTCCGGCCAAGGCTTGGGGGAAAAATCCTTCAAGCCGCGCAGCACGAAGGTGATGTCGGCGTCGAAGGACTGCGCAGTCAGCGGATTGATGGTGGGCGCCGTCGCGCCGGTGAGTTGCAGCACCAGGTCAATGACGGGATTGCCGGCGGCGGAGCCTTCGACGATGCGGCCGTGCAGCTCGGCATGGGTCGCGCGGAACAGGGCCTCGTGGCCCGACGCGGTGACGCGATCGAAGCTCGCCCGGTCGATCGCGATCGAGACTCGCGCGGGCATCACCGGGCCGCCGCGCATGCTGGTTTGCAGCAGCTTCCAATCGGCGATGAAATCTGCCCGGCCATCGGCGTCGCCCATGGTCAGCGGGCCGGTGAACTCGCTGATGAGCAGGCTCGGCTGATAGATTTGTGCGGCGACCAATATCTCGGTGGTCCTCACGTATACGGTCGGCTGCGCACTGTGCCATTCCATGGCGGCCGGATTGCATCGGACTTCGATGCGGAAGGGAAAGCCGCCGACGCTTGGCGAGCCGCATTCATAGATGCGGCCAGCCTTGGCCTCGCGCTCGAACCATCCCGCGAGCGTCTCCTGCGCCACGCCGGAGGCATAAAACCACAGGCCCGTCCACAAGATTGCGAGCAAAGCCAAGCCGATGACCAGCGCATACAAGGGCCAAGATCGGCGGCGCCTTAAAAGGACGGAGCGGTCCATCGGAATTCCAATCCACGTTTCAGGCGGAGTTTTCCGGCGAACGCGGGCTGATGTCCAGAGTGTTGCGCCGGCCATTGCCGCCTGTTAGGCGATCCGCGCGAAAACTATGCTTCCATTAATTACCTTTGTTTTACCCGATCCATGGCCATGAACCCCGATTTCGACCAAATCCCCGAAGATCTCTGGGTTTTCGCCTATGGCTCACTGATGTGGCGGCCGGGCTTTGCCTTCGTCGAGCGCCTGCCGGCGCGGGTGGTCGGCGCGCACCGGGCACTCTGCGTCTATTCTTTCATCCACCGCGGGACGCCGGAGCGGCCGGGCCTTGTCCTTGGCCTCGACCGCGGGGGAACCTGCCGCGGCATCGCCTACCGCGTCAGCGCGCGCGAGCGGGCCGCCACGCTCGCCTATCTGCGAGCCCGCGAGCAGGTGACCAAGGTCTACCGCGAAAGCCTGCGCTCGATCTGGCTGATGGGCGAGCCGGAACGGCGGGTGGAGGCGCTCTGCTACATGGTCGACCGCAGCCATCTGCAATATGCCGGGCGGCTATCGCTGGCCGAGCAGCTTCACCTCGTCCGCCAGGGCCACGGCCATGCCGGGCCAAACCGGGATTACGTGGTGTCAACGGTGAAGGAGCTGGAAGCCTTGGGATTCCGCGACGCCCATCTGCATCTGCTGGCAGAACGCCTCAAGGGCGTTCACGCGACTCCGCTTGGGGGGTAACGCGCGGCGCACCGCTGCCAAGCTCGCGCATTCCTTGCTCCACCAGCCGCGCCGTCGCCGTCTCGATCTGCGTGCGCAGACGGTCGGCGAAGGCCTGCCTGTCGAGGCCGGGCTGAATCGGATCGAGAATTTCGACGCGCACGGTGCCGGGCAAGCGCCGGAACGAGCGCCGCGGCCAGAACAGCCCCGAGTTAAGAGCGACCGGCACGCACGGCACGCCCGTTTCGGCATAGAGATGCGCCACACCGAACTTGTATTGCGGCTCGGCGCCGGGCGCGCGCCGCGTGCCTTCAGGAAAAATGATGATCTGCCGGCCGCGCTGAACCGCGATGCGCGCCCGCTCCGTCATGGCAGCAAGGGCCGGGCCGCGGGCGCCGCGATCGACCGGAATCATATCGCCCTTCCAAAGGCACCAGCCGAACAGCGGGATCCACATCAATTCACGTTTGAGAATGAAGACGGGATCATCTACCAGTAGCAGCAACGCGAAAGTTTCCCACACCGATTGGTGCTTGGAGGCGAGGATGAGGCCGCCGGGTGGGATTTTTTCCAGGCCGCGAATATCGGCCTTGATGCCGCAGACCACGCACAGCAACCAGAGGCTCGTTCTTCCCCAGGATTTTGCAACTTCAAGCAGGCACCGATACGGCAACAGCAACGTCGGCAACGCCACGATGACGTGGAGCAGCAGATTTAGATAGAACAGGACGTTGAAGACGACGGAACGAAAAATTACGCGCACGGAGAAATCCTATTGCCCGCTTACCGGGGCCGGGACACGAAAGCTCAGTTCGGAGAACCGGCTTGGCGTCGTGGGGGCGGAAGCAGGATCGATGCGTATCCGGATGACCGTAACGATGTACTTCAGGTACTCAAAAAATAAAAGCTTGGCGGTGGGCGCGTGCGACCACCATGGTTCCGCCCGCAATTTTTCCGTGACCACGGGGAAAGGAATCAGCTCTACCTGCGGAAGCTGATGCGCAAGCTCGGCGAGCGCCCGAGGCATGTGGTAAGCCGAGGTCACGATAATCAGCGAACGAAATCCCTGCGCCTGCGTCCAGCGCTTGGTTCCGAGCGCATTGCCCATGGTATTGACCGCGGCGCGGTCGAGATCGACGCAGCAGGCGAACAGCCGCTCATATTCCGGCAGCACACGCGAGATATCTCCGCGATTGGTCGCCGGATAAACGCCGCTGATGAGGAGGCGCTTGCCGCGCCCGGAAGCAAGCAACTCAAATGCGTCGTTCACGCGTGAGGCGCCTCCGGTCAGGACCACGATCCCGTCGGCGTTGCGGACAAGCGTGACTTCACGGGTCGGCAGCTGAGAGGCGAACCACAGGAATCCCGCCGTAAGCGCGATGGCGACAACAGCCGCAACGATGGCGGCGGCACGGCCAAGCTTGCCGATGAAACGCGCGAAACGCGCGAACCGCCCGCGCCGCATTGGAGCTTCAGGCAGCGGGGTTTGCACAGCAGCGCCCCCGCTCGCTGGCCCGGCGGGGGTTTCCTTGTTGTCTGATCGGACGGCCGCCATCAGTCTCTCACCCGGTGCAATCATACAGCAAAATTCGACGTGGATTCCAATTTGCCCGGTCTATTCGATGGTCTGCAAGGTTTGATTGACGGTGTGGCGCGAGGTCCCCGCGGTCAGTACGGCAATCAGGATCACCTGAACTACGATCGCGATGTAACCGGCGGCGCCGATAGAGAAGCTCCCGAACAGGGCCGCAACCTGGCCTGCGCCTGCGCGGCCGGCGAACCAGCCGCTGGCCATTCCGGCGACAGCGAAAAGGAATATGGCTGCGGTGCCGCCGATCGCGCCGCCCTTCAGCCCGAGCCGGAGGAAATGGCGCTGAAAATGCCCGGCGATGAAACTGTCCGGCGCGCCAATGAAATGCAGCACCTCGACGATCGGGCGGGTGGTGGCCATGGCGCCGCGGGTCGCGAAGGTGACCGAGAGCACAGTCGCCACGAAAACAAGCAGCAAGATGCCGATCCCGCCGATTACTACCGTACGGCTCATCGCGCGCATCTGCTCGATCCAGCCGCGATGGTCATCGACGCTCGCGCCGGCCACCTGCTCGCCGAGAGTTTTTCGCAATGCTGACAGATCGGGCGCGCCGTCGGGCGCCACCTTGACTACGATCAGCCGGGGCACCGGGAGATCGTCGAGGACAAGGCCGGTTCCCAGCCAGGGCTCCAGCAAACGTCCAGACTCTTCCTTGGAAAAGGGCCTGACCTCGGCGATTCCGGGAACGGCGCGGGCGATGTCTGCAGCCTTGCGCATTTCCACCTCCACGTCGCGGCCGGCAACCGGTCGGACCTGGATGGTCACCTCGCGCGCTACCTCCGATTGCCATTCGCTCGCGGAGGCTCGCACCAGCATGACCGCGCCGGTCGTCAGCGAGGCGAGAAAGGACATGATGGCCACGACCGCGACCAGCGCGCGTCCGGAAATGGAATTGCGCGGCACGATCGGCGTACGGATGCGCGGCAGCTCCTCCGCCGTCCTTGGCGGGGCAACCAATTCGCTCGTGTCGCGCGGGTCAGGCATGGCTATTCGTACACGTGAAGGCGCCCGTCATGCAGCACCAGGCGGCGGGCATCGTATTGGTCCATGAGAGCGATGTCGTGGGTAGCGATGACCACCGAGGTCCCCGACTTGTTGAGCTCGATGAACAGGCGCAGCAGCCGCTGCGCCAGGTTGGGATCGACGTTGCCGGTCGGCTCGTCGGCGAGCAGGAGCTGCGGCTGGGCGATTACCGCGCGCGCGATCGCGGCGCGCTGCTTCTCGCCGCCGGACAGGACCGGCGGGTGCGCCCACATGCGCTCCCCCAGGCCAACCCAATGCAGCAGTTCCACTACCTCGCCGCGGAAGCTGTCCTCGTCGCGGCCGGCCACGCGGAAGGGAAGCGCAACATTCTCGTAGGTGGTCATGTGATCGAGCAGCCGGAAATCCTGGAACACGATGCCGATGCGCCGCCGCAGCGCGGACAGCGAGTCCTTGCTGAGCGTAGCGACATCATGGCCGAATAGCGTGATCAGCCCGCGCGTCGGCTTGAGCGTCAGGAACAACAAGCGCAGCAGCGAGGTCTTGCCGGCGCCTGACGGGCCGGTGAGGAACTGGAATGAATGCGGTTCGATGCGGAAGGACAGGTCGCGCAGGACCTCCGGACCCAGCCCATAGCGCAAGCCCACGTTTTCGAATCGGACCACGTGCCTCTCCGGGGACCGCGCGGCTATCAACCGCAGACAAGGGCTATCTCGCCCTGATTCGCGCTTTATACCAGCGGCCCGTCCCGATGACCCGTCCAGGCGCCCCTCCCAGGCCTGAAGGATAGGCGACTTGCTGCCCCGGCATGGTTTCGGATTCGTTAACGGATCGGCTGCTAGGCTGAGGCATCCAGTATGTCTGCCCCGAGTCACCATGCTGATCGTCTGCCCGAAATGCGCGACATCGTACCAGGTTGAGCCTCCATCGCTCGGCGCGGGAGGCCGCTCCGTGCGTTGCGCGCGCTGCAAGAATGTCTGGTTTGCGACCGCTCCCATCGTCGTGCCGGCCTTTGCCATGGCCGACGATTTCGACGTGATCGACACCGGCCCGAAGGTCCCAGCTTTCGATGCCCCGCCGCCTGAAGCGGAGGCGCCGGAGACCGAAGCGCCTCCACTTGCGGCAGAGGCCGCACCCGAAGCAAAAGCCCTGTCAGCAGCCCTGTCAGCCGAACCTAAAGCACCCCCGCCCGCGCCTGAGGCCACGCCGGAAGGGGATCAGGCGGAGGCCGTGCCCGAGGAATCCTCCGACATCGCGGCACCAGACGCCGCCATGCCGGGCGCCGCCGAAGAACCGCAGCCGGAGCCCGCCTCGACCGAGGGAATCAATGTCGAGGGGCTGAGGGAAGACATGGAAGTGGAGCGCACGGAACAGGCCGCCGCCGCGGACGCCGTGCTCGCCGAAGTCGCGGGCGAAGAAGTCACCGTGGCGGATGCGCCGCCGCTGGTTCCACCAATGGAGCCGGTTGATGCGCCGGATTCCCAGGCCGCCGTGCCCGCCCCGGATGCCGGGGAAGGCATCGAGACTTTTGCCGCCTGCCGCACGCGCCGTCAGGCACTACGTCACCAAAACCGCCAATGGCCGGTTCCCGGATTGCCTACCATCATCCTGGCGCTCGTCGTCGCCAACACTATCCTGGTTGCCTGGCGCATGGATGTCGTTCGGCTGCTTCCGCAGACGGCGTCGCTCTATGCCGCCGTGGGGCTTCCGGTAAATTTGCGCGGGCTCGCTTTCGATGACATCAAGATGTCGAAGGAAGAGCAGGAAGGCATGCCGGTGCTGGTGGTGGAGGGCTCCATCGTCAATGTGACGCGCCGGGCAGTGGAAGTACCGCGGCTCAGGCTGGCGGTTCGCAACGAAGCCAAGAACGAAATCTATTCCTGGACCACGCTGCCGGCGCGCTCGATCCTGAGCCCCGGCGAAACACTTCCATTCCGGGCGCGGCTTGCCTCGCCTCCGGCCGAAACCCGGGATGTGCTGGTCCGTTTCTTTACCCGGCGCGATATCGTTGCCGGGCTGCACTGAGGAACCATGGCGCGCATCCTGGTTGCCGAGGACGAGGAACAGATACGCGCGCTGGTCGCTCGCGCGCTCCTGGAGAATGGACACGACGTCGTCACCGCCGCGGACGGAGGCGCGGCGCTTGAGGCGCTGGGCCGCGCCGCCGGCCAATTCGATCTCCTGCTGACCGACATCAAGATGCCGGTGATGGACGGCATCGCGCTGGCGCTGGCCACTGCGCGCGATCATCCCGAGGTCGTCATCCTGCTGATGACCGGCTACGCCGATCAGCGCGAGCGCGCGCATGGGCTGGACGCCTTGATCCATGACGTGATCGCCAAGCCGCTGTCGGTGGCGGGCATCCGCCAGGCCGTGACGGAAGCGCTGGCCAGCGCGCGGCGGTGAGTTGCCTCACCTCTCCCTGCTCGCGGGGAGAGGAAGAAAACAAATCAAAAATCCTTCAGTAGCCGCTCGATGTAATCCAGCTCGAGCTGCGGCCGGCCTACATCCCCGAAACGGCGGCGCAGTTCCTCGAGAATGCGGCGCGCGCGTTGCACGTCAATCTCGCCCGGCACCTTGACGCTGGTGTCGTCGCCGAATTCGCGGCCGCGCAGCGGCCGGCCGAGCGGATCGGTTTCGTCGTTCGCGCGCGCCTGCCCCAAGCGCCCGGGCCGGCCGGGTCCTTGGCCATAGCCGCGCCGCTGCTGCATCGACTGCGCAAAATTCTGCGCGCCGCGGCGCAGCGCCTCCAGAGCGCGGCCTTGCGAGTCGACGGCGGAATCCGCATTGCCGTCTCCAAGGGCGCCCTCCGCGTCGCCCATGGCCTCCCCGGCCCGGCCGAGCTGATCCAGATCACCTTGGCCTTGCTGGCCCTGCTGACCATCCTGGCCTTGCTGATCCGGGCCCGGCCTCTGCCCATAACCACGCCGGCGCAACTGCTCCAGCAGCTTGTCGAGCTGATCGCGCAGGCCCTGCTGGTCCTCCCGCAGCTCGCCCATCTGGTTCTGGCCGCCGCGCTGGCCGTCGCGCCGCATGTCCTGACCCTGCTGATAGGTACGGTCGCGCAATTTCCGCTGGCGCTGGATCATTTCCGCGAGATCATTGAGCGCCTGCATGTCCTCGTCGCCGCCCGAGCCGCCGGGGCGCGCCATTTGCAGATTATCCAGCATCGCCTGCAATTCCTGCAGCAGCCGGCGCGCCGCCTCCCTGTTGCCGGAGCGCGCCAAGTTCTCCAGTTGATTGAGCAGGTTCTGCAGATCCTGCGAGCGCAGCACACGCGAACCGGGCGCGAGAGGACGGGCAAGCTGCTCCGGATTCTTCCGCAGTTCCCGCGCCAGGGCTTGCAGGTAATTGTTGATCGCCGCGCGCAGCTGATCGGTAAGGCGCTTGATTTCCTCGTCGCTGGCGTTGCGCTCAAGCGCCTGGCGCAGCGCCTGTTCGGCGGCGCGCAACGCGGCCGCGGCGTCGCCAAGACTGCCGTCTTCGAGCAGCACCGCCATCGCCCACATGCGCGAGACCACGTCGCGCAGGTCGTCGTCGGCCTTGGCGTTGGTAAGATCCCAGTAGATCGAACGCAGTCCCAGATAGATGCCAAATTCAGGGCTAAACCGTTCCGGCGCGATGGTCAGCGCATCGAGCGCGATGAGCACGCGCGGCTGCTCCCCGGCATTGAGCGCCAGCATCCGCCGCAGCTCGACGAGCGATTTGGCCAGGAGGTTGAAGAACGGCCGTTCCGGCAGCTTCATCTGGAAGGGTTCACTGCGGCCTTCATTGCCGGCCTGGTCGCGCGCGACCAAGGTCATGGCGACATCGGCGCCCGCCAAGGGGTGCTCGGTCAGATCCTTGACCGTTTGCCCCAGGCCATTGCGGGTGCGCGCTTGCGGCAGCACCAGCGGAAATTCCGGCGGGCTGTAGAGCGGACGGATCGTTTGATTAAGCGTGCCCGGTGTTTCGACGCGGGTGAAGTCCGCCTTTGCTTCAACGACGCCGTAGTCGTCCTCGACCTTGTAGTTGAGCACCATGGCGCCGCGCGGCTGAGCCTCGGGATCCTTCGCAAGCGCGATGGCGGGGGCGCGATCGGGGATGGCGCTGAAGCTCCAGGTGACGTCGTCACCGATGCCCCGGATGGTGGCGGCGCCGCCGCCGTTGATGCTAAAGCGCCGCTCCTCGGTACCGGCAGGCGGCGGCCGCGGCCCGTCGGGAGCCTCGCTTAGTTCTCCCTTTGCGACGATGTCGAGGCTGGACTTGCCGCTGGCGCGGATCACCAAAATGCTGCCGATCGGCACTGAATAGGACGCAGCCGTTTGCACCGGCTCGCCCGGCCGCAGCCCGGGCAGAAGCAGCGGCGACTTGCCGGTATAGAGCGGCGGGGTCACCCAGGCATCGACGCGGAAATTCGCCGGCGTCACGACGCCGTGAAAGTCGAACGCGGCGGTGATGCGCCGCAGCCGCTCGCCGCCCGCCGCGAAAAAGGTCGCGACCAGGAGAACGAGAACCAGCGCACGCAGCGCATAAGGATCGCGCGCCGCCAACCGCGGCACGGGAAATCCCGGCCTCAGATTGCGCGCCGCTTCGACCGCGCGCGCGACATGGGCGCGCCATAGCGCCATCGAGAAAGCATCTCCGGCGGTGGTCGCCATCGCGTCGGTGACCGCGGTCGCCGGCCGGTGCGGAAGTCCGCTCATGCGGTCCAGGCGCTGCAATCCCTCCTGCCGGGCCGGGATGCGCAAACGCAGCAGCGGCAGGCTAGCACCCGCCATGAGCGCAATCAGGACGAGCAGGCCGATGATGCGGCCGGCGGGCGGCAGCCACAGCCAAAGGCCCAGCCAGGAGAGCGCAAAAAACAGGCCGATGGCCGTAGCGAGGCTCGCCAGGGCCGGCCACAGCCGCTCCCAAAGGATCGCCCAGCGCGCCTGCGTCAGCGCGCCACCGAGTACGGCCCCCCCTTCGGGACGGAGCCGGCCACCAGCGCTCTGCAACGGCCCATCCGCCACGGGGCTCTCCTGGGGAATCTTCCTGACAACACCTTAGCATGGGGGCTAGGTCCGCGCCCATCCATGCCGGGCCGCCGGTTTTTACGGCCTTGGCTTCACAACCATGGTGGCAGGCGATCGAGCGCAATCAATGCGTCGACATCGAGGCGGGGCCGCACCACCGCCCATTCGGCCTCGCGCACCAATACTTCCGGCACCAAGGGCCGTGTGTTGTAAGTGCCGGCCTGGACCGCGCCATAGGCACCCGCCGACATGACGGCGAGCAAGTCGCCGGGCTTTGGCTCGGGAAGTTCACGACCGAGGGCCAGGAAATCACCCGACTCGCAGACCGGCCCCACCACATCCGCCACGATACGCCGCGCCCGCGCCGACGGCTCCGCGACAGGGCGGATTTCATGGTGCGCGTCATAAAGCGTCGGGCGGATCAGATCGTTCATCGCCGCATCGACGACGATAAAGGTCTTGGCCTCGCCGCGCTTCACGTAGAGCACACGCGTGACCAGGATGCCGGCATTGCCGACGATCAGGCGGCCGGGCTCGAAGATCAGCATGCAGCCGAGGTCGCGGGTGGCGCGCTTGACCACCTCGGCATAGGCGGCGGGATCGGGCGGCGGCTCGTTGTCGTCGCGATAGGGAATGCCGAGGCCGCCGCCGAGATCAATGTGTGAAATGGCATGGCCATCGGCGCGCAGCGTGTGCACGAAATCGGTGAGCAGCGCGAACGCATCGTCAAACGGCTTGAGCGCGGTGATCTGGCTGCCGATATGCATGTCGACGCCGGCCACCTTGAGGCCGGGCAGCTTGGCCGCATGAGCGTAAACCTCGCGCGCGCGGCTGAGCGGGATGCCGAATTTGTTTTCCTTTTTCCCGGTCGCGATCTTGGCATGGGTCTTGGCGTCGATGTCGGGATTGACGCGCACGGAGATGTCGGCGATACGCCCCTTGGACGCCGCGATCGAGGAAAGAAGTTCAAGCTCCGGCTCGGATTCCACATTGATGCAGAGGATGCCTTCGTCCACCGCGAGCTCAAGCTCCCGCGCCGTCTTGCCGAGACCGGAGAACATGATCTTCCGCGGCGGAATGCCGGCGGCGCGTGCACGCTTCAGTTCGCCTTCGGAAACCACGTCCGCGCCAGCGCCAAGCTTGGCCAAAGTCTTCAGCACCGCCTGGTTGGAATTCGCCTTCATGGCGTAGCAGACCAGCGCGCGCACGTCCGCGAAGGCGCCGGCGAATACGCTGTAGTGCCGCTCAAGCGTGGCGGTCGAATAACAATAGAACGGCGTGCCGACGGAATTGGCGAGGACGGCGATATTGACTGCCTCTGCATGCAGCTCACCGTCGCGATAGGCGAAATGGTTCATTGGAAACGTGACCGTGACATCAAACTAGATGACGCATGGCGGATCACCGCGCACGCGGCTGAACTCGACCAGATGCCGTAGCTTTAGTCGAGAAGCCAATCGAGGGGCAGAGGTTTTTTCACCCCTTGGGGTGCGATCGGCCGGCCGTCGGGTCCGAAGGCTTGGGGACCTGTTGGTGCTGAGCGAGCCATTGGATTCACGCCCGAGTCCGGCGCGGCGGCCTGCGCCGGTTGAGTCACCGCCGCCGACGGCGGGGGATCGAGCGGCCCTTTGCGGCCACAGCCGGTCAAGCCAAGCGCCGCGGCAAGGACGCCGAGCATGGCAAGGCGGGCAAATCGAAGGCGCGGACGGCTGCTCACGGAAAAATGCTCCTTGATCGAGGCTAACATAGCAGAACGCGCGGCGAAGGCGAGGACCGGACCCCTCACGCTTTTTCCTTATCGAGTTTTTTCAGCCACTTTTTCGCCGCCGCCCGCACATTCTTAGGGGCCGTGCCGCCGTAGCTCGTCCGGCTCTTCACCGAACGATCTACCGACAAGACATCAAAGACCGCATCGGTGATTCGTGGTTCCACCGCGCGCAGGGCCTCAAGCGGCAGCCGGTGCAGCGCCACTCCGGTCTCGGAGGCCTTGGCGACGATGCGGCCGGTGATGCCATGCGCCTCCCGGAATGGCAGCTTCAACTCGCGCACGAGCCAATCGGCGAGATCGGTGGCTGTCGCATAGCCCTCGCCCGCCGCCTTCCTCATGCGCGCCGTATCGGGCGCCAGATCCGCCACCATTCCGGTCATCGCCGCGAGCGAGAGCATCAGCGTGGAGAGCGCGGCCATGGCGGCTTCTTTGTCCTCCTGCATGTCCTTCTGATAGGCGAGCGGCAAACCCTTCATCACCATGAGCATGGCGCTCAAAGCGCCAGCGATGCGTCCGGCCTTGGCGCGCACCAGTTCGGCCGCATCGGGATTGCGCTTTTGCGGCATGATCGAGGAGCCGGTGGTGAATTTGTCGGAAAGCGCCGCCAGGCCGACCAGCGGCGAGGTCCAGATCACGATCTCCTCGGCGAGCCGCGACAGGTGCACCGCCGCGATGGAAGCGGCGGCAAGCGTCTCCAACACAAAATCCCGGTCGGACACCGCGTCGAGCGAATTGGCGGCAGGCCGGTCGAAGCCGAGCGCCTGCGCGGTCATATCGCGGTCAATCGGGAATGACGTGCCGGCGAGCGCGGCGGCGCCGAGCGGCGATTCGTTGAGCCGCCTACGCGCGTCGGCAAACCGGCCCCGGTCCCGCGCTGCCATTTCTACGTAGGCAAGCAGATGATGGCCGAAAGTCACCGGCTGCGCCGTCTGCAAATGCGTGAAGCCAGGCATGACGGTTGCCGCATGTTCCAAAGCCTTTTCCGCCAGCCCGCGCTGGTAGGCGGCGAGCGCAAGGTCGGCGTCGTCGATGGCGCTACGCAGCCATAACCGGAAGTCGGTGGCGACCTGGTCGTTGCGCGAACGCCCGGTATGCAGCCGGCCAGCGGCCGGACCGATGAGTTCTTCAAGGCGGCTTTCGACATTCATGTGAATGTCCTCAAGCGCCCGCTTGAAGGAGAAGGTGCCCGCTTCGATTTCAGACAGGATTTTGTCGAGGCCCTGCGCTATCTTGCCCGCATCGTCTGCCGTGATAATGCCTTGCTTTGCCAGCATGGCGGCATGGGACTTCGACGCCCGGATGTCCTCACGGAAAAGGTGCCGGTCGAATTCAATGGAGGCGTTGATCTCCTCCATGATGGCGTCGGGCCCGGTGGCAAAGCGCCCGCCCCACATCTTGTTGGTCATGACACGTCCAAAGGCACGTCAGCAGAGATCAGGCCGACCATGAAAGCGCCGCCCGACAATAAGGCAACCGGCCCAAATCGCCGCCGGACCGGCATTATTGCCGGGGCTGCGGCCGCCGGCATCTTGGCCGGGCTTGCGGGGGTATACGGGATCGGCGGGTTCCAGCGCAATGTGGGGGGCGACCCCGCGTGCCAGGCAGCCGTCGACATCGCCAAGCGGATTGCGCCTTTGGCGCGGGGTGAAGTAGCCGCCGTGAGCATGGCGGCCCGGCCATTCCGCGTGCCGGCGCTGACCTTTCAGGATACCGCCGGGCGTCAGCGCGCGCTGCAGGAATGGCGTGGACGCTTTGTGCTGCTGAATCTGTGGGCGACCTGGTGCGTGCCCTGCCGCCAGGAAATGCCAGCGCTCGATGCCCTGCAAGCCAAGCTCGGCGGATCGGACTTCGAGGTCGTGGCCGTGAACATCGACACGCGCGACCTGGACAAGCCAAGGGCCTGGATAAAGGAAGTCGGCATCAGCCGGCTCGCCTATTACGCCGACCCAGAGGCTAAGGTGTTCCAGGATCTGAAAGCCGCAGGCCGCGCCTTCGGCATGCCGACGACGCTGCTGATCGATCCGCAAGGATGCGAGATCGGCACGCTGGCCGGCCCGGCGGAATGGGCGAGCGAGGACGCGGTGAAGTTGATCGAAGCGGCGTTGGGAAAGTGATCTTGCTAGCCGTTGATACGGTGCAAGAAAGCTAGGCGGCCGATCAGGCCGTCTTATTGATCAGCGAAGTCATGATCTGGATCCGCTTGAGCGCGGCCTTTCCCGCCAGTTGGGCGGAACCGTCGATCTGGTTCGCCCATGCGTTGGATAAGGATAAACTTGTGCTCGAAGCGGCGCTCTGAAAATCGCGGATCATGACGCGACGCTTTTCGTGCGCAGCTTGGGCCCGTTGCCAGGGGGTCGGTGCGGGCAACCAGTTGAAGCGTTTTGCCTGGATGGCGCTCATCACAATATGCTCCGAAACGGCAGAATAGGCCGTGGCGGTTAACAAAAAGGCAAGGTTAACAAAGAACGCCGGCGGCCATTGCGCGCCTTAGCGTGTCGGCACTGGCTTGTCGCCACGGTAATCATAGAAGCCACGCTGGGTCTTGCGCCCTAGCCATCCGGCCTCGACGTATTTCACCAGCAATGGACAGGGCCGGTATTTGGAATCAGCCAGCCCTTCGTGCAGCACCTGCATCACCGAGAGACAAGTATCGAGGCCGATGAAGTCGGCCAGCTCGAGCGGGCCCATGGGATGATGCGCGCCGAGCCGCATGGCGGTGTCGATGGCCTCGACGTTACCCACGCCTTCGTAGAGCGTGTAGATCGCCTCGTTGATCATCGGCAGCAATATGCGGTTGACGATGAAGGCAGGGAAATCCTCCGACACCGCGATGGTCTTGCCGAGCTTGGCGACGAAGGCCTTACTGGTCTCAAAGGTGGCGTCATCGGTGGCGATGCCGCGGATCAGCTCGACCAGCTCCATCAGCGGCACGGGATTCATGAAGTGGATGCCGATGAAGCGCTCGGGCCGGTCGGTCGAGGATGCCAGCCGGGTGATGGAAATCGACGACGTGTTGGTGGCGACGATCGCCTCCGGCTTGAGCACCGCGCATACCGCGGAAAAGATCTGGCGCTTGACCTGCTCCTGCTCGGTCGCCGTTTCGATGACAATGTCGCAGCCGGCCAGATCTTCGATGGCGTCCGCCGGTTTGATGCGTGCGAGCGCGGCCTTGCGGTCGTCCTCGGAGATTATCTTCTTGCCGACCTGGCGCGCCATGTTGCCGTTGATGGTGGCGAGCCCCGCCTTGATCCGGTCCGGTGTGACATCATGCAGCAGCACGGAGAAACCAGCGAGCGCACAGACATGGGTAATGCCGCTGCCCATCTGACCGGCGCCGATCACGCCGACGTTACGAATTGAGAGCGCCATGACTGCTCATCCGTTCGAGGCCGCGGATGCATCGCGGCGGAGTTTTTTCCCGTTACCTGAAACGCTGTTTACGCTGAACCGCGCATGAACAACAGCGGATTGGGCCTAATCCTTCCATAATAGTCAACGGCTCAACTTGCCAAGTTCTTGCGCAAGCTCAGGAAGCGCCTGGAACAGGTCGGCCACAAGGCCATAATCGGCAACCTGGAAGATCGGCGCTTCCTCGTCCTTGTTGATCGCCACGATCACCTTCGAGTCCTTCATCCCGGCGAGATGCTGAATAGCGCCGGAAATGCCGACGGCGATATAGAGTTCCGGCGCGACAACCTTGCCGGTCTGGCCTACCTGCCAGTCGTTTGGCGCATAGCCGGCATCAACGGCTGCGCGCGAGGCACCAATTGCCGCGCCCAGCTTATCGGCAACCGGCTCGATATATTTGGCGAAGTTCTCACGATTCTGCATGGCGCGTCCGCCGGAGATGATGACCTTGGCCGACGTCAATTCCGGCCGATCGAGCTTCGACAGTTCCTCGCCGGCGAAGGACGATTTGCCGGGGTCCGCCGCAGCCGCGACCGCTTCGACCGCCGCCCCACCGCCCACGCCGGCTGCGGGGAAAGCCGCCGTGCGCACGGTGATGACTTTCTTGGCTTCCGGCGACCGCACGGTCTGGATGGCGTTGCCTGCATAGATCGGCCGCTCGAAGGTGTCGGGCGCGACCACCTTGGTCACGTCGGAAATCTGCATGACGTCGAGCAGCGCTGCCACCCGCGGCATGATGTTCTTGCCGGTGGTAGTCGCCGGCGCCACGATCGCGTCATAGGGCTTGGCGAGCGAGACGACGAGCGCGGCCACCGGCTCCGCCAGCATATGCGCGTAAGGCGCGGCGTCGGCCAGCAGCACTTTGCTCACGCCGTCGAGTTTTGCCGCTGCCTCGGCGACCGGCCTGCAACCCTCGCCCGCGACCAGTACATGCACGTCGCCGCCGATCTGCTTGGCTGCGGACAGCGCCTTGGCGGTGGCGTCGCGCAGCGTCTTGTTGTCGTGCTCGGCGAGAAGAAGGGTAGTCATCTACAGCGCCTCCAAACCCGCGCCGTCACCCTGAGGCGCGAGCCAACGGGTCCGCGCAAAGCGCGGCCCGATGATAAACTCCGCGAGTCACCGCAAGTCGGCTTTAGCCGACTTGCGCATCTATAACCCGATCTCGGGTAAACCCGAGATCGGTGGGCGACGGCCCGGGCCGTGCATCCTTCGAGGCCCGTGCTGCGCGCGGGCACCTCAGGATGACGGTACAACGGTGGAGCATGCAGTGGCCTCATCACAGCACCCCCGCTTCGTTCTTGAGCTTGCTGACAAGCTCGGCGACCGAGGCGACCTTGATGCCGCCCTTGCGGCGCGCGGGCTCCACGGTTTTCAGCACTTCGAGGCGCGGCTTGATATCGACTCCATAGGTTTCCGGCGTCTTCTCGTCGATCGGCTTTTTCTTCGCCTTCATGATGTTGGGCAGGCTGGCGTAGCGCGGCTCGTTCAGGCGCAGGTCGGTGGTGACGATCGCCGGGCTCTTGAGTTTTACCGTCTGCAAGCCGCCGTCGACCTCGCGGGTCACCAGCAGGTCTGACCCCTCGATGACCAGCTTGGAGGCGAAAGTGCCCTGCGGCCAGCCGAGCAGCGCCGCCAGCATCTGGCCGGTCTGGTTGCTATCGTCGTCAATCGCCTGCTTGCCCATGATGACCAGGCCGGGCTGCTCCGCTTCGACGATGGCCTTGAGGATTTTCGCCACCGCCAGCGGCTCGACCGGCGCGTCGGTCTTCACCAGGATGCCGCGGTCGGCGCCCATGGCGAGCGCGGTGCGGATGGTCTCGGCCGCCTGCGCAGGTCCGATTGACACAGCGACGATCTCCGCCGCTTTGCCGGCTTCCTTCAGCCGGATTGCTTCCTCGACGGCGATCTCGTCGAATGGATTCATCGACATCTTCACGTTGGCGAGTTCGACACCCGAGCCGTCCGCCTTGACGCGAATTTTGACGTTGAAATCAACGACCCGTTTTACGGGCACCAGTATTTTCATTGTTCCCCCTCCCCCGGGGGCGCGACGCGGCGAAACGTAAAGGCGGGGCGCAGCGGGGTCAACGCGCGAGCATCGCAGTATTCACCGGGAAAACACTCAGCGGTGGGCCCCCGGCGCCCACAGCACGTCGTGGGCGCCCTTGTCATTGGCATGGCGGCCGGCGACGAAGAGAAAATCGGACAGCCGGTTGACGTATTTCAGCGCAGGCGCGGCGACCCCCTCGCCGGGCTTGTCTTTGAGCTCGACCATCATGCGCTCCGCGCGGCGGCACACGGTGCGCGCCAGATGCAAATAGGCCGCGGCGGGGCTGCCGCCCGGCAGGATGAAGGATTTCAGCGGCGCAAGATCGGCGTTAAGACGGTCGATCTGCTGTTCGAGCCACTCGACCTGCGCATCGGTGACGGTCATGCGCGCCCCCCCCGGCCCCTTTTCCGACAGGCAGAGCTCGGCCTCCACGTCGAACAAATCGTTCTGGACGCGCCCCAGCGCCTCGTCGAAAGCCTTGTCGCCCGCGGTATGCAGCCGCACCAGCCCGATTGCCGCGTTGACCTCGTCCAGCGTGCCATAGGCGGCAATGCGCAGATCGTATTTCTTGCGCCGCGCGCCGCTGCCGAGCGCCGTAGTGCCGTCATCGCCGGTGCGGGTATAGATGCGGTTAAGGACGACCATGCTGCTGCCTCAGCGCCCCATAGCCCAGACCGCGGCCATGATAACGATAATGGCGATGAATTGCAGCAGCACGCGCAAGCGCATCAGCCTCTGCGACGTGTTGGACGAACCCCCGCGCATCATGTTGATGAGTCCGAGCACGAGCACAACGGCCACAGCGCCGATGGCGATGGGAACGAGATTGTTCAACAGAGTGGACATGGTCGCGTCCTCTTAACAGCACGCGCGGCCTTAGGCCATGGGTGCCCCGCCGCGGTCCCGCCGGACGCGGCGTTGCGTTTTACTTGGTCAGATGCTTCTCGATCTCATGAACCGGAAGCTTGACCAGGTCCTTGTCGATCTCGGCGCGCAGCGCGGTGCGCAGAGCATGCGAGTAATGCTGCCGGATCACACCTAACGCGCGCGGCGGGGCGGCGATGATCAATGACTTCGCCTCGCCCGCCTGGACCGCCGCATCGAGACGAGCCATGAGCTTCTCTAGGAAGCGTTCCTCCGCCTGGGCATGCCAATCGGTCTGCTCCATCGCGCTGCGCGCGGTGCCGCGCGATTGAATCGAGCGGCCTGGAGCGTCCGTCCCCAGCTCATGAGTCAACGGGTCGTCCTGTTGATACACTTTCTTGGTCTTGAGGCTAGGAAACTTCTCATCTCCGACGTTGGTCAATATCAAAGCTTTCGCGCCGTCGCAGACCACAACCCATTCGCCCTGCTGGATTTTGATTTTAGGCATCGAGTAATGCTCCCTGAAAATCGAACCAATAGCACCATTTTCGCCAAGCTAGGGGTCAACTCCGTGGAAGCGATTCAGTTGCCGTTCGAGCAACGACGGCCGGCGGCGCTCAATCCGCGCCGTCGAGCAAGCGCCGCGCAATCACCTGCGCCAGAATTTCCCCCGATCCTTCGAGGATATTGAGAACACGGGCGTCGCAGAAGATGCGCGAGACCGGGAACTCCAGCGCCAGCCCGTTGCCGCCGTGAACCTGCACGGCGTTGTCGGCCGCCGCCCAGGCCACCCGCGCGGCCAAAAGTTTCGCCATCGCCGCCACCAGATCGCAACGCCCGCCGGAATCCTTCTTGCGGGCGGCGAAATAAGTGAGTTGGCGTACGATGGCGATCTCCGCCGCCATCATCGCGATCTTGTCGGCCACGCGGGGGAAATCGGCGATCGGCCTGCCGAATTGCATCCGCTGCCCGGCATAGCCGAGCGCCTGATCCATGGCCGACTGGGCGACGCCGACCGCGCGCGCGGCGGTCTGGATGCGCACGGTTTCGAAGGTCCGCATCAATTGCTTGAAGCCGATGCCTTCGACGTCGCCCAGCAACCCGGAAACCGGCACGTCGAAACCGTCAAAGACGATCTCGAATTGCTTCATCCCGCGGTATCCGAGCGCCGGGATTTCGCTGCCGGTAATGCCGGGCGCCGGGAACGGCTTGTCGTCGCCGCCGCGCGGCTTTTCCGCGAGCAGGATGGAGAGGCCGCGGTGGCCGGCTTCCTTCGCATTGGTACGCACCAGCAGCAGCATCAGGTCCGCCCGCGCCGCGTGCGTAATCCAGGTCTTGCTGCCGCGAATTTTGTAAACGTCGCCCTGCCGCACAGCCCGCGTGCGGATCGAAGCGAGGTCGGAGCCGCTGCTGGGTTCGGTAAAAGCCGCGGTCGGCAACGTGGTTCCCGCGGCGATTTTCGGCAGCCAGTGGCGCTTCTGCTGTTCGCTGCCGTTGTGAAGGATGAGCTCGGCGGCGAGCTCGGACCGCGTACCGAGCGAACCGACCCCGATATAGCCGCGCGACAGCTCCTCGGAAACGACGCACATGGGCAGCTTGCCCAGTCCCATTCCGCCGAACTCTTCTGGGATGGTAAGGCCGAAGACGCCAAGCTCCGCCATGTGCGCGACGATCTCGAGCGGAATATAGCTGTTGGATAAATGCCAGCGTTGAGCCTGCTGGATCACTTCGCTGACAGCGAACTTGCGCATCTCATCACGGATCGATTCCAGCGTGTCATCAAGACCGGTCGCGCCGGCACCGGCTTCATGCTGGGCGCGGAGCAACTCGACGAGGCGCGCGCGCCGCTGCATGGTATTGCCGGACGCGATCAGCGTTTCGACAAATGCCGTCATGCGCGGCGAGAGGTCGGCCCGTGTAAGCCCAAGGTCAGCAGGACGCGCGATCTCGCCCTGACTCATGGGAATGCCGCCGAAAATCTGCGCGAGATATTCGCCGAGGCCGATGCGCACGACGAGTTCCTCGATCTCGCCCAGGCCGCCCGCCGCGTGAATGCGTTCCGCAAAGGCGGCAAGTTGCCGGATTGCCTCGACATAGGTGGCAAGCCAGGCAAGCGCGTGAGCGGCCCGCTGCTCACGGTCGAAAATCCGGGTCACTGTGCGGCCGTCGACGGCAACGCGCCCGCGGACCTTGGAGATCGCGTCGGCCAGGAGCGCCTCAACGGCACCGACGGCGCCCTCCGCCATCGCGATCAAGTCGTGACCGGCCTCTGGGCTGGAACGCGGCATTTCTTGGCTCCGTCGATGGATGGGCAATTGCTGGCGTTGCGGGGCGGGGACACTACCCGCGCAACGAATGAAAGCAAGGCGCGCCGAAGCAGCGAGCACGACCGAGCATGCAACCAAGAGCTATCACTTTCCTCCATTTTAACCATTTTGCGGTTTCTTAAGGATGTTAGCTCAAGCCTGCGGCAGCAATTTTATCACCCAGATTTCATTTCCTATGAGCCAAATGTCAGTAATTAAAAGACTTTTTCTGCCGGCGCTGTCCGTCCGCGCCCGCATCATCGCCCTCGCTCTGATTCCGGTCGTGGGCTTCCTCGCCAATGGCATTGCCTTCACGTCGGGCGAAGCCGACGTCGCGGCCGCCTTCGCAAGCGTCAAACGCGCCGCAGCGCTTTCGGATGCCGCCCATGATTTCAAGGCGGCGCTCGCTACGATGCGGCTCACCGTTCGTGATTTCGCGTCCAAGCCAGACGGCAGCCTTGTTTCCGCTTTCGGAGAAAGCCGCGAGCTCGCGACGAAAAGCCTGGACACCATCGAGCAATCCCTGACCGAAAAGGAGCGGAAGGATGTGATGGGCCTGCGCGACCGCCTTTTCTCGGTGGCCAAGTCCTTTGGAAATCTCGTGAAGGAGCAAGAGGCTCTAGGTTTCACCGATGACGAAGGCATACGGCGCCGGCTGCGAGACGCCGCGCAGAACGTGGAACGCTTCGTCAACATAGATATGGCCAAGGAGGACACGGCCTGGCTGCGCGACACCGACGCGCAAAAGCTGCTGATCTCGCTTTTGACCATGCGCCGCTACGAAGCCGACTATCGGCTGGTGCGGAAGGAATATCTCGGACAACTCTTTGCCAGCGAATTCAACCGGTTCAACAAGATCTTCGCCAATCTCAACGCCCCTGCCGAGGTGAAGGACCGCCTAGCGCGCGAAGTGAAGGCCTATGCCAACACTCTCAAAGAATGGGGCTCCACCGTTGAAGAAATCGAGCCTTTCGTCACCATCATCAATATCGACATCGAGCAGATGCTGCCGTCAGCCAACGGCATTATCGCGTCAGTGCAACAGGCGGCAGCTCTCTCGTCGCAGACTTTGGCGCGCTCGCAGAGCCGCACCAAGAGCATCATCATCTGGGTGGGATGCGCGGCCGTGTTGTTCGGCCTGGGTTTCAGCTGGCTGATCGGACGCAGCATCACGAGGCCGCTCAACGGACTTGCCGCGGTGATGAAGCGTCTTGCTGACGGTGATACTTCGGCCCGTATCCCAGCCACCAAGGCCAGCGATGAAATCGGCGCCATGGCGCGCACCGTCATCGTCTTCCGTGACACCATGATCGAGCGCCAGCGGCTTGCCATGACTCAGGAAGAAGCGAGCCGCGCGCGCGAGATCCGCAGCGAATCGATCGCCAATAAGATCGCGCATTTCGAGCGTTCCGTTGATGAAGCCCTGGCAAAGGTGCGCGGCGCCGCAGGGCGCCTGGAGTCCACGTCGAGCCAGCTCAACAGCGCCGCGGATGCGGTTTCCGCCGAGGCGCGCACGGCGGAGGAACGTGTCGGCGACGCTTCGGGCAACGTCACGGCGGCCGCAAGCTCGGTGGAAGAGCTTGCGGCTTCCATCGCAGAAATCGCTTCGCAGGCGACGAAATCCACCGAAGTCGCGGGCCGCGCCGTCACTGAAGCTGGCCGCACGGCGCAAACGATGACGGAGCTTGGCACCGCCGCCACCCGCATCGGCGAGGTGGTCGGCCTCATTCAAGCGATCGCGGGCCAGACCAACCTGCTGGCGCTCAACGCCACCATTGAAGCCGCCCGCGCCGGAGAGGCCGGCCGCGGCTTCTCCGTTGTGGCTTCGGAAGTAAAATCGCTCGCCGGGCAGACCGCGAGAGCGACCGAGGACATCGCCGGGCAGATCGGCGCGATCCAATCGGCCGCCGCCGACGCGGCGCAGGCGATTGAACAGGTCAACCTCATCATCGAGGAAATGTCGGCCATCGCTTCGACCGTCGCCTCCACCGTGGAAGAGCAGACCATGGCCGTCGGCGCGATCGCCGAGGGCGTCAACCGGGCCTCCTCCGACGCGCGCACGGGCGCCGAGGCGATGAGCCGGGTGGCCGGCGCGACCACCGACGCCCGCGCCACGGCGGCCGACGTCAAGGCGCTCGCCGACACGCTCGGACTCGAAGCCGAGAATCTCGAAAGCGAGGTCCGGCGCTTCCTCAAAGAGGTGCAAGCCGCTTGATCGGCGGCTCGTAACGGGGAACCGTGCGGCGACCCCCTTGCTAATCGCGCCGCCATCGACAATCTCAAGTCCGGATATTTCCTCTCCTGGGGAATGCCTTGAGACTTCTTCGCCGGTTCCATCGCATCGCACTCGATGCTTACGACCACTTCCTCGTCGCCGACGGCTGGGCGATTGCGAGCCATATCGCGCTGTCGACGTTAATGGCTTTGTTTCCCTTCCTGATCGTGGTGACCTCGCTGGCCGGCTATTTCGGGTCGAAGGAGCTGGCCAACCAGGCTGCTCAGCTCTTGCTCGATGCCTGGCCGGCGGAAGTATCGGAACCGATCGTGCACGAAATTCACAGCGTCCTCACCGTCACCCGCGGCGATGTTCTTACCATCGGCGTGGCGCTCGCGGTCTATTTTGCCTCCAGCGGCGTTGAAAGCCTGCGCATTGGACTTAACCGCGCCTATCACATTGGCGAGCAACGATCGTGGTGGCTGCTGCGGCTAGAGTCCATCGGCTATGTGCTGGTGGCGGCGGTGGCGCTGCTGACGCTTGCTTTCCTCGTGGTCCTGGCCCCGCTGATCTTCGTCAAGACGGCGAAATACATTCCCTGGGCCGAGGATCCCTTTTCCTGGGCATCGACCTTCCTGCGTTATGGAATGGCGTCGGCGATCCTGATCGTCGCCTTGGTGCTCGTGCATTTGTGGCTGCCGGCAGGACGCCGAAGCCTTGGGAACATCGCGCCCGGAATCGTCGCCACGCTGGTGCTGTGGCTCGCCAGCGGCGCGCTGTTCGGCCGCTATCTGGCGGACTTCGCGGCAAACTATGTCAGCATGTATGCCGGCCTCGCCTCGGCGATGATCGCGCTGGTCTATCTCTACGTGAATGCGTCGATTTTCATCTACGGCGGCGAGCTTAACGCGGCCATCTGGCGGGCGCGCGAGCAACGCGCGGCGAAAAGCGCCTGACGGTTATTCCGGCACGACAGCAGCGATGGCCGCCGCGAGCGCTCTTGGGCTGACCGGTTTCGTCAGATAGCCGTTCATGCCGGCAGCGCGACCCTTCGCCTCGTCGCCCGGCGCCGCGCGGCCCGAAATGCCGATGATCGGAACGCGCCCGCGCGGCTGCGGCAAGGCGCGGATGCGCCGCGTCGCCTCGATGCCATCGGTGCCGGCCAGCATCACGTCCATCAGCACGAGGTCGTGAGTCCCGCGTGTCACTGCTGCGACCGCCGCCTCGCTGTTGCCGGCAAATTCGGCGCGGTGGCCGAGCTCGGTCAGGATCGTGTTCAACACGACCCGACCATAGGGATTGTCCTCGACGCAGAGAATTTTGAGTGAGCGCGCGGAGGCGCCGCCGAACCGCGTTTCGTCGGCACCGCGTGAGGGCTCGGTGGAGGCCGCCGTCTTCTCGACCATCGTAGTGAGATGGAAGCTGCTGCCGCCGCCAGGGGCGCTGGTGACGGTCAAATCCCCGCCCATCGCCTGGGCGACGCGCTTGACGAAGACGAGGCCGAGGCCGGCACCGCCATAACGGCGCGCAATCGCATCGCTCGCCTGCCCGAAGGGCCGAAACAGCCGCTTGATCTCCGACGGCCTGAGGCCGATGCCCGTGTCGGTGACGGTGAAGTCGAGCCGGAGGCGGCCGCGCGGCTGGGGCTTGGCAGCCACGGCGAGCTTGATGCTGCCGCTGTCGGTGAACTTCACCGCATTGTCGATAAGATTTTCCAGCGCGGCGCGCAGGCGCACGGCATCGCCGACCACGCTTTCTGGCAGATCGCGGGAGATCGCCGCCTCGGTGCGCAGGCCCTTGGTCTCCGCGCGGGCGGACAGGGAAGCCGCCACGGAATCGGCAAGGCGACGCGGGTGAAAAGGCTCGCGCCGCAGCGCCAGACCTTCTGCATCCGCTTTCACCGAATCGATGGTGAGATTGATAAGCGAGGCGAGATGCTCCGCCGCGCTTTTAACCCCCGCCGCCCAACGCGCTTCGCGTTCGCCGAGACCGGAGGTCACGAGCAATTCACCCAGCGCCAGTATGCCGGTGAGCGACGTGCGGATCTCGTGGGCGAAAGCAGCGAGCGCAACTTCGGCCCCGCGCGCCTTTTGCACGGACGGGCGCCGCTTGTGCGGACGCGCTTTGGCGCTCGGACGCTTAGCTGCTGATTTCGACGGCTTGCGCGGCATGAAGCCCCCGGCCCCGGCCATGCGTACCATGGCACGGCGGGCGGCAAGGGGCCACAGCCGAAGTCAGGCAAGGCCAATCATCCGGCGGATGCCGGCGGGCGTCAGGCCCTGGGAACGCAGCTCCCGCAGGGCCGTTGAGCGCGTGGATTTCGAGAGCTTGCGGTTGTCCGTGCCGAGCAACAGGCGGTGATGGTGATAGCGAGGCACCGGCAAGCCGAGCAACGCCTGTAACAGCCGGTGCACGCTGGTGGACCAGAACAGATCCTGGCCACGCACCACATGGGTCACGCCCTGCAAGGCATCGTCGACCACCACCGACAAGTGATAGCTCGTCGGCGTCTCCCGGCGCGCCAGCACCACGTCGCCCCAGGCTTGGGGTGCTGCCGGAGCGATTCCGGTTTCGCCATTCGGACCGCTGCCCGTTTCCGTCCAGGTGAGTGCTGCGGCCCGCGCGATAGCTGCTTCCATGTCGAGGCGCAAAGCATAGGGCTCACCCGCCGCGATCCGCCGCGCGCGCTCGGTTGGCGGGAGATTTTTCGACGTGCCGGGATAGAGCGGCGTCTCGTCGGGATCGCGCGGCCAGGCGCCGTCGGCCTCACGCTCGGCCACGAGGCGGGCAATCTCCCCGCGGCTTTCGAAACTCGGATAGACCAGCCCCATGGCGTCTAGTTTGGCGATCGCGGCGCGATATTCGCCGAGATGATCGGACTGCCGCCGCGCCGGCTGCTCCCAATTGATGCCGAGCCAGATGAGGTCCTCATAGATCGCCTTCTCATATTCAGGCCGACACCTTGTTTGATCGATGTCCTCGATGCGCAGCAGAAAGCGTCCGCCCGCCGCGCGCGCCATCTCGAAATCAAGCAGCGCGGAGAGCGCATGCCCGAGATGCAGATAGCCGTTGGGACTCGGCGCGAGACGGAAGACGCTCATTTTTCGTCACCCGCGGGCTTGACCCGCGGGTCCATCTTCAAGGCATAAAGACTTCCACGTCGAATGGATTGCATCGGAACTCGGGCTTGCCC
>Ga0080064_1002132_pt1 | contig 35304 bp, 35 predicted proteins | sample Subgrocontami54m_FD_69260 | JGI IMG/M metagenome (GOLD analysis project Ga0080064, IMG submission 69260) | Subsurface groundwater microbial communities from S. Glens Falls, New York, USA - GMW46 contaminated, 5.4 m (SPADES assembly) (version 2) ...
TCGGCAAAAAATTCTTTTACCTTTAAATACCTAAGCATTAAAAATAGCGCCAGAGCAAGTATTGCGAAGTTCACAATACGCCATACCATGCCGCTTTCGCCGCCATGCCCGCCTTCTTCAGCGGCAAGAACCGGAGAAGCAGCAAGTAGTAAAGACAAGACACCAGACACCAGACACCAGACACCAGACATACTATCTGACAACTTGTGGCCCCTAACTTGTAACTTGTGACTTTTCATTTATGCCACCTTTCTGCCAAGGATCTTTTCTGCAATATCTTTTGAGATTGTTTTGCTTTCCTCTTTAAGGCGGGAGAGCGCAGACTTTGCCTCCTCTTTGAGTTTTGTTTTTGCCTCCAGAAATCCGGCCTGAGAATTTTTCCTTGCATTCTCAAGGATCTCCCGCTCTGTATCAAGCCCTTCCTGTTTGAGACGGAGCTGTTCCTCCTGAGCCTTTACCTTCGCCTTATTGAGCCGGTTCTCATAGTCCAGAAGCCTTTTCCGAAGCCCTGCTTCTAAATCTAATGCCTCTTTCTTTTTCCCTTTTCCCTTCTTATACCGTTCTTCAAGGGTCTTAAGAACAGGCTTGTATAAAAGGGTATTCAGAATGAAATAAAGGGCGATAAACCCCGCAATCTGATATAAAAGTGTAAAATTTAACTCTATCATGTAAATTTATTCCTAATCAAACGAAGGCTATACTTAAAATGAGGTATTGCTATCATATAGAAAGAGATTTTGTCAAGGATAATTTTACTTGATACACAAGAATATTTTCCCCTTGACACAACTACTGTTTCTGTATACAGTATACAATATGGCATTGGCGATATTGTTTCGTTTTTGCGTATGTCGCTTACAGCGCTACGCTATGGCGCCATAACCCTAATAACGCAAGCAGGAGGCGATATGGCCCATAAGAAAATAACCATTGTTGGCGCAGGCAATGTTGGCGCCCATGCCGCTGTATGGGCGGCGATAAAAGAGCTCGGCGATATTGTCTTAATAGATGTTGTGGAGGGTGTGCCGCAGGGCAAAGGACTTGACTTAACGGAGACATCGCCTGTTGAGGGTTTTGACTCAAGGATACTGGGGACTAATGATTACAAGGATACGGCAAATTCGGATATTGTAATCATTACAGCAGGCATAGCAAGAAAACCCGGGATGAGCAGGAGCGATTTAATAAATACAAACACAGGGATTGTGAAAGGTGTTACGGAGCAGATTGCCAAGCATTCTCCAAATGCCATTATAATAGTTGTTACAAACCCGCTTGATGTTATGGTCTATGTTGCGTGGAAGGTGAGCGGTTTCCAGCATAACAGGGTTATCGGCCTTTCAGGTGCGCTTGATGCAGCAAGGCTTAAGGCATTTATTGCCATGGAGCTGAATGTATCTGTCGAAGATGTGAGCGCAATGGTTATCGGCGGCCATGCGGACGAGATGGTGCCGCTTCCGAGATACTCCACTGTTTCAGGTATTCCAATCGGCCAGTTAATCTCAAAAGACAGGATTGATGCCATAATGGAAAGGACAAAGAAGGCAGGTAGTGAAATAGTTGGACTATTAAAGACAGGGAGCGCATTCTATGCGCCGTCTGCAGCTGTCATAGAGATGGCAGAATCCATAATAAGGGATAAGAAGAGGGTAATCCCCTGCGCAGCTTACTGCAACGGCAAATACGGCGTGAACGGCATATTTATTGGCGTTCCTGTGAAGCTGGGAAGCGACGGCGTTGAGGATATTATTGAGATTGAACTGAGTAAAGAGGAACGGACTCAATTTGACAATTCAGTTTCAGTGATTAAGAAATTGATTGAGGAAATAAAGATATAACCCCTGTCTTAACTATTATGCGAAAAATCTCTACGCTCGATATAACATCAAAAGTTAAAGAACTTTGCATAAGGGCTGCGTGTGAACTTGGCATGGATGTTGTGTTTGCATTGAAAGAATTCAAGGGAAGAGAGGAATCTCCTCTGGGCAAAGAGGTGCTTGACCAGATTCTTGAAAATGCCCAGATTGCCCTGAGGGAAGATGCGCCCATGTGCCAGGACACGGGCATTGCAGTATTTTTTGTTGAGATGGGCAGGGATGCAATAATTGACGGCGGGTTGGAGGATGCAATAAACGAAGGAGTGCGGCAAGGATATAAAGAAGGTTATCTTAGAAAGTCTGTTTGCCATCCACTCACAAGGAAGAATACAGGGGATAATACACCTGCCATTATACATACGAGGATTGTAGAGGGCGACAGGCTCAAGATAACAATAGCGCCAAAGGGCGCAGGCAGTGAAAACATGAGCAGGCTTACCATGCTCAAGCCGTCTCAGGGCTTGCAGGGCATAAAGGATTTTATAATAAATGCTGTGAAGGAAGCAGGCGGCAACCCGTGCCCGCCCATTATCCTGGGTATTGGCATAGGCGGGAATTTTGAAAAGAGCGCAATCCTTGCAAAAGAGGCGCTTTTAAGAAATATCGGAACACCAAATCCTGATAACGAATTAGATGTCCTTGAAAAGGAATTATTGGAGAAGATAAACAATCTCGGCATAGGGCCGATGGGTTTTGGCGGAAGGACAACAGCTTTGGCAGTCCATATAAAAACAGCGCCATGCCATATTGCAAGCCTGCCTGTTGCAGTGAATATACAATGCCATGCGGCAAGGCATAAGGAAGTTTTAGTATGACTCAACCAATCAAAATAACCCCGCCTCTGACTGATAAGGATGTAGAAAAACTTAAGTCAGGGGATAAAGTCTTGATAACCGGTGTTCTTTACACTGCAAGGGATGCCGCGCACAAGAGGCTTATAGAGCTTTTAGATAAGGGCGAAAAGCTCCCTTTTGATATAAAAGGACAGTTAATCTATTATGTGGGGCCTACACCGGCAAAACCAGGGCAGGTCACAGGCTCTGCAGGACCTACAACAAGCGGAAGGATGGATGTATATATACCTAAACTTTTAGAACTTGGGTTAAAAGGGACAATCGGCAAGGGGCAACGTTCGGCAGAGGTAGTTGATGCGATGAAGAAGCACAAGGCTGTTTATCTTGCGGCAGTGGGCGGCGCAGCAGCGCTGATTGCAAAGACAATAAAAAAGGCGGAGATTGTTGCATATGAAGATTTAGGGCCCGAGGCAATCAGAAGGCTTGAGGTTGTAGATTTTCCGGCAATTGTTGTGAATGATATTTATGGAAATGATTTATTTAAGATAGGGGTGGAGAGGTATAGAAAAGTAGGGTAGCCGCAGGCTTTAGCCTGCGTAAAATATCGCAACCTAAAGGTTGCGGCTACCTACTAAAACAGATTATGCTTATAAAACTCGGAAAAGAAAACTTACACAGTGAGTTTGTAGAACTCATTGAGAGGGTAAGCGGCGAGGAGTTGGCAAACTGCTACCAGTGCGGAAACTGTACAGGCGGATGCCCTGTATCGTTTGCCATGGATTTCGGGCCAAGAGAGATTATACGGCTCTTGCAGCTTGGTCAGGAAGACGCTGTGAAAAATTCAAATTCCATGTGGCTGTGTGTCGGATGTCTTCAGTGTTATTGCAGATGTCCGAAAGGTGTGAGCGCCGCAAAGATATTAGAGGCATTAAGACAATTAAGTTTAAGAAAAGGCGAAAGTCACGAAGAGATTAAAGAGGTTCCATTGCCGTTTTTAAAAAATGCGCCGCAGCAGGCGATAGTATGCGGGTTTAGGAAGTTTGTAAGTTAGAAATTAGTGTCATAGAGTCAGAGTGTCAAAGAGTCAAAGTTTATACTCTGATACTATGACACTTTGACGCTGTGATACTTAATTTTATGAAGATACCCTACTACCCCGGTTGCACCTTAAATACCGTTGCCAAAGGTTTTGATACCTCTGCAAGAGAGTCAGCAATTCTGCTTGGTTTTGAGCTAAAGGAGCTTAACCAGTGGAACTGCTGCGGCGCGACTTTTCCTTTGACTCCTGATAATGTAATGGGTTTAACAGCGCCGACAAAAGTGTTGAGCAATGCGCGCAAAGAAGGGGACACGGTAACAACCCTATGCTCCGTTTGCTACAATGTTTTAAAGCGCACAAACAAGGTGATAAGGGATGACAAGGAGAAGCGGGCAATAGTCAACGGTTTTATTGAAGAAGAATACGACGGCAGTTTGAATGTGATTCACTTTTTAGAGGTTTTGAGGGATAGGATAGGTTTTGATAATGTTAAGAGTGCTGTTAAGAGGCCGTTAAAAGGGGTTAAGGCAGGCGCATATTATGGGTGTATGTTGCTCAGACCTTTTGAAGATATGGGCATAGACAATGCCGAAGCGCCGACAATCTTTGAGGATTTGCTAAAGGCGCTTGGCTGCGAACCGGTGGAGTTTCCCAACAAGATAGAATGCTGCGGAGCGCATCTTGCAATGGGGAATGAGGATGTGGTCACAAAACTTTCCGGCAATGTTTTGAGTTCAGCAAAGAACAAAGGAGCAGAGATTATTGTGACGAGTTGTCCTCTGTGTCAGTATAATCTGGAAAAAAGTCAGCAAAGACTTGCAGAGGGTTCTGGAAATACACAAATGCCTATACTTTATTTTACCCAGTTGCTTGGGCTGGCATTGGGACAGGATGAAGGTAGTCTTGGACTGGAGAAAAATTTGTTTGATGTGAGACCGCTGTTGAACGGGAGGAAGATATAGAATGTAAAAAACACTAAATTTAATGTTTTTTTAAAATAAGCCATCTATACTGTAATAGTGAAATTATTTTAAGGATGAGCTCAGCGGGTTCAAGTTTGTAACTTGAACCCAAATAGTTCGTATGAGGTAAATACAAATTTAATGGAGCAGGTTACAAACCTGCTCCCGCAAAAGCAAATCAAAAAGATACCTAAAGGAGGTAGTTACATGAGAAGGTTAATGGTTTTAGTTTTAATGTTTGTTGCAGTGGGGTTGCTTGCAGGAAAATCATTTGGAGTAGCTAATGTCAAAACAATTAACGATGCCCATCAGGATACCATTGAATCTATTTCTTTTAGCCCAGATGGTAAAATCTTGGCGTCAGGAAGTTACGATGAAGGCGAAACGAGAGGTCTTATCAATTTTTGGGATACAACAACGTGGAAGAAGATAAAGACTATTAATGGTTATAACAAAGTTTGCTTTAGTCCCGATGGGAAGACGCTGGCAGCATTATACCCTGGCTTGAATGATGCCTCAATTGCTATCTTAGATGTTGCTACGGGTGATAAGATAAAGACCTTATCTACAAAGACATTCTCTAACGATCTTAACCCTATTTCTGCAAGTTGCTCTATTGCTTTAAGTCCGGATGGAAATTTGTTGGCAGCAGGTTGTACCCCCAGATGGAGCGAAGTTGGACATATAGTGCTCTGGGATATCAAAACAGGAGATATGATAAAAGAACTCCAGGGACAAGAGTTTGGTCTTAATTCTATTGCTTTCAGTCCGGATGGAAAATTATTAGCATCGGGGGGATGGGGGTATAAGAATGTAATCATTTGGGATGTCAGAACAGGGGATAGAATAATGGAACTCCATCGTAACCAGGATAACCATAGTCCGGTTCACTCCGTTGTTTTCAGTCCAGATGGGAAATTATTGGCTGCAGGAAGTGACGATTACAGTATCATTCTTTGGGATGTAGCAGTAGGAAAAAATATAAAAACTCTGAAAGGTCATTCTGGCAGTGTCCAATCAGTTATCTTCAGCCCTGATGGAAAGATGTTAGCATCAGTGAGCAGCGATAAAACCATCGTATTGTGGGATATGGTAAAGAAGAATAAGATTAAGACAATAGCGGCTGGTAAGCCGGTTCATTCTGTTATTTTTAGTCCTGATGGGAAATTGCTGGTATCAGGGGAAGGTGAATCATGGAGGGTTAGCGAAGAGAGTTTTACTACGCTTTCCATACGGGATTGGAGGTCAACCCCAAACTTTAAGGATGTAAAGGGGAAGGGGAAGGAGGATGGAAAAGGAAGTAAAAAGAAATAAGAAGTTTGGTAGAGTTTATCTAAGTAGTATGTTGATGATTTTTAGAGGAGTACAACACAGTATAAAGCTATTTATTGCGTTTATGGTAAAAGGGAGTCTTTTATGCCGCGTATAGGCGTATTCGTCTGCCAGTGCGGGACAAACATAGCATCCACTGTTGACACCAAAAAGGTTGCAGAGGAGATGGCAAAGCTGCCTGGTGTTGTATACACAGGCGATTACAAGTTTATGTGTTCCGCGCCTGGACAGGAAAATCTAAAAGAGGTTGTAAAGCAGCATAAACTTGACGGTGTTATCGTATCTGCCTGTTCTCCGCACATGCACGAAAAGACTTTCAGAAAGGCATGTGAGTCAGCAGGATTAAATCCATATAAGTGCGAGATAACCAATATCCGCGAGCAGTGTTCATGGGTGCATCATGATGCGACAAAGGCAGCAGGGACACTCAAGAGCATAGACTTAACCAGAATGACCATTGAGAGGCTTAAGAAGAACAAGACCCTCTCAAAGATAAAGATACCGATAAAGAAAAAGGTTCTTGTTATCGGCGGCGGCATAGCAGGGATTCAGGCGGCGCTTGATATTGCAGAGGGCGGAAGGCAGGTCATCCTCGTTGAAAGAGAGCCGTCAATCGGCGGCAATATGGCGAAACTATCCGAGACATTTCCTACAATGGACTGCTCCCAGTGCATCATGACGCCGAAGATGGTTGAAGCATCTCTGCATGAGAATATCAAAATTCTTACATGGAGTGAGGTTGAAAAGGTTGACGGTTACATCGGCAACTTTACGGTTCAAATAAGAAAAAAGGCAAGATATGTAAATGAAGATTTATGCAATGGCTGTGGTCTCTGCATGGAGAAGTGTCCGTTCAAGGCAAAGAGCGAATTTGAGATGGGCATGAGCCAGAGAAAGGTGGTTTATACGCCTTTTCCGCAGGCTGTGCCGAATATCCCTGTTATTGATGCGGCTAATTGTCCGAAGATTCAAAAGGACAAATGCGGCGCATGCGCGATTGTGTGCGGGCCAAAGGCGATTGATTTTAAACAGCAGGACAAAATTATTACAGAAGAGGTTGGTGCAATTGTTGTTGCCACAGGCTATCAACTTATGCCGAATGAAAGGTTCGGCGAATATGGTTATGGAAAAATAAAGGATGTTATAAGCGGGCTACAGTTTGAAAGGCTTGCGTCCGCATCCGGACCAACAGGCGGAGAAATCAGAAGACCATCAGACGGCAAAACGCCAAAGAATGTTGTGTTTATCCAGTGCGTTGGTTCAAGGGATGAGACAAAAGGCGTCGCTTACTGCTCAAAGATATGCTGCATGTATACGGCAAAACACACCATGCTTTATAAGCATAAGGTGCATGATGGGCAGTCGTATGTATTTTACATGGACATAAGGGCAGGCGGAAAAAGGTATGAAGAATTTGTCAGAAGGGCTATTGAGCATGACGGCGCAATGTATTTAAGAGGCAGGGTTTCAAGGGTCTATGAAAAAGACGGAAAGGTGATTGTGCAGGGCGCGGATACACTTTCAGGCAATCAGGTGGAGATTGAGGCGGATATGGTTGTCCTTGCAACAGCAATAGTATCAAGGGATGGCGCAGATAACCTGGCGCAGAAACTCGGCATAGGTTATGACAAATATAAATTCTATAATGAGTATCATCCAAAGTTAAAACCTGTTGAGACTGTGACAGCAGGGATTTATCTGGCAGGCACATGCGCAGGCCCGATGGATATACCTGATTCTGTTTTAATGGGGAGTGCTGCCGCAAGCAAGGTTCTATCGCTCTTTTCCAATGACCAGATGGCAAGGGAGCCGATAACGGCAAATGTAAACAGAACCACATGCAATGCGTGCTGGGACTGCGTTGTGGCATGTCCATATTCGGCAATAGAAAAAGAGGAAGTAAAAAATAGACAGGGCGCTGTTATAAGGATGCTTGCAAAGGTTAATGAGGGTGTATGTCAAGGGTGCGGCGTGTGCGTTTGCTCATGCAGGAGCAAGGCTATTGACCTTCGCGGTTATACGGATGAGCAGGTTTATGCGGCGATAAATGCGTTTTAATTCTCACGCTCAATAATACCTCATCTGCTTTGTCAGGACTGTTATGCGTTAAAATTGTAGATGCCGACCTTTAGGTCGGCTTTAAATAGCGGACATAAATGTCCGCGACTACATGCTCCGCCTTGTATCTGTGGCATTCTTGAGTATGAAGTAAAAAACAGAGTGGATATGGAAATTTCCTCTCCCTATCGCGGGTTCAAGTTTGTAACTTGAACCCAATAGTTCATATGAGGCAAATACGAATTTTATGGAGCAGGTTACAAACCTGCTCCCGCAAAAGGGACTTAAATGGCATCTCCTCTCTATTCTCCCTCCCTTGACGGGAGGGGATTAAGGGGAGGGTGAATTTTTATAAAGGACGAACACACAAATGACGGAATACGGACACGGTAGTTTTGAACCCAAAATCATCGCCTTTGTCTGCAACTGGTGCACTTATGCGGGCGCTGATTTGGCAGGCACGAGCAGGATGGAGTATAAGCCGAATGTGAGGATTATAAAGCTCCCCTGCACAGGCAGGATTGATCCGCTCTTTATCATAAAGGCATTTGAGAAAGGCGCTGATGGTGTGCTGATTTCAGGTTGTCATCCCGGAGACTGTCATTATACCACAGGCAATTACCATGCGCGGCGCAGGTGGATTGCGTTCAAGAGCCTTTTGGAATTTACCGGCATAGACATGAAGCGGCTCCACTTCTCATGGGTCTCCGCATCAGAGGCAATTAAGTGGGTTGATTTGGTAAATAATATAACGGATGAGGTGAAAAAGCTGGGGCCGTTTGTGGAATATAAGGGATTGAATGAATAATAATATGGAAAACACATTACGCCAAAAAGCAAAAGAACTTCTTGAAAAAGGAGAGGTAAAGGTTGTCATCGGCTATGGGTGGAATAAGCAGAAGACCCATACAACACCTGTTTTTATAACAAAGCCGGGGGATGCCGGAAAGCTTGTTTTTAATCCTCTGTGCGTTAATAATCTTTCTCTTTACCTTACAAAGAAATTTTCTGATATAAAGGCGCTAGGAAAACCTGCAATAGTTGCAAAGGGGTGCGATATAAAGACGATTGCAGTTTTAATATCAGAGAGCCAGATAAAGAGAGAGGATATTGTAATAATAGGAATGACCTGCAATGGCGTTGTTTATAAACAGGAGTTGTGGAAGGGTGAATTAAAGCCGGAGATAATGCCGACAAAATGTCATAACTGTGATGTGAGAAATCCACTGGCGGATTTTGTAATAGGTGAAAAGATTGATTTTAAAGCGCCTGATGAGCCGACCGGCATGGTCTTTGATAAAATTAAAGGTCTGGATAAGAGTTCCAATACGGAGCGGTGGGATTTCTGGTTTGAGCATTTTTCAAGGTGCACAAAGTGTTATGCGTGCAGGCAGATATGCCCGCTATGTTATTGTGAACGGTGCATTGCAGAAAAGAATATGCCGCAGTGGATTGAAACCAGCGCGCACCAGAGAGGGAACATTGCATGGAATCTGAAAAGGGCGATGGATCTGGCAGGGAGATGCACGTTCTGCGGCGAGTGTGAAAGGGCATGCCCTGCGAATATTCCGTTAAACCTTGTGAACCAGAAACTTGCACTTGTTGTTAAAGATGCCTTTGGGCATAAGGCAGGATATGATGAAAAGGTGCATCCGCCGATGATTGTGTTTAATATGGAGGATGAAGAAGACTTTATAAAGTAGTTATGTCTAACAAACTTCTGAAAAAAGAAAATCTAGGCAAGTTGATTGATGCCTTAACGAGCGAAGGTAGTATCTTTGTTGCGCCCAAGATGGATGCGCAGCAGGTGGTGTATGCCCCTGTTATAAATGCGGAAGAGATAGTTTTTGACTATATTGTTCCGGTAAATTCTTTTAAAAAGTTTCTGTTTCCGCAGACAGAGCCGATTGCCGAATTCAATATAAACAAGGAAGGCGTTGTTTTAAAGGGTATTGAAATAGAGCCAAAGGAAATAATAATCTTTGGTTCGCGGCCTTGCGATGCAATATGCTGTTCATCTTTAAGGTCGGTGTTCAATTGGGATTTTAAGGATGAGTTTTACAACAGGCGAGAGGACAAGGCAATTGTCATAACCGTAGCCTGTACAAAGGCGGATGATTCCTGTTTCTGCACGACCGTTAATCTTACGCCAGACAGTCCGAATGGAAGCGATATTTTGCTGAGGGAAACAACTGACGGCGACTATGCAGTGGAGACTATTACAGATAAGGGCAAGAAATTTGTAGAAAGATTTGCAAATATTTTTAGTCTCAACTCCCAAGTCCCAAGCCACAAGCCTATTGCCGATGTAAAGCCCATTGCAGGCATTGATGTAAAAAAGGTTAAAGAGTATCTCAAGGATACACAACATTATGAAAATCCGTTGTGGGCGGAACTTGCGCGGAAGTGCATCGGCTGCGGCGCATGCACCTTTGCATGTCCAACATGCCACTGCTTTGATATTGTGGATGAAGGGAGCGCATATCAAGGGAAGAGAATCAAAAACTGGGATGCGTGCCAGTTTGAATTTTTCACGCTTCACACCAGCGGCCACAATCCGAGAGACACGCAATATAAGAGATGGCGTAACCGGTTTATGTGCAAATTCAATTTTTATCCGAACAAATTTTCTTCCCGCGGTTGCGTTGGGTGCGGAAGATGTATTCGTGTATGTCCAGTGAGGCTGGATATAACGGAAGTAATGGAGAAAGTCTCTAATCAGCCATGAACAATATCTACTTGCCATATCTCGCAACAATTGAAGACATCTGCGAAGAGGCACCTGATGTAAAGACATTCAGGCTTGTATTTAAAGACCCAAAGGTGAGGGATACATTTGACTTTAAGGCAGGTCAGTTTGGACTCTATTCTGCCTTTGGCGCAGGCGAGTCAACATTCTGCATAGCATCTTCTCCTACGCAAAAAGGTTATATCCAGTGTACTTTCAGAAAGGGAGGCAGAGTTACCGGCGCATTATCCGACCTCGGCATCGGCGATACTATGGGCTTTCGCGGGCCTTACGGCAACTGGTTTCCGATAGATGAGTGGAAGGGGAAGAATATTGTGCTTATTGCAGGCGGCATCGGACTTCCGCCTGTTCGCTCTGTTATATGGAACTGTATTGACAGACGAAAGGATTTCGGGGATATAACAATTGTCTACGGCGCAAAGACAGTGGCAGACCTTGTTTATAAAAATGAACTTGCAGAATGGTCAAAAATGTCTGATATAAAACTTGTTCAGGCAGTTGACCCTGGCGGTGAAACTCCTGAATGGAAAGGGAAGGTCGGTTTTGTTCCCACTGTGCTGGAGCAGGCAGCGCCCTCTCCAAATAACAGTGTTGCCGTAACATGCGGTCCGCCGATTATGATAAAATTTGTATTACAGGCATTGAATAAACTCGGTTTCTCTGATGAACAGGTTTATACAACACTTGAGAATAAGATGAAATGCGGCGTTGGAAAATGCGGAAGATGCAATGTCGGAGACATTTATATATGCAAGGAAGGACCGGTTTATACGGCGGCGGAAGTTAAGAGAATGTATAATGATTTTTAATTATGATTACGCAGATTACAAAAGCAGATTACACCGATTTTAAAAAATGTTTTAATCTGTGTAATCGTTTTCCAAAATCTGTGTAATCAATTAAGGAGTCCTTGTGGATAAACATAAAAAACCAATAAAACCCCTTGCCACCGGCGACAAGACCATACCGCCGGAAGGCGCAAAGATGATACCGATTTACATAATGGGCAGGGAGTATATAGTGCCGGAGACCTTGACCATTATGAAGGCGACAGAATACGCCGGATATCAGTATATGCGCGGATGCGGGTGCAGGGGAGGGATATGCGGCGCATGCGGTACTTTTTACAGATTCCTCGGTGATTATAAATTAAAGACAGGGCTTGCGTGCCAGACAGTTGCCCAGCCGAATATGGTTATTACCCAGCTTCCGTTTTTCCCATCAAACAGGCCGGACTATGACCTTGAAAAGATGGAAGGCACCCCGCATGAGGAGCTCAGAAGGCTGTATCCTGAAGTCTTCAAGTGCGTCGGCTGCGGCACATGCACAAGGACATGCCCCATGGATATTGATGTCATGGACTACATTGCGCTTATGAAACGGGGCGATTTGAAGGGCGCCGCAATAAAGAGTTTTGACTGCGTTATGTGCGGGCTTTGCGCAGCAAGGTGTCCCGCGCAGATATCACAGTTTACTGCCGCGATGTTTGTCAGGAGGATATATGGCAAATATATCCTGCCAACAGCAGAGCATCTGAAGAAACGTGTTGAAGCGGTAAAGAGCGGAAAGTATCTCAAGATGCTGGATGAGCTTACAAAGAAAAGCGCTGACGAACTGAAGAAACTGTATACCGAGAGGGAAAGAGAACCGGATATGGCAGAGCCGGGCAAATGGATGCCGAAAGATGTTTCGCATCTTTAAGACGGTGATACATATACGTGATGCGTGAAGATTTTACGGAGGAACCTATGAGCGGTTATACGCCAGAATTAAAAGAGCTTATAAAAAATGTTGCGGCAACGAGGCCGCAGCGGGTTGAGAGGGCAAGAAAGAACCAGCACTTTCCGGCCATGACAATGGATCAGCGTAAAGAGTGGCTCAGCAAATATCACCCTGATTATAAACCCGATGGGAGAAGGGCTGTAAAGGTAGGGCCTAATAAGGGAGAGACCTTCCCTGAAGAGGTTGTAAATCTTCTGGAATCCAAAAGCAGGATAAATCCCAAAAATATAGACCTTGCAAAAATAGATTACGAAACAGATGTGCTTGTGATAGGCGCAGGCGGCGCAGGCACAGCAGCGGCATTGATAGCGCAGGAAAACGGCTGCAAGGTTATCGTGGCAACAAAACTTCGGCATGGTGATTCAAATACGGTTATGGCAGAGGGCGGGATTCAGGGGGCTGACCAGGAATGTGATTCGCCGTATTACCATTATCTTGATGTTGTGGGCGGGGGGCATTTCAGCAACCAGCCCGACCTTGTAGCAGGGCTTACAAACGATGCCCCGCTTGTAATACACTGGCTTGAATCGCTCGGCCTGATGTTCGACAAATACCATGATGGAAGGATGCTGGTAAGGCACGGCGGCGGCACATGCAGGAAGAGGATGCACTCGGCGGGAGATATGACTGGCGCTGAGATAATGAGGGTTTTAAGGGACGAGGCAAGAAACCGTTCTGAAGATATAAAGGTTCTGGAATTTTCTCCTGCTGTTGAACTGATTTTAAATGCAGACGGGAGGTGCAGCGGCGCTGTTTTATATAACCTTGAGACAAAGGAATATTATATTGTAAAGGCAAAGGCAGTTGTTATGGCCACAGGCGGTTTCGGAAGACTGCATATACAGGGCTTTCCCACCACAAACCACTACGGCGCAACAGCAGACGGTATTGTCATGGTTTACAGGGCAGGGGTCAAGATGAAGGACCTGGATTCAACCCAGTATCATCCGACAGGCGTGGTCTATCCTGAGCAGAATATCGGGCTTCTTATCACGGAAAAGGTCAGGGGGCTTGGCTCCCAGCTTATAAATATTAACGGCGAGGAATTCTGCTTCCCGCTGGAGCCGAGGGATATTGAATCCTCATGTATAATCAGGGAGTGTCTTGAAAAGGGAAAGGGGATAACAACCCCTGTCGGGAGGATGGGGGTATGGCTTGATTCGCCCATGATAGAGGCGCTTCACGGCGAAGGCACGGTAAGGAAGGAGCTGCCTGCAAAATATATACAGTTCAAGAGATACGGCATTGATATAAGTAAAGAACCGATGCTGGTCTATCCAACCCTCCACTACCAGAACGGCGGCATGATGATAAACGCAAATGCAGGCACAACACTCCCCGGGCTTTATGCTGCCGGAGAGGTTACAGGCGGCGTTCATGGAAGGAACAGGCTTATGGGAAATTCACTCCTTGATATTCTTGTGTTCGGAAGAAGGGCCGGGATGAATGCAGCAGAATATTTAAAAACAGTCAAGAGTCAGAAGTCAGGAGTCAAACTGACGCTGGAGCATGTGGAAAAGTTTGAGAAGGAATTAAAAGCTGGTGGTGTGAAAGAGCCTGTCATCGGTCCAATGATTTTACCGGAATATACGCCTGACCATGTGAAGGCGAGGCAGTGGGGGTAAAAACAGGGATTAGGGGCTGGGGATTAGTAAAAAACTTCTGCAACTCAAGCCTTTGTTTTTTTCGGTCCAAAATGGACTACGAGCCGCGCGTCAAGGGCATCGTACTTCCTTCCTGAAACCAGGGTTTTTCACCTTTTCTGCAAGATGTTTCCTGTAATCCATATCATTCCTCCTCTAAAAATCTCTCCATTCTCTTTTATGCCATCTCAATCTCCCTCATCGGTGTCTTTTCAGTTTTTTTCACAAAGCCGTGTAAAAGACCTGCTTCTAACCGGGCTTGCATAAATCAGAATAGTGTGTTACAAAAATTTAAATTAGGAGAAAATATGCAGCTTGGTTTTAATGAGAATGTAATACACAAAGGAACTGTTTATCATATACAGACGGAAGACGGCGGCAGGAAGAATCCTGTTATAACCACGCTCCTGTTTAAAGAGGGTGTTATCATGTCTTCCAAAAGGACAAGCTACGCGGATATTATCAAGTCTGACAAGCTTGACCTTGTAGTAAAAGAGATTATGCGCGACCAGCACGGCTCCATGTTAAAAAACCTGAAGGATGGCGTATTTGACAAAAAGGAAGAAGCGGTTAAACTGCAGGCGAACCAGCCTGAAAAGGTAGAGGAAAAAAGGGGCGGGACACTTATTTCTGAAAAAAGCCTTGATGATATTATTCTTGAATATTTATCTATGAGCGAAAAGGGGTAAGCTTTGACAAAACCAAATACAGAAGATCTTAGAAGATGGGCAAAACAGTTGAGGCTTGACGTCCTGATGATGCTCAATAAGGCAAAATCAGGGCATACCGGCGGCTCTCTTTCAGCCGCAGATATTGTTACAGCCCTTTATTTTTACAAGATGCGGCATAACTCAAAAGATACAAAGTGGCCTGACAGGGATAGGTTTGTATTGTCAAAAGGCCATGCTGCGCCGATTCAGTATGCTGCTCTGGCAAGGTGCGGCTATTTTCATCCGAAAGAACTCCTCACCCTGAGAAAACTCGGCAGCATGCTTCAGGGTCATCCTGATATGAAATGCACACCAGGGGTTGAGGTATGCACCGGTTCGCTTGGTCAGGGGCTTTCTATGGCAAACGGAATGGCTTTGGCGATGAGACTTGATAAAAGGCCTTCGCGGGCCTATGCGCTTCTTGGCGATGGCGAGGTTGAGGAGGGCCAGGTCTGGGAGGCTGCCATGAGCGCTGCCCATTACAAGCTGGACAACCTCTGCGCCATTGTTGATTTTAACGGTTTCCAGATTGACGGCGCAGTCACAGATATAATGAATATCGAACCACTTACAAAGAAATGGGATGCCTTCGGCTGGCATGTGCTTATGATAGACGGCCATGATATGGGGCAGATAGTGAAGGCGTTGGATGATGCCGAGAATATAAAAGGGCAGCCCACGATGATTATTGCGAGGACAGTCAAGGGCAAAGGGGTCTCCATATTTGAAGGCAAATATCAATATCACGGCGTGCCGCCTTCTGATGAGGAACTTAAAAAATCCCTTGAGGAGCTTGGGGTTTCGGCAGAGGGTTGGCCGGAGAGGCTGATTGCCGCAGAAAGTTTGAGGACTTAAGAAACTATGACAAAACTAATTGCAACACGTGATGCTTACGGAGAGACGCTGGCAGGGCTGGGAGGAGAGAATAAGGATATTGTTGTACTTGATGCTGATTTATCAGGCTCAACAAAGACAAATATATTTGCAAAGAAATTCCCTGACCGCTTTTTTAATATGGGAGTTTCAGAGGCGGATATGATGGGCACTGCCGCAGGGCTTGCTGCGTGCGGCAAGATACCTTTTGCCTCTACATTTGCCATCTTCGCATCAGGCAGGGCATGGGAGCAGGTTCGGCAGTCCATTGCCTATCCCAAGTTGAATGTAAAGATTGTCGCAAGCCACAGCGGCATAACCGTGGGCGAAGACGGGGGATCGCATCAGGCGATTGAAGATATTGCGCTCATGAGGGTAATACCCAATATGACAGTGATAGTTCCGTGCGACGGGGTTGAGACCCGCTCGGTTATTCAGGAGATTGTAAAATACAACGGCCCTGTTTATGTTCGTGTTGCGCGGGGAAAATTTCCGGTTATTTTGCCGGAGGATTATAAGTTTACCATCGGCAAGGGCGTGGTTGTCCGGGACGGCAAAGATGCAACGATTATTGCGGCAGGTCTTATGGTCAGTCATGCCTTGGAAGCCGCTTCCATCCTTGAAAAAGAAGGTCTGAATATCCGGGTCATCAATATGTCAACCATAAAGCCCATTGACAGGAATTTAATTATCAAGGCCGCGAAAGAGACCGGGGCGATTATAACCGCTGAAGAGCATTCTATCCTCGGCGGTCTGGGAGAGGCGGTTGCTGGTGTTGTTGCCGAAGAATGTCCTGTGCCGGTTAAACGGGTTGGTGTTCAGGACAGGTTTGGTCAATCCGGACTTGCAGAGGAACTGCTTGTCCATTATGCTTTGATGCCAAAGGATATTGCAGAGGCGGTGAAAGAGGTTGTAAAAAAGAGAAAATGATAAATTCCATCAGGGGCTTTAACGACATCCTTCCGCCGGAGACATCCGTCTGGCAGCAGATAGAAAAAGAGGCGAGAGAGATTTTTGCGGCTTACGGTTTTTCCGAGATTCGCGTTCCCATCGTGGAAAAGACCGGGCTTTTTTCGCGAAGTATCGGCGAGACCACCGATATTGTTGAAAAGGAGATGTATACCTTTGCGGACAGGCACGGCGAATCCATTACACTCAGGCCCGAAGGCACGGCGCCGGTGGTCAGGGCGTATATAGAGCATAAATTATACGGCGCCGATCCTGTGGCAAAGTTTTATTATCTCGGCCCGATGTTCCGGTATGAAAGGCCGCAGAAGGGACGGTTTCGCCAGTTTCATCAGATAGGCGCGGAGGTATTCGGCATAGATGATCCGGCGGTAGATGCGGAAACACTTGAGATGCTCGTGTCGTTTTTTCAGAGGCTTGGTCTTGAAGGGATCAGCCTCCAGATAAATTCGCTCGGGTGCAAAGAGTGCAGGCCGCTGTATAAACAAAGACTTCTGCATTTCCTGCACGATAAAAAATCCAATCTCTGTCAGGATTGCCAGCGAAGGTTTGAAATAAATCCGCTCCGAACACTGGACTGCAAAAGCCCTGCCTGTATTGAAATTACATCTACAGCGCCTTCCATACTTGATGCAGTATGCGATGGATGTAAAAACCACTTTGAAAAGGTGCAAGAATTTCTTGCCCTCTCTCAAGTGGGCTTTTCATTAAATCCAAAGATGGTCAGGGGTCTTGATTATTATATACGGACAACATTTGAAATAACGGCATTAGGTCTCGGCTCGCAGAATGCCGTTGCAGCAGGCGGCAGATATGACGGCCTGGTAAAAAGTCTTGACGGGCCTGATGCACCCGGTTTCGGATTCGCTATCGGCATGGAACGGCTGGGGATATTGTTAAAAGACAGGGCACCGGGGGCAGGGGGCAAGGCGCAAGAACTTGCTTTCATGGTAATGCTTGGAGACAAAGCGGAAAGGGCCGCCACTCCGTTGATTAAAAGATTGCGTTCAAGTGGTATTCGGATTGAACGTGATTACGGCAATAAAAGCATCAAATCGCAGATGAAGCGGGCTGATAAACTTGGGGCAGGACTTGTTCTCATCCTCGGCGATAACGAACTTGCATCCGGCAATATAATCATCAAAAATATGCAGAGCGGAGAGCAGGAGAAGATTCCTCTCAATAAAGTTGAAGAAAAATTACAAACACTTAAAATTTCTCTTTGACAAACCTTTTTCTCCTTGCAATAATTGCCATAACAATCAGGGACGGTTTTTCAATCTTCTGCCGATTCAGGCACGAGAGATTTTAGTTCCAGTTGCTTCACCCAATGATTTTAAATGATATATTGGTGCGGTATAAGAGTTCAATAGCAGCTATCAATGCATAGCAGTATAATAGTATAGTTGGGGATATAATGACTTACGAAAAAGAACTCTTAGACAAACTGAAAGATGCCAGTAAGTGGCCGGCATTTAAAAATCCGGGACACTTGTCGATCTTGAACGACATAGCAGATGGAGCCTTCTCAAAAAATAGTTTCGAGGGGTATATCGCAGCTGTTGCCATCTACCATCAACTAAGCGCTGATATGGTTGAACTCCTTTTGAATGATATTCATTTCCTAACACAGTGCTCTTTGTATCCATTGGAGCTGCACTTCAAAAAAAAGAAAACCCCCATGTTTGGGGCATTGTTAGACGAACTGGAGCACAACATCGATTTCAAGCAGAAGAAAGACTTTCTCTCCCAATGTCGTCGATTAAATGAGATTAGAATCACGATGGTTCACAAACTGACGCAACAAGTCTTTCTCGGATCAGTAAATCATCAGGCCAAAGCTGCAAAGGACGTTTTTGATCAGATATTTATTCTTTTTGACGAGGCTCATGATTTTTTTCGAGTTTGTCTTCACGACATCCAGAAGGATTTCCTTTCTGCCGACATTATCACAGAGGCAACATACATAGAACCAACCAAAGGAAGTAGATCACGGAAACCCTAACAAGACAATTCACCGGACGCGGCGAAACCGCGCCGTTGATTTTTATCGTTATGACCACGTTCCGCAAAAGAGAGGATGAACACAACCAACATATTTCCAGCCTATGTTGGGCATCGTAAAAATGGGATGCCACTATTTTTTGGCAACGTAGAATAAACGTAGAATATAGGAGGCCTGATATTAAACCTTAAACCCACCCTCACCTTAATCCTCTCCCTGAGGGAGAGGAAAATTAGCTTCCTCCCCTTCAAGGGGAGGATTGAGGTGGGGATGGGGTCAAAAGACTCATTTGTCTCAAAGTCTCCAATTTGGAACGCTACCAATTTTTTAGCTGTAGGTTTACAAACTCTTAAAGAAGTGCAATAATGATGTAAACGAGGAGGCATAAAATGACTGTGAACACCAGGCAGATACTAAAGGACGCTTTGATGCTTCCTTTCAAAGAAAGGGCAACTCTTGTTGATGATCTCCTTGCTACTCTTGACCGGCCGGACAAAAAGATAGACAGTCTCTGGCGCAAAGAGGTTAACGATAGAATTGCCGCATATCAGGCCGGTAAAATCAGGGCCATTACACTCAACGAGGTTCTGTCAAAATACCGGAAATAATGCGGATAAGATTTCTCGAAATAGCTCAAATCGAGCTTGATGAATCTGTTGAATATTACAATTCGGAATCTGCCGGATTGGGTGACGAGTTTCTGGTTGAGACGCTTCATGCCCTTGAACGAATTAAGCATTTTCCCCATGCCTGGCACCCGTTCACTAACATTACACGCAGATGCCAATTGCATCGTTTCCCCTACGGAATCATATATCAGATATTTGATACCGAGATTCTTATTGTTGCAATTGCAAACTTACACAGAAAACCCGATTATTGGAAAGAAAGAATAAAGGAGATTACATAACAAGAGGTATGACACAATGAACACAGCCAATATATTTCCGGCCATGATGGGCGCATTCGGATTATTGTTTCTTCTCCTGTTTTTTATCCTTGTGCTCATCTGGATAGCCCTTCCATTTTATGTTTTTGGCATAAAAGACTTACTGCGGGAAGTAATAGAGGAACAGAAAAAGACCAATGAACTTTTGAAAGACCTCCTGAAAGCAGGGGAGGGTTTCAAACCCGTCCATACAGACAGAATAGAGGAAGAAAAGGATAAGGGTTTATGACACCCCCAAAACAGGCTCTCACCATAGAATTTGCGGCAAAGCTCATTCTTAAAAAAGGCCTGATTTCAGAAGAGCAGTATAAGGATATTACTGTAAAAGGCGATGCCCAGCGGGCCAGGCTTCAGAAACGGCAGGATGTTCCTCATTTTTCAAAGACCCCGTATCATCCCGATATGGTGTCTCCCGCAGAGGTAATATCATCATTCAATCTGGAAATACCCAATAGCCCCGGCAAGGATTTAACCGAGGAGGCGATAACTGTGGCTATTGCCGAGGCAATAGGCATTCCTTACAAAAAACTTGACCCTCTTAAACTTAATATGGATTTGGTAACCTCGCTCATACCGCGGCCTTTTGCGCAGAAGTACGCCATGATTGCGATAGGGCAGGAAGGCGATACTATAACCATGGCTGTCGCAGACCCATTTAATGAGGAGGCTATAGAAAATCTTTCCAGAACAAAAAAGGTGAAAATAAAGCTTGTCTTAAGCTCAAAGAGCGATATACAAAAGATTGTCAGGGAGTTTTACGGCTTCCGCACATCTGTTCTTGCTGCGCAGAAGGACATGGCGCAATCTATTGACATAAGCAACCTTGAGCAGTATGTAAAACTCAAAGGACACGCAGAGATAGACGCGGGCGACCAGCATGTTGTAAACGCGGTGGAGTATCTCATGAAATATGCCTTTGACCAGAGAGCCAGCGACATCCACATAGAGCCTAAAAGGGATAAGTCTTTTGTGAGACTCCGGATAGACGGCGTGCTTCACTATATCCATACTATTCCAAAGGTGGTTCATCCGGCGATTATATCAAGGATAAAAATGTTGTCTCGGATGGATATAGCTGAAAAAAGGAAATCGCAGGACGGACGCATAAAAACAGATTATCAGGGAAGAGAGGTAGAACTCAGGGTATCCACAATGCCGGTTGCATTTGGCGAGAAGGTGGTAATAAGGATATTTGACCCGGAGATACTGCTTCAGGATATTGACCAGCTCGGGTTTTATCCCAGAGAGTATCAGCTATTTAGTTCGTTTATAAAAAGACCCAATGGCGTCATCCTTGTAACTGGTCCCACAGGAAGCGGTAAGACGACTACACTTTATTCAAGCCTGAAAGTCCTTTCTTCCCCGGAGGTAAATATAGTTACCATAGAAGACCCCATAGAAATGGTAATGGAGGAATTTAATCAGGTGGGTGTGCAACCAGCGGTCGGAGTCACATTTGCCAATACCTTAAGGACATTCCTCCGCCAGGACCCTGATATAATAATGGTCGGCGAGATACGGGATAAGGAAACCGCGGAGGCGGCCATACAGGCAGCGCTGACAGGCCACCTTGTTTTGTCAACTTTGCATACCAATGATGCTCCGAGTGCAATAATCAGGCTCATGGACCTCGGCACCCCTGCGTTTCTGATTTCATCCACGATTATTGGCATTATGGCGCAGAGGCTGCTAAGGAAGATATGTCAGCACTGCAAGACTGGCAGAATCCTTACAGACGACGAGGTTGAATATCTTCAGCTTGCTCCGAAGAAACCAAAGGGATATACGATTAATTATGGCGAAGGGTGTCCGGAATGCAGAGGAACCGGCTACAAAGGAAGAACAGGAATATTTGAAATGCTGGATTTTACAGACAGGATAAGGGGGGCGCTTTCCTCTCCCAGTATAGAGCTTGCAGATATTCAGGAGGCCGCAAAGGCTGACGGTATGTTCACCCTGCGGCAGTGCGCCATAAAAAAGATGCTGGAGGGAGTTACTACTTATGAAGAGGTGGTGTCGGTAACATAATGAAAAAACGGATAATCATTATGGGGGCTGCCGGCAGGGATTTTCATAATTTCAATCTATGCTTCAGAGACAACCCTCTTTATGAGGTTATTGCCTTTACAGCAGCGCAGATACCCTTTATACAAAACAGAATATATCCTGTAGAGCTTGCCGGCTGTTTATATCCAAACGGTATCCCTGTTTATCCTGAAGAAAGACTCGCATCGCTCTTAAAAGAATATAGGGTTGATGAGGTTGTTTTTTCATACAGCGATGTATCCCATGAATATGTGATGCACAGGGCGTCTTTTATAACAAGCATGGGCGCAAATTTTGTCCTGCTCGGAGCGGAAAAGAGCATGCTTAAAGCAAACAAACCGGTGATATCTGTCTGTGCTGTAAGGACAGGCTGCGGGAAGAGCGGGGTTACACGGCTTGTGTGTAAAATACTTATGGAAAAAGGCAAAAGGCCTGTGGCAATCCGGCATCCAATGCCTTATGGAGATTTTATTAAACAAAGGGTAGAGCGGTTTACCGCACAGACGGATTTAATAAGATACAACTGCACAATAGAGGAAAGAGAGGAGTTTGAACCACTCGTTAACGCAGGCATTACAGTCTATGCAGGCGTGGATTATGCGGATATATTAAGAGAGGCTGAAAAAGAGGCTGATATTATAGTATGGGATGGCGGCAATAATGACCTTCCTTTTATAAAGCCTGACATGGAGATAGTTATTGTTGACCCGCACAGGGCGGGGCATGAACTCAGGTATTATCCAGGGGAGGCAAATTTCAGAAGGGCCAATGTATTAATAATAAACAAGATGGATACCGCCAGGAGTCAGGATGTGGATATTATTATAAAAAATATAAAAGATGTAAATCCAGAGGCAACTGTTATATACACTGCCTCAGCCATAAGGGTTGAAAATGAAGGTTTAATTCAAGGAAAGAGGGTATTAGTGGTGGAAGACGGCCCAACCCTTACCCACGGTGGAATGGCGTACGGGGCTGGAATTGTTGCTGCGGAGAGGTATCATGCCGGAGAAATAGTTGATCCGCGGCCATACGCAGTTGGCGCTATAAAGGAGACACTAACTTCATATCCTGATATAAAAAACCTCATCCCTGCTGTGGGCTATGCAAGCCGGCAGATAAAAGATTTAGAAGACACTATAAATAATATACCCTGTGATTTGGTGGTCATTGCAACACCTGTTGATTTAAAAAGAATAATAAAGATTAATAGGCCAAGTGTGCGGGTAAGTTACGAAATAGAGGAGATGGGGAAGCCAACCATTGCGGATGTAATAAAAAAGTTTATACAGAAGAAACGAACCTTTTCTCAGGAAAAGACCTACTTTTCAAACTGATAAACCACCTCATTTTTTCCAATCATTCCAAGCTCTTTTCTGGCCACCATCTCTATATATTTATCATCTGTCTTTAACCGCTGAATCTCGTCTCTCATTGCGGTATTCTCTTCTTTAATCTTTTCGTTATAAGCCTTTATAGAATCCCTGTCTTTGGAAAGTTTATAAATACGGACAAGCCCCCTGTCGCCGAAGATGGTAAGCAAAGCAATTATTGCAATAACTATCAACAGAGGGATAAAATATATTTTTTTCTTCCTTCTCCAAAAGGCCACGTGTTAATGATTAGCAAAGCTGCTTGGGAAAGTCAAGACAATGCGGTGGTGTTACCTTTGATTTTGCCAATGGAGAAAGGGGAGAATGGTTGAAGCTAAAGAACACTCTATATATCCAGATACGCAACCTCGAGCGCATGCCGCTCAATAAACTCTCTTCTCGGCTCAACCTCATCGCCCATGAGTTTTGTAAATACGCTGTCAGCCTCAACAGCGTCTTCCACCTTTACCTGCAGTAACGTTCTTTTCTCGGCATCCATTGTTGTTTCCCAGAGCTGCCCCGGGTTCATTTCTCCAAGACCTTTATATCTTTGTATATATAGACCTTTCTTGCCAAGCTCCAGAACATGAGTTATTAGTCCGTTAAATGTGTTTATCTTTATTTCTACATCTTCACCCTTTAAGATAAACGGCGGCTCTCCAAAGGTCTTTAATCCCTTGCCGATTGTCCTCAGTTCCTGAAATTCCGGAGAGTGTATAAGGTTCCAGTCTATAACAGTCTCTCTCTGCGCCCCGTCCCTCTTTGTCAATGCTTTGATAATAAGGCAGTCATGCTCACTATCCTTTTCCGTTAAAAATTCTACCGGCATAATCTCAGGGTGAAATGTCTTTGCGTATGTCTTGACATCTTCCAGCAGATTATTTACAGCCTTATTATCCTTAAGCGTGTCCGCGCTAAAGCCGTCTTCCATTGCAAACGCAGCCGCTATCTCCCCTTCTTTTCTCCTTTTGTTAAATCTTTTTATTATCCCCTGAAGCCTTGCCGCGCCTTTCAGCATATTGAAAAGGGCCTGCCCCTTAATATCAGCCTTTGCGCCATTTGGCTTAAGATTCAGCCCCTCCACTGCCGCTTCAAGGATAAAGTCTTCAAGTTGAGTTTCGCCTTTTATATATTTCTCTACTTTGCCTCTCTTGACCTTAAAGAGCGGAGGCTGTGCAATGTAGAGATACCCGCCCTCAACCAGCGGCGTCATCTGGCGGTAGAAAAATGTCAGTAGAAGCGTTCGTATGTGCGAGCCATCCACATCCGCATCTGTCATTATGATAATCTTATGATAACGGAGTTTTGCCGGATCAAAATCATCCTTGCCGATGCCGCAGCCGAGCGCAGTTATCACCGTCCGTATCTCTTCATTGGAAAGCATCTTGTCAAACCGCGCCTTTTCCACATTAAGAATCTTGCCCTTGAGAGGCAGGATTGCCTGAAACCTCCTGTCCCTCCCCTGCTTTGCGGAACCGCCTGCTGAGTCTCCTTCAACTATAAAGATTTCGCTTAGCGCAGGATTGGATTCCTGGCAATCTGCAAGCTTTCCCGGAAGCGACGATGAGTCAAGCGCCCCTTTTCTCCTTATAAGCTCCTTTGCCTTTTTTGCGGCCTCCCTTGCCCTTGCGCCCTCTGCCGCCTTTTCCACAATCTTTTTTGCCACAGACGGGTTTTCTTCAAGGAATGCCCCCAGTTTATCATTGAGAATGGTCTTTACATATCCCTCAACCTCGCTGTTGCCGAGTTTGGTCTTTGTCTGGCCTTCAAACTGCGGATTCGGAAGTTTAATGCTTATAACGGCTGCAAGGCCTTCCCTCACATCATCGCCCTGAAGCCCTTCCTTAAGGTCTTTTAAGAGATTTGTGTTTGATGCGTAGCTGTTTATAGTCCTCGTAAGCGCAGATTTGAAGCCGATCAGATGTGTGCCGCCCTCGGTTGTATTTATGTTATTTGCATAAGAAAATATATTCTCGCTGTAACTGTCGTTCCACTGCATGGCTATCTCCATCTGGATGCCTTCTTTTTCTCCTGAGATATAGATAATCTTCGGGTGTATAGGGGTCTTGCCCTTATTCAGATGCTCTATAAATTGCGTTATTCCGCCTTTATACTGGAATTCATGTTTTTTATCTGTCCTTTCGTCTTCTATTGTTATGCGAATGCCTGCGTTTAAAAATGACAGCTCTCTAAGTCTCTGGGAAAGCGTGTCAAAGCTAAAATCTACAGTCTCAAATATCATTTTATCAGGTCTGAATGTAACGCGGGTGCCTGTCTTTTGGGTCTTTCCAACCACCTTCAGAGGCTCGGCGGGTTTTCCTCCTTCATACCTCTGCTGAAAAACCTTGCCGTCCCTTTTTATTTCTACCTCAAGCCACTCTGAAAGAAAGTTCACCACTGTAACGCCCACGCCGTGCAGACCGCCGGAAACCCTGTATGCCTTGTTTTCAAACTTTCCGCCTGCATGAAGCTCTGTAAGCACAACCTCAACCGCAGGTTTTTTCTTCTGTGCGTGCATCTCTGTGGGGATTCCCCTTCCGTCGTCTATGACCGTAACGCTGCTGTCCGTATGAATCTTCACCTCTACATTTTTGCAGTATCCTGCCAGCGCCTCATCAATAGAATTATCAACCACCTCATACACAAGATGATGAAGCCCCTGCAAGCCGGTAGAGCCAATATACATGGCAGGCCTTTTTCTCACCGCCTCCAGCCCGCCCAAAACCTTTATAGATTCTGCATCATATTGATCTTTCTGCGCCTCTTCCTTTTCCAATTTATCCCCTCCTGAATTAGTATGCAGTAAGCAGTAAAGTGAATTACCCGCCAGCAAGCTGGCGGGCATCTAATCTAAAATCTCCCCTCCCTTGACGGGAGGGGACTAAGGGGAGGGTGTGCAGTATTCAAAAAATTTTCACCCCCACCCTGCCCTCCCCCATCAAGGGGGAGGGAAACTTTAACTTCATGCCGCCAGCTTTTTTAGTTTTTAATAATACCATTTTGACCAGCCTAAAACCATAAAAAAATCATGCCTTGTTTCCTTTTTTTAAATCTTTCTCAAAATACTGGTTCACATTATCAAGGGCGCAGAAACTACCGCACATGGTGCATGTGTCCGCTTCTTCAGGATACCGGCTGTTCCGTATCTCCCGCGCCTTTTCGCTGAAAAACCCCAATTTATATTGGTCTTCCCATCTTAAATCCCTTCTTGCCTTTGCCATATTCATGTCTCTATCCTTTGTCCCGAGTTTCACCATATCACCGACATGAGCGGCTATCCTGGCAGCATGCACACCTTCAATTACATCTTCTTTGTTCGGCAGCGCGAGGTGTTCTGCCGGAGTTACATAGCATATTAAATCAGCGCCATACCGTGCAGCAGAAGCAGCCCCTATCGCAGCAGATATATGATCATAGCCCGCGGCAATATCTGTTGTAAGGGGGCCGAGCACATAGAACGGCGCATCATTGCTCATCCTTTTCTGGAGCTTTACATTCGCCTCTATATCGTCAAGGGGCAGATGCCCCGGGCCTTCGCACATCATCTGGCAGCCCATATTTTGCCCTGCCTCTGCCAGTTCGCAGTTTATCAGAAGCTCCTGTACCTGCGCCCTGTCCAAACTGTCATGCACAGCGCCTGCCCTCAGGCCGTTTCCGAGGCTTAAAACACAATCATATTTTTTCAGGATACTGACAACCTTATCAAATTTTTCATAAAGCGGGTTTTCTCTATTGTTTTTTATCATCCATCCAACCATATATGAGCCGCCGCGTGAAACAAGGCCTCCGTAACGGTAGCCCTGTTTTTTAAGCCTTTCAATTGTCAGCCTGTTTATCCCGCAATGGACAGCCATAAACGATATGCCGTCAGCGCACTGCCTTTCCAGAACATCAAAGAGGAGTTCCTCTGTGAGTTTATTCGGGTCATGATATTTTTTGATTGCCTCTGCAAATGCCTGATAAAGAGGAACACTGCCCACTGATAAATTAGTTGCCGCGAGAACCTCTTTTCTTATTGCATCCAAATCGCCGCCCACAGAAAGCTCCATTAAGGTATCTGCCCCTGCCTTTTCTGCGGCAATCGCCTTTTCCACCTCTGCCTTTATATCTACAATATCAGATGATGTCCCGATGGAGGCATTCACCTTTGTCCTCAGTCCCTTGCCGATGCCCACCAGCCTTGCCTTTCGGTTTATGTTATTTGGTATAACCATCTGGCCTTTGGCAATCATGTCTTTGATGTATTCCGGCGGTTTGCCCTCTGATACGGCAACCTCCCTAATCTCTTTTGTGATGATGTTTTTTCTTGCGGATTCAATCTGTGTTGGCATGAAATCTCCTCTCTAATATAGAAGTCTATACAAATGATACTACAACAAAGGGAGATTACAACACACAAAAATTTAATTTAAAATTTAATTTAATTGGGGACACATCCCAATTTCTTTGACAAAAGGGCAACTATTCTGTAGAATTCCCTCATGCCAAGGATAGCGCGAGCAGTTGCATTAGGATTCCCCCATCATGTTGTTCAAAGAGGCAACAACAGAGAAAAAGTCTTTTTAAATAATGAGGACAAAGAGAAGTATCTATCACTCCTCAAAAAATATTCAGGTAAATGGAATTCACCAATCCTTGCCTACTGCCTTATGAGCAATCATGTACATTTGTTGACGAAGCCGTCAAAAAATGAGTCTTTATGTAAAATGATGCAGGGCATAACCCTTTGCTATACGCAATACATCAACAAGATATACAAGAGGACAGGCAGGTTATGGGAAAGCAGGTATCATTCGTGCATAGTGGATGAGGAGAAGTATTTATGGGCTGTAGCGAGATACATAGAGCAAAACCCTGTGCGGGCAAAGATTGTGAAGAAGGCGGAAGATTATTCCTATTCAAGCGCAAAGGCTCATAATATACACGGCGTAAAAAACGATATGCTTGGCGAGGCGCTGTTTGAAGGCAGACAAAGGAAGGATTACATAGAATTGATGAAGGCAAGTATTAAAGAAGAAGATATAAACAACATAAGGAATCATACAAGGAGTAACCGTCCCATTGGCAGTAAAAGTTTCATAGAGAAAATAGAGCGGAAACTTGATAGGATATTCACATTAAGGCCGCGAGGAAGACCAAAGAAGGGAAAAAGGCAATAAATGGGATGTGTCCCCAATTACTCCCAATTGCCTTTTCCCCTTCTTAAGAGGGGAGAATGAGTGACGCTTCCCATATTTTAAAAGGCTGGACTGGGAGAGCATACTTGTTTTTTGTAGATTTGAAGTTAATAAGGAGGACATAGGGAACACGCTCTTACAAACCCCTCTGCAAATTTGGGATTGCTTGCAAAATGCAGATGCACATAGCTGGCAAGCGTATTCTTGTATAAATAACCTTCTTTACCCGTGAACTGTGAACTGTGAACTGTGAGCTGATAAACTCTTTTTATTTTATCAGAGAATGTGTCTATTTCAGAATAATGATATTCGTGGCCGCGCATCATCTGGCCTTTTGCCAAGAATGGACAGTCAAGAGAGGCTTTTATTTCTTTGTAACCAAGCGACTTCCTTTTTTCAAGCATCCTTGAAACCCAAGGGAATACTCCAACCATTTCATATTTTTTCCCTTTAAAATCCTTCAAACCTTTTCCAAGATACATAAGCCCGCCGCATTCAGCATAGATCGGGAGGCCTTTATCTGCAAGAGCCTTTATCTCTTTTCTGAGCGCCTTATTCGCCTCAAGCCTTCTTGCATAAAGCTCGGGATACCCGCCGCCGAGGTATATACCATTAATATTTCCTGGCAGCTTCTTGTCTTTTAAAGGACTAAAAGAAACAAGCTCGGCGCCAAGTTGTTTAAGTATATCCAGATTTTCCTGATAATAGAAACAAAAGGCATTGTCCCTGGCAACGGCGATTTTTACAATTCCGATTTCCGATTTCCGATTTACGATTTGAGATTTAAGATTTCGGATTTCGGATTTAGTATTTAATTTTAATAGCTCATCAACATCTACAAACCTTTCTATTAAGTCTTCAATCTTTTTGACTTTTGACTTTTGAGTTTTGAGTTTTGAGTTCTCTATCATCTCAAGTCCCAAATGCCTTTCAGGCAGGATTATCTCTTCATCGCGTGGAATATAGCCCAGCGCCCTCGCCTTACATTTTGCATCCACTGCATCTTTAAGCATCTTGTAGTGCCTGACACTGCCAACCCTGTTAAATATGACACCTGCAATCTTTACCCCTGGGTCAAATCTTTCATACCCGTAAACCAATGCGCCCGCGCTTCTTGCCATGCTTCTTGCGTCAACAATTAGGATTACAGGAAGCTTTAGAATCTTTGCAACATGGGCTGTGCTTCCCTGTTCATCCCTGCCGTCCTTTCCGTCAAAAAGTCCCATGACGCCTTCAATAATCCCAATATCAGCGTCCTGCATTGCCTTTGCAAAAGTCCTTTTAACGCCATCAACCCCTACCATCCATGTATCAAGGTTGTAGGACGGTCTTCCGCAAACCAGTCTATGGTAAGATGGGTCAATATAATCCGGCCCAACCTTGAAAGGCTGAACAGCCATGCCTCTTTTTTGAAGCAATGCCATAAGGCCAACGGCAATGGTGGTTTTGCCAACTCCGCTACTAGTTCCCGCTACTATGAAAGCCTTCATACTTTTCACCTTGTTAAAAGTTTTACTGCCTGATCAAGTTGTGCATGACTGCCAAGCAAAACCAGCACATCTCCTGCATGTATTGTAATATCTGCTGATAAACTTGTAACAGCCTTGCTGCCCCTGACAATGGCAATGATAGTTGTACCTGTCTTTTTCCTCAAATCCAGTTCAACCAGTGTCTTGCCTATTACCTGAGAATCTTCTATTACAAGGAAAGTTGATGTTATGCTGGCTGCAAATAAGCTGGAAAGCTCCATAAGTCTTTCCTTTGGCAGAGACAGGTCCCTGAGCATTGCATACCCTTCATGCCTGATAAGGTCTATCTGATTTTGTATGATATTTGTAGGAATATGGTATTTTCCTAAAACCCTGGCAAATATCTCAACAGATGTCTCAAATTCCTCTGATATTACCTGATTTGCGCCGAGTTTGTATAAGGCATCAACCTCTCCTGTGTATCTGGTTCTCGCAATGGCATATACAGAAGGATTTATATCCTTTGCAGCCTTCAGCGCCATCCTTGTAGCAACAGGGTCTGAAACAGCAAACACAATAATCCTTGCCCTTTTAACGCCAGCCTTTTTTAAAATCTCAGGATGGCTTATATCGCCAAAAAGCGCCCTGTGTCCTTTTTTCTTGGCTTTGCTGATTCTATCTGCATTCATATCCAGAATGATATATTCTATTCCTGTTGCCTTTAATACGCTGGCTGTATTACGTCCGTTCAGGCCGTAACCGGCGATAATCACATGGTTTGCAAGACCCTTTGGAGCGGACTCTGTAAAAGATATTCCCTTTGCCCCGAATATATGTGTAAGCCGTATAGCAATCCTCTGACTCTTTTCAAACAGGAGCGGTATGGCAAGCATTGTCAGTATGGATGCGGCAATGAATGTCTGATACATCTCTTTTGAGAGAAGGCCGTATTCTTCGCCTGCTTTCATAAGAACAAAAGAAAACTCGCCTATATTGGAAAGACCTATGCCTACAATTATGGCAAGACGCAATGGGTATCTCAGTATCTGGCCAATGCCTATAATAACCAATATCTTTAGTATGATAATTGCGCAGGCCATTGGAAAGATATATGGCAGATGGGACAGAAAATAATTAAATTCAAGAAGCATGCCTATGGATATAAAGAAGAGACTTGAAAAAACATCCCTGAAAGGCAGCACCTCTGCCACTATCTGATGGCTGTATTCGGATTCCGATATTACAAGCCCGGCAATAAATGCGCCGATAGCCAGAGACAGACCAACCCTTGATGTAAGCCATGCGATCCCAAGACATAGGAATAAGGCTGTTATGATAAAGATTTCTCTATTCCGTAATTTTACAACCTGATATAGTATCCTCGGCACAAGGATATAGGCAGCCGTGAGGATTGCAGCCACAGCCAGGCCGGCTGTCAATATGCTTTTTGCGACAAGAAAAGCGGTTATGCCCTCAACCTTTCCAATATGCTGAAGCAAAATGACCATGGGAACAACGGCAATGTCCTGGACAATTACTATGCCCATACAAAGCCGGCCATGAGAGGAATCTATTTCACCTCTGTCGCTCAGAATCTTGAGTATTATAGCAGTGCTGCTCTGCGCTATTATAAATCCAAAAAGCATGGCCTGCGGTAAAGGCTCTTTAAATATCCCGGCAATAATAATTACAATGGCAGTTGTAAATATTATCTGAAGTCCGCCGCCGATAACAGCCTCTTTGCCGACATTTCTGAGTTTTGCAAAGGAAAGCTCAAGGCCGATGGTAAAAAGGAGCATAACAACGCCAATCTGGGCAAGGAGCTCTACAGTGCCTGCCTCGGTAATCAGCCCAAAACCATGCGGGCCGATAATGACGCCTGTAGCAAGAAAGCCGACAATGGTCGGCATGCCAAGACGGTGGAAAACAAAAATAATAGGGACAGACACGCCCATCAGTATTATGATGTCTCTGAGTAAAGGAAGGCTTTCCATAGAAAAAATAGTAACCTCCGCTGCGGCGTTATGTCAATCATTTTTCTCAAAATACATTTGCATTTTTGGGACAATTAAGGTAAAAATCAGATTATATGAAAGACGAAACAATCCTTCCTCTTCTGGAAGAGGCTGCGGAAAAACTCACCATAAAGGTCTCTTATGATGATTTAAGAAAAGGCGAGGTAAACACACCCGGCGGCTCCTGTGTGCTAAAGGGTGAAAGGCGCATTATTATCCACAAAAAACTCTATACTGGCGAAAAGGTTGATATTTTAATGGAGCTTCTGGCAGAGATGGATTTTGAAGGCATCCATCTGCCGGTGGAAATAAGAGAAAGGTTAGACAAGATAAAGGCCAAACAAAAGCCTGTAGAAGTATCACCTGAAAACCATTAAAAACACCCACTATAATGAAAAAGCTTGAACTCGTCTGTCCTGCAGGAAATCTCCCCTCTTTAAAGGCGGCTATTGATAACGGCGCTGATGTGGTTTATACGGGCTTTAACGACGCCACTAATGCCCGCAATTTCGAAGGACTGAACTTTACCCTTGATGAATTGAGAGAGGGCATTGATTACGCCCATACAAAGGGGAAGAAGGTCTATCTTGCTGTAAACACATTTCCGCAGATGGATACCTATCATCAGTGGTATAAATCTGTGGACAATGCGGTCAAACTCAATAGCGATGCCATCATCCTTGCAAACCTTGGGATTCTTAAATACGCAAGGGATAAATATCCTGATATAAATATTCATTTAAGTGTTCAGGCAAGCTCATCCAATTATGAATCTATAAATTTTTATAAAAAACACTTTGGCATAAAAAGGGTAGTTCTGCCGAGGGTCCTGACCGTGGATGAGATAAAGGATTTACGAGGCAATACCGATGTGGAATTGGAGGTATTCGCCCTTGGTGGACTCTGCATAAACATAGAAGGGAGGTGCTATCTCTCCAGTTTTGTTACAGGCGTATCCACCAATACAGAGGGCGCATGTTCGCCGTCAAGGTTTGTAAGATTCATAAACGAGAACGGAAAGCTCGGGATTACCTTGAATGATATTGTTTTAAACGAGCTTGGCCCGGGAGAGACATCGCCTTATCCCACTTGTTGTAAAGGCCGGTATATCAATGATCATGGGGAATATATTTACGCATTTGAAGAACCGGAGTCGCTGAATGTCCTTGAACTCATCCCAAGGCTTGCAGCTGCAGGTGTGGACGCCCTCAAGATTGAAGGCAGGCAGAGGACAAAGGCATATGTTGCAAGCATGACAAAAGTCTTGCGCGAGGCTGTGGATTCATACTATGCAAATCCTGAAAATTTCAGAGTGAAAGAGGAATGGCTTGAAAAGACAAATTCTACATTTGAGGGAAGCAAGCCGACATTGGGATGTTATTTGGAGAAGTAGACTGATCTATAAGTCAGATATTAAAAATTTAAGAAAGATGATAAATGCCTATCAGTAGAAAACATCCAATTCTTATTTTTGTAATGTTGTTAATTGTAGGATGCGCATCCGCTCCGCCGCAGGGTTATTATACAAAACAAGGAACTCAAAGGGCTTATCACATTGACGGCAAATGGTATCAGCCGGTTGATTCATCAAATGGATATGAAGAGGAGGGAATTGCATCGTGGTATGGCAAGGATTTTCACGGCAAAAAGACCTCCAACGGAGAAATATATAACATGCATGCCATGACCGCTGCCCACAAAACCCTTCCCATAGGCACTTATGTAAAAGTCACAAGACTTGATAACGGCAAAGAGGCAATCGTAAGGGTCAATGACAGGGGGCCTTTTGTGAAAGGGAGGATTATTGACCTTTCTTATAAGGCTGCCTCTGAGTTAGGCATTGCAGACAGCGGTACTGCTAAAGTGGAGATAGCGGCATTGGGAGATGCTGTCGGCGATAAACTTATAATAAGGGATTATCAGCATGGAAATTTCATGGCGCAGGTAGGCGCATTCACGGTAAAGTCAAATGCAACGAGGTTAAGGGACAACATGCTTAAGCGGTATAGCAATGTTTCAATAACTACATACGATAGAGGCGATACGGTTTTTTACAGAGTCAGGGTTGGCGGCGCAGCCAGTTTGAAAGAGGCTGAAAGGCTTAAAAGCAGGTTAGAGGCGGAAGGGGTGGAGTCTCCGTTCGTGATTGCCGATTAAATACCCACCATCTTCCTCAAAACCTCCAGATTTCTTATATCATTCTTCATATCCTTATCCTTTGGTGTTTCTATAATCTTTGGAATATCTGCAAATCTTTTATCATTCATAAGAAGACGAAAGGGCAGTTGCCCAAGCATACCATTGCCGATATGCTCATGCCTGTCAACATGGCTGCCAAGCCCCTTTTTGCAGTCATTCACATGAAAGCAGACCAGCCGGTCAATGCCGACAATCCTGTCAAATTCTTTCATGACAGCATCATAACCTTTGGCAGTAGAAATGTCGTAGCCTGCTGCAAAGATATGGCAGGTGTCGAGGCATACCTTGATTCTGTCATTCTCTTTAACACCGTTTATAATGTGGGCTAGATGCTCAAACCGATAACCGATACTCGTCCCCTGCCCTGCGGTTGTCTCCAGTGCTATATCAACCGGCCAGCCATTTGTTTTTATAAAAATAAGATTGAAAGAGTTGGTAATATTCTTTATCCCCGCATCCTCTCCTGAGCCAAGGTGAGCGCCGGGATGCATGGTGATATAAGGGATAGACAACATTCTGCAACGTTCCATTTCAGCGATGAGCGCATTGATGGATTTGGTGCGAAGTGCAGGGCTGCCTGATGCCAGATTTATAAGGTATGAATCGTGGGCAAGTATTTTGGATATATTGCTCTTTTTTCTCAAGGAGAGGAAGCGAGCTATCTCTTCTTCTTCAAGGGACTTACCTTTCCACTGGTTTGTATTCTTTGTAAAAAGCTGGATTGCCGTGCAGGAAAGCCGCTCCCCTCGCTCTATGGCCTTATCCACCCCGCCTGCGATTGACATATGCGCGCCAAGGAGCATACTATTTATTGAGAAGCTCCGAATTTGTTGCGCTTCGGGGTTGAATGTGGGTTACTCAAATATTATTTCCTTTATATTTTTTGCCGTAATCTTGTATGTTCCAAATGTAGTTGTTCCATAAAATCTCGATTCATCATCAAATGTAACCGCAACGACATCTCCATTACGGAGGGTTATCTGGGTATCTTTCTTGCCGCTGCCGGACTCGCCGATAAATACCACCTTCTTTACCTTTTCAAATGGAATGCTGACAGAGCCCTTGCCCCTGAACCCCACAAAAAACAACTGACCCTCCCAGCTAACAAACCTGCATTTTGTAGATATCCCCTGGTCATCTATGACCGTTGCAGAAAAATCAATATCTGGTTTCGGGATTTCACTCTCAGGGGTCTTGCCCATGCCGGCAAAGACAACCCATCCGGCTATCAGCAGCAAAACAATTAGCAACCTCTTCATCTTACACCTCCTATATCTAACTGCAGC
>Ga0080064_1002134_pt1 | contig 35289 bp, 34 predicted proteins | sample Subgrocontami54m_FD_69260 | JGI IMG/M metagenome (GOLD analysis project Ga0080064, IMG submission 69260) | Subsurface groundwater microbial communities from S. Glens Falls, New York, USA - GMW46 contaminated, 5.4 m (SPADES assembly) (version 2) ...
CGATCGACTCTTCCAACTCCCGAGGCTTGCCGTCGACACGAACACGGACGAACCCCTGATGGCGCAGGTCAGCGAAGACCTGGCGGTACTCCCCCTTCCGCCCTCGCACGACCGGGGCCAGAACCTGGAACTTACTTCCATCCGGCTGCGCCATTATCTGGTCCACGATCTGCTGTACCGTCTGCGACGCGATCAGCTTGCCGCAGGCGTAACAGTGTGGCTTGCCCACCCGGGCAAACAGGAGGCGGAGATAATCGTAGATCTCCGTCACCGTCGCCACGGTCGAACGGGGGTTTTTGCTGGTGGTCTTCTGCTCGATGGAGATCGCCGGCGAGAGCCCCTCGATCAGGTCCACGTCCGGTTTATCCATCTGCTCCAGGAACTGACGGGCGTAGGTAGAAAGCGACTCGACGTAGCGACGCTGCCCCTCGGCATAGATGGTGTCGAACGCCAGCGATGACTTCCCGGAACCGGAGACGCCGGTGATAACCACAAGCTTGTCCCGAGGGATCTCCAGGTCAATCGACTGAAGGTTGTGTTCTCGCGCACCTCGAATAAGAATCTTGTTGCTTGCCATACGTGACCAACCTCTGCAGATTAGGCGTTTAGGCTGAAGGCTGAAGGTTATACCTTTGCATTACTTCGTGGGAGGAAGCGGCAGCACGCCTCGGATAGGCGGGAATGTATGGGAACCCTCAAGGGTAGATCCGGCAAAGCGGTAGCTGATCCCCTTACTGTAATACCACCAGGTCTCGGCGGGCTGGTCGCCGGCTCCACGGTCGATTCGCTCCGGAAGACCCAACTGACGCAGGACCTTTCCTCTTGCTGAATCCGCCCCGAACTGCGCGATCTGTCGCTGCACCTCCTTCCATTGCGGATGGTCGAGAAGCGCCTGATCCAACCTCAGCTCTCTGCCCTCCTTTAGCCGCTTGGTGATATCGATCCCTTCCGGCTTTTGAAACTGGACGCCGTCGAACCCCTTTTCGGCATAGAAGAACAGGTAGAGGTTATTTCCGAGTTCGCTGGGGATGAACTCGGCCCTGTACCAGCCGTCGTCGGCAGTCAGGACTTTCAGCCCCCGCCGGTCAAGCTCCGCGTAGTCAAACTTCGTGGTGAAATCAAGCTGTCGACCCACCAGCAGCACAGGCGTCCCCGGCACAGGCCGGCCCTGCTGATCGGTGATCCGACCGCTGACAACCCGTTCCTCCGCAATCTGGGCGGTTGCGCATCCGGCAAGGATCAACGCAATAAGCCTCAGACCTACCCACTTCGTTCGGCGACCCATACGGCCCTCGCGATAGGTGCTCACAGACCAAGGATTTGAAGGATAGCGAAAAGAATAGCAAATTGGGGCAGGCCATGCAATACTAGTAAAAGTCGTGTTTGAGCCTTCTTTAAGGAATCTCAATCCTGTAACTTTTACACAGCTCCAAGGTAGTTGTGCTGCTCATTTCCCCTCGGGAGCGATGCAATGCCAACCGAGAGCCCTGGCATGACTATTGCTTTCACTCAATATGGGTGGCAACCCGCACGATATCGATCCGGATCATGAGAGATGCTATTCAATCGCTATAGAGGGAGACATCATGGGAACAAGCAAGGGGGCAGGTAGAACAAGTCGAAGGACAGCTTGGATTTCGGCACTCCTGGTGGGGCTGGTGATCGTAACCTTTGCGGTGGCGCCGGCCTCGGCCGGGAAGATTCATGGGGAACTCCGAGGGGTGGTCGATGTCCCGGGTAGCAGCCTCACGCTCCCCCTCGCGGCCGGCGCGTCCAACGTCACCATCACCCTCTTCCTCGGCGGGGTGGGCGGGCCGCCATTGCCCATCACGATCACCGCCAGCACGAAAGTCGAGGCGGAGGACGCAAAAGACAAGGTGTCCGGGAGCGTCACGGTTGGAGATGGCGATCTGATCGTCGTGCACGGAAAGCTCCAGAGTGGAGCCATTGTGGCGACCAAGATCGAACTGGAGAAGTTTCCCGAGATCGAGGCCTTCGGGATCGTGAAGGTCCCGGGTAGCAGCCTCACGCTCCCCCTCGTGGCCGGCGCGTCCAACGTCACCATCACCCTCGCCTTTGGCGGGGTGGGCGGGCCGCCATTGCCCATCATCGTCACGCCAAGCACCAGAGTAGGAGGAGGGATGACGCTCACCCTGAAGGATAACGACTTTATCGAGGTCAAAGCCGTGCTTCAGAGTGGGCAGATTGTCGCGGTGAAGATCGGGGAAGAGAACGAGAGCGAGGTCGAGGACGAGTAGCTTTGCTCTAACCTTTCGTGGCGACTTTATCGTTAGCCGCTCTCGCGACCACTGCTAAGGCTACGCCGCTCAAACTTATTGCATGAACTTGGGAACGGCACTGATCACCCAACGCCCTCGAAGGTCGCATGCGACCTTCGAGGGCGTTGATGCTTTTGGGGGGCCGTATCGATGAGAAGGTAACAGGCCAGATTTCCGTTGACAGGCAGAGGCGGTAATTGTCATCATGCTGCTGCGCCGAAGTGGTGGAACTGGTAGACACGCCGTCTTGAGGGGGCGGTGGGGTTACACCCGTGGGGGTTCGAGTCCCCCCTTCGGCACCACTATGTACTCACGGTTTCGCGGTTGACCTCCCTTGGCATCTTCGCACACCGAAATCGATCCTTCAGATTGCGCAATAGCACCGAAGGCGGCGCCCATGATATTACCTTGAGCTGGATATAGCGCGCCAAGGACCGACACTTGGAACCAGGAACGGTTATCCTGACAGGTTGTGCGGGCTTCATCGGCTGCAAGGTCGCCGAGTTGCTGCTCCAGGCCGGCCACCTCGTCGTCGGGATCGACAACCTCAACGACGCCTATGACGTCCGGCTCAAGCAGCGGCGCCTCGAGCAGATCCTCCACCATCCCAGCTTTCGGTTTCACCACCTCGACATCAGCGACCGGGCGGCTCTGCGCGCGCCCTTTGAGGCGGCGACTGGACCCCATGGTCGCGGTCCAGTCGCCGTTATCAATCTGGCTGCCCGCGCCGGCGTACGCCAATCCGTTGAAGACCCCTGGGTGTACTACGACACCAACGTCACCGGGACGCTCAATCTGTTGGACCTCTGCCGGAAACTCGGCATCAACAAGTTTACCCTCGCCTCCACCTCCAGCCTGTACGGCCAAAGCAACCGATTGCCCTACCGGGAAGACGCGAATACCGACGCCCCCCTTTCGCCCTACGCCGCTTCCAAAAAGGCCGCCGAAACTCTCTGCTATACCTATCATTATTTGTACGGGATCGACGTGACGGTTTTGCGGTACTTCACCGTCTACGGTCCCGCCGGGCGACCCGATATGAGCCTCTTTCGCTTCGTGCAGTGGATCAGCGAAGAGCGCCAGGTGCTGGTGTATGGCGACGGCCAGCAATCCCGCGACTTCACCTTCGTGGACGATATCGCCAGAGGCACGATCGCCGGCCTCAAGCCGCTGGGATATGAAGTCATCAACCTGGGTTCCGACGCGCCCGTTGTTCTGATGGATGCGATTCGACTCATTGAAACATTGGTTGGGAAGAAGGCGGTCATCGTCAACACTGCCCGTCATCCAGCCGACGTGTCGGCGACCTGGGCTGACATCAGCAAGGCCAGGCGATTGCTGGGCTGGCAACCGCAATCGACATTCCAGGATGGCATCGGCGTGCTGGTGCGATGGTATCAAGCCAACCGCGAGTGGGCGATGCATATACCAACGGGGTAAAGCTGACTGGTTGTCGATGCTGAGGAGAATTGTGGTTGGCCTTCATGGCGCTACTGAGGGCTCTCGCTTTGTGAGGAGAAAGGACACACGATGACATCGCTCATCCCGCATCTGAAAGAACGTATCGGACGGCGAGACTACACGGTCGGCGTCATCGGCCTGGGGTATGTCGGGCTGCCGGCCGTGTTACGTTTCGGCGAGGTGGGCTTTCGCGTCCTGGGCTTTGACATCGACCCTGACAAGGTGAAGCGGATCAACGCCGGCGAGAGCTACATCCAGCATCTCCCAGCAGATCGGGTAGCCTCCCTGATTGGATCGGGTCGGTTTGAAGCCACCTCCGACTTCGCCCGCCTCAGAGAGGCCGATGCCATTCTCATCTGTGTTCCCACACCACTGACGTGCCATCGAAGCCCCGACCTCCAGTATGTGACACAGACCGCCGACGCCATTGCCCGCACCCTGCGGGCCGGCCAGCTCATCTGCCTGGAGAGCACCACCTACCCCGGCACCACTGAGGAGATCCTTCAGCCCCGCTTTGAGGCAACGGGCCTTCGGGTAGGGCGAGACTTCTTTCTCGTCTTCTCGCCTGAGCGGGAAGATCCGGGTAACACGCACTTCGGCTTGGCCACCATCCCCAAGGTCCTCGGTGGGGTATCGGATGCCTGCGGAGAATTAGGCGAAACGCTCTACAGAACGATTGTAGCCACCGTGGTGCGCGTCGCCTCTCCCGGGGTGGCCGAAATGACGAAGCTCCTGGAGAATATCTACCGAGCGGTGAACATCGCGCTGGTGAATGAGCTCAAAATGCTCTCGGACCGCATGGGAATCAACATCTGGGAGGTCATCGACGCCGCTGCCACCAAGCCCTTTGGCTTTCAGGCGTTCTATCCGGGGCCAGGTTTGGGGGGCCACTGCATCCCTATCGACCCCTTCTATCTCACCTGGAAAGCCCGCGAGTACGGTATGGCCACCCACTTCATCGAGCTGGCTGGCGAGATCAACCATGCCATGCCGGCCTGGGTGGTGGGAAAGGTCGTGGAAGCGCTGAACGGAAGAGACAAGTCGCTGCGTGGCGCCAGCATCCTGGTCCTGGGTGTGGCGTACAAGAAGGACATCGACGATCAGCGCGAAAGCCCAGCCCTCGAGATCCTGACGCTACTGCGGCAACAGGGAGCCAAGGTGAATTACGCCGATCCCTACGTCCCCCGGTGCTACGGTCACCGTCACTATCCCGACCTTGACCTGACCGCTCTACCCCTGACGGCAGAAACCCTTCAGGCGCAGGATGCGGTCATCCTCGTAACGAACCACTCGGCGTTTGACCTCGACCTGATCCGTCACCATGCCCCTCTGATCGTAGATACGCGGAACGCCTTCAAGGGCATCCCCCCAGACAAGGTAGTAAAAGCGTAAGCGACAGGACGGAGCCGAGGAGTCATGCGCATAGCCCTACTGCAATATCACTGTACGTTCACCAAGCTGAGCATGCACGAGGCCTGCCCCTACACGCGATAACTTTCCCTTGACGCCACTCAAGCAGGAAGACTAGAGTTTCATGTATGAGGTTCCAGCGCAAGTTGCTGCTCGGCTTCTCGCTCATGGTCGTCCCTGTACTCCTGATCAGCGCACAGGCCATCTGGAATAACCGGGAGGAACGAGAAGCCCTCAGGACCCTCGGCGAGAGCATGGCGAGGACCCGAACGTATGCCGACCTCGAAACAATCCTGTTCCGCCAGAGTCGCCAAGTCTTAGGGTTCCTCACCGGGATGGACCATGAGGCGAGGGCGGAGTTCTTCCGGTTGGAAACGGAGATCGGGGAGCGGCTCCGCCAGTGGAAGCTGACACTGACGCCCGACGAAATGGATCTCGCCAAAGACGTCGAGCAGATCCACGCTCAGATGTTTGATGTGGGAAGGCGGGTTTTCGTCCTGTATGAGGCGGGAAACCGGAAGGCAGCGCTGGCCCTCGCAAACACGGAGCTGAAAGGCCGACTCCTGCCTACCCTCAGCGCGAAGAATAAGGAGGTGTACGGCGCAGCCCGCGCACACAGCTTGCAGCGAGCCTACGACAGACTCGAGGAGATCCTGCAGACGGAGCAGCGCCTGCTCTCATTGATGATCCTGCTGTCCTTGGTCCTCGGGGTGGCCGCCTCGGTCCTGATCTCCAGAGGGCTGGCGCGTCCGATCCATCAGCTCAAGACGGCAATGGAGGTGGTGGGAGCAGGTCACCTGGATCACGAGGTAGCAGTCCGCTCGAAAGACGAGATCGGCGAGCTGGCCCAGGCGTTCGCCGGGATGACCGAGAACCTGAAACGTTCCCATGAGTCGATGGCCCGGCTCAACCGCCATCTGGAAGCACAGATCAAGAAGCTGGAAGAGACCCAGACGCAACTCATCCAATCTGAAAAACTGGCCTCTATCGGCGAGATGTCTGCCGCGGTCGCCCACGGCCTGCGCAATCCCCTGGCGAGTCTTCGGGCAGCGGCCCAGGTTGCCCTTCGTCACGTGGCCGACGGACCTGTGGCGCAGGAACACCTGAAGATGGTCATTTCCGAGGTGGACCGACTGGACCGCCGCATCACCCATCTACTCAGCTTCTCCCGCCCGGCCCCTTTTCGTCCCATGCCGGAGCAGTTCCCAATGCTGATTGACGGCCTCTTACCCACCTTCGCCGGGCCGCTTAGGGATCGTGCAGTCCGGCTTGAGATCGACCTGCCCAACGACCTGCCGGACGTCTATGTCGATCCTATTCAGTTAGAGCAAGCGCTGGGCGAGATCTTCTCCAATGCCCTCGATGCCATGCCAGAGGGCGGGTCTGTCACGATCCGGGGGTACCGCGAACCGGAAAACGGCAAGGCCGGATCCGTGGTTCTGGAAATCGCCGACACCGGGGATGGGATCGCCACGCAACTGCTCCCGTCGGTCTGTGATCCATTCTTCACGACGAGGGCGGAAGGAACCGGCCTTGGCCTCGCCATCGCCAAACGGTACGTGGCACAGAATGGCGGACGTCTTGATATCGCCAGCACGCCGGGAGCCGGCACCACGGTGAGAATCACACTTCCAGCGTCATCGGTTGACCGGGAGCGGACAGCATGAATCCCTCTACGCTGTTGATTGTGGACGATGAGCGCACCCTGGCCCGCTCGATCAAGCTGTTCATGGCCGAGCAAGGGTATGAGGCAGAAGTGGCTGAGAACGCCGACAAGGCGCTGGGTCTGCTGGATCGTCTCCGTCCCGACCTGGTCTTCCTGGATGTCTGCCTTCCGGGCACAAGCGGCATCGAGCTGCTGAGAAGAATCAAAGAATTCGACCGCAATATCGCCGTCATTGTCATGACCGCCTACGGCTCCATTGAAGGGGCGGTGGAGGCGGTCAAGCTTGGGGCTTGCGACTACATCAAGAAACCGGTCGATCTGGATGAACTGAAGCTTCTGGCCGACCGGGCGTGTGAGAGCTCCCGGTTGCGGCAGGAGCTCTCCTACTACCGAGAGCGGGAAGTCCGTGAGCTTCCCTTCATGGGGATCATCGGCAAATGTGACGCGATCCGCGAGATCATCGCGAGAATCCGGCAGATCGCCGCCTTAGAGGAGCCCCCACCCATTCTGATCGCGGGGGAGACGGGGACCGGAAAGGGGTTGGTGGCGCGCACACTGCACCGCCAAAGCCAGCGGGCGTCACGCTCGTTCATCGAGGTCAACTGCACGGCGTTACCCGCCACGTTGATGGAGGCGGAACTGTTCGGTTACGAGCGCGGGGCGTTCACAGACGCCAAGGAATCAAAGATGGGCCTATTCGAGGCCGCTGACGGAGGGTTCCTCTTTCTGGACGAGGTGGGGGACACCGAGCTTGCCCTTCAGGGAAAGCTGCTGCGAGCCATCGAGGAGGGGGTGATCCGTCGGGTCGGGGGGCTACGGGATCGACGGGTCGATGTGGGTATCGTTGCCGCCACCCACCGGGACCTCGAAAGCGAGGTCAAAGCCGCCCGATTCAGAAAGGATCTCTACTATCGGCTCGCCGTCATCACTATCGATCTTCCACCACTTCGCGAGCGAGGCGAAGATATCCTGATGCTCGCCACCCACTTCCTGGATACGTTCAACGCCAAATATAATAAGGCGGTCCGAGCGATCGACGACAGGGCGGCCCGCACCCTATTCGAGTATCCGTGGCCTGGCAACATTCGGGAGCTGAGCCACGTCATCGAGCGGGCAGTCCTGTGGAGCCACGGGGAACGCCTTTCGGTCGAACAGCTCTCCCTGGCCCCTTCACCGCAGATCAAGCCGCCTGACTCCCTGCCTGCTACTGGTCTTGCCCAAGGGGCTCTCCCACCGGAGGGGATCGACCTGGCTGCGTGGGAGCGGTCATTGGTTGAGCAGGCGTTAACGGAAAGCGGCGGCAATCAGACCAAGGCGGCCAAGCTGCTTCACCTCAGCCGAGACACCCTCCGCTATCGGCTGAAGAAGTTTGGCCTGTCCCGGCCCTGATTCGTCCTCAGGCCTTCGACCAAGGGAGGACTGGTTTGTCAGACAAAGCGGATACGCAGAGGGGGAAAAAGACAATGGATACCGACGTCCTTGTCATGGGAGGGCTAGTCATCCTTATGGCCGTTTGGGCCTTTACGAGAGGAAAAGATCTACCGCTGCGAGGCTTTCAGTCAGGGTTGGGGCTGCTCCAGGAGGTCTGGCTGCCGCTGCTGCTCGGCTTCTGCCTGGCCGGCCTCTTCGAGGTGCTCATCTCCCGGGAGCTGCTCGTCACATGGATGGGCAAGGAGTCCGGCGTTCAGGGCATCCTGCTCGGGTGGCTGGTGGGCCTGCTGATGCCCGGCGGGCCGTATATCGTCTTCCCTTTGGCCGCCTCGCTCTTGAAGGAGGGGATGGGGGTCGGGCCGCTGCTCACCTTCATCACCGCTAAGTCGCTCCTCTCGCCGATACGGATGTTCACGTGGGAGGTGCCGTTCCTTGGCTGGGCCTTTGTCACGGCCAGGACGGTCCCCAGTCTGCTCCTGCCCCCGATCGTCGGCATCATCGGCCAGCGCCTTTTCGCCCTGTTTCCCCGATAACGACGTACGCCGCCGAGCTGAGTCTCCTGACGGACCGGGAGCAGCAGCTTGCCGCGTCTTTACGCCTCTATAAAAAGCAGACGAACATCTATCGACATGTCGGCGCGGAGAATCCACTTACTTTAGCGGAGATAGTGTGAGCAGCGCAGTATACCCCTCGCGGAAGGTCGGATAGCGGAACGCATAGCCGGAGGCGATGAGTCTGGCGTTGCGACAACGCTTGTTGCTCCCGTGGCGAGGCATCCGTAGGGGTGAAGATTCGCCTTGCCGGGGCGGCGGCACGCCAAGCGCTTTAGCCAGCCAGTCAAGGACCACGGCCAGCGTGGCTGGTTCGTGATCGACCCCAAGGTAGAGGGGGTCCGGGTGCGGGAGCATCATCAGATGGCGCAGGGCCCCGGCAGCGTCATCCCGGTGGATGCGGTTGAAATAGACGGGCGACTCATCGCCCCCCACGATCTCGCCTCGACGCACCTTCTCGATCAGACCCGCCCGGTCTGGACCGTAGATGCCACCCAGCCGTAAGACGGTGGCGGGGAACGGACCGCGTAGCAGCAAGCGTTCGCCTTCAAGGAGGCGAATCCCAGCAAACTCAGTAGGCTCGGCGGGTGCGGTTTCGTCTACCCACTCTCCAGATGTTTGGGCGTAGACTCCTGTGCTCGAGGTGAGGAAGAGACGCCGGGGATGCTGGCGTCCCTGGACAAGGGCGTGGAGCAGGTTGTTGAGCCCTTCTACGCAGACTGCTCGGTAGGCCGCATCGTCATGGGCATCTGGCGCAGCCGAGTAGAACACCCAATCTACAGCCGGCGGCAGCGTCTGAAGTGTCTCGGATGAGGTCAAGTCGGCTGCAAATGGCCGAATGTCCGGCGGAAGTGTGGCGGGTCGGCGACGCAGCCCCCAGACGGTATGCCCATCAGCCGCAAGCTGACAGCCCAGCGCCGTGCCGATATAGCCGCAGCCAGCTATCAAGACAGTCGCCATGTTCCGACTCAAGAAGCTGCCAGCTACCAGCACTCAGCCGTCAGCTTATGATGATCGTGCTGATAGCTGAATGCTGATGGCTGAGCGCTAATACCCAAGCGAGTGCCGAAGCGCGCCTTCGAGATCCGGGTAGCGGAAGCAATACCCTGTGGCCAGGAGCCGGGTGGGCTGGACGCGCTGACTGGCCAGCAGCACTTCGTCAGCTATCTCGCCAAAGGTGAGACGCGCTGCGACGGCAGGCATTGAAAACAGGGTGAATCGACTGAGAATCCGCCCCAACGTCCGCGTGAATTCCTGGTTGGTGACCGAATTCGGCGTCACCGCATTGACCGGACCCTGGAGCGCCTCAGTCGTGAGCGCGTGCGCAATCACACCCAAGAGGTCATCCAAGGCGATCCAGCTTACATATTGGTGTCCCGTCCCCAGCACCCCTCCGAGGCCCATTTTGAACGGCGGGAGCAGCCTCGCCAACGCCCCACCGGCTCCACTGAGCACCATCCCGAACCGGAGGTGAACAACGCGGATCCCCTTTTGGACGACCGGCTTGGCCGCCGCCTCCCATTCGCGGCAGATCCCGGCGAGAAAGCCCGTTCCCGAGGTGCTTTCCTCCGTGAGGAGTTCATCACCACGATCGCCGTAGTAGCCGATGGCAGACGCGCACGCCAGCACCTTAGGCGGTTGCTTCAGCCTGGCGAGCGAGTCGCAGAGTAACCTGGTGCCGCCTACCCGACTGTCGCGGATCTTTGCTTTCTTCTCGGCCGTCCACCTTCCAGTCGCGATATTTTCTCCCGCGAGGTGGACCACCGCATCCAGCCCTTCGAGGCGGGCGGTATCCACAACTCCCGCCTCAGGGTCCCACTGGACCTCTGCAATCCCGTGCTCAGGAGTGGCGCGAACCAGGCGCGTAATACGATGTCCGCCGGCCGCGAGAAACGGAACCAGCGCCGACCCCACGAACCCGGTCGATCCTGTGACGAGGATGTGTAACTGTGCCATGGGACAAGCTTTCAGTTTTCAGCGATGAGTGGTCAGTTTCTGATACCCCCCTCGCCCTGGCCGAGTTGTCGGGTTACGCTGCGCTAACCCGACCTACGGCTGAATGTTGATAGCTTTTGTTCATGCCCCTGGGGCCGGACCTCTAAGACTGAGTAGGATGCCCATGAGAAGCCACTGTGCGACCCATCCAATTACGCACGCTCCAACCGCCCTCGTAGTTGTCGTGTAGTCGAGGGTCTTTCTCACCGCAACGACCGTGGCTCCCAGCATCCAGACCGATGCCAGTCCAGAGACGAAGCCGCCCAGTCCAGGGATGACGCCTAGCAACCTGACCACTCCAGGAGCGCTGGCAAAACTGATCATCCGTACCATCGCACCACAGTCCATTTTGGTCTGTGGCTCCTGGAGCAATCGCGTGCCGACCACGCAGGTAAAAAACGCCGAGATATACCACTGCATCATCGCCTGCATCGTCCCGAGAAAGAAGCCACCAACCCCGACATGAACGATTACACCGACCCCGGCGGCCACGGCCGACAGGACCACCACCATCGCGGCCTGTAGCGGGGCGTGCCGATCGGCCTTAATTTCCTCATAGAGGCTTCCATCCAGCTTGGCAGCCCGGATCATCCGCTCGCCCAGCTCCTTAATCACCTCTCCTCCTCCACACCGCTACACCTACCTCGCGTTGTCCTTGGTGGCCGCCACTGCTGCCTCTGTGGCATCTGGTTGAGGCCTTTACGCGAAAAACGCTCTCACGATGCAAACCTATGGTATCCGGGTCGGGGTGTCAACTGTTTTTCGGGAGGGAGGCAGGCGCTCCCGGGCGATCTGCAGTGAGGAACAAACGGGGTAAGCTTTTGGACCTACGACTCCTCAGGGGAGGCCGGACACTTCAACAGGGAGACCTTCCCACTGCTGCCATCTATCCTGACCAGGCTCCTATCCGGGAGCAGCAGCGAGGCATTCTCCAATATCACAGCGGGGACTCCACTCTCACGGGCCAGGCACGCGCCGTGCGCAAGAATGCCTCCGGTCTCCATCACCAGTCCGGCCGCCCCCCTGATGTGGAGAAACATGCCGAGACTCACCGCCGGAACGACCATGACGTCATGGGCGTGGCAGCCATTCCCATTGCTCAGTGAGTCGAGCGTATCGGGATCGATAATCCGTACCATCCCCACCGCTTCGCCGGAAGAGACGGGGACGGCCTGAAATTCCTGGGAGGCATCAAGCATTGGCGGCCTACCAATCTCCTCGAACGAGCTCTCGAAGATCACCCTCGGCATCCACTTGCGCTTTGCGAACAGCAGCGCGATCTCCCGCTCCTCGCGTCTTACTTGTATCGTTTGTCTCGCTGGCTTGAGATCACTGAGTAGTTCCGGAAGCTCCGCCGGAAACAGGTAGAAGATCTCTTCGGGCTCCAGCTTGAGCTTTTGGCTCAAGACCATCAGCGCCTGCCGAATGAACGCGTACTCCGCAATCAGGTAATACTTGATCGTCTCGCGGAGCGGCAGGTATCGTTGGGCGTACTCGAGTTCAGCGAACAGTGTCTGAATGTCGAGCCCGCTCGCGCTGAGTTGCACCATTCGGCTTCGAACCTCTGCCTCGGCCCGCTTTCTGCGCTCCACCTGCTGAAGCGACTCGGCGGCAGGATGATGAGCGACAGTCACGGCCTTCCTGAGTAACCGCTCGAGGCTCTGTGGATCGTCAGCCATGCGAGGCATCGCAATCTCCAACTCGTTCCGGGCAAGGTGGCCGTACATTGCGAGAAACTCCTCGCGTGGCATCTCGTTTTGCGCAAGCCTCGACAGGTCGATCCCTTCTCGACCGATCATGCTTTGCTGCAGCCCATGCAGCAGCTTCTCGATCAGCCCATCAGCTTCCCGACCAAACCAACTCCGCAATTGCTCCTTCACCCTTTCAGTGAAGAAGAAACCAAGTCTCGCCGCGATCACGAAATGTACGGCAGTATACCGCTTCAGGTGATCCAGGTAGTCCTGGATCTTCGCGACGATCTCTTCACATGAAAGCCCTGTCGGGGCAACTGGTCGCTCCCGGGTCAGGTAGCTTTGGAGTTCCGGTTCTATCGCTCCAGAGAATTGCGTGTGGTACGTCTCCCCCCACCTCATCATCCCGCTTAAGAACTCGAGAAATCGGTCGTGGTGCTTCCTGCCCTCATCCGGACCGAATCTCCCTACAGCCTCATCAAGGGTCAACCCCTGCTGATAGAGCCCGAGTTCGGGATAATTGGCCAGGTGCGATTCGGCCTTCACTCGGTTCAGGTATGCCGTGATATCGAGGGGAAAGCCGACTTGGAACGTCTTCGCATCCAGCTCAAGGTTGAAGTAGGGGTGGCCACAGATGAGCTCGAACAGCCCTTCGGAGGTCTCGTCACCGAACGTATACCCAAGCTGGCGGCGGCCAACCTGGATGCCGCCCTCGTCGCTGAAGATCGATGTGAAGATCCCGAAGCTCATGGGCGTTGGCGTGGGCAGAATCTCGGCGATGTTGCCGTCGCTATAGGCCGCCTCGCCGCAGTCGAGTTTCCCTTTTCGTCTCAACCCGGCGATTCGGAGACGCAGCCGCTCGATCTCCATCTGCCGGTACCGTGCAGCCTTGCGTTCAGGCGAGTCGCTGGTGGCCGAGATGGGCCTGGTCTGCAAGATGTGCATCTGCTGCCCAGCGATGGCAAACTCGATATCCTGGGGATGACCGAAGAGCGCCTCCAGGGCGATACCCGCCTCGACAAGGTCGCGAAGCTGGGCCGGCGTCAGGCTCGCGCCCTTTTCGCCAATTCGCGCCTCCAACACCCGGCCCTCCCTACTCACGCGGAACGTATCCCCCGGTACCCGGCCCGACACCAGCGGCTCGCCCAGACCGAACACCGAGTTGACCATACACTCGTCTCGGCTGAAGGTAACCGGGTTCAGGGTGTAGAGCACGCCCGAGACCTCCGCATCCACCATCTCCTGCACCAGGACGGCCATGCCCCGCCCGCAGCCGTTCTCTTCCAGGCCCACCTGCTGCCTGTACAAGGCAGTGTGCGGCGCCTGCAGGGATCGGAGGCACTCTACAACGGCGTGGATCAGTTCTACATCGGAAGCGACATTGATGCGCGTCGCGTAGATGCCGGCGAAGCTGGCATGGCCGAGGTCTTCCAGGGTCGCCGAGCTTCGCACGGCCACCCGCTGAAACCTTCTCGCCCGATAGGCCGCGATAATCGCCGCCTGCAACTGCTCATCGATCTCGATCTGTTGACCGGAAGATCGTCTCGCCTCTTCGCAGGCGTCGGTGGGGATGACAAACCCTCTTGGCACCGGGAAGCCGGCCCGCATCATCACACCCAGGTGTAGCGCCTTCCGCCCGACACGGGCCAGATCGCCCTCCCGGACATCCTGAAGATCGATGATGTCGAATCTTTCCGCCATTGCTCTTAAAGTCCCCCCCCCCGTCCCCTCCCCCTCGAAGGGGGAGGGTGTGCGGGCTTTTGTGCCCATTGGCGAGCCGAAGGCTCATGGGGTCTTGCTTCTCAGGCGTCTGACTGCCCGGCCCGCCAGATACGAAAGCGGTCGCGCTGGACTCGCTCGACTTTCCATCTGTACTTTAACTGCTCCCATTCGGGAACAAAGCGTTCTACCTCCACAGAGGTTGGGGAAGCGACGACCTCGTCGAGTACCTTCCGGTAAAACCTGGTGATATCCCGCATCACCCCATCCGGATGCTCCCGCCCCGGGATCTTCAGATAATCGACGCCCGCCTCGACGTAGTCCGGCAGTTCGCGGAGGATGAGTGACGGGCTGCTTTTAAGGCCCAGCCGCTTCGTAGGAAACCCGTTTGCGCGGTCGAGATCCCATCCGGCCTGGCAGACCCGATGGCAGCTTCCCCCGCGATTGGAGCTTCCAAAACAATGATCTTTCCCCTCGGAGTCCACCCATCGCTCGAAGCGCAGGTAGCTGCTCATCGTGCACCGGCCGGGGCAGATGATCCCCTCCTGAAGCGACGTAAAGAGGAATACCTCGATGCCAACCGGTACCTCTGCCTTGATCGCGCGGATCTGGGCGACCTCCACGCCCCATCGATAAGAGAGGATGACAAAGTTGGCGCCGATCTCCCGGTAGAATCGCAGGTCCTCCCGGTTGCAGACGGCACACGTCACGCTGGCGTGAATGTCCACTCCAGGGAAACGCTGGTTAAGTTGCCTGATGCACCCGATGTCGTTGATGATGAAGCTTGATAGGCCCCAGCCGATGTACTTCTCGACCTTTTGGAACAGGAGGGGGATTTCTTGCGGACCGGGCACGCTGTTCAGCGCGACCTTGACCTCCTGCCCCCTGCTTCGCGCGAACTCGTTGACCTCGCGGATCTCCTCATCGTGGAGCTCATCCTCAGGAGGCCTCCGGCTCCAGCCCGCGGCGCCCACATAGACCGCATCCGCGCCCGCTTCCAACACGGCAAAGGCCATCGCCTGTGTGCCACCGGGAGCCAACAACTTCACCATGATACTTTTCCTTCCTCAGAGAATAGCGTTCAGCAATCAGCTGTCAGCTTCAGACAAACCCCCCTGACCCCCCTTTCAAAAAGGGGGGATAGTATACGTTTCCTTACCTCCCCCTTTCGTAAAGGGGGATTGAGGGGGTTTTCGTGTGGCGTAGTGCGGTAGCGCCTCATGGGCTGTTACTCTACGAACTCCGTAGCAAAGGTCCCAGGAGGCAACTGGTCGATACCAAGGAGCGCTCCCCCGCCCACCTTCAGGAGCTCGCCAAAGAGGCGTTCGATCTGCAGGATGGTTGAGGCATCCCAGGCGGTCATCACCCGTTGCCGCCAGCTATCGCGCAGGATCGTCAGAATCCTGGGATCGATCCCACCCATAACCTGCTCACCCACCTCAACCCAAATCTGATCGTTCTGCTTCAGGTACTCGGCCGTTTCGCAGAACGCACGGACGAAGCCGCGCAGCAGTTCACCATTGTGCTTCGCGAACTCATCACTGACGGTAAAGAGAGTAATCGGTACAGAACCAGCGATCCCGAGGTCTGCGATCAGGTCAAGCACATCCACGACCCGGCGGTACGCTCCCGTCGCCACCAGGGGCGGGATCAACTGCCACCATTGCAGCGCGGCATCGACCTGTCCCCCTTTGAGCATCTCGGTCAGGGTCCCTTTCGAGAGCGCCTCGACCACCGTCGCTTCCTGCTGGGGATCAAAGTCGTACCGTTTCATACAAGCCGCCCTCAGGATAATCCAGTTTTTGTCGCGCAGCCGGACCACCCCAATGCACTTCCCGCGAAGGTCTCGCAAGCCGCTGATCGGTGAGTCAGAAGGGACCACGAGCCCTCCTGCAATCCGTCCATAGGGAAAGAAGGCTGTCAGGGGAAGGCCATTTGCCCGGTGGCGGCCGATCGCGATCCAATCGATATCGATGAGATCGACGGCCCCCTCCTTGAGCGCCACCTCAAACGATTGAAACGCACCTGTGATCTGATCCCGGACAAGGGTGATCTGCAGATCAAAACCGTGCTTGGTATCAAGCCCCAGCTTCTTCATCGCGTACACGAACCAGCGAGGGCTCCCGGTCGGCTCAAAGGCCGCCCTCAGAACCCGTGGCGCGGCTGCGCAGGAATTTACGGCCATCACACCACTACACTCCTTTTTCTATTTCTCACTGAGCGCGCCCGGTGCTTCCCAGCAGCAGACCTGCCCGCCTAGTGCGTTCCATCGTCCACCGCTTTCTCAGCTCCTGCCATTCGGGAACATACCGCTGCAGCGACAGATCGGCCCCGGATGCCAAGATCGCGTCGATCAGCCCTCGGTAGAACCGCGTGATATCCTGCATCAACTCTTCCGACCGTTCCCGCCCCTGGATCTTGAGGTAATCGACCCCTGCCTCGACAAAGCCCGGCAGCTCCCATAATTGGAGAAAGGGATCGTTTCGCAGTGTGCTTTTGCCGGAGAGTTCCGCATCGGGCGCGGCCACATCCCATCCCGCCTGACAGACCCGTGAGCAGCCCCGTGCGCCACGATTGGCGGAACCGATGACCTCATCGTCTGCCCCATCCGGCCACTCCTTATAGACCAGGTAGCTGCTCATGATGCACTTACCGGGGCAGACGAGCCCCAGAGGCATCGGCTGGAAGAGAAAGATCTCCACGCCCATACCGATCTCCGCCTTGATCGCCTTCACCTCATCGGGCTGAAGCCGGTACGGCAGGATGATGCAGCTTGCCCCAAGCGTTTTGTAAAAGTGAACGTCTTGGCGATTGGTTACGGCGGCCCCGATACTGACGTGGATGTCAATCGTGGGGAAATGGCGCCGGACAGCCAGAATACACCCGGGATCCGAGAGAACAAACCCGGACACGCCCCATCCGGCATACACTTCTACCTTCTGCATGAGACGCGGCATCTCAGTGGGGCCGGGCATGGCATTGAGGGCCACCTTGACCTCCCGCCCCATGGCGTTGGCGGTTTCGCTGAGTTCCCTGATCTCCTCATCCGTCAGGTCCATCTGGGACGATCGCCGGCTCCACCCGCGGGCCCCCACATAGACGCCATCGGCCCCCTCGGCCAGCGCCGTAAAGGCCATTCGCTGGGTCCCGCCGGGCGCCAGCAGCTTGACCGTCTGCGTAGAAGTGTGTGTACCGAGAGTCATCGACGTCATGCCTTCGCCCGCGCGACGAGGCGGTCGTCTCGCTTCCGCCGCTCGCTCGCCCACCGCTTCTTCAGCTCCTGCAACTCAGGCACATAATGTGCCGTGACCTCGTCGGTCGGAGAACTCTCTAACTCGTCCACGACTTTCCGGTAGAAGCGAACGATATCTCGAACTAGGTCATCGGATCGATCCCTTCCCGGTACCTTGAAATAGTCTACGCCCGCCTGAACGTAATCGGACAGCTCCTGTAGCCAGAGCTTCGGATTGCCTTTCAGGCCGATCAACCCATCGAGGTCTCGTTCATCAGCCGTCGCGCTCCACCCGACCTGGCAGACTCGCAAGCAATCCCCGCCCCGGTTAGCGCTACCGTAGAAATAATCCTTCCCCTCGTTATCGAGCCACCGGTTGGAGCTAAAGTAGCTGCTCATCGTGCACTTACCCGGACAGACAATCCCATCCAGGTTCTCGGTCCTGAACAGGAAGACCTCCAGACCGACGTCAATGGATCGCTTGATGGCCTGGACGTCCTCGATCCCCATCCGATACGGGAGGATAACGACACTTGCCCCCAGCTCCCGGTAAAACTTCACCTCAAGGGCGTTGCTCAGCCCAGCCCCCACGCTGACGTGGATCGTAATATCAGGGAAGTGGGATCGCACTTGGACCATGGAGCCGATGTCGCTGATCATGAACCCGGACACGCCCCATCCGGCGTACATGTCAACCTTCTTCAAGAGAAGCGGGACCTCCAGCGAACTGGGCATCGTGTTCAGGACGACACGAACCTGCTTACCCTGAGCGCGCGCGACATCGCAGAGTTCCTGCACCTCCTCGTCCTTCAGCTCCACGTCGGAACCTCTCCGACTCCATCCCCTGACGCCCACGTAAACCGTATCGGCCCCCGCTTCCAGGACCGAGAAGGCCATCTTCCGCGTTCCTCCAGGCGCCATCAACTTCGCCATCGTTCATCCCTCCTCAAGCCTGTCGTTACGCGGTCTGAGACTGCGCGTGAGCACTGAGATACTCCTGCCCGGACACGCCGAAATAAAACCCATTACAGAGGCCGCTCTGCGATACCGATCTGGCCTGATCCAGCCACCGCTCGGTGCAAAACTCCCCACCCGACTGGGCCTTGTGGAGCGCCTCCCGGTAGATCTTCCCAATGGTTTCGACGTAGGCCGGGCTCTCCCCAAGCGTGTAGATGTAGAACAGGTTGAGGTCGCTATGCACAAGGCGATCCATGTACTCGAGCATGCAGAGATCCTTCCCGCTCAGGTTCGCCCTTCCGATGCTCTTGAGCTGCCAATCCTCATGGGTCAGCCAGTGCCCCTGGGAGCAGCTCTCTTCGCAATGGGCGGGCACATGACCGGTGTAGTCGGTGACAAAGCAGGTTCCAGAAATCGCCAGCGGGATCTTCCCATGAACGGGTACAACCACCTGGACGGGTGAGTTATCCCGGATGTAGATCAGTTCTTCCAGGCTCAACTCGGCATTCGGGAAGACCCGTTCCACCCCGTACCCTTTCAACACCCGCGCAGTCTCATGGGTGTAGAGGTTGCCAAAGACCCCCAGGTGGATAGGGATGTCGCCGAGAATTTCGCGCACGGTCCCCAACAGGCCCATGTTGTGAACCTCGACACCGTCCAAGGGCAGTCCCCGAGCGCTCCGGAGCAGTTCCTTGATCCAGACCAGATCGCTGTCCTTCGGGATGGCATATAGGCTCAGGTAGCACCTCTTTCCCAGCGCTTTGATTTGCTCTACCCCAAGGGCGAGAGTCTCGATGTGGCGAGAGAAATTGCCGGGATAGAGGGGGCACGTAAAGTCGCCCAGATAGAGCGCGTCGTACGCGGACAGATCGATCTCGTGTAGCTGCTTAGGACCAGGGATGTGCGTGGATAATTCAAACATCTCCGCCTCCACCGTTCGTTATAGAATGAGTAGCGAGCAGGGTTATTGTCCAAAAGGGCGCGGAGGGATATTGCACATCCAGTGCCAACTGCTATCGAGACTGGTGATGTAAGTTACTGATTTTTATGATGGAGCTTGGCGAGAATTAGGGGTGTTGGCAGACCAATTCAGCGGGAAAAGATAGGCAGTGGGGCAAACGCCCCAAAGTGAGTGTCCTGCCCCATTTTATGCTCTCGTCATGGGGGGAAGATGTCAGGGCGCATCTCTAGTAGATCAGCCAGGCGCGTCGGAGTAGTTCAATGAGAGGAGGGGGGGCCGCAAGGCGAGGGCAGGAGGTTTCTGCTCAGCTTGTCGTAAGGACCTCGCGAAGGGCTGCGATGAAACGCTCGTTCTCACGGGAGGCGCCGATGGTAACTCTCAGGGACGTCCGGAGACCATATCGGACCGTAGGGCAGACGGCCACGCCTTTCTCCGCCAAGGCGCGAACAACCTGCTCCCCGTCCCGTTCGACATCGACGAGGATGAAGTTCGCCGCTGTCGGCACGTAGCGCAATCTAAGCTCCTCGAAGGCCTGGTACAGATACCGCTTGCCAGCCTCGTTGAGGCGCCTCGAGCCTATGAGATGCGCCGCATCGTCTACGGCGGCCAAGGCGGCTGCACTGGCCAGCACATTCACGTTGAACGGCTGCCTCGCCCTGTCGATGAGTTCAATACAGTCGGGCGGGGCGATCGCGTACCCGATCCGCAGCCCCGATAACCCATAGATCTTAGAGAAACTCCGCAACGCGATCACAGGGCGACCCTCCTTCGCGTAGCGTACGGTGTCAGGCTGAAGCGCGTCCGGGACATACTCACGATATGCCTCGTCAAGAAGGACGATGACCCCTTCAGGGAGCGCCGTGATAAAGGCGGCGATTTCGTGAGGCGGGACGCAGCTTCCTGTCGGATTGTTCGGGTTGCCGATGAAAACCATCCTGGTCCGTGGCGTGATCCGTTCAGCCATTGCCTGAAGATCATGGCGAAATGCTTTCAATGGGACTGATACTCGTTGAGCTCCTGCGGCCTGAACCACCCGCCCGTAGAACGCGAAGGCGGGATCGCCCATGATGGCCTCGGTACCCGGGCCGAGGAAGCACCTCGCGCACAGATCGATCAGCTCACTGCTGCCGTTCCCCAGCGCGACATGCGCCGGAGACAGCCCGAGCCGCTCGGCCAACCGCTCTTTGAGATCGTGTCCCTGACAATCAGGGTAACGGTTGATGCCGTGAAGGACACCCTGTATCGCCTTGACCGCCAGCGGCGAAGGCCCTAGTGGATTTTCGTTGCAGTCGAGCTTGACCCAATCCCCACTTACCGACTCCCGGCCACCCTCCTCAAACGGTCTGCCACGGCGGTAAGGGGGCAATCCCTTCAGGTATGGGGAAACCGCATCCTCAAAGATGGAGGGCATGAACCGGAACGGCGCTAGAAATGCTTGTAGCGAAAGGCGACCGCCACGGCCTCGAGTTTGGTGTGGAGGCCAAGTTTGGCGAGGATCTTCTGGGTATGGTTGCGAGCGGTGGTGGTGCTGATGCGAAGCTGTATTGCAATCCCCTTGGCACTCTCGCCACGGGCGATGAACCGGAGGACCTCCTGCTCTCGTGGCGTTAACACCTTCAAGGGAGAGGCGCTCTGCAGAGGGCTCATCCTACCGCCATCCTGGAGGGCTCCTTCGCCCCCCAGCAGCGATTGCACCTTGCCGAGGAGGACCTCGGTCTCCACCTGCCGGGTCACGTCGTGAAAGAAGTGCACCATGGTGAAGAGGTTCGGCGCACCGGCAGGGACAACGATGGTGCTGACGTGGAGCCAGAGGGGGCGCCCAGCCTTGGTGTGGATCATGATCTCACGCCCCTCGACCGGCTCCTCTTTCCTGGCCGAGGTGATCGGGGAACAGTCAGCCCCGCACAGTCGGCAGCCTGCTCGATTTTTTACAGCCCAGACCTCAGAACAGGGCCGTCCCATCACCTCTGCGGCCGTGTACCCCACGAGGCGTTCAGCCGCCCCGTTCCACAGGGTGATCATGTGGTCCTGATCGACGCCGAGAGCCCCATCGGCCGCGTTTGAAAAAATCTCCGTAAGCGAACTCGTCATCGGGTGCGCCGTATCCATTGTATGTGCCATGCAGTGCGTGAGTAATTGACCAGGGAACGTACCCGCTAAAGGTACCGGAAACTGCTGGAAAAATCAAGGAGATGGCAGATCCGTATTAAGGTGACATAACGAGGATCACGAGGAGGTGTCAACCCTCTATTGAGCCCCAAACTGGCGGCTATCTTCTTCTGGGGGGATACCTCAACTTTTCACCAAATTCTACTTATCAAAACAACGTTTGATGTTGGTCATTCTTTGAGTAGTTTCGGCTCCTGTTGTTCCTCTCGGTCACTCGCCCCAGGTCCCTTACGCATCTGGTCAGGCTGGAGGTCAGAGATATCCATTGCCAAATTTTCTGCTTCTTCCTCTTCGGAGGGGCCAAGTGGTGTCAACCTCTCGAAATCTAATAAGACGCGGCCCACTTCCGGCTCGTTTGAATTCTCGACGGCCTTTTGAACCTCACGCTTCGTAATCCGCCCGAGGAGCAGACCGAGCAGAAACGCGACGAGGACGATCCCGACAAACTGGAGCGCCGACACAGAAACAGATAACGTCTTCACGAAGTCAGCGAAGGCGGAGACCAGATCGAGCGCAGTCGCCATCAACAGCGGCCCCTTCGGTCGCTACCTACTCTTGATCACCAGCGCCGACTGCACTTCCCTGACGCCAGGAACCTCCCGGGACAAAGCGACTGCTCGATCAACTTGGGCCTGAGAGTTGACAAACCCGGCCAGGATCACTCGTCCACGGAAGGTCTCCACCGAAATTGCGAAGCCACTGATTGTAGGGTCGCCAAGCAGTTTCGTCTTGATCTTGGCGGTGATAGCCGAGTCATCGAGATACTCCCCGGTGCTCTCGCGGGTGGCCGTGGGAGCGCAGGCCTGAAGCAAGGGGAAAGCAGTAGTAAGAACAGCGATGAACACTATGCTGGTTCGGCTCGGCAGATGCATCAGTGCCTCCTCCGGTTATTCGATCCGCCATCAAGGACGCCTACGGGCTTGGCGACACAGGGTCACTATACCAGAAATGCCTGGGGAGAAGAAGCGCTTCGTGCTATCATCCAGTTCACGTTTCACTTCCAGGAGGAATCATGCCCCGGCATACGACCTTTCGTCCATTTTTGGGACTGACCATCGGCGACCCGGCAGGAATCGGTCCGGAAATCGTGGCCAAGGCTGCAACACAAGAGGAGGTGCGGGCAGCCTGCCGTCTACTGATCATCAGCGAGGCTGAAATCATGCGGCGGGCCATCAGGCTTTGTCACCTCGACCTCCTCGTTCGATCTATCACCTCCCCGGCTGAGGTCACAGCAGACCCGGGCTGTCTTGAGGTGCTGGACCTAAAGAATGTTGATACCGCGAACTGCCCACCAGGCGTCCTTGCTCCACACTGTGGCAGAGCGGCGGTGGAGTACCTCAACAAAGCGATCGATCTCGCAATAGCGCGCGAACTGGACGGAATTGTGACCGGCCCTCTTAACAAGGAGGCGATGGCTCAGGCGGGGTTCAAGTACGATGGCCAAACGGAGCTGTTCGCCGAGCGGACCGGTATCAAGGATTACGCGATGCTCTTGGTCGTCGGGCGGATGCGGGTTCTCCATGTCTCGACCCATGCCTCATTACGAACCGCCTGCGACAAGGTGAAACAGGCCAGGGTTCTGACCGTCATTCGCCTGGCTCATCAGGTTCTCTGCGATCTCGGATCACGGAAGAAGCGGGTCGGCGTCGCTGGCCTCAACCCTCATGCCGGCGAAAGTGGTCGGTTCGGCCGAGAGGAGATAGAAGAGATCGCGCCTGCGGTCGAGGCCGCCAAGGCCGAGGGAATCAGGACGAGCGGTCCCATCCCTCCTGATACCCTGTTCCATCGGCTCAAGCTTGGTGAATTCGACGCCGTCGTCGCCATGTACCATGATCAGGGCCATATCCCGCTCAAGCTGATCGGGTTCCACCGGGGGGTCAATGTCACCGTAGGTCTCCCCATTATCCGCACCTCAGTGGATCATGGCACCGCCTTCGACATCGCGGGGACAGGGACCGCAAATCCTCGCAGCCTGGTGGAGGCGATCCTGCTGGCTACGAAGTTCGCCCATCGCCGGCACAAGGCAGCCCGCACCCTCGACGTGTAGTGGGGGCGATATCGATTCGCCAGTCACCGCGCGCCAGGGTGCATCGGGGGCATGCCGGGACCCGGCATCCTCATCCCCATGCCACCCATCATCGATTCGTGGCCTAATCGATCGAGTTTCTCCGTTTGCTCCGGTGTCAGTACCGCCTTCCCGGCCTCGATCGTCTTAACACGACCCACACGAAGCTCAGCCTGCAACGTCGCGCTCTTCTTCGCCAGCGCCTCCACCTTGGCCACGTCCACCTTGTCCTGCTCCAGCAGGCCGTTCAACTCCAGCTCTGCCACATCGATCTCCGCAGTCCGCTTGATCGACTCCTTCTCAAAGTTGGCTCGAAGCTCCCTGAGGGTACGCTCCTGATCCGCGGTGAGTCCTAACTGGTCTTGCCACATCAGCATCTGGCTGATGAGCGGCCCTTCATGGCCCCCCCGCCCATGGAATGAGGGGTCTATCCCCATGCCTCGCATCATCTCATATCTCCCGCGCATCATTTCGGGAGTCATCCGGTACCCCATCATCCCCGGTCCACCCGCACCCTCCTCAGCCGAGGCAACCTGGTTCCACATTTGTGGAATCGCCGGCCCCAGCACACCCATCAGAACCAGCATGGCTGTTATGATTGCTCGCATGGTGACTTCCTCCTTCTCAAATGGTTTCTACAGTTTCACGGACCCATGTCCGCTGGGATAACCCAAAGCCCAATTGCAACATCCTTTTCTTCGACACCAGGCGGCGGGACAAGGTTTAGCGCGAGCGGACTGGGCCGCCGAAAGCCTCAGCGGCCTCATGATAGAGGGCCTCCTGACACTCCTGATATCGTTGGGAAAAATGAAAGATCACCAGCTCCTTCACGTTGGCCTCACGGGCAAGCAGTCCGGCCTGCCGCGCCGTCAAGTGGTGTCGCTCGGTCGCACGATCCCGATCCTGCTCCAGATACATCGCTTCGCAAAACAGGATATCCGCGTCATGCGCCAGGGCTACGATCTTCTGCCGATTCTCATCGGAATATAGCGTGTCAGTGACATAGACCAGCCTCTGACCACTCGTGATGGTCACGATCTTGTCTCTCAGGTCACCGAGCAGCAACTCCTGGAATGCCTCGCCGATTTCATCCCCGTATGGGGCTCGGACTATCATATCGTCCGGCGCGCCCGCGCGGACCAGCCGCTTGAATTCGGTCAGCCAGGGCCCAGTCGAAAGACCGAGGAGCTTCAGCCGTTCGGGGTCGATATTGATCCGCTGTACTTCGGCCAGGGCAAAGGCGAGACACGGGATCTTGTGATCGAGATGTACCGCCTCAACCCGGAACAACGGATCGTCGACTAGCACGCCGGTAAACGGTGAAGGCGACGGCAGATCGATCCGCTCGAAGCGATCGCCACATGGGAAGCGGGCTGCGGTAATCTTGTCCGAGCTTACCTCGTGGACGTCGAATGCGAGGGCGTACCCCTCAACCAAGTTCCAGATGTAGCCCGAGAGCTTCCCTTCGACGTTCGAGATGAGGCCAGGCGGTCCGAAGAGGCGAATCGTTTGATCGCGACCGAGGACGATCCGCAGGAGATGATCGAAGCCGATAAAGTGATCGACGTGGGTGTGAGAGACAAAGATGTCGGTGACCTTCAGCAGATCGGCAGGCGGCTGCGCCGTTAGATCACCGAGGTCCAACAGAAGGGCGCGCCGTTCCCACCTGAGCCTCACAAAGAGGCCGGGGTCGCCGAACACCCCATTGAGGAGCCTTGGCTGAAAGAGATTGGTCATGCCAGTCACGCCAAGACGGGCCTATTTTCCCTTTACCTTCTTGGTGAAGGTTTCGATCTCCGAACAACTCGTCACAGAAGAGCCACATGCCGGGCGTGACCTCGGCGACGAACAGGGCAGAGGTTGAAGCAGCGAGAGACGATCCGGCGCACTGGGCCTGTCTTGCGCAGAATTTCCATGACAGGAAGGTAGGTCCCTAACTCCGTCTACCCTCCCCTTGTATGCATTTCAAGGTGGGGGTCTTGTCTGAGTCCCTCTACCGGAACCAACACGTCTCTAGACCGAATCTCTTGCCGCTCTTCTGCGCCGCGATCGCTTCGCCTGGTCCATCCGGAGACGATGGTGGAGATGAGCTCCGCTTTCGAGGCCCCGGCCCTTAGCGGCGACCGCAGGTCGATCCCGTGTTGGGCGTACAGGCACAAGTACCACGTCCCATCGGCGGTGAGCCGACTCCTGTCGCAGGTGCGGCAGAACGGCGTGGTTGTGGATGCGACGATGCCGAACACCGTGCCATCCGGCAGGACAAACCGATCGGCGGGCGCAGCACTCACTGGAGCGACCGGCTCAATGTGGCCGTACTGTCGTGTGAGAACCTCAAGCACCTCCGCCCGGGAGAAAACCCTGTCCATCGACCACAGGGTTGCCCCGCCCACGTCCATGTACTCAATGAAGCGAACCTCGGCGCTGATCTGCTTACCGTACTCCAGCAGATCGATGATCTCGTCTTCGTTGACCCCCCGTATGACCACGGTATCAATCTTTAATCCCTTGAAGCCGACCTGCCCCGCAGCCTTGATCCCATTCAGCACCTTTTCGTGGGCGTCTTTCCTTGTCAGTGCTGTGAAACGATCGGGGCGAAGAGTGTCAAGACTCACAGTCACGCGGTGCAGGCCGGCGTCATACAGCGCCTGCGCGGCTTCAGCCAAGAGGACCCCGTTTGTCGTAATGGCAAGGTCCTTGATCCGCGGGTTGCATGCGATCATCCCGACCAGGGCTGCAAGGTCTCTGCGGACGAGTGGCTCGCCGCCAGTAAGGTGAACCTTGTTGACGCCAAGCTCTGCAAAGATATCCACCAGGCCGCCCACTTCTTCCAACGTCAGGATCTCCTTGCGCGGAAGCCAGACGTATTCTTCCTCAGGCATACAGTACTGACAGCGCAGGTTGCACCTGTCGGTGACCGATAGGCGCAGGCTTCGAAGAGGCCTGCTCAATAGGTCAAGAAACGTCAGAGAATGTTCGGCAAGCTGTTCCATATCCGCTTACTTAAAAAAGTCGTCAGCAATCAGGGGTTAGGGGTTTAGGCTGAAGACTGAAGGGGGGCTGACCAAAAGACTTTAGCCTAAAACAACCTCCTTTGGTCTTCAGCCTTCAGTCTATCTACCTGTGGTGCTGATAGCTTCTCCACTTAGGGCTCTACTTCGATGTCCGAGCCGTTTACGCGACTCCGATAGTAGGGCGCTGAAACCCGTGCGGGAGGCCTAACCACCTCCCCGTTCGTCACGTTGAACTTAGCCCCGTGCCAGGGACAAGTCACAGTGTTCCCTTCAACTTCACCTTCAGAAAGGGGACCGCCTTCGTGGGTACAGATATCATCGATAGCGTGGTAGCTCCCGCCAACATTAAAGAGGGCAATGGTCTTGCCCCCGGCCTCCACTTTCTTAGCTTGGCCGGGGGCCAGTTCGCCGGTTGTTGCCACCTTCACAAACGCTGCCATCTGCTGGCCTCCCTCACCCTCGTACCCCAAATCCCCCCGTTCCCCCCTCTGATAAAGGGGGGGATTTTGCACCCCGCTCGGAGGGCCATCACAAGAGCTTCCCTAGTGTTTTGGGGGGTACTTCTTGTAATAGAGGTTGGCCTGGCTCCCCTCCTCCTCCTTCTGGGCTTCCCACGCAGCTCGCTGGACCGCCACCGGAAGGGTATGACCATCCTTGCACGCATCAGCGTTCATCTGGATGTACTGTTGCCACTTCTCCGGCACCTGGGTCGCTTCGAAGATTGCGGCAACCGGGCACTCCGGCTCGCAGGCGGCGCAATCGATGCACTCCTCTGGGTGAATCCAAAGGATCTCCTCATCCTCGTAGAAGCACTCCACCGGGCAGACATCTACACACGCATGGTCTTTGGTGCCGATACATGGCTCGGCTACAATGTACGCCATCGTTCTTCTCCTCGCTGGTTAAGTGGTTTGGGTTAACTGACGTTCTAATGCACGCGCGAACCTTCTACTACAGGAAGCCAAGCTGGAGCTTGGCGGCTTCGGACAGCTTGGACGGATCCCAGGGTGGATCCCAGACCACCTCGATCTGGGCATCCGCCACGCCAGGAACGCACCGTACCTTCATCTCGACTCCCGCCGGCAGCTCCGCTGCGGCTGGACAATGAGGCGACGTGAGGGTCATCACCACCCTGGCTAAGCCCGAGGGCTCCACCTTCACCTCATAGATCAGCCCCAGATCGTAGATGTTGACAGGGATCTCGGGATCATAAACGGTGCGCAGGGCCTCGATGACCTCTGCCTCGATTTCACTCGTATTCACAGACGGGCTCTCCATGGGGCCTCCTGAGGGCGATTGGCTCTTGTGGCGACGTTGGCCTTGATCCGAAACACCCTATTCCGTCGAGGAGACCTGCCCTCTCCCCTCCAGCGCAGCCTGCAAGGTATGCCAAGGCAAGGTAGCACACTTAACCCGAACTGGGAACTCTCGTACACCCGCAAAGGCGGCCAGCTTCCCAACTACGAGCGGATCACATGCAGCGCTCAGATCGGCCGTGACCATTCTATGAAAGGTCTCGAAAAGGCCCTCAGCTTCCGCTGTAGTCTTGCCTTTCACAGCCGCAGTCATCATCGATGCGGAGGCTTTCGAAATTGCGCAGCCCGATCCCTGAAAGGCGATATCCCTGATCACATGATCTTCGACAAGCAGGTACACCGTAATCTGATCGCCGCACAGCGGATTGTAACCGTCCGCCGCGCGGTTTGCGCCTTCCAGCTTCTGGAAATTTCGCGGCCGCTTATTATGGTCAAGGATGACCTCCTGGTAGAGTTCGCGCAGGTCCGACATCAGCCAAACAGCTCAGTGACCTTATGGATCGCCTTCACCAGTGCGTCGATCTCGTCTCGCGTATTGTAGAAAGCTACCGACGCCCTAGCGGTGGCCGGCACGCCGAATCGCTGCAGCACCGGCTGGGCACAGTGATGGCCGGTCCGGATTGCAATCCCCTCTTGATCCAGGATCGTGCCGATGTCGTGCGCGTGGACACCGTCAAGGACGAAGGACAGGATGCTCGCCTTCTCTTTGGCGGTCCCGATGATCCGCAAGCCCGGGATGGCGGAAATGGCGTCCGTCGCGTACGCCAGCAACTCGCCCTCGTAGGCAGCAATTCGGTCCAGCCCGATGCTACTCACATAATCGATCGCCGCACCGAGCCCGATGGCGCCTGCGATGTGGGGCGTCCCAGCCTCGAACTTTAACGGCGCCTCGTTGTAGATCGTCTTCTCGAAGGTGACCGAGAGGATCATGTCGCCCCCGCCCTGGTATGGAGGCATGGCCTCGAGGAGGCGAGCCTTACCGAACACGATGCCAATGCCAGTGGGGCCAAACAGCTTGTGACCGGAGCATACATAGAAGTCGCAGTCCAGCGCCCGCACATCCACCGGCAAATGGGGCGCGGCCTGGGCCCCATCGACCAGGACGGGCACACCCCGCTCGTGCGCCATCTCAATCACCTGCTGCACCGGGTTGATCGTGCCAAGGGCATTTGAGACGTGTACGATCGACACCAGCCGCGTTCTCGGGCCGAGCAGCCGCTCATACTCGTCGAGCCGCAACTCACCGTCGTCGTTGATCGGTACAACCCGCAGGACCGCGCCAGTCTCCTTACACGCAATTTGCCACGGAACGATATTCGAGTGGTGCTCCATCTCGGAGATGAGGATCTCGTCCCCCACCGTAAGAAGTGGCCTGGCAAAGCTGTGGGCCACCAGGTTGATCCCCTCCGTGGCGCCGCGAACGAAGATGATCTCGCGCGCATCCCTCGCGTTAAGAAAGTGCGCCACCTTGGCCCTGGCACCCTCAAAGGCCTCCGTGGCCCGCTCGCTCAAGAGGTGGATCCCACGGTGTACATTCGAGTTTTCAGTCAGGTAGTACTTCTCGATCGTCTCGATGACACGCATCGGCTTCTGACTGGTGGCTGCGTTGTCGAGGTACACCAGCGGCTTGCCGCGGATCTGCTGCCGCAGGGCTGGGAAGTCCTCCCTGATTCGCGCCACGTCGAATGCCGAGCACGCTGCAGGCTGCGTATCCTGTGCGGTCATCGCTGTGACCGCTCTCATGGCGTCTCCTCGGGCGCGGCGCCATCGCAAAGCCGCGTGAGCAAGAGCGCTTCGAGCCGGGCCCGGACCGGCTCAACCCTGATCCGGCCGAGCAGCTCGCTCGCAAACGCATAGGTCAGCAGACGCCCGGCAGCCGCAAGATCGACGCCGCGAGAGCGCAGATAAAACATCGCCTCCTGGTCATGCTGGCCGATGGTCGTACCATGAGTGCATTTCACGTCATTGTTGAAGATCTCTAACTGCGGCTTGCTGTCGATGACGGCGTCCTCGGACAGCAGGAGGTTCTTGTTGGCCTGCTTGGCGTCGGTTTTCTGGGCGTCCTTGTGTACGACGATCTTGCCGCTAAAGACCCCCCTCGACTTCCCATCGAGGATACCCTTATAGAGCTGACGGCTGCTGCAATGTGGCTGCGCATGATCGATCCGCGTGTGGTTATCCACGTGCTGCCGACCCGTCACCATGTAGAGGCCATTGAGAGTGCATTCGGCGCCTTCCCCATCAAGCGCCACGTTCAGATCGTTCCGGACAAGGGCGCCGCCGAGGTCTATGGCGTGGGACGAGAACGTACTGCTGTGGCCAAGCTGTGCCTGTACCGTTGCCACGTGGAAGGCCTCCTCGCTTTCCCGCTGCACCTTATAATAGTCGATCACCGCGTTCTCGCCGCCCACAATCTCGGTGACCACATTGGTCAAATAGACGTCGTGTTCCAGACCCACGTAGCTCTCGATGATCCGCGCCTGGCTGTGAGACCCGACCACGATCAGGTTCCGGGGATACGACACCGGGGCCGAGCCGCCCCCGTCGTTAACCGACCCGAACCGCGCGGAGGAGATGAACAGCAGGTGGATGGGCGCCTCAACGATCGTATCCTTCGGGATGGACACGAACGCCCCATCCTCCATGAAGGCTGCGTTGAGGGCCACGAACGCCTGATCGTGGTAGCTGGCGTACTGAGCCAGGTGCGCCTCGACCGATGCCGGGTTGCCGGCGAGCACCGTTGCCAGGCTGCTCACCACGACACCTTCCGGAAGCTTCTCAAGCGACGAAAGATCGGACGAGTACTGGCCGTTCACGAAGACAAGTTGGGCGCACGCCACCTCCTCGAGAGTAAAGGGCTCGAGGGATTCGGCCGGTCGCGTCCCCCAAGCCTGTCCAGCGCGTCTGAACGGGGTCTTGACGATCGGGGCGACGTTGGTGTACTTCCAATCCTCGAGCCGAGTCGTGGGAAACCCCAGTTCGACGAACCGGCCGAACGCCGCTGTACGAATCTGGTTGATCCACTGGGGTCGCCTGCCCGCGCTATCCCTCTCGATCCGCTCGAAGTCTACGCGATAGCTGTCCAGCTCTTCCGCAACTTGAAGCATCACGCCGTTGCTGCCTCCTACACGATCGCCTGTTGGGTAAGTACAGCTTCCGCCTTGATCCAGTCGTACCCTTTCGCCTCGAGTTCGAGGGCCAGCGCCTGCCCCCCTGACTTGACGATCCGCCCCTCAAAGAGCACATGGACGAAGTCGGGAGTGACGTAGTTCAGTAACCGCTGGTAATGAGTGATCAGGATCATGGCGCGGTCCGGGCTCCTGAGCGCATCGATGCCGTTCGCCACGATCCTCAAGGCATCGATGTCCAGGCCGGAGTCGGTCTCGTCCAGAATCGCCAGCTTGGGTTCGAGCACGGCCATCTGGAAGATCTCGTTCCGCTTCTTCTCCCCGCCGGAGAAGCCTTCGTTGAGCGGACGATTCAAGAGACCCTGGTCCAGCTCGACAAGCTTCATCTTTTCCTTGATCAGGTTGAGGAAGTCGATAGCATCCAGCTCTTCGAGGCCGCGGTGCTTTCTTGTGGCATTTACTGCCGCCTTCAAGAAGTAGCTGGTGCTCACCCCAGGGATCTCCACCGGATATTGGAAACCCAGGAAGACCCCCTCGCGAGCGCGCTCCTCCGGAGGCATCTGGAGCAGGTCCTTCCCCTCAAACATCACCTGGCCGGCCGTGACCTTGTAGGTGTCCCGACCGGCAAGCAGATGGGCCAGGGTGCTCTTTCCCGAACCGTTCGGACCCATGACGGCGTGGATTTCGCCTGCCTTGACCACGAGATTGATGCCACGCAGGATCTCGTTGTCGCCAACTTGCGCGTGCAGGTTCTTAATTGTGAGCATGCCTCATCCCAGAATTAGCCAACGTTCCCCTCGAGGCTCACGCCCAGCAGCTTCTGGGCTTCCACGGCAAACTCCATCGGCAGCTCGCGCAAGACCGTCCTGCAGAAGCCGTTGACGATCAGATTGACGGCATCCTCGGCCGAGATCCCGCGCTGCTTGCAGTAGAAGAGCTGATCCTCACCGATCTTCGAGGTTGAGGCTTCGTGCTCGAGTTGCGAGGAGTTGTTATGCACCTCGAGGTACGGGAAGGTATGAGCACCGCACTGATCGCCGAGCAGCAAGGAGTCGCACTGCGAGTAGTTCCGCGCGCCGGTCGCCCCCTTCATGATCTTGACCAGTCCCCGGTAGCTGTTCTGCCCGTGGCCGGCGGAGATTCCCTTCGAGATGATGGTGCTCCTGGTGTGCTTACCGATATGGATCATCTTGGTGCCGGTGTCCGCCTGCTGGTAGTGGTTGGTCAGCGCAACCGAGTAAAACTCCCCGGTCGAGTCATCACCCTGCAAGATGCAGCTCGGATACTTCCAGGTGATCGCCGAGCCGGTCTCCACCTGCGTCCAGGAGATCCTGGAGCGCTTCCCCAGGCACTTGCCCCGCTTGGTGACAAAGTTGTAGATGCCGCCCTTGCCCTCCTTGTCGCCCGGATACCAGTTCTGGACCGTCGAGTACTTGATCTGGGCGTCATCGTGGGCGATCAGCTCCACGACCGCCGCGTGCAACTGATTCTCGTCCCGCATCGGGGCGGTGCACCCCTCCAGGTAGCTCACATAGGCCCCCTCATCGGCGATGATCAAGGTCCGCTCGAACTGGCCCGTCTGAGCGGCGTTGATCCGGAAGTAGGTCGAAAGCTCCATCGGGCAGCGCACGCCTTTCGGGATATAACAAAACGACCCGTCGCTGAAGACGGCGGAGTTCAGCGTAGCAAAGAAGTTATCGGTGTAGGGCACCACCGACCCAAGGTACTTTCTGACCAGGTCCGGGTGATTCTGCACCGCCTCGGAAAAGGAGCCGAAGATAATCCCGAGCTCGGCCAGCTTCCCCTTGAACGTCGTGGCTACTGAGACACTGTCAAACACCGCATCGACCGCGATGCCGGAGAGCCGCTTCCGCTCCGACAGGGGGATGCCCAGCTTCTCGAACGTCTCCAGCAGCTTCGGATCCACCTCATCAAGGCTCATGGGCCCCTCCGTCTGCTGCTTGGGCGCCGCATAGTACCGGAGGCCCTGGTAGTCGATGGGCGGATATTTGACGTTGGCCCACTTCGGCTCCGCCTCTGATTTTTCCAGCTTCGCCCAATGCCGGTAGGCCTTTAAGCGCCACTGAAGCATCCAGTCGGGCTCATTTTTCTTGGCAGAGATGAGACGGACGATCTCCTCGTTCAGTCCGTGAGGAACGGACTCCTCCTCAATCTCCGTTACAAACCCGTACTTGTATTCCTGGTTGGCCAGGGCCTCGATCGTCTTCGAGTTAGTGCTCATGACCTCTCCTGCTTCCGCTCTTTTTGAATCTCAAACAGCGGGGGCCTCTTCACCGGTCCCGGTACTTGGGACCGGCTGGCCCTCCCGCCAACAATATAATGTTAGCGCCATCGGCCTCTTTTTTCCACACATTTTCCGCGTCGCGCCCTACCGCATTATCACCACCGGTGGCCTCTGGAGCGTGCCGGCAGCCGCATTAGCGATGCTGATCCTGGCGGCCAAACGGCCCGCGACCTCGTGAAAGGCTCTCGCGACGGACGAGTCAGCCGGCTCCATGGCCACGGGTCTCCCCTCGTCGCTACTTCGGCGGATGTGCGCATCGAGCGGAATCTCACCCAGGAACGGGATCTCTGCCTTCTCACCCGCCTCCCTCGCCCCGCCATGCCCAAAGATGTCCTCGCGGTAGCCGCACTGCGAACAGGCATAGTAGCTCATATTCTCGACGATCCCCAAGATCGGGGTCTTGAGCTTTTCGAACATCAGGATGGCCTTGGAGGCCACCTCCAACGCCATATCCTGGGGGGTGGAGACGATCACCGCGCCTGTGAGCGGAATCGTTTGGCACAGGCTCAGTTGAATATCGCCCGTCCCTGGCGGCAGATCGATCACCAGGTAATCCAGCTCCCCCCACTCGACGCGGCCCAGGAATTCCTGGACCATCTTATGCAGCATTGGGCCCCGCCAGACCACTGCCTCATTCTTTGGCAGGAAGAACCCCATGGACATGATCTTGACGCCATGCATCAGGAGTGGAATCATCTTCCCGCCTTCTGTCTGCTGCAGCGCGCCACCTTCCTGTGATGAGCCCTGTCGAACCACGCCCATGAGCTTGGGAATACACGGGCCATAGACGTCCGCATCCATGAGGCCGACCCTGGCACCCGTCTGCATCAGGGCGACGGCCAGGTTCGCCGCCACCGTTGATTTGCCGACCCCTCCTTTGCCGCTCGCGACAGCCACCGTGTTGAGCACCCCCGGCAGGTACGTCAATTGGGGCTCGCGGGAGGTGGTGACACGGGAGGTCATAGTCACCTCCACCTGTTCCACACCCACTAGGGCGGCGACGACCTGCCTGGCGCCCTCTTCCATCTGCTTTCTGACCGGGCAGGCGGGGGTTGTCAACTCAATGGTAAACTTCACCGTTCCGCCATCGATCTGCAGGTCCCTGATGAAGCCAAGCGAGACGATGTCGCGATGGAGGTCCGGATCCTGGATCTTGGCAAGTGCCTCAAGCACTGCTCGTTCCGTAACCATCTCTTACTGTTGCCCCCTCTCCGACAAGTTCACCGGCCTGCCTGTCGGCAGACAGGTCAGGCGGCCATCTCAGCCTCGACCTCGTGCTGGATTCGGTCAAGCCAAGTCTCCGTGCGATCCCCCCAGGCCGACACGTCCATGCTCAGCAGCCCAATAGCTGACATGAACTCTCGGACCGTGAAGCCGCAGCGCGAACACCGCTTGTAGTAAAACTTTCTATCGTCCTCCACCTGCACCTGTCCGATCCGATTCATACGGGCCAGGCAACACTGGCTCGGGATGGGGGGAGATATGATCCTATGAGGGTAGCTGTTCCTAGCCTTCTTCTCCGCAGAGTATTCGATAATGCTGACCATCTGACCACCCTGGGACAATTGTTCCTTCACCTCACCTCGTAGATCAGAAACGGCTTTGCTCCGTCCGTAGTGACGAACTATGTAGGAATGATGATTTGAATTGCGCATTTTACCACTCCAACCTTGCGAGATCCTTCTGAAAGAGAGAGCCCATCAATCAATCCCCATCATTGTGCTGACCCAGCGCCGGACGGAAACCTGGTCATTTCGGTCTGCGCCAGCCCGGCCAAGAGCACCTGCATCGCCCCGGCAGACTCTGAAGGTAGCGTCGCATATGAGACCCCTTTGTGGGAGACGACCCGCGCATCCACCTGGGGCTTCGTCGAAACCGCCACAATCGGCAGCGTCGGGGCCAGCTCCTTGACGGCTGCGACGATCAGAAGGCCGTCAAGCCC
>Ga0080064_1002135_pt1 | contig 35275 bp, 39 predicted proteins | sample Subgrocontami54m_FD_69260 | JGI IMG/M metagenome (GOLD analysis project Ga0080064, IMG submission 69260) | Subsurface groundwater microbial communities from S. Glens Falls, New York, USA - GMW46 contaminated, 5.4 m (SPADES assembly) (version 2) ...
TGATAGCTCCTTAATTCCTGCAAATTATGTTTGCCGCTTTTATCGACCAGCGCGTACTGAAAGACCCACCCCACCCCCGTTGCGTCGGGACCCATCTCGGTCTTAACCCCCTCGGGCAAACTCGAGGTGATCTTGCTTAAATATTCCAGCACGCGGCTGCGGGCCCAGTAAATATCCGTGCCGTCTTTGAAGATCACATAAACGTAGGAAAACCCGAAGTCGGAAAATCCGCGCACGCTTTTGACCCCCGGCGTGCCTAGTAACGCGCTGACGATCGGATACGTGACCTGGTCTTCGATGATATCGGGGCTTCTGTCCCAACGTGAATACACGATGACCTGGGTGTCGGAGAGATCCGGCAGGGCGTCGAGCGGAATGTTTTTCATCGACCACACCGCCGCGGCCAGCGACACCGCCGTCAAAAAGATCACCAGGAATTTGTTACGCGCGGAAAAATCGATGAGTTTTCCGATGACGCCACCGGTCAAACGGGGTTCATTGCTGTCCATGGCTGTGTCCTCCCCCTGATGTCATCCCGGAGAGCGCGGCCTGCAGACGGCTTTCGGAATCAACGAGGAAATTCCCGCCGGCAACGACCATTTCGCCTTCGGTCAGCCCTTCCTTGACTTCGACCATACCGTCGGATTGAAGGCCGGTTTTTACTTCTACCGGCTCAAAATGTCCTTCGTCGCGCTGGACAAAAACAATCTTGCGCGTGCCGGTGTCCATCAGCGCGTCGCGCGGGATCACAAACGCGTCATTTAATTCGACCGGCATCAGGACGTTGGCGTACATATCCACTTTCAGATACTCCTTGGCCCGCGGCAATTGGATGCGCACGATTGCGGTGCGGGTCTCGGGATCGATCTGCCCGGAGACATTACGCACGATCCCCTCAAAGGATTCCTGGTAGGCGGGGATCTCAACTGTGGCTTTCTGCCCAACGTCCACATAACCCAGATCATCTTCAAAGATCCTGGCGTACACCCAGACGGGGTGGGCTTCTTCAAGGAATAAAATGTCCGGCTGGACCCACGGCTGACGGATCTTGATCGACCGCAATTGTTCCAGCTGATCGTCATTGAGCCCCATGTGTCTTAGGCCATACTCGGCTTTGAGCAACCGGTATTGGGCCTTGCGGAATTCTTCACTGCGCGCCAAGGGACCGGGATTCATATAATATTCCTTCCAGTCCTCGCGGAATTCTTCCTTCACCCTCCTGATTTTTCGGAACGTGTAATACTCACGCCAGGCCTCGATATATTCCAGTTGCGCGTCGTAAAGTTCGAAATCATGCGCCAGATAACCGTAGGCCCGGATCGTTTTGACAAAGGGCTTGCGGACAACCGGCACAACTTTGACACCGAGCAATTGCTGCTGGTCACCGCTAAGATGCACCGGAGCGTGATCACCGGTGAGTGGCGGCTGCGCGGACTTCGCTTGCTCTGCGGCCGATTCTTTTTTGACCAGATCCATCCCGCAAATGGGACATTTGCCCGGCCGGTCGCTGGTGTAATGCGGATGCATGGGGCAGTAATAAATTCCGTCTACGTGGGGGTGATTATGTCCGGTCCAGACGACGACACCCCAGGCCGCGGCCAGAATACAGACAACGATAATAATAAATCTCAATGTTTTGGTATTCATAATTTTTCCTTGGTTAAAAAACAGTTTTTACGTGTAGATAACAAAAACGATCTGCCAAGGAAGAATTATAGACGTAACTTGTGGGATTGTAAATACAGCGGAACTTCGGTTACTGAAGGCGGGCCGTCATCAACGGCCAATGAAACTTGCGACAAAGGATCAAGGACAAAGATCTGATCCGGCAAAACAGAAGCAGCCGCGGTCTTCCCTAAATAATGCGGCTCGTAAGAAACGAGGCTGGCCTTTTCCCCTTTGACGAACTGGTGCGGACATTGCTGGTCATGTGTGGAATCGGCTTTCGCGGGACAGCAGGAATGCGCGGAGCTTTGGCTGACCGAGGCCTGCGCTGTCTTGAGACAGCAGCAAAAAATGGCCGCGATCGCCACGAAGCCGATGAGGACCGAACAGATGATATTTTTTCTAAAGCGCATACCCCGTTCTCCTTGAAAAACCACCATTTCAAATATAGCACAAAACCCCGAAATCACCAGAACAATTTCCGCGTCAGAGAGTGCCCCGAAATAACCAGCATACTTGGCTATATAATCCCGCCGTTTTTCCATCGCCGGACAGCCGGGTCCAAATGGTCGCGGAAAAATTCTTCAAACGAAAGTACATTGACTGCCTTTTTATAATGCGGGGTCCGGTTTTTGAGGTGCACTGACATAACAAGATAAATCCGGTTTTTCAACATTTCTTTTAGCTGGGGATCGGAAATACTGTCGTCGATTGTCGCGAGAAAAAACCCCAATCCTCTTGTCCCTTCCGTCACTATCTGGCGCCATCTTTCCCGGACAGTCCTTTTTACCGTAAAAATTACGCAATCCATTGGATTCGTGTCATAATTCTCCCGATTGGGCATCAAAAAATCCGGCTTGCCGTTAATAACCTGCTGTTCGGCAAAAGGATAATTCAATTTCCTGAAGAGCTGCTTTATTATTGATTCAAAAGTGCTTCCTGCCCGCGGCTTTCTTGACTGGGCCAGTGACAGAAAAAAGCGGTCAAATTCCTTAAAGTTGTTCGAAACAATCCCTATCAAATCCTCCCGACTGGAATTCCGGGGGATTATCTCTTCGAAATAATTTCTGACAGCCCTTTTCCCTGCACTTTCCTGCTCTTTAAGGAAAATACTGTACGCCTCCTCCCCCACGAGGTCGATAATCTTGCTGAAATTTCGTTTTGTGTATGCTGTCGTATCCGTTTTCGGAATGGTTTTATCGATCGCCTTGTCCAGTATCGCTTTGGGAGAAAGCATCGTTTCTTTATAAATCTCAAAAAGTTTCTTCATTTAGCATCCTTCCCCTTGATTTCCCGATATTTCGAGTTTGAGCTCAGCCATGAAGATACCTTGGACAAAACTTTCTCCGGGCCCAGACGGGTTTTGCCTTTTAGCGAGCATTCCCAAATAACCAGAATCCGAAACTTGTACCTGCGGCGCAGAAGGCCAAGACTTCTGGCATCATTTCTGATATTTCCCCTGATCTTGTTCTTCCAGAATTTAACGCGGGAAGAAGGCCATTTGAAAAGATGGCACCTGTGACCATGCCAGAAGCAGCCATGAATAAAAATAACCGCCTTGTATTTTGAGAAAACTAGGTCAGGCTTACCGGGGAGATCCGGGCTGTGCAACCGGAAACGAAAACCGCGTACATGCAATCCGCTTCTTATAACAAGTTCCGGCCTAGTATCCTTGCCACGAATGCCCGACATCATGCTGCTTCTTTTTCCGGAGGAAACAACATCAACCAACAGTCACCAAGTCTCTTTCTTCTGCAGGTAATGACCTGCGTTCCTCAACGATCCACGGGCGCATGAATTTCGCTATTGCTTCAACCACAGGAACAACAACGGTGTTACCGAACTGCCGGTAAGCCTGCGTGTCGGAAACCGTTATTCTCCACCTGCTCTCCCCGGGTCTGTCAAAACCCATTAGCCGGGCGCATTCCCGCGGAGTCAGACGACGCGGATTCCTGCCTTTCTGCCTTATCAAAACTTCGGAACCGTCCTTGTAATACCTCGCCGAAAGCGTTCTGGCGATATCATCCGCTCCGAAAAGTCCGAAACCAAATCCGTTTCCTTTACTCCTGTGCTTTTCGGCATATTGTTGAAGATAATTCCATAATTTATTAGAAAGTGTATATTTATTCAAAACTTTACCGCTCTTGAGTTCGATAAAGCTGCCATTGTTTTCGTAATCTTCCGAACCGTCTCCCGGATGGAGAACAGAACCAAGTCGCGGCCCCAGTGCGGGGTCAGGGACAGCGAGGCGATTAAAATCAAACGCATTTTTATCCCTGAAACCGATGATAAAAATACGTTCCCTGTGTTGAGGAACAAAAGAGCGGGCATCTATAACCCGATACTGGACATGATAGCCCAACTCGCGTGTCAAGGTATTATGGATCACCTGGAAAGTTTTCCCCTTGTCATGATTGACAAGATTTTTGACATTCTCAAGCAAAAACGCCGCGGGGCGGTGATGTTCGATAATCCTGGCCACATCGAAAAACAAGGTTCCCTGCGCCTCGCAACGAAACCCGTGAGGCCTGTTCAGTGAATTCTTTTTTGAAACTCCGGCAATTGAAAAGGGCTGACAGGGGAACCCCGCAAGCAAGACGTCATGTTGCGGTATTTTTTCTGCAGAAATTTTGGTAATATCACCGGCTATTTCGTGGGCGCAATGAAAATTGGCAAGATAGGTTTTTCTTGCATAATCATTCCACTCACTTGTAAAAATACACTTGCCGCCGGCTCTTTCAAATGCCAGACGCAATCCACCGATACCGGCAAAAAGATCGATAAAATGAAACTTCGTGCCCCCGCCTCTTCCCGACTGAATTTCCGATTGGGAGAATTCCGGTTTTTCCATTGTTTTTCCCTTTCTTTTTTTGAGGGGGAACGATTCTGACATCATGACAAGATCATGTTATCGCATTTTACAAGCCTGCGACAGAAAGAAGTTACATTTTTTGATGTGTATTTGTCAGAATTCAAGGGGGGCAATGCACTTTGCATTGTCATATAAGTACCACACACACGTGTGGTAGTCAAGAATTTTATACTTAATTTCACTTAACCCAACAACCAATCAGAGTTGATTGTATTTTGTGTGCCGGCCTTTGGCTTTTTCGACAGGATACTTAAGGGCGTTCTTTTTCATTTTGGATTCAATCGCCTTTGGCAGGTCGATTTCCAGATTATCCGCAAGCTCCAGCAGGTAAATGGCGACATCGGCAAGCTCATCCGCAATCTCGTCCTTGCACGCCACCGCGTGAGCGTCCACCTCTTCCGGCTTTTTCCATTGAAAATGCTCCAGCACTTCCGTGGCCTCCAAAACCAGCGACAAGGCCACGTCTTTATGATTGTGGAACTGTTTCCAGTCACGTTCATCCCGGAACTTTTTGATCTTTTCAGTTATTCGTTTGATCTCGCTCATTGAACTTCAGCTTATTCTTTTGAAAATCACTCGTGATTCACTCAAACAAACCCCATCATCCGCCCGAGCTGGTAAACCGCGAGCGAAGCGAGATAGGCCAGGATGGCCATGTAGACGAACTGAAAGAGCGGCCATTTCCAGGAATTGGTCTCGCGCCAGACGATGGCCATCGTACTTATGCACTGCATGGCAAAGACATAAAATACCATCAAGCTCAAACACACCAGCGGCGTAAATAAAGGCCGTCCATCGGGCCAGTGCGCGGCCGTAAAGGCCTCTCGTAAACTATTTTCTTTTGCTTCATCGCCGAGATTAAAGACGATGCTCATCGTGGAGACAAACACCTCGCGCGCGGCAAAAGAACCGATCAATCCGATGCCGATGCGCCAGTCATATCCGAGCGGTTTGATGACCGGTTCCAGCGCTGTGCCCATCTGCCCGGCGTAACTGGCCTTGAGCGCCTCGCTGCCCTGCAACCCTTCATGACGCGGATAGCTCATCAAGACCCACAAAATGACCGACAGCGCCAGGATGATCGTCCCCGCGCGTTTTAAAAACAACCGGCTGCGCTCCCACATGTGGATCACCACCGCATGCCACGACGGCCAGCGGTACGGCGGCAATTCCATGATAAAGACCGGCTTTTGCGAACGAAGTAACGTCTGCTTGAACAACCACGCCATCAGGCACGCACCCACAATGCCCAGCATATACATCGTCAGCATAATGCCCGCCTTCTGCATCCCCGTCGCTGCCGGCATCAGAACCGCGATCATAATGGTGTAAACAGGCAACCGCGCCGAACAGCTCATCAATGGCGCGACCAGGATCGTGACCAGCCGGTCTTTTGGGCTTTCGATCGTTCTCGCCGACATGATCCCGGGGATCGCGCAGGCGAATGAACTCAAGAGCGGAATAAAAGATTTTCCGTGCAAGCCCACCTTGCTCATCACCCGGTCCATGATAAACGCGCTGCGGGCCATATAGCCGGTGTCCTGCAACAAGCTGATAAAAAAGAAAAGGATCAAAATTTGCGGCAAAAAAATGACCACCCCGCCGACACCGGCGATGACCCCATTGACGATCAGATCTTGCAACTGGCCCGCGGGCAAGACCCGTGTCGCCCAATCGCCCAGCGCGGTAAAGCCCGCGTCGATCCAATCCATCGGATAGGTGGCGATGGTAAAAATCATGTAGAACATCAGCGCCATAATGCCAAAGAAAAACACCCACCCCCATAATTTATGCGTCACAACAGCGTCGATCCGTTCGGTCAAATCCTCCCCTTGCTGTTTATTTTTATCATGGACACATTGCTTGATGACCGATTTGATCCAGTCGTAGCGCGCCTCGATGGCCGCGGTGCGGGCCCGCAATCCCTTCAACCGCAGACGCTCCTGGATCACGCTGATCTGGCGGATCAGTTCTTCTTTATAGAACCATTGGACGGGAACAGCTTTCTTCTCCTCGTTCTTGAGTTTTGCGCCCAGAGATAACAAAACGAGCGCTTCCGCGAAAGCGGCGTGGCGGTCCATCTTCTCATGCTGGACCAAAAGGCGTACCAGCTGCTCAACCTCTTCTTCCAGGTCCGGCGCCATGCGCCAGCCGCGCTGATACGAAACCGTAACGCCTAACGAAATCAATTGCTTTAATTCTTCAATACCCTTGTTCTGGCTGGCCACCGTCGGGACGACCGGCATGCCCAACACTTGCGATAACTTCGCGACGTCGATCTCCCGGCCCTGGCGCTCGACCTCATCCATCATATTAAGCGCGATGATCATCGGTAATCCCAAATCCTGCAACTGGCTGACCAGATATAAATTCCGTTCGAGATTACCGGCATCGACAACACAAATGACCAGATCGGGTTTCGGCGTATCCGACAAACGGCCCATCAAAACATTGCGGGCCAATTGTTCGTCGGGCGAACGCACCGCCAGACTGTACATCCCCGGAAGGTCGATCACATTGACCACGCGGTCCTTGGCCAAGGCCAGGGTCCCCGTTTTACGCTCGACGGTAACACCGGGATAATTGCCGACCTTCTGGCGCAGTTTGGTAAACGCGTTAAAAAGCGTCGTTTTGCCCGAATTGGGATTGCCGGTCAAAATAACGGTCTGGATAAGGGTCTGCGGAGTTGATGAAGGGGTAGCGGTAGGCATAGAAAAAGTATTCTAGGGAATGACCTCAACAGTGATCAGCCGGGCCTCTTCCTTGCGTAACGATAAATGGTAACCGCGTATTTTGATCTCGATCGGGTCGCCCAACGGCGCGTAGCGGACCACTTCCACATACTCGCCGGGCGTGACACCCATTTCTTCGATGCGTTCGCAGTCGTCGCTTTCCACGATAAAATCGCGGATGCGGCCCTTCTGGCCGATCGACATCTTGCTTAATGAAACCGTCTTATGATTCCCTGACATATTCAACCCTTCATGGTCCTTACTTGTCCCCGCAGCTGGAACAATGTCCTTTGGCCTTGCCGCGCAAAGACTTAACTCCCTGCCAGGCAAGATACCCGACGCTTAATCCCACGATAAGCCAAACGATCACATTTTGGAGCATAAATAAGTCTTCCTGTGGCGTATTTAATATCACTAAAATAACAAATGTCGTCTTTTTGTCAATGATTATTATCCCGGCGGGGTCACTTCAGGAGAATGACTGGATCTTGCCGCTTATCCAGCCATTGTAACAAACGGAGAATGTCGGCCTCGGCCAGGGCGACACATCCCGCGGTCGGCTTCTTCGCGCCGCGCCAGACGTGCACAAAGATCGCGCTGCCCATGCCCGGGGTGACCGGATCTGTATTGTATTCCACCACGATCACGTATTTATAAAGGTTGTCCTGACGCCGCAAAACTTCGTGCGATACCGGCGGCACGTCGCCGGCGACCCACTGGTTGTATTGCAAAGAATCCGGATCGTCGACCCAAAAATCCCGTTCGGTCACGCGCTGATACGCAAGTCCGGTCACCACCTTCTCTTCATATCCGAAGGCGCGGCGCAACCGGAAAACACCTGAAGGCGTGCGGCCATCGCCTTCGCGCTTTTCTCTCAAAGGAGCCAAACCTTTGCGTCCGATCACCGCCTTGACCGGCCGTAACACCTGCGTCCAATCTTTGCCTTTACGTTCCCATCCGGAAACCTGTGCTGTCACCTTGCCCGTTGTTTCCACCACCACGGCCTGGTGAACTTCGCCGGAGAGATCAGCCAATTCTGCCGGGACCCCATCGGCACAAAGCGGCGTTGCAACGGTGACCAGCATTAAAATCAGAAAATAAAAGGTCCGGTACATTTTTTTTAGATACACGGTTAAGACAATAGTGTTACCCACCGGCAGACCTGCCCGACGATAATGCCCAGATACGTGCCGATGATGTTGCCCAGGATCGCCATCAGCAAGCCGATCGATGCCAGTCCGGGCTGATAAATTTCCGCCACGACCGGCGCGGAGGCCAATCCACCTACGTTCGCCTGGCTTGCCGCGGCCACCAGCATCGCCGGCGCTTTCAATAATCGCGCCGCGATCAGCAAAACCACCGCGTGCACAAGGATGATCACGACACCGGCGGCAATCAAAATGGCCGACGCTCCCAAATGCGCGAGGCTTGCCTTGGCCCCGATCGTCGTCAAAACGAAATACAATAGATAATATCCGAGCTTCGTTGAGCCCAAGGCCTCGCAACGGCGCAGCGGCGTCAGCGACCCCGCCAGCCCCAGCATTGAAGCCAGGATGATCGTCCAGGCGGAAAATGACATGACCCCCGCGGCGGTCGGCAAAATTCGCGCCGCCTGCTGCACCCCGATGCTGACCGCAAACGCGAACGTGGCGATCAAAAAAATATTTTTCGCGTTGAGCGTTACCTTCTGCGCGGCGCCGACACTCACCATTCGTTTGCGGATATCCTCGATCACGCCGCGGTCGGCGCGCAGCCAGTGATCGAACGCGGCCTGCCCCGTGGAGATACTGACCAAAAGCCCCATCCAGACATATGGCACGATCGTGTCCACGACCACCATCGGCAGGAAAACATCGTCGGGCGTGCCCAGCGCTTCCTTGACGGCGATCATGTTGGCGCTGCCGCCGGTCCAGGAAGCGGACAACGCCGCGAACCCCGACCAGAACACGTCCCCGACAAACGGACGAAAGATCGCAAACGACAGCGCCGTGCCCAGCATGATCCCCGCGCTGCCGATCAGGAACATCAAGACAGCGGTGCGGCCGAGCCGCGTGATCGCTTTAAGATCGACTCCCAGAAGAAGCAGAAATAAGCTCGCCGGCAACCCGTAGGTCGTGACCACGCCGTACAACGGGCTTTTCGCGTCAATAAGCCCGAGGGAAGAAACGCACATCGGTAAAAAGTAGATCCAGAAAACGGCGGGAAGAAATCCGAAATATTTTTTCGTGCGCGGATGAGCGGCGGCGGATAATATTGCCGTCTCGATGGACAGCAAAATCAGAAAAATTAGAATGGGGTGGTAAACCATAAGTTAGGTTAAAAGATGTTGCAAAACGTTACAAAAGGTTGGAATAGGAATAAAGTTGAAAAATGTTTCAACGGGTTTCAAAAGGTTGAAAAATAAGGTTTCCTCTTCCAACATCTTTCAACCTCTTGCAACCTTTTCTAACCTTTAAAAGTAATCCCAATTCCTTTACGAATACTGCTTAAATCATACACTCCTCTTGACGACAAGTACTGATGGCCCGCCGCGTTACCGCGGATAAAAAACGGCGTGTCAAGATCCACATAGGAAAAACATCCCAATCCGGCAGCCAGATGCGCGGAAGCCGTCATCGCGAGCGGACTTTCCATCATCCCGCTGATCATCAGCTTCAGCCCGGCAGCCCGGGCAACGCGGGCGATCGCTGCCGCCTCTACTAGCCCAGATTTCATCAACTTGACGCTGACAACAGACGCGGCTTTAGAGCGGATCACAGCAACGACATCTTTGAGACTACGCGCGCTTTCATCGGCGCACACCGGAATATCCGTCGACCGGGAAATTCTTCTTAATCCCTCAAGGTCGGCGCGCGGGACCGGCTGTTCCAGAAGCGCCGGACGGATTTTCAAGCGTTTAAGCGCTTTCAAAAATTTAAGCATGGTGACGGCAGAAAATCCCTGATTGGCATCAAGATAAATCACACCCTTGGGCGCCAGCTTGCGCACCGTGGCCACACGCGCCACATCGAGGTCAAAGTTGCGGCCTATTTTGACCTTGAATTTCCGGAATCCTTTCGCGTAAAACCGTTGCACCGCGTTTTGCGTTTGCGCCAGATCCGCGATGACGATCGTGATATCCGTTTGCAATTTCCGGCAACGCGATCCGAACAATTGCCACAAAGGGCACCCGAATTGGCGCGTCAAAGCGTCGAAAAGCGCCATCTCAACACCTGCGATCATCGCCGGATTATTGTCCCAACGTTCATGCAACGCCCGCGAAATTGTCAACGCGTCACGCACATCCTGGCCGACCAGCCAGCGCCCAGCCGTTTGAAGATTGTTCCGTGTTACGCTTAACTTTTCTCCCGTGATATGCGTGGCGACCGCCGCCTCACCGTAGCCTTTGGTCCCATCGGCAAGAGTGAGAACAAACAACAAATTATCCAACGTGTCATGACTACCCAGCGCAGTGCGAAACGGCTGGATGAGCGGAGCTTGTAACGGTAGAATTTGGTTTTTTTGAATAAGCCACGGGCTAACAGTCATCAGTGGTCAGTGTTCAGTGGTCAGTTTTTAAAAGCCGCACGGCATTGAGGCGCTCAAGCAGTGAACCTCGCTTGGAACCTTCGCCGAGACCCAAATCGGAAACAACGACACGGTTTAACACGTACGTCCGGTCGCCCGGTTCCCGGTACGCCCACACGCTGTGGATGGCGTACACCCGACCGTCGATGGTTCCCAGATACAACAAAATATGCCCCTTCATTCCTAAAATGGTGACCCCGCCGACGGCGAAATCTGTCAAGACAAGCGTTTTATCCGCGCCAGGCGTGCCGGGTTCCCATTCAATGAGCCGCGTACCGACCTGAATTTGATTTTTGGAATCCCGCGGTAATGCGATGCCAACGGTCGCGAACACTTCCTGTAGAAATCGGGAACAATCCTGCGCGCCGTACATCCCCCCCCAACCGTAAGGTTGGCCAAACATTTTAAAGGCCTGCGACAAGATCTGGCGCGGCGTGTACGGTAAATATCCCTCATGGATTTGCTCGGCGGCGACAAAGCCCGGTACCAGCTCGACATTGCCATCGCCCTGGCGTTGCGGAAGTGTCACTTCCGCGAAATCACCGTCAAGACGCATCAACGGCAACCGTGTTCCCATCTGAAGCGAACCGGCGAAATTGATCATCGTCCGGTCAAGAAAAATATCCGCCCTGGGAACAGTCACCACGACAAACGGCGTTGACCAGAAAGGTTTGATCTGATCTTCGGTCGCGAGCGCGACATTTTTCGCCTTCACCCAGCCGGCGCTCGTCGCGGATTCCACCCAAAACCATTTTTCATCCAGACTGCGGTGCAAAACCACAACAGGTGTGGTGATATCCAGCGCGCTATTTTGCAATTCATCGAAATCCTCATCGTAGGCCTGCGCGTACAAACCTTCTTCAAGAGGCAAAAACCGCTGATCAGCATATCTGGTGATTAATCCGTATTGACGAGGGATTTCATTGGAAATCGCGTCAAGGTTCATCGCCTGCCGCGCACCAGACCAATACGCAGCTGAAGGTTTTTTACCATTGAGTGATTTCAATTCGCGCGCCTGCAGATCGTCCAAGGTCTTTTGCAGTGTGGCGCGCAACTCCTCGCCGGATATTGCCGAAGGCCACGCGGCAAGGTCTTTGGTGAGCTTGAGTTCTTCTCGAATTGTTTGATTGAAACGCTGAATTTCATCGGAGGATAAAACAACCTTATCCGGATCGGGATGCCGGCTGATCCAGAAGCCGGCGGTATTCATCGCGGGAGTCGTGTTAGGCAAAACACTTGGTGCCGCGTAAAGGACGGGTTTCCCGGCGCCGGCGCACCCGGCCACCGTCAGCGCCAACGCGGCCAAAAAATATAGTAATAGCCGAGTCTCTTTTCGCATCGACTACACTATATCAAATGAGAACAGGACAGGACAGCGGATTATGATTTTTTCAAAAAAGAAAGGGACAGGTTCAAAGACCCTGTCCCTTCCCTACCTGACGTATTCTGTCTTCTGACTACTTGCCTAAACCGCCTAAAGACTTCTTCACTTCTTCCGCCTTTTGCAAGGCCACTTTCTTCATTTCGGCAGCGGCTTTTTCCAGGATGCTTTTGGCTTCCGCGGAATTCGCGTCGAGGTTGGCCAGAACATACTTGGCCGTCTGGATCGCCTCGTCAAAGTTCTTGCTGTTGACGAAAGCGTTGGCCTGGTCGATCAAATACTTGGCTTGCGCGTCGGTCGTCTGAAGGGCCTTGGACTGCTCGATCGCCTGGCTGGCGCTCGCCGACTTGGGCTGTTGCGAACAGCTGCTGACCGCCAAAACCGCGCCGGTCAAAAAAACTGTGATCAATAATGCCTTGTTCATAATTCTCTCCTTTTTTTACGTGCGTTTATTTTTTGGCCGCTGCCGCCTCTTTTCTATTCAACTTGTTCATTACCTTGACGACCAGGAACATGGAAAAGGCGACGACCGCAAAGTTGATCAGTTTATTGATAAAAAGGCCATATTTGATGGAAACGACCGGATTCTCCCCTACCGCCTCTTTAAGGACGAACTCCAAGCTGGCAAAATCAACCCCGCCGATCGCGTATCCGATGGGCGGCATAATGATATCACTGACGATCGAATTGACAACATTGCCAAACGCGGCGCCGATGACCAGGCCAACGGCCATATCAATGGCATTGCCCTTGACAGCAAATTCTTTGAATTCTTTAACGATCGACACATTACACCTCCTCTGGTTGGCTGCTAGTGAATTACGGCGTCGCGGCTGGCTGGTCAAAGACCGTCAAGGTGAATTCCAGCGGCACCTGGCCCATGCTGCTTTGTGTCTCGCGCGGATTACCGATGCGCACCCTGTTCTCGGCCAACCCGGCGGCAATAATCCCGTCGTAAACAACCTTGGCCCGCGACTGGGCTAGGACTTCCAGCGCGAGTTTGTCGGGCGGCGCGTCCTCGATCAGCCGCCGCTTGATCTCGTCATTCATCTTCCGGGTATCGTAACCGCCACCTTTTGTTTTAAAGGACCGGGTTAATCTCCATAATTCCATAACACCGAAGCGGCGCTGGTACAACGTCTGGTACACCCATTCTTCCAGTTTCGTGCTTTCGCCTTTAAGATTCGTGTAATCTTTTTCAAAGATGTCGGTCTTGATGGCCTTCCAGTCGACCTGGGGATCGTAACTGCCGTTAATTTCCAGGAGTAGTTTGGGACGGTCTTTTAACCCCGTGACCAAAGACGCCAATTTCGCGCTCTCTTCAGCGGGTAGCTCTTGCTTACCCGGCAAGAACCGCACATAACCCAGCTCATCCGTCCCGCTGTCCGCACCAATGACCGACGCCAAAATAGCAAAAGGTTTGGTCATCAATTTGACAAAGAAGTTACTGACGACCTGCCAGATCAAATGCGTGTATTTGAACTGCGGATCGCTCATGTCGCCTTTGGCAGGGAGCGAAATATTGATCCGCCCTTGCGGGTCCTCCAAAAGCGCGACCGCGAGGCCAAAAGGAAGGCTGAGCGCGTCCTTACTTTCCACCTTTTTCCCGAACTCAAAACGCTGGATCAAAACTTTGTGCGCGGCGGTCAACTGGTTCCCGCCGATGCGGTAGGTCACTTTCACGTCCAATTTCCCGTCCTGAAGTTCGCGGCCGGTGTATTTGCCCACGTAAGGGTCTAACACGGTCAGCGTGTACTCATTGAGCCCGAAGGTCAGGTCCAATTCCGGAGGCTGCATCAACGGCTTCACCTGCGCCTGGGCTTCCATGACGCCTTTCTCATCGAGCTTGGCCTTGAAGGTGACATCCGTTATCGCGTCCGGTTTCGTCGAAAACCCTTTGACCAGGACATTGATATCGCTTAAGGCCGTTGTGAACATCGGGCTCACCGTCCGGTCATCGAACTGGATACGGCCTTTTGTAAGATTGATCTTGTCGATCAAAACGAGCGGCAAAGGTTCTGGCGCTTTAGGCGCGGTTATACTTTCTGGAGATACTGGTGCTGGGGCTGGGACGGTGGGGACTAGATCCATCAAGTCAATGCGGCCCGCGGATACCAAAGACGCGTGAATGGCAAGCCCGTCAAGGTCGACCGACTCAACGTGATAAATTTTCTTTAACAGGCTTAAAAAACTGACATCAACACTGAAACGGTCAAACTTGACCAAGTCGTTTTTCCGGGTGTCAAGGATGTGCAGGCCCGTCACGCTCAAGCGCCAAAGGAAAGGATTAAACGCCGCCCCACGCACCACGACAGGGGTCTTCAAGAATTTTGACCCCTGGCTTTCGATGGCCCACGGTAATCCAAGGGGGATGACCACCCAGGCAATGAACAAATAGAAAATGAAGATCCCAGCCAGGATCTTCATTGTGATATTCAAGACTTTCTTTAAAATAGCCGCCGCGATATTTTCTCCGCCTTTGGCGGGGCCACTTTCTTTAACAACTTTTTCAGGGATATGTTTGGGTTCACGAAGTTCTTCAACGATCGGCATGGCTTTTCCCTTGTTGCAAAGGTTGACGGTGCCTTAAATGCGCCTCATTATGGCAAAATGAAAAAAATAAGGCAACTGATTTCATAAAGTTCCGAATTCCGGCATTCCCTTAAAAAACGGGACAGGCTCTAGAGCCTGTCCCTCTTCCTTCCAACTGTAAAACATCTATTTGTCTGTCTTAAGCAAGACAGCATACCCCGTCCTTGCCTTCTTTTTTGGCCTGGTACAGGGCCTGATCGGTCTTGAGGATAAAATCGTGGACATTAATATTCTGACGGCACGTCGCGATACCCATGCTTAAGGTCACCGTTCTTTTTAACTTTAAACTTGAGACAGCTTGCTTGATCTTTTCCGCGATAACCTTGACTTGCAATATGTTTGTCTCAAGCAAGATGATCATAAATTCGTCACCCGCGTAACGGCAGGCAACGTCTACCACACGCAGGCTTTCCTTGACCGCACGGCTGATCTCTTTAAGCAGCTGATCGCCCTCCGGGTGTCCGTAAGTGTCATTATATGACTTGAAATCATCAACATCGAACATCAAAAGGCATAACGGGTTACCGTGGCGCTTGGAACGTTCGACTTCATGCTTAAAAGTCCGCATAAAGTAACGATGGTTATGAAGTCCGGTCAAAGAATCGGTAGTTGAGAGATGTTCCAATTCCCGGCAATAATTGGCATTCTCAATGGCGATGGCGGCCTGCTGGATGATCATGGAAATGACTTTGAGATCCGTTGGCGTAAAAACATCTTCTCCCTTCAAACCCTTATCGCTCGCGTTGAAAACGCCGACGACTTTATCATGTATCTTGATAGGGACACTTAAGAAAGACTTGCCCTTATAAGAGAAATTATTTTTTCTGGCAATGCCGGGTTCGGCTTCAATATCCGTCACCAAAAAAGAGTTACCGTCCCGGGCAACCAACCCGGCAATGGACTCTCCGAGTTTTACCCTGGTATTGATGATGATATTTTCGTCTAACCCCTTTGCCCCTTTTATCAAAAGTTCCTGCGCGTGCGCATCGAAGATCATCAAGGAACAGCGTTGGGCCCCCAATATCTGGGTTGCTTTCTCGATAATAAAATCAATGAGGTGATGCAATTCGAGGATCGCGCTGATCCGCTGGTCGATATCCAAGACCTGCTCGATCTTCTCTTCTTCGATCCGTGAACTTTCATACAATTTTTTAAGCTCATCTTCCGCCTTTTTACGGACGGTTATGTCAACTCCGGACACAAGGATGCCGTGAGGTTTTTTCCCCTCCTGGAATAAAAGCTGGGTAGAGGAAAATAATATCGTCTTGATCGACCCATCCTTGGCATAAATACCGATTTCAGGTGCGGCGGGGTCTTCTCCTTTCAAGCATCTCTCGAATTGAGCCAAAAAATTATCTCTTTGTTCCGCAACGATAAAATTAACTATTGGCTGGCCGACAATTTCACCCTTTGAATAATTCAAGTTTGTAAGGAATGCCTGGTTAGCGTTCTCTATTTTGCCATCAGCCCTGATCACCATACTAAAGGCGAGGTTTCTTTCAAAAAGCAGATTATCCCGTTCTTCAATGTTTTTAAGCTGCAGGTGCAATGAGGACAGTTCGCTGGAAAGCTGGCCATTGGTTTTCACTTGAGTATCAAGCATAGGCTGCCCAATTCAATTTAGGACGCTATTTTCTTTTGCGCCGGTACTTATTTGATCAGGATTGTCCGTCTGCCTGTCAAACCGCAATTTTATTTTTCTTGAACCTTGATCCTAGTAACCCTAATCCTAAAAGCGCCAGGGTGGCGGGTTCCGGGACTGCCGTGGAACTACGGGAAACCGGCACAACTTTGCCGCTTTCATCAAACTCAAAGCCGCCGCTGAATCCGCGGCTGGCGATGCTCTCACCGCAGATCGCAGAGATATCATTGGTATCCATCGTCACTGCGCCATTGAGCGCAATGGCCCTGCCGCACAGAATGTCTGCGCCGGTAGTCAGGGTCACGCTCTCACTCGCAAGAATATTTCCCAGGAACAAAGTATCTGTGCCGAGAGTCGCGGAACTGCCGATCTGCCAGAACAGGCCATTATTTGAACCTGACTTAGTATTGATCAACGCCACCGATGAAGAGGAGGCCGTTGTGAGCGTACTCCCGATCAGAAAAGCCCAGAACGCGTTATCCAGACCCTGAGCATCGAGAATGAGGTCCCCTGTCAACTGGGCCGACGTGTCAAAATGATAGACACCCGAGGTGAGTGTGAGGCCGCCCAGATCCACATCAGTCAGGTTGCTCGTGAAGGGCATATTTTGAAGACCGGTCCACGCGGTGATGGCGTCATTGCGGGCCTGCAGGGCGGACCCGTCAGTGATGTGGATCGTTCCACTCACAAGTCCCGGCCCATCGATCAGGCCTGTTGACGACGGACCTTCCACGACCGTGTTGGCCGGCGGGATCGCGAAGCCAACGACCGAAGGACCCGGGGAAAGTCCAAGGTCTCCAGCGACAGTACTCGAGCCGGTGTTGCTCACCGTTGAACTACCCAGGACCGCAAAATTCTCCGCCGTACCTAAAATGATGGCGAACCCGGGGGTGGGATTAGAAAGAAAAACGGTCAATGTCACGATCGCCGAAATGATCAAATATTTGCATCTCATTTCCAACCTCCTTTAAGTACTCTTATTTTAATTTCGTGACGAAGATCTGTATCTTGTTATTTCGTTTCTTTGTTTTTTGAAAAAGGCTCCCTAACGATAACCTTGACCCCGTCAATCGTTCCGGTTGCCGCATTTTTTACTTTATCCCCGACTTCCACGCTGATCTCATAGGCAGCTTTAATTGCTCCTTTAGCCGCTGCAGAGACTGCTTTTTCAGCGTCAACACCCATCTCTTTTGCTGAATGGACAACACCCTTGAGCAACCCTGTTGTGGCAGCGACAACATCCGCTCCTGTATCGACGGTGGTCTTGATGATCGTGCCGGCTAAAGTGGCGATCGTTGAGAACGCTTCCTCTCCCGTCACTTTCAATCCTTTTAATATTCCAATGACGAGGCCCTTCACGCCTTCTTCCAGGCTCTTTCCAGCTTCAACGACACCACGGATGGTCGCGCCAATAACATCCTTTATCGATTCGATCACTGCCGCGCCGGTTTTCCCGGTATCTTTTACTAGATTAGTCACCATTCCGCTGATCGTATCCACAATGGTATTCATAATATCTCCTGTGCCTTTGATCAGACCCACGATACTGTCCTTGACCGACTCAACGATCCCTTTTGTTGTTGTAGTCATGCCGACCTCCTGTTTTACCTCTGTTTGTTTATTGCGCAGCCCCCTTCGGGGCGAAATACCAAAAATTGCTGCTGACGGTAACACCATACAACCAAAAACACCGCCAGCAACGATTTCTTAAAAACGGTCCATGTTGCAACTTTTGTTCAAGATCTATACGGTTCGTGCTCTTCCGAAAACAAATACGAGAGCCGATAAGATCAAGAAAACAAAGAACAAGATCTTGGCGATCTCTACAGCCGAACCCGCGATCCCGCCAAATCCCAACAGCGCCGCGACAATGGCAATGATAAAGAATGTAACCGCGTAATGTAACATGTGTGCCTCCTTTCTTTTAAAAACTGAACTGGATTTTAAAAATACTTAACCACCGAAAATGATCCGGAACAGCCCGCCGATAACAATGAACGGCAAGGCAATGACATAGCCGATCGCGTGGAACGTGGAACTTATGATCCCCGGACGTTTGGCCTTTGTTTCAGTTTCTGTTTCCGTGGTTGTGGTGGTAGTAGTTTCGCTTTGCTGATCGCTGGATACTTCCGCTGGTTCATTTGATGTTACTGTTGTTTCTGTTGTCGTTGTTTTGCGCGTGGTCGCGCAACCCAGCCCCAGAGAAACAAACACTATGACGAGGCCTAAATAAGCGGCATTCTTCGCGCACGCGCGCCAATATTCTAATTTTTGCGAACAAATTTGCATCTTAACCTCCTTAAATAATCTCTATAAAAACCCATTGCTCCTACTTTCGAAGCCTTCTCCTAACTGCATAATGATATTCTAGGGGAGGACAAAATATAATCAATTGTACCGAGGTATAATGTCAAATTCTTCAGGATGCGCTATATCGTCCCCGGAATGGGGACTGTTTCAACGACCAGCACGAGGGCAGGAGCAACTTTATTTTTTTCAGGAACTAAAATTTCAGGATATTGTTTTGATTCTTGCGGCATCGGGCGTTGTAAAAATCGTAAAGCCGCAAAGCGTAGATCCGTTGGCGTTATGTACGTTTGCTCTCTCTGCCTTGGGATAATGTCAATGGGAAGCAAGGCGAAGCCATGCGTTTCCTCCGGGCCGGGTCCGGCGTGGGAGCCATTCTCAACGGGGAAGGTCATGGGTTTAGCCCCGGGTTTGAATCCCAGAAAAGTGAAATCTCCCGCGCTGGAATGATGGCATATATGGATCAAGTCTTCCGTTACTTGCGTTAAAAGGGGATGGTCCTCTCCTAAAATTTTCTTAGCATCCTGCGGCAGAGTAAATTCCCCCTCTTCGGTCCAAGCACGGACTTGGCCCCGTTCTTCCGGCAACATCACAACGGGAATTTTAGCCTTAGCGACCAATTCCCGCGCAAACCGGTGTTTCTCCTCTTGACTCATCTCTCGGGGCAAATAAATATTCCCCGTCGGGCCAATGGCCGTAACAACGAGTTTCTTCTCTAAAAAAATATCTTGAGCAAAATCGGACTGGCTAAAAGCTCTTTCAGTCAAAGAACGTCCCAGAAAACGGGCGCGCTGCAACTGTTCTCCATTTTGATCAAAAAGCAGAGAATCAACCGTTGCATCAAATTCTTTAAAAACTTCAGCCACGGCTTCTTGAACGCTCCGATTATATTGAACTGCGTAGGAAACCGTGTCTTCCTGCCCGTGGTCCGAGTAGACCCAAACATCGTAACGGCGATGGGGAGAGTGCACGGCCTTGCGATAAATCTTTTCAATGGCGCGGTCGATCCCCCGCAACGACCAATGGGCCGATGGCGAAGACGGACCGCGGTTATGGGCAAGTTCGTCATAACCCAAAAGATTCAAATGAATGATCGGCAATCCGCGCGCAATATCAATTTTCGCTCCCAACGTCACCAGCTCCCGCAGAAGAATACAGATCAGGGCGCGAAGATAAATAAACTTCAATTCTTTCTTAAAACTCTCTCCCTGGAAGATACCCTTCCCGAACTCAATAATTCCCAAAAGGACCTCCCATGTGGTCAACGCGAACATCCGCACAAAAGATGGAAGTTGAGTTAATGCTACAATAGCGAAACTGACGGGGTTGACGTCCTTCCAAATCTTGCTCCATCCCAAAGAAGCGGCACAAAAATGCGATTCTTGGGCGCCACCCGAGTAAATATTCGAATACGAACTCCCCCCCTCTAAAAGCCCCTGCCCTTGAGCCGCCAGTCGCCGTTCGATCTCGATGACCGCTTCGCTGTCATACATGCGAAAAAGTTTGCCGCTTTCCCGGTCCCGGAACGCGAAGGCCGGAACAATTTGTTTAATGCCGTAAAACAATTCTCCCTGAACGGATGGGGTGCTCGATGGTAAACCGGGGTAATGAGGATAAAGCCGGTAATATTTCTTTTGAGAAAGGCCTTTGAGAAAAGGCATTTTCTTGTTAACAAAAGCCTTATTGAGCTGCGGCTCGGAAAAACCGTCGATCTGTATCAGCACAAGTCCCGGATCTGTCTGCGCCCCTTCAACCCGGGGAAGACGCAAGAGCCTCGCCGACCACTCGCTTAAGGACAACAAGCGGGGCAGCTTAAGAAACAGGCCCTTTGGTTGCTTTTGTTCCGGTTTATTTGAACTCGGCGTGTCCGTCATGGCCGCGCCGCCGGCGTGCATCATGTTCTTGAACATGCCCCACTCATTTTTGAGGCGGTCCACGAGAGAATACCAGGCACTGCTTTTATGATCCGGCGAGGTATATTCTTTGACCCTGACCTCCTGATAGATCTTGAGCATCCTGCTAGCGCAAAGGTCGACCGCGAATTCTTTTGTCGTTGCCTGGGCGTTTTTTCTCATCCGCTCAAATTCACTGGCGGGCTGTTTGAGACACCACGCGAGCGCTTCTAAAAAATGGTTTTGGTTTTCTTGAAAAATTAACCTTCCATTGTAACCGTCTTTTACTACTTCACGGACACCAGGAGCATCAACAGCCACCACCGGAACGCCGGCGGCCATCGCTTCAACCAAAACGATCCCCTGCGTCTCGCTTAAAGAGGCAAAAGCAAAAATATTCATCGCGTGATAACAATCCACCAGATCTTGCCCCTTGAGCACGCCGGCTAAATGCAACCGCTTTCTGGCCCCTTGCTCCTCGAATATTTTCTTAATCTGATCCTTAAGCGGTCCATCGCCACCTACCAAAAAATGCACTTTCGGTTCTTTTTTTAAATAAGCCGCAACGCTGCGGCTTAAAAATTCCAGATTTTTTTCTAAAGCCAACCGGCCAATAGAACCGATAACAACAGCATTTAAAGGAATACCCAAACGTTTACGAATAACATTCCCATCTCCTTTGGAAAATTCTTGCAGATCCACACCCGTCGGGATCACTTCCATCGGCGTCTTGACACCGCGCTCCAACAGTATGGCGCGGACACTTTCGCTGGGGACGATCACCTGGTTACTCAAATTCGCGTAACCGGTAAAAAGATCGATGATAAATCGTTTGGTCCCTTCATTCTGGACCGGCAGATAATGCATGTGCTGTTCGAACATCGTATGATAGGTAAACACCAGCGGAATGCGGAATTGACTGCTTAGGCGCAAGGCGATATCTCCCATCCAGAAAGGATGATGGCAATGGATAATATCCGGCGTAAAAGTTTTCATAAGTTCCGGTAAAAGGCCCGACATCGGCAGGGCGATCGAGAAATCCGAATGATTAAAGTTCTGGATGGCACGCAGGCGTATCACGCCCACTTCATCGGGTGGCGCGCCCTCACATTCGGGCGCGACGATCACGACTTCATGGCCCAGTCTTTCAAACTCGGCCGTAAATGAACGGATGGATTCTTCGATCCCCCCGACCATGGGCGCGTAGGTGTTTGTCATCATGAGAATCTTCATTGTTTATCCTTCTATATTATCTTTCGATAATTTACCATAACCTAATGAACTTCGAAAAACCCACCATTTAAAACAAACAAAGGTAAATAAACTTGTTAATGTTGTGGCGGTAAGGAAAGCTGCGCCAACAGCCCCGGGCCACAAGTTGAGGATACCTTGATTTGTTAAAACGTTAATTCCTAAAGCCAAAAAATTAATGATCGTATACCGGCCAATTTCAGCATACGATGGCGGGTTGTATTTAAATGTCCAATATTTATTAAGCACATACCCGAGGATACCCGCGCACGTAAAAGAGATCCCTTTAGATATACTAAAAGACAAAAAATGAATTAAAAAATAATAAGCGCTAAAGTCTGTCGCGACGACAAAAGTCCCCGCGATTAAGAATCGGATGATCTCTTTGCTAACATTCATTCACTTTTATTTTCCTCAATAATTGATCTACCGCTCATTATTTCTTGCCCATTAGAAAATAGAGTATCATGCCGATAACAGGCAAAATGATTATTAAAATGACCCACAATGTTTTTTTACCTGTATCTATCGAGCTTTTAACAACATCAACGATGGCGATAATGTCCAAAACCAGAACTAGGAGCCCTAATATCCCGCTCATGCGCCCTCCTTTCCAAAAAATCGTGAACCTTTGGCCTTTACGCGCTGCCATAGATCGCTCCAGCAATCCAGATCTTGATCCGCTGGCTGCGCTCCAGAATTATTTTCCGCGACGGTAAATACATCGTCGTTCTTTTTTATCTCTTGATATTGTTCCAGGCTATTTTTCATATCTCAATTATCCTTTTGCTCCTCCGCCCACCAACTTCAAGGCGGAGGATTTTAAAGGTCGACCATAACTAAGTGGCCATGATCTTTCGGCCAGCCAGTCGATTCTTCACTCTTCCGTGTCCACCCGGCGCCTTGGAAGCCCGCCGTTTTGCTGCCGTCATTCTCCCCCCGCGACTTTTCTTTGCCATTTTATTTCCTCCTTGTTATTAAACTTCCTATTGTTTTCATTGCTATCATTATTGTGTCGTAGTCGTGGTTGTCGTTGTGACCGTCGTCGTAGTGACCGGCGAGTACAGCGTAATGTAACGCGCCTGCTGCTTCCCGTCCCGCACCACGAATTCAACCTTTACGACATCGCCAGGCTTTAACACTAGCGCTACCGGCTGTTTGCTTGGACTGTGCATCACAACAATAGTTTGGGGGTCAAAAACGAAATTGGACGACCTGGTTACTTCCTCCTGGCCGATCCTTACCCTTTCTTCCACGACAAGCGTTCCAGCCGCAGCGTCTATGGATTTGATCTCGCCAAAGGCCAGCTGGTATTCGGACGCCGGCATCGGTTCGACCACGATCTTGGGAACGATCTTGTCCACCTGGCCATCGGCCACTTCAATGGTGACATATTGGCCTGCCCGCAAGTCCCCGACATTGAGAAACTTCACATCCGCAGGGTCGGTGACCCGCGTCTCGTTTTGAGAGATCTTATACGCTGTTGTTCTCGTGCCTTGCGGTGTTTCTTTATTGAGCTCTAACTTGCCCAGCTGAACATCTACCCATCCAATTTCTCCTGATACCTTGTGCGCATCCTCCGCGGCGCTGGCCGGAACACTGGTCAACATCACCGCGGCCGTCACCGCGACGATCATTTTTAGATAATTTACATTCATGGAACACGTTCCTTTCTGGCTTCACATCCCGCTCTTGTGTGAAGGCACTGCTGTCCGTTAAAACTCCAGTTTGACTTGCCCTTCGCCCTTATCTTGGGCCTCTTCCGCTTTCTTTTTTGCTTCCGCTGCTTTTATTGCCTCTTCTTCAACTAGCTTTTTAGCTCTGATCTCTTGATTCTCTTTACTGTTGAACACATCCTCATTGCGTTTAAATTCCGCATTTTCATACGCTGATACATTGGGGCTAGGTTCCTTCTTCATAGTCCCGCAACCCACTAACTGAAGAATTAAAGCAGGCATAACAAGCAATAAAGAGCACATAATAACCATCGTCGTCTTCTTCATCTCTATTTCCCTATTGAACGGCATCCCTGATGGAATCCGCCACATCACGGCCGGCCGCTTTCAGGTCTTGCCCCGCGTCTTGGACCGTCGTTTGAATACCCTGTCCGGAATTCCTGAAAAGCGGCCGGCCTCCGGCAATAGCCCAAACAAGAAAAACTGCCAGCAAAAGTGTCAAAACACCCGTAGGCGCATAACTCCACGACTTGCTGTAAGGCCAAGCAGGCAAAACTCCGATAAGCAAAATAATCACCATTAATAACAACAGCATTTCTGTAGTCATTGAACTTCTCCTTTCAATGGATCAAAACAATGCGGTCATCCCGTATTTCGGGCAAAACTTGCGCGAACTGCACCATCATATCGTCGGTTGATCTTAATTTAACAACGTTCATGTCGGACTGACCCAGTTTTACCGCGTAGCCGGTCTGTTCCTTGATGATCCTTTCAATGCCCGCCAGACTGCTATGCTTGGGATCGAATTTTACTTGTTTTAGGTCTTTTAGGTCCAAAGAACTTCTCGACGTCCCGGGGAGATAGATCGTTCCGTTGCTAAAGTCGACGGCAAAGGCAATAACGCCCGGGATAAAGAAGAAAAGCAACCCTAAAGCATCTAATATCACAACACCGGAATCTAAACGTCCGCTTTTTTGTCCTTTGCGTTCCGGATACATAATGGTCCCGCAACCTACCAATTGGAAAATTAAAACAGCGCAGAGCAAAACATGTAACGTATTGGCTAATTTCTTGAACATAATTCCTCCTTTATTTTGTGGCATACAAATTTTCTGCTTTGTTGGAATATCCATACCGTTTCTTCTTTTCAACCATTTCTTCTAATTGCTCGACAAACAACGACAACCGCTCTAAGTGTTCTTGCTCGTCGTTGATGACGTTACGGATTTCCCGGTCAAGTCTCTCGAATTCATGCTGCAGTTCTTTCCTATACTCCCCAACCTTATTACGGATCAGCTTATAAAAGGCAATAGCTTCTTTTTCATCGTTCAGATCTATTCCTAAGACTTCTTTTGTCCCCTTGGCCTGGTGCGTCTTTTCGATCTTGACCAAGGTCGCTGTGATCATTTCAGCACGCGTAGAGTATTGAATGATCGCCGCGTGTTCAAGTTCAAGCGCCTGATTCAGGATCTTTAATAGATCTTCCCTTACCCTCTCCATAAGACCACCTCTTCCTTTTTACACGCTTCCCTTACCTACAACACCGGCTCCGCGATCCTCTGATGCATGTTACGCAATGGCCCTTCGCGTTGCCACCCCGCCAGCACTTGCTGCGGCCGAAGGGGCGGCACCTGATGGGGACGAAGGGACCTTTTGGAGGAAAGACGCCCTTTAAAAATTAAATTGTTATTTAATCTATAGGCCAACAAATGATCTTCCCTGATCTCAAAAGCATGACGCGTAATTAATTCCTGCGCCTTGGGGTTAAGGTCTTCAAAGGTAATTCCCAGCAATTTATGGGTTTCTTCCGGCTTGCTCCAGGCAACACGGCCCCGGGCGTCGAAACTGTCCTTACCTGCCAGATGAATTCTTAATTGAACACGATGCCACGAAGGAAGGTCGCCGAAAACAAAAACAGATGCCCCGTCCAGGCTCAGGTCTTTGGTGTAAGACAGAAAAGCGACCCCGCCGCCATTATGATATTCAACGCGTTTATTCGTTTCCCAACGCGGGAAATATCTCTTGTCATATTCTCTTGTAACCGGAGCTGTTTTCTTTTGTTCTCTTTCCAATGTCATTGGAACCATGGAGCCCCTCCTTTTCTGGTTGCATCGCTTTTCTATTTCAACAACGAACCCTTCTGAATCTGGTCTTTACGGATGTTATATTCTTGCTGGGTGATCTTTCCATTTTTCAGATCTTCATTTAACTGGTTCATTTGCCGCTCGGCCTGAATTTCATATCCGGCCCCTGCGCCCAAAACTCCGGCACCCGCACCGCCCCAAAATTGTCCGCTGCATCCCGCAAGAATTACACCTAAAAGCAATACGGATAAACCTAGTAATTTTTTCATCGCTGTTCTCCTTAATCTTGCCTTATTGACACAGAATTAATCGTTATGATCTACTGTTCTTTGAATGCTTCCCCCCGCGTTCTCTACATCTTGTCCCGCCCCCCTGAGCGTGTTACACCCTAAAACTGTGGTCATTAAAAATAAAGCCATAAAGATTAAAAAATAGTTCCTTTTCATATTGTCCCCCTTTTTAATACGCCTTATTGATCAAATCGACCAAATCTTGGTCATTAAACGGTTTTGCAGAGAACCAACAGCGCCCGCTTTTAAAGCCTGGTCCTTTAGGCCGTCATTTTTATCTTTTGAAATAATAACGACCGGGCGCTTAGATCCTGATCTCAAAAGTCGTTGCTGTGCTTCCGACTGCATGATGGTATTTTAGGGGAAGGGGAAATTAAATCAATTGTACCGAGGTATAACCGGGGGGATTGCTTAAGCCGACGAGGAATCGATCTTATCTTTGAAATAATTGAAAAATAATTAGCGCTGGAGGGAAGCAATGCCCGCTTTTTGGGCGAAGTGGATAAGTTCGGTGACGGTTTTCGCTTGCATCTTGTGCATGACCCGCCCACGGTGAACCTTGATCGTCTGAAGGGTAGTTCCCCGCTTTGAGGCGATCTGTTTATTCAACATTCCATTGACGACCAAGTGGAAGACTTCAAGTTCTCTGGGGGAGAGTGTCTTGATGTTTCGCCAGATCTTTGCTGTTTCGGCTTGTTTTTTATTTCTGGCTTTGCTTTCCACTAGGGCAAGTGCAATGGCATCAAGAAGTTTTGGCGCTGCAAAGGGTTTGATAAAAAAATCTATGGCTCCCGCTTTGATCGCTTTCACGCTCTTGGGGACATCGCCATACCCGGTAATAAAAATAATGGGGATGTTGAGCCCTTGTTGTACCATTTTCTCCTGAAGGACAAGCCCGTTGATATCCGGCAGGAGGATATCAAGCACCAAACACGATGGCGCCTTGGGATGTTTAAAAATCAGAAAATCTTTAGCCCGGGTGAACGTCTTAACCCTCTTAAACCCGTGTGATCTTAACAATAAAGCCAGGGCCCTGCACACCGAGACATCATCATCAACGATATAGATGATAGCGCCATTGCTATTCATTGCCATTCCTCATATTAACGGGAATTGTGAAATAAAAAGTTGCGCCACTGCCAGAATTATTCTTTGCCTCCAAACAGCCGCCATGCGCCTCCACAATGGAGCGGCTGATGGACAACCCCATACCCAAGCCATCGGGCTTGCTGGTAAAAAAATGTTTAAAGAGCTTTTTCATGTTTTCCTCCGGAATGCCGCATCCCGAATCCCTTACCTCCACCATGATCGTGTCAGCATCTTTGCGCGATGTCCTGATCAACAATTCACGGGAATCACTGCTGTCCTCCATCGCTTCCAAACTATTGCTGATAAGGTTCAAAAGCACCTGTTGTAATTGTATCCGATCGCCCTGGATGAGCGGAAGATTAGCAGCTAACTCAAATTTGATGACTTTATTCCTTACAGTAATATGGGTCATGATCAGTGCGACTGTATCTTTAATAAGATCATTAATATCAAGAGGCTCGAATGTGGGCTTGTTCTTTTTTAACAGTGATCGTAACCGCCGAATGACCTCAGTGGCCCGCTGATTATCATTGATAATGTACTGCAGAATTTCCTGCAATTGAGGCTCCCTGCCTGCGTACATACGTTGAGCCGCTTGAGCATAAGAAAGAATGGCCGCGAGAGGTTGGCTGATCTCATGGGCCAAAGACGAGACAAATTCCGCGAGCTTTCCCACCCTCGTGACATGCAAAAGCTCCTCGCGCTGCTCCTCGATCTTCAGGTCTGCGAGTTTTTCCCTATCGGCCCCTTGTCTTAATTGCGTATTCCTTATCCTTAGACCATCCGTTTGCTGACGAATCTTCTTTTCTAGATTGTTACGGGTTATCTTTTTCAAGAGTGGTTTTTTCAGAACCCTGGGGTGGTTAAATTCGGTGGTCTTTTTCTTTAATTTTTTCATTTTGGGGCATTTTTGGGGTTTTTATTATTTAAATTTATTATACCGCGGATGAAAGGTCCCTACAATGCGCTTCCTACTGTGCCATTTTATCCACAGCCTGGTTATTTTCTGACGCAACATTGATAAGGTCAACCAGCGATTGGCCGTTAAACGGCTTCTGTAAAAAGCCCACAGCCCCAACCTTCAGCGCACGGTCGGCGGCATTGTCCTGTTTCTCGGCAGAAATAAAAATAACCGGACGTTTCGACCCTGAATCAAGGATCCTTTTTTGCGTGGCCCACCCGTCTAATCCCGGCATATGAATGTCGAGGACCAGACAGCCGGGCTCATCACTGGGCACGGCGTCAAAAAAACTGTCCGCGGAATTAAATGTTTTCACTTCGAACTCAAAAGTCGTTAAAAGGACTTTGAGCGCGCGGCAAACCGACTCGTCATCATCCACAATATAGATCTTCTTTTTTTCCGAAGGCATAGCAGCACTCTCCTTAAATAGCAAAGTTAACTACGAGAAATCATCGCGAAAACCAATTCAATATTGCGGTATTATTATATGAGGGGTCAAATAAATCAATTGTACCAAGGTATAATAGCCGGGCTGGAGAACTGGCTATTGGAATGAGAGGATTTTGCTGCTTCAAAAAACTGGGGTGGGTGACGGGATTTGAACCCGCGACCACAAGATCCACAATCTTGTACTCTAACCAACTGAGCTACACCCACCGCATTTTCCTAAAGTTTTATAGAGAGAAAATGTGGTGAGGCTCGCCCACTCGCCAAAATCAAAGATTTTGGCGGTGAGGCGGCCCACCATTTCTAAATTTATATCCAAAGAACGCCGCCCATTCTACCACAAACCCGTCGCCCGACAAACCCTTATTCCGACGCCGACGGTTTCCCTCTTTCAGAGAACATCGACTCAAATCCCTCGCCCGCGATGACCTTGCCCGAGAAGCCGATATTAGTGATCTCCAGGTCGTCCATTTTCGTCTTAAAGGAAAACTTCGCGCCGATCTCGATACCGGCCGCGGAAAGCACCCCGGAGATCAATTGATTGACGTCCGACGCGTCCTGCGACGGCGCCACCGACTGCAAGCCGCTCATCTTCAAATCACCCGTCACGGCCATGTCGTTATTTTTCGAGACCGCTTGCGCGATCAATCCAGCGTGCCCGCTGGGATCAACGACCTGCAATGTCCCTTCCATATCTTTCTTCGCCCAGTCCACCCAGCCGGAGGACTCCACACGGCTTCCGCTTAAAGGATTCTTTTCTTGCGCCAGCCGGCCCCAGAACTTGAAGTTAGTATGTACCGGTGAGAGCGGGATTAAAATATCCCCCGCTTCCAAACGCATATCTTCGACGCGAAACCGCAGCGGGCTCTCCCCTTTACCGACATAGCTGTACGTGCCACCGGTGACGATCAATTGTGTTACGCGCCGCGGTTCGGCCAACAGCGACGCCGGAGAAAATTGGGCCAAAATCTCGTTGGCCGAAAAATCCGGCTCGATGCGCACATTCCCTACGCGCACGCCAAAAGGGAATTGATAAGCGATTTTTTCAAACCGCACTTCCTTTTTCAACGACCGGCTGAGCTCCGCTTCCAGCAGCACCTTGCCGTAAAGCTTGACGTAGACCGACGCGGCCGCAACAGCCAGCACAACGACAACAACACAGGCGATCAGGATTCTTTTGAGTGTATTCATGGCTTTAAATATGGCGTCCCTGGCACGAATCGAACGTGCGACCCTCAGCTTAGAAGGCTGATGCTCTGTCCAACTGAGCTACAGGGACGACATCTCGAATAAAGTTGTGCCTATTATATCAGACGACTTGAAATTCGCAAGAAAGCTCTCTGCGGGTCAAAGGCCTTTAAAGAATGGAGAATAATACAACGCCGTCCCGATGATCAACCCGGTAATATACCCCTGGGGCAGGGTCAGGGCGATCAGGCCAACGAGCAGGGCGATCGCCGTGTCGCGCTTGTTCTGCACCTGGTCCCGGATAAAAAGCATCAGTGTCAGGGCTTCGAAAAATAACACGATGCCCAAAACCGGTTGCGGAAAAAACTGGATGACCTGCTGGAACGCCCCGCTGAACAGCAACCCTATAGTAATAAGGACCGAGCCGTAAATGACGACTGACCCTCCGGTTCGTCCGCCCAGCGCGTAATGCCCAGCCAACCCTCCGCAGCCGTGACACACCGGGATCCCTTTAAAAAACGGCACCACCAGATTCATCAGAGCATAGGTGATCCCGATCTTTTTGACCGATATTTTCCGCTCGGGGAACAGATCGTGCAAAGTTTTATTAGTGGCGATCACGGAATTCGATATCGAAAGCGGCAATTGCGGCAAGGCCAAAAGAAAAAACCCGGTGAGAATGTCAGCGGCGTTGGGCAAAGTAAACTGCGGCAGGCGTAAACCTATTCCCGAAGAAAGGCTGATCAAATTCACCTTAAAGAAAATGGCGTAAAGCAACCCCAGGGCGATGACAAAGATCCCCGGCGGTGTACGGCGGTTGCCCAGCAAAACGATCATGAACACAAAGCTGACCAAAGCGAGAACATAACCATCCACACCCATGCTCGGGACATATTTCGTCAGGGCCAGCGATGCCAGGGATAACCCCAGACCGAATTGGATCCCGCGCACCACACACGCCGGGATCTTGACGGCGAGCCAACTCAAAGTGCCGCTCAACGTCAAGATCAACATCACCAGACCGATAGCAAATCCCGCGCCGCATAATACGGAAGATGAAATGTGCTGGGCGATCACCAGAACCGCCATCGCTTTGAGCGGTTGCACGGGCATCGGCAATCCGTAAACGACTCCCGTGCAAATTTGCATCAGGCCGAACATCACAAAGACACTGGCCACGTCGAGGTTTGTCGCCAGGATCATCCCCACGATCAAAGGAAAATCCGTGCCGATATCTCCAAAGCTTCCCGAAAATTCGTTGCGGTTGAATTGGATCCGGTTCTTGAAAAAAGACATCTTCACTCCTTTCTGAAACAACAAACTTTCCTTTAATATTTCGCCACGACTTGAGTGTAGAACCAGTCCGCCTCGTCATCGGCGCCGCTGTCCTTGACGTAACCGCCCGGAAAAAAATGCGCGTAGCCGGATTCCAGCTTGATGTTCTTGTTGACCTCGTAAGCCGCGCGCAATGAAACTTCGCTGCCGACATAATAGCCGCGTTCGCCGCTGGTTTTCGTGCGGACGTTGCCACCGGAAGAATTATACCAGTTGTCGAATTTGCTTTGCAGCCAGAAAAGATCCATCTGCGGCGTGACTTTAAGTTTCCCTGTTGGCGAAAAAGTCAAGCTGACCTCCGGATTGCGCATGTTCTGCCAGCGAAAAAAATCCATCAGCCCGTAGGGCGTGTGGGTGGATTGATAAAGCGGCACAAAGGTATTGTTGACGCTGTCGTTGGGGTCTTTGTCGCCGGAGGCTTCATCGTAAGCGACCGCCAGCTTCGGCTTCCACGGACATTTCTCGAAACTTTTGGATACATCGGCGTGAAAGGCGTACGCCCGGATCGTTTTTGTCCCCGAAGTGGTCGTGCCGGTCTCGCCGAACTGAAAAGGCATTTCAATATCGACCACCGCTCCCACCGGAGCATTTGCCTGCAGCCGGGCACCGACAGTATAACGATGGATATCATTGGTGCCTTTGATATCGATCAAGCTCAAGAAATATCCTTCGGAGAGCGGCGTCGACTTTTCCTTTTGATAACCGAAATACGTGCCGGCGAGCATTTCTTCGTTACGGGAAGTATTGAGCTTGTCGTCGTCGTACTTGACGTCCTGGCCGTAGAGAATATCGCCATAAAACCCGTTATGGCCATAATGCACGACCCCGGCGTCGAATGTCCGGATCCGGTTCGACCAGGTGGGCGCGTCGATCAAGCGGGATTTGCCGTATTTTAATTCCTGGCGGCCGAGCTTGACGTCGAAATCCGATCCGGCAATATTAAAAATATTAAGGTAGGCCTGATGAAGATCAAAGTCATCCGTTTGGTTCGCCGTGGCCTTGATCCTGTGGCCGCCGGTCTGCGCGTCCAGGCCTTCGATGAATATTTCCGCCGCGTCGCCAAAAGCCGCTTTGGCGCTCAAACGGAACCGGTGAAAGAACAAACCGCCGTTGTCCTCGCGGCTCTTGTTAAAATCAAAATCTTTCTTATATTCGTAACGGAACCGCTCTTCCCCGCTAAACTTATATTGCCACTGGTTAAACTCGCCATTGGTTTTCTTCTCGTTGGCAAAGGAGATGCTCGCAACAAAAAGTCCAAAAAGGACGATGAAAACTTCCAATTTCAACTTCATTACTTTTTTTCCTTTCTTAAAATACCGCCAGCCCAGATGTCCAAAACCGCTTCCAGAGCCTGATCGAAGCTCAACTTTTCTTGCTCGAGAAACGTGGGGCTGACGATCGCCTTCACCGCGCCCAAATACGCCTGCACGGCGATCGAAGCATTGACTTTGCGTAAAACGCCTTTCCGAATACCCCTTTCCACCAAAGATCGGATATTCAAGATCTTTTCATTGCGGTAACGAAGAAATTCAGCCCAAAGCCCGGGCAGTTCCAAAGAGATTTCTCCAAAGAAATGTTCGAACCAAGGGCCGAGCTGTTTACGTAAAAGTAAAATGCTGTTAGAAAAAACCTTTAAAGGGTCTTCTTGGGTCTTCTCTATATTATCCAGACCCGTGCTGATCTGCCGCTCTAACCGATTCACTAGCGCTTTGGCGATCTCTTCTTTGCTGACAAATTGTTTATAAATCGTGTTCTTGCTCATGACCAAATCCTGCGCGATCTCATCCATGGTGACTTTGCGGTAACCAAACCGGAGCATGCGTTTTTGTGCGGCGTCTAAAATCTTCTCTTTTATTAAATCATCCATATTCCCCTCTCCAGCCATATAATACTAATATAGTATTTTCAGTATTCTATATTATCTGCCCCAATTGTCCATATAAAAAATAAATATTCATATCCCGATTTTACGGGCGAAGGTATAATGAAACCAATTATGGGTAACGGAAGGACAAGACCATGAGCAAACAACCAGCAGTTCGGCAGCAGTGGGCCTCGCGGCTGGGGATCATCATGGCGGTCGCCGGTTCCGCGGTCGGACTAGGGAATTTCCTGCGTTTCCCGGCCAAAGTCGCGGAAAACGGCGGCGGGGCGTTCATGATCCCCTACTTTGTTTCCCTTTTACTGATCGGCATTCCCCTGATGTGGATCGAATGGACGCTGGGCCGTTACGGCGGCGGATTCGGCCACGGCACGGCCCCGGGGATTTTCCACAGCATCTGGCGCAAGAACCGCTTCATCAAATATTTCGGTGTCATTGGCATCTTCGGCCCCCTCGTCATTTTCATCTATTACACCTACATCGAATCCTGGACCCTCGCCTATAGTTTCTTCGCCCTCATCGGAAAATACGATAACCTCACAGACCAAACCGGCATGAAAAGTTTCTTAAGCGGCTTCCAGGGTTTGGAACAAAATCAATATTTCAACGGGCTGGGCCCGGCGTATCTGTTCTTTGTGATCACATTTATCCTCAACGCCGTTGTTATCTATCACGGCATCAAAGGCGGGATCGAACGTTTTTGCAAGTGGGCCTTGCCGGCCTTGTTCGTCTGCGCGTTCATTTTGTTCATCCGGGTGCTGACCCTCGGCGCCCCGAATCTGGCCCATCCGGACTGGAACGTCAGCAACGGACTGGGATTTGTCTGGAACCCGGATTTTTCGGCGCTTAGATCCGCGCGCGTCTGGATCGAAGCCGCCGGACAGATCCTGTTTACCTTAAGTGTCGGCATCGGCGTCATTTTGACTTACGCCAGTTATCTTCGCAAAAACGATGACGTTGTTCTCTCCGGGACAACGGCAACCAGCGTCAATGAATTCGCGGAAGTCATCCTGGGCGGGACCATTGTCCTGCCGGCGGCGTTCATATTCTTCGGTCCGGTGGACATCCAGAATATCGCCAGCTCTGGTGTTTTTAACCTGGGGTTTGTCACCATGCCGCTTGTGCTGAACCAACTGCCCTGGTCCCATTTGATGGGATTTGCCTGGTTTTTACTCTTGTTCCTGGCCGGGATCACCTCATCTGTTTCTTTGGCCCAACCGGCGATCGCGTTTTTAGAAGATGAATTCAACATGACCCGCACGCGCGCGGTATTTCTTTTTGGCGCGGTCGCCTTTGTTCTGTGCCATCCGGCCATTTTTTTCCTGAAAAACGGTGTCGTCGATGAACTCGACTTCTGGGGCGGGACGTTTTGTCTGGTACTTTTTGCCACCATTGAAGTCATCCTCTTCTCCTGGGTCTTCGGAATGGACAAGGCCTGGGAGGAGATCCATCACGGGGCCGATATGCGCGTGCCCAAAATCTATAAATTCATCATCAAATACGTCACGCCATTATTTCTGCTGGCGATCTTAGGCGCCTGGTTCTACCAGGACTGGCTCAAAGTCATTCTGATGGCGGACGTCGCTGCGGAAAATAAAATATATGTCCTGGCAACGCGTCTGGGACTGCTGGCGATGTTCATCACTCTGGGTGTTCTGGTGAAACTCGCCTGGAAACGCAAATACGCGCAAGAAGAGGCAATGCGATGAGACCTGACGGATGGTTATTTTTGATTATTTCCTGGGGATTGATCATTGCCGTGACTGTTTTTTGCTTCCGGCGTATTTTTGCGAAAAAATCTGTTTAGAAATAAATTATGTATGCATTGACCTTCATCATCGTAAGCCTGCTGGTCTTCGCCCTCGCCTACCGGCTTTACGCGAAATTCATCATTACCAAAGTCCTGATCATCGATGAGAACCGTGCGACACCGGCGCACACCATGCGCGACGGAAAAGATTATGACCCGACCAACCGCTGGGTGTTGTTCGGCCACCATTTTGCGGCCATCGCCGGGGCCGGGCCGCTTGTCGGACCTGTCCTGGCGGCACAATTCGGTTTTCTTCCCGGATATCTCTGGATCTTGATCGGCGCGGTTTTGGGCGGCGCCGTGCACGACATGGTCATTTTGTTCGCGTCGGTGAGGATGAAAGGATTTTCGCTCACGCGCCTCGCGCGTAAATACATCGGCAAGGCCGCGGGCTTGACAACGGGAGTAGCCATCCTTTTTATCATCGTCACCGCCCTGGCCGGACTGGGGCTCGTTGTCGTCAACGCGCTCAACCACAGCGCGTGGGCGACTTTCACCATTGCGGTCACCATCCCCGCGGCGCTCATCGTTGGCGTTTATATGTCCCGGATCCTACCGGGTAAGATCCTCGAGGCCTCCCCGATTGGCGTTATTTTGGTGGTCGTTGGAGTC
>Ga0080064_1002137_pt1 | contig 35258 bp, 29 predicted proteins | sample Subgrocontami54m_FD_69260 | JGI IMG/M metagenome (GOLD analysis project Ga0080064, IMG submission 69260) | Subsurface groundwater microbial communities from S. Glens Falls, New York, USA - GMW46 contaminated, 5.4 m (SPADES assembly) (version 2) ...
GCATTGTGTTACTCCCCCCTCATTCCCCCCCCCCCCCCCCTCTCGGGCCCGCCCCCCCCCCCCCCATCCACGTCTTTGATTCGACTCGCTATTTAAGACGTGGATGCCCGCGACAAGCGCGGGCATGACGAGTCAAAAATTACGATCGTTGGTATTACCGGTCGCGCGCAACGGCGCTTTCATGCCATTTGCGCAGCAGCAGATAGGACAGCGCCGACAGCGCAAAGAAGATCACCACCCCCGCGAGCGAAAGGAGCAGCAGCGCCGCGAACATGCGCGGGATGTTGAGCCGGTAGCCCGATTCGGCGATGCGATAGGCGAGGCCGGAGCCGGCGCCGGCCGAGCCGGCGGCGATCTCCGCCACCACCGCGCCGATCAGCGACAGCCCGCCCGCGATCTTCAGCCCGCCGAGGATATAGGGCAGCGCGGCCGGCAGCTTCAGCCGCCATAGCACTTGCGTACGCGAGGCGCCGTAGAGCCGGAACAGGTCCGTGAGATTGCGGTCCACCGAGTTCAATCCGAGCGTGGTGTTGGCGAGCACCGGAAAGAAGGCGACGATCCAGGCGCAGGCCAGCACGGCCGCCTGCTGCGGCAGATAGATCAGCAACAGCGGCGCGATCGCCACCACCGGCGTCACTTGCAGGATGACGGCGTAGGGATAGAGCGAATATTCCAGCAGCCGCCACTGGTTGAACAGCACCGCCAGCCCGACGCCGCCAATGAGCGCCATCAGGAAGCCCTGCAAGGTGGTGGACAGGGTCACCAGCAGCGAGTCGGACAGCACCGCCCAATCGGAAAAGAGCGTGGCGAACACCAGTCCCGGTCCCGGCAGCACGAACGGCGGAATCGAATAAAGCCGCACCACGAGGTCCCAGAGAACGACGCCCAGCGCCAGCACCGCGATCGGCAGCACGATGCGCAAGATGCGATCGGTGCGCTCGCGATCGAGCAGGTTGGACGCTGGCTGACGGCTTTCGCTCATCGCCCTTCCCCCGCCTGCACGGCGTCCGCCAGCGCGTCCGACACCAGCCGGCAATAGCCGGCATAGTCGGCGGAGGTGCGAAAGCGCGCGTCGCGCGGATAGGGCGCGTCGATGGCCAGCTCGGTGAGCACCCGGCCGGGCCGCGGCGTCATCACCACGATCCGGCTGGAGAGATAGACCGACTCGAACACCGAATGGGTGACGAACACCACGGTCTTGCCCAGCGACCGCCAGAGTGACAGCAGGTCGTGGTTGAGCTTGAAGCGGGTGATCTCGTCGAGCGCAGCGAACGGCTCGTCCATCAGCAACAGTTTCGGTTCGGTCACCAAGGCGCGCGCGATGGAGGTGCGCATCTTCATGCCGCCGGACAATTCGCGCGGATAGGTGTTGGCGAATTCGGCAAGCCCGACGCGCGCGAGCATGGCTCCGACCGCGGGCGCCGCGGCCACCGTGTCGACCCCCCGCAAGTTCAGCGGCAGGCTCACATTCGCCGCCACCGTCGCCCACGGCATCAGCGTCGGCTCCTGGAAGACAAAGCCGATGTGCCGTGCGCGGTCCGCCGCCACGGCATCCGCCTGCCGCCAATCAACCGTACCGGCGGTCGCGTCAGTCAGGCCGGCGACGATGCGCAAGGCCGTGGACTTGCCGCAGCCCGACGGCCCGAGCAGCGTGACGAACTCGCCGGGCTGGACCGTGAGATCGAAGCCGTCGAGCGCCACTACGCCGCTGCCGAAGGTCTTGCCGACGCCGCGCAGCGCCACGATCGCATTGCCGCTGGGTGGGCGAGCCCTTTCCATCGCGCTACTGGGTCACCGCTGCGGCCGCAGTTCAAGCCCAACACCCTTGTTGACGAACTGCAAAGTGTAGCCGCGGCGCGGGTCGATCGACGGCTTGACCACGCCGGCGCGCACCATCTTGTCGAAAAAACTTTTCATGCGCGCGTCGGTCATGGCGCCGATGCCGAGCTTGAGCGAATCGCCGGAATCGACAATGCCATATTGCTTCATCGTGGCGAGCGTGTAGGCCAACAGTTCTTCGGTCATTTCCGGATTGTGCCGCCTGATCTGCGCATTGGCGGCTTTGTTGTCGCCGTAGAGGTAGTTGCACCAGCCGATCACCGAGGCATCGACAAAGCGCTGCACCAGGTCCGGCTGCTTCTCGACAAGGTCGCGGCGGGTCTCGATCAGCGTCGAATACGAATCGAAGCCTTGATCGGCGAGCAGGAAGATCTTGGGCGTGAAGCCCCCGTGCTTATGGATCGCATAGGGCTCCGAGGTCACATAGCCCTGCATGGCGCTGCGCTTGTCGGCGAGGAACGGCTGCGGATTGAACGTATAGGGCCGCACCTTGGCCTCATCGAAGCCGAAGTCGGCCTTCAACCATTGCAGATAGGTGGCGACGCCCTCCTTGGAGATGAACAGCGTGAGTTTTTTCAGGTCCTCGAATTTTTCGATACCCTGGTCCGGGTGCGCGATCAGCACCTGCGGCTCTTTCTGGAAGATGGCTGCGACCGCGACGGTCGGAATGTTCTGCGCGACCGCGTCGAAGCCCTGCAGCGTGTTGGCGCTCATGAAGAAGTCGAGCTTGCCGACCGGCAGCAGCAGCCGATTGTTGCTGTTCGGCCCGCCCGGCACGATGGTGACGTCGAGGCCGAATTTCCGGTAGGTACCGTCGGCCAGCGCCTGATAGAAGCCGCCGTGCTCGCCCTGGGCCACCCAATTGGTGCCGAACGCCACCTTGTCCAGGGATTGCGCCGAAGCGCTCGCCAGTGCCAAGCCGCCTACCAGCGTCGCGGCGGCGCATCCGAATCGGGCAATCGTCCACATGGCGTCATTGCTCCTGCGCGACCCGGTATAATATGCCAAGGCGGGTATTGGGAGGGCTCACATGGATACCGACGTGAAAACCGACGGCGCCAACAAGCGCCTCAACGATCGCGTTGCCATCACCGTGGTCATTCTGTCGGTGTTCATGGCGATATCGCAGGTCAAGGACGGCAATATCAACCAGGCGATGCAAAAGGCGAAATCGGAATCGGTCGACGCCTGGGCGGAATATCAGGCCGCACGCATCAAGCTGCATGTCGACGAGAATGGGCTCAATACGCTGCGGCTCCTGGAATCGAGCGGCAGCATCGACAAGGTACTGGCCGCCAAGCAGGCGGCGGAATATGAGGCCGACATCAAGAAATATATCGCCCGCTCGGCGGAGACGCGCGCGAAGGCCGAGAACCTCGAAAAGGAATACGAACGGCTCAATTTCCGCGACGACCAGTTCGACATATCGGAGGCCTTCCTGTCGATCGCGATCGCGCTCGCCGCAGTATCAGCGCTGACCGAGAGCCTGTGGCTACTCTATGTGGCCTGGGGATCGGGCGGGTTCGGCCTGGTGCTGGGGCTGGCCGGCTTCCTTGGTTTCAACCTGCGCCCGGAATGGCTGGCGAGCCTCTTGGGGACTTAAGGGAGACTCGCGCCAAACTCATTCGTCATTGCCGGGCATAGCCCGTCGAAGACGGGCGTAAACGCCCTAGTACAGCGTTTCCAAGGTTCGAATCATATCGCCGTCATTCACCCAGCCTCGTCCTGAGGAGCCCGCCGAGCGTTAGCGAAGGCGGGCGTCTCGAAGGACGGCCACAAGCGAGACCGTGCCACAGGCCATCCTTCGAGACGCCCTCGCTACGCTCGGGCTCCTCAGGATGAGGTCAGTAAGTCTGGATTCCATCCGATAGGTTTCATGGAATCGGTCGTCTAGTGACCCGGCAATCCATCGCTTTTCGCAAGAAGCTGGATGCGCGGGTCAAGCCCGCGCATGACGAAGAACATGCCGCCACTGCGCGGCTTCAAGCGCGCTTACTGCTCAAAACGCTCGATGAACCACTTCAGCAACCGCGACCAGATCTCGTCCTTGCCGACCGTGTCCTCGATGCCGTGTTCGAGGTTGGGATTGTCGTTGACCTCCATCACCACGATTCCGGTGAGGGTCTGCTTGAGATCGACGCCGTAGAATCCGTCGCCGATCGGCCGCGCCGCACGCAACGCGATGTCGATGATCTCCTGGGGCGCCTGATCGAGATCGAAGGCGCGGAAGCCGCCCTCATGCGAGGAACCGTCCGGCCGGTACTTCACGACCTGCCAATGGCCGCGCGCCATGCGGTACTGGCAGACGAACAAGGGCTCGCCGGCGAGCACGCCGACCCGCCAGTCGAATTCGGTCGGCAGGAATTTCTGCGCCAGGATCAGGTCGGTGTCCTCGAACAGCTCCTCGGCGATGCGCTTGAACTCCGGCAGCGTGGAAACCTTGTGAACGCCGCGCGAGAATGAGCCGTCGGGAATCTTGACCACCAGCGGAAAGCCCAGTTCGTCCGCCGTCCTGACCAGATCGACGCCCTCGGCCAGCATCACGGTCGGCGGCGTCGGCACCTGGTTCGAGCCCAACAGCTCCATCAGGAACACTTTGTTGGTGCAGCGGATCATCGAGATCGGATCGTCGATGACCGGCATGCCCTCCTGCCAGGCGCGGCGGGCGAAACGATAGGTGTGATTGTCGATCGAGGTGTTCTCGCGGATGAACAGCCCGTCGAATTCGGCGAGCTCGGCAAGCTGGCGACGCGTGATCGGCTCGACGTCGACCGACATCTTCTCGGCGATGCGGGCGAAATGCTTGATCGTCGCCGGCGACGACGGCGGCATCTTTTCGTTGGGATCGTAGAGCACCGCCAGGTCGTATTTCGCGACGGTGCGGGCCTTGGGATCGCGCCATTCGCGCTTGGTGTGCTGGTGCAGGGCCTCGCGCAGGAAGTCGCCCTCGCCGTTGGCCAGCCGGGTGATGTTGCGCGGGCGGATGCGGTCGATCGAAAGCCACTGGCCCGGCTCCACGATCACTTCCAGCGCCGGGCAGCGAAACCAGTCGAACAGCAGCCGGCCGAAGGATTCGAAGCGGTCGTCGCGGGCGATGCCGAAGCAAACCAGGAGTTTGAGTTCGCCCTCGGGCTGGAAGTCGGCCCGCCGCGCGCAGCGGTTCAGCTCGTCCTCCAGCTCCGGCAGAGCGTGCTCGTAGAGTTTGGCCTCGCGCAGCTCCAGCATGGTTTCCACGCTCGGAACCACCCGATGGCCGCGCGCTTCCGCCAGCAGAGAGGCGTAATAGCCCTTCGACTGATAGGCGTAGGAGCGTGCCAAATTGACCAGCTTGGGCCGCCCCATGTCGAACAGGCGAGGACGCGCGAGATATTCGCTCGTCGTGATCACCTTGTGCGGGGTATCAGCGTTCGGCAGGTCCTTGGGCTGGTCGACGAGAATGACCCAGCCGGTCATTGGGAAGGTCCTTTCCGGATGATCGCTGCGCCGAGCCGGACGCGATCCGATTGGATCATGCGCTCGAACGCGGCTGCGGGAGCCGCGTCGGCCTCGGTGGCAACCGCCATCCCTTGATCATCTCTTGTAATCGCCCGGTCGGACACGCGGACTTTCCGTCCGTCGCGGTCGAGGGCGAACATCCGATACGGCACTGCTCCGGAAGCCCTGTGATAGCCCGAAACGACGACGATGGCCACGCTCCCGGCACCAAACATCCCCATGAGAACCGATTCTCGCACAGGAGTCAGGTGGCTGGGGATAGCGGCCGGGCGGTTCGGCGGGATTTTTCCTCGATTGCCGGCAGGAGCCGCTTCTCGAACCGCAGCGCATCGCCGCCATCCTCGTAATAGCCCGGGCGGCGGCCGAACTCCGTGTAGCCGCTCTTGCGATAGCGCGAAATCGCCGCGGCATTGGCTTGGTGCACTTCCAGACGGACGATCTGGCAGTCGCGCCCGAGCGCCGCCTGTTCCGCCGCCTGCAACAACAGCGGCGCGACGCCGCGTCCGCCCAGCTGCGGAAACACCGCGATCGAATAGAGCCGCGCCACCACCGCGCGCGGCCGGAACAGCACAATGGCGGCGCCGGCGACATCGCCGCCCTCTTCCGCCACGATCACCGCGGCGGTCGGCGACCGCAGAAAATGCCGCAAGCTGCGCGGTGACAGCCGGTCGGTGGCGAACACCCGCTGCTCAAGCGCCATCAGCGCCTCCAAGTCGGCGCCGGCGGCTTTGCGGATGCGGACCGGGGGCACCGGCGCGTGGGCAAGATAGGCGGTCATCTGAGGCTCTAGGCGGTCATCTGAGGCTCTAAGACTAGCAGTTTCGTCACCGCTCAACGCAAGCATCCGGGGCATCTGTTCCCGGCGGCCAACCCGACGGACGATTCGGCTTTGAACCTGCCCGGGCCCCGGCGCGACCAATGCGCATCCCGGCCGCTAAGGCCAGCAACCGTCGATCCAGGAGTGTGTCCCATGTCCAAGAAGTTCGCCGCCGCGGCGCTTGTCGCCGTGACCCTTGCCTCCACCATGATCGCGACCACCAGCCCGGCCGACGCCAAGGGCAAATTCGGCCCGGCGTTCGGCTTCGGCATCGCCGCCGGCGCCCTGCTCGGCGCGGCCGCCGTCTCCAGCGCCTATGGCGGTCCGGTTTATGTCGGCCCGGCCTATCGCTGCCGCTGGGTCCGCCAGTTCGACAACTGGGGCTATTACATGGGCACCGTGAAAGTGTGCCGGACGTACTACTGAGGCGCCGCCTCGTCAGCGAAAGTTGCGATCGGCGCGAGCGCCCCATCCACCCCCGCGTCGGTCAAAGCGGCCCGCCTGGACGGTTTCCGTTCGGGCGGGCTTTGCCTTTGCCGCAGAGCCGACGGGGCGGCAGCATTGGCCCCCGCCGCTTTAGGGACTAAAACGGCGCCGGACCATGACCGGTCCGTGGACGTGGCGAGACACCCATGCAGCGCGTGACCATCACCATCGACGACGAACTGATGATCGAGCTCGATCGCATCATCGCGGCCCGCGGCTACCAAAACCGCTCGGAGGCGATCCGCGATCTCGCCCGCGCCGGCATCCGGCAGGCCGCCGAAACCCTCGACAAGCAGCGCGACTGCGTCGCCGCCCTGGTCTACGTCTACGACCACAACGCGCGACAATTGTCGAAACGGCTGGCCGACACCTTCCATGACCACCACGAACTCTCGCTCGCATCGATGCACGCCCATCTTGACCATGACAGCTGCATGGAGGTGACCATCCTGCGCGGCAACGCCGCCAAAGTGCAGCATTTCGCCGAGCACGTGATCGCCGAACGGGGGGTTCGTCACGGCCGCATCGTGCTGGTGCCGACGGACTTGCTGATCAAGCCGCATTCCCACGCGCCCGATGCCCCGCATCACCACCCGCACCCTTCACCCGGGCGGCGACCGCGGCGGGTCCGTTAGGATGAAGGGGGCCTGACGCCGCGGCCTTGACGGCTCAGCCCCTTGCCCAGCCGCGCCTTTATCTGGTAAGTGAATTCTATGAAATGATCATACTTGCGTGTGATCGCTAACAAAACACGCATACGATCCCGCATGCCGCAAAGCGGCCAAGCGCGGGGCGAACAACGAGGCGCCATGTCGCAGGTTCTGCAGTCCTTCAATGACAATGCGGTCAACGTCCGCGGCAAGATCGCCGCGATCTACACCCTCCTGATTGCAGCCAACCTGGCGGTCTGGGCCTGGGCCTTCATCGCCTTCCACGATCATCCGGTGCTGCTCGGCACCTGCTTCCTGGCCTACAGTTTCGGGCTTCGGCACGCGGTCGATGCCGACCACATCGCGGCCATCGACAATGTCACGCGCAAGCTGATGCAGGAGGGCAAGCGCCCGCTCGGCGTCGGCCTGTTCTTCTCGCTCGGCCATTCGACGGTGGTGTTCCTGGCGTCAATCGGCGTGGCGGTGATGGCGACGGCGTTCAAGGACCGGATCGACGATTTCCATCCGATCGGCAGCGCGATCGGGACCTCGGTCTCGGCGATCTTCCTGCTGCTGATCGCCGCCATCAATCTCGTGGTGCTGATCAACGTCTACAACACCTTCCAGCGCGTGAAGAAAGGCGAGACCTATTCCGAAACCGACCTGGATATCGTTCTGGCCAATGGCGGCTTGCTGGCGCGCATCTTCCGCCGGCTGTTCCGCATGATCGGCCGCAGCTGGCACATGTATCCGTTGGGCTTCCTGTTCGGGCTTGGTTTCGACACCGCCACGGAAGTGGCGCTGCTCGGCATCACCGCGGCGCAGGCCTCGAGCGGATTGTCGATGTGGTCGATCCTGATCTTCCCGGCTCTGTTCACCGCCGGCATGACCCTGCTCGACACCACCGACAGCGTGCTGATGGTGCGCGCCTATGGCTGGGCCTTCGCCAAGCCGGTGCGCAAGCTCTATTACAACATGACCATCACCTTCGTGTCGGTGGTGGTGGCGGTGGTGATCGGCGGCATCCAGGCGCTCGGGTTGATGGTGGACAAACTCGCTCTCACCGGCGGTTTCTGGGACGCGGTCGGCGACCTCAGCGAGCATCTCGGCATCATGGGTTATCTGATCGTCGCGTTCTTTCTGGTGAGCTGGGCGGTATCGGTCCTGATCTACCGGCTGAAGCGCTATGATGATCTGGAAATCCGTGCACCGGGCCTCGAAAATCCGTTGCGACAGACGTAACAATACAAAGTAACATCTTCGGGGGGCGTGACATGGGCAATGGGACAAGCGTTCAGTCTGTCGTCGGTCACCGGCTCGCCGCCATCCTGTTGTCTGCGATTGTGCTTCCAATCGCCGCGCTCAGCTCCAGCCCGGCTCGCGCGGCCGGCGCCTATGCAGTTGACGATTCCGAGATCGGCAAGCCCGGGGAGTGCAAGGTCGAAAGCTGGGCTTCGTTCGCGGGCAACCGCGATGTCGTCGGCGTGGTCTCGCCCGCCTGCGTGGTCAATTTCATCCGCCCGGTCGAGCTTGGCGCGCAGCTCGCGCGCTTCCGCGCCGATGGGGAATGGGGCACCTCGCTCACGCTGAAGGGCAAGATCAATCTCGTCCCGGCGGAGACCGGCAAGGTCGGCCTCGGTCTGGGTGGCGGCACCACATTCGATCTCATCACGCACGAAAACACCGGTTCCTTCATCAGCGTTCCGGTGACCTTTCCACTGTCCGAGGAGTTCAAGATCAACGTCAATGGCGGCTGGCTCTACGACCGCGTCGCGTCATTGCATTGGGTGACCTGGGGCGCCGGCTTTGAATGGAATTTCGTCAAGCCGCTGACGCTGATCGGCGAGGTGTTCGGCCAGGCCGGCCACAGCGTGCCTGCCCAGCCGTCGCTCACCGATCCGCGCGCGCAGATCGGCCTGCGCTATACGCCGGTCGAGAGCGTCGATCTCGATCTCATCTATGGCCGCAACATCACCGGCGCCGGAGCGAATTGGATCACCGTCGGGCTCAATGTGCGCTTTGGCGGCGCGCCGGAACAGCCGGCGGAAGCCAAGGCCCCCCGCCTGATCCGCAAATAGCCTCGCCCCGGTTTGCCTGGGCGCTGCACAACGCGTCACTCCGAGAACGAAATAAGCGCCGCGCTTACTGTGTTTGCATCGGCGCGGCAATGGCGCGCTTGCGTTCGCGGCATTGGCCTTCATAATTCCAAACGATCCAAGAACAAAAGCAGTACCCAATACGGGTCGCAGCATCGTCTCAGGGAGGAATCTCCGATGAAACGCATCCGCCGCCGTCGGTTCCTGACGCTCGCCGGCGCCGCCGTCGCGGCGCCCGCCATCTCATCGCTTGGGTGGTCGCAAAGCTATCCGAACCGGCCGGTCCGCGTCATCGTGATGCTGGCAGCCGGTGGTGGAACGGATTACCTCGCGCGTCTGACCGGCGATTTCGTGTCGCGTGCGCTCGGACAGCAGGTGGTGGTCGAAAACCGGACCGGCGCCGGCGGCACGATCGGCATCGAGACCGTGTCAAAGAGTGCTCCCGACGGCTATACGGTGCTGTTTTCCAACGACAATATCGCGAGCGCGCCGCAGATCCTGAAGGTCAACGGCGACTATCAGAAGGACCTCATTCCGGTCATCCAGATCGCGCGCCAGCCGCTCGTTTGGGCGGTGCATCAATCGCTCAACTTGAACACACTCGCCGAATTCATCAACGAGATGAAGCAGCGCCCGGGGAAAGGCTATGCGACCTCGGGCGTTGGCTCCAACCAGCACTTCCTGGGCGAGTGGTTTCTGAAGAGCGCGGGGATCAAGCTCGATCACGTGCCCTATCGCGGCGCCGGTCAGGCGGTGAATGACCTGATTGCCGCGCATGTGCCCATTGCAACGCTCGGACCGACCTCCCTGATGCCGCACTACCACGCAAAAACCTTGCGCTTCCTCGCGCAGTCGTCGGAAACGCGCTCGTCGACCCTGCCGGAAATCCCGACCTTTCAGGAATCCGGATTCAAGGGGCTGGTGCTTGATCAATGGTTCGGCGTGTTCGTGCCGGCGGGGACGCCGCCCGAGATCGTCGCCCGCCTCAATGCTGAGTTCGGCAAGGCGCTCGAGGTTGCGTCGATCCGCGAAGGCATGCTCAAGGCCGCCAACGAGCCGGTCGGCGGCAGCCCGGAACAATTCGCGCGCTTGGTTCGCGAGGACTCCGCGAAATATGCCAGGCTCTCGAAAGAGCTCGGCATCAAGGTTAATTGACGATCAGCTTGCCGGAAGCAAAGCGCGGCGGTTGCCTTACCTTCAGGACGCAGCAGGCGCAGCGGCCACGCTTGCCGCCAGCACGCGCGCGACATGCAGCGCCTCGCGTCCGGCGCCGTCCCTGATCTGTTGCCGGCAGGAGGTGCCGTCGGCGACAATGAGCGTATCGGGAGCGGCTTGGCGCACCGCCGGCAGCAGCGAAAGCTCGCCCATCGCCAACGAGACATCGATGGTGTCGTCGCCATAGCCGAAGGCGCCGGCCATGCCGCAGCAGCTCGATCCCACCGTCTCCACCGCAAGCTCCGGGATGAGCTTGAGCGCGCTTTCGACCGCTCCCATGGCGGCAAAGGATTTCTGGTGGCAATGGCCATGCAGCAGCGCTCGTTTGGCAATCGGCGCCAGCGGCAGGTCGAATGTGCCTTCGCTTGCCTCGCGCACAATATATTCTTCGAACAGCAGCGCGTGAGCAGCCAGGCCGCGCGCCGCGCTTACCTTCACCATCGCTGGAATCTCGTCGCGGAAGCCAAGCAGGCAGCTGGGCTCGAGCCCGACGACCGGGATGCCGCGCGCAATGAAAGGCGCAAGCGCTGTCAGCGTGCGCTCCGCTTCCCGCCGCGCCTCTTCGACCAGACCGACCGAAAGAAAGGTGCGTCCGCAGCATAGCGGGCGCGAGGAGCCGTCGGCCGGCCGCGGCAGATGCACGCGCCGCCCGGCGGCGGTGAGCACGTCGAGCGCCGCCTTGATGTTCTCCGGCTCGAAATAGCGGTTGAAGGTGTCGGCGAAAAATACGACGTCCGGGCCGTTGGGCGGCCCCATCACACTGTCCTTTTCGCGAAAAGCGTCCCGGCGCCAGTGCGGAAGGCTCCTGCGCGCGCTCAAGCCCACCGTGGATTCGGCTAGGCGCGCCAGGCGCGGGCTGTCGTTGCGCAGATTCATCAGCCACGGCAGGCGCGCCGCGACCGGCGCATAGCGCGGCAGATATCCGATCAGCCGGTCGCGCAGCGAGAGGCCGTGCTTGGCGGCGCGCGCCGCCTGCGCCTCGATCTTCATACGCGCCATGTCGACGCCGGTCGGACATTCGCGCCGGCAGGCCTTGCAGGAGACGCACAGTTTCAAGGTCTCGGCCATCTCATCGGAAGTGATGGCGTCGGCGCCCAGTTGGCCGGTGATGGCAAGCCGCAGGGTATTGGCGCGCCCGCGCGTGACATCGCGCTCCTCGCGGGTGACGCGATAGCTCGGGCACATGACGCCGCCCGTCAGCGCGCGGCAGGCGCCATTGTTATTGCACATCTCGACGGCGCCCTGGAATCCGCCGCCGGCGCCGGGATAGGGCGACCAATCGAGATGGGTGGCGATCTCCTCGGCGCGATAGTCGGGGCCGTAGCGAAACAGGCTTCGGTCGTCAAATTTCGGCGCGCGTACGATCTTGCCTGGATTGAACAACCCGCGCGGGTCGAAACGGTCTTTCACCTCTTCGAACGCCAGCACCAGCTTGTCGCCGAACATCATCTCATGGAATTCGGAGCGCACGATGCCGTCGCCGTGCTCGCCGGAATGCGAGCCCTTGTAGTCGCGCACCATCAGGAAGGCTTCCTCGGCGATGGCGCGCATCGCATTGACGTCCTTGTCGAGGCGCAGATTGAGTACCGGGCGTACATGCAAGCAGCCGACCGAGGCATGGGCGTACCAGGTGCCGCGCGTTCCGTGCTTCTCGAAAATCTCGGTCAGCCGCGCGGTATATTCGGCGAGATGCTCCAACGGCACGGCGCAGTCTTCGACAAAGGAGATGGGTTTTCCCGCCTCCTTCATCGACATCATGATGTTGAGACCCGCGCTGCGCACCGCAGTGATGGCGGTCTGCAGCGTGGGATCGAGCACCTCGACCACGCCGCCCCATTTCGCGCCGGTCTTGTCCCAGCCAAGGCCGAGATCGCCTATGAGATCGCTGAGCCGCAGCAGACGGCGGAAGTTCTCGCCATGGTCGGGCTCACCGAATTCGACAAACAGCATGGCCTCGGGATCGCCGCGCAGAAAGGCATCAACGGTCGGCTGGAACATGGCGATCTGGCGCGCGAGGCCAAGCATGGTGCGGTCGATCAGCTCGACCGCGATCGGTCCAAGCTTGGCGATGTGCTGCGCAGCCTCCATGGCCTGCTGGAAGCTGCCGAAATGGCAGGCCCCGACAGCGCGGCGGCCGAGCAGCGGCGAGAGCTTGAGCTCAATGCGCGTGGAAAAGCCGAGGGTGCCCTCCGAGCCGACCAGGATATGCGCCAGATTGAGATCGTTGCGGCCCGGCACCAGCGCATCGAGATTGTAGCCGCCGACCCGGCGCTGCACTTTCGGAAAGCGCAGATCGATCCGCCATTGTTCGCGCGCGCCGATGGTCAGCAGATCGCGCGCCAGCGGCTTCAGCGGCGACGAATCGGACACGTCGGACAAATCGGCAGCCACCGGTCCGAAATGCGCTTTCGATCCGTTCGCCAGCACGGCGTCGATCGACAACACATTCTCGCGGGTATTGCCGTAGCGCAGCGAGCGGGCGCCGCATGAATTGTTGCCGACCATGCCGCCGATGGTGGCGCGCGAGCCGGTCGAGATGTCGACCGGAAACCACAAGCCATGCGGCTTGAGCTGGCGATTGAGATCGTCGAGCACGATGCCGGGCTCGACCGCGCAGCGCCGGCCGGCAACATCCAGTTCCAACAGGCCGGTGAGATGTTTCGAGCAATCGATGACCAGAGAATGGTTGACGGTCTGGCCCGCCTGCGAGGTTCCGCCGCCGCGCGGCAGCACGCTGACCCCCTCCTCGCGCGCCAGCGCCAGCGCCCGTTCGGCTTCGGCGATCGAGCGTGGCAAAACAACGCCGAGCGGCGTCATCTGGTAGTGGGAGGCATCGGTGGCATAGCGGCCGCGGCTGAAGCGGTCGAACATGACGTCGCCGGTCAGCTCCGCCTTGAGGCGGCGTTCCAGGCCTGGCATCTGCACCACTGCCACGTGTCGACCCACCCTCTTCGGCTGCCTTCGGGCCGCGCACGCATTCGGCAGCAGCCGAAATTAAACGGTCCGATCACCAGTAGCGACGCAATTCGTGAACTGAACGAAATGCCCTTGACCCGACTGTCGCATCCGGTGTTCAAGGCGACAAGCGCTGCCGCCGTCAAGCGCCGGCCGCACGGGCGCAGAGGAGCCGTCGTCAATGCCGCAGAATTCTTCGCGTAGCGTAGGGCGCCATTTCCTGCACATTCCCGGGCCGTCGCCGCTGCCCGACCGTATTCTGCGCGCTATGGATACCCCGATCATCGACCATCGGGGTCCGGAATTCCAGAAACTCGCCAAACGCTGCCTCGAAGGCATCAAGACCATTTTCAAGACCGCGAACCCGGTGATCATCTATACCGCCACCGGCACCGGCGCTTGGGAAGCAGCGCTGGTCAATACGTTGTCGCCCGGCGATCGCGTGCTGATGGTGGAGACCGGCCAGTTCTCCACGCTGTGGAAGAAAATGGCGGAAAAACTCGGGCTGCAGCCTGAGTTCATCCCGACCGACTGGCGCATTGGCGCCGAGCCGGCCGCCATCGAGGAAGCATTGCGCAAGGACAAGGCGCGCGAGATCAAGGCGGTCTGCGTGTTGCACAACGAGACGGCGACCGGCTGCCTTTCGCCGGTCGCGGAGATCCGCAAGGCGATCGACGCCGCCGGCCATCCGGCGCTGTTCATGGTCGACACCATTTCCTCGCTTGCATCCACGGATTACCGGCACGACGAATGGGGCGTCGACGTCACCATCGGCGGCGCGCAGAAGGGGCTGATGCTGCCGCCCGGCATGTCGTTCAACGCGGTGAGCGACAAGGCGCTGGCGGCGGCGAAGGATTCCAAGCTGCCGAAGTCGTTCTGGTCATGGGAAGACATGCTGAACATGAACAAGCTCGGCTTCTTCCCCTATACGCCGGCCACCCAGATGCTGCACGGATTGGCGGTGGCGATCGACATGCTGCACGAGGAAGGTCTCGACAATGTGTTTGCCCGCCACGACCGTCTCGCCGAGGCAACGCGTCGCGCGGTGCGCGGCTGGGGTTTGGAAATCCTCTGCCGCGATCCGAAATATTACTCGCCCACGGTTACCGCAGTGCTGCTGCCGGACGGCCATGACGCCGACGCTTTCCGCAATCTCGCGCTCGACCATTTCAACATTTCCTACGGCATGAGCTTCGGGCGGTTTGCCGGAAAATTCTTCCGCATCGGCCATCTCGGGGACACCAACGATCTGACCATGATGGGCGCGCTCGCCGGCACCGAGATGGCGCTGTCGCTCGCCGGCATTCCGCACAAAAAGGGCGGCGTGCAGGCGGCGATGGACTATCTGGTTTCCGCCCACACGCAGCCGGCGCGGGCCGCGGCCGAATAATCGGTCACAGACTATCACCGTCACCCTGATGTGCCCGGCGAAGCCGGGCCTCGAAGGGGCGACGGCCCGGCCGTGCATCCTTCGAGGCTCGCCGTTCCGCGCGTCGAAGACGCGCGTAAACGCGCTTATGGCTCGCACCTCAGGATGACGGTCAACAAAAACGGCCGCGCAAGGCGCGGCCGTTTGACTTACGTCTCGGTTTCGATCGCTACGCCGCGATCTTCACATATTCGAAGTCGCCCGGCTTGTTGTCGATGCCGACCCGCGGCGGGGCGATCCAGCTCGCGAACTTGCCGGGCTCGCTGACCGGCTTCATCAGGCTGGCGATGAAATCGCCGTCGTCCTTGGACGGCAGCCACTTGTCTTTTTCCTTGCTCCAAGCCGTCTGGTCTAGCAGCTTGCCATCGGGCGAAGCCTTGATGTCCTTGAACTCGCCGATCTGCCGGTGGAAGGCGACATGCGGCAGGTCGAACCGGAACTCGACCCCGATCTTTTCGATGATCTTGTTCCAGCGGTCGACGCCGCGCTGGCAGTCCTCGGTGTAGTCGTCGCGCAACCGCATATTGATCGCGGTCAGCGCCGGCTCGTCGACTCGCTTGATCTCGCCATCGGCCATCTTGAGCACCGGATAGGTCGAGTTCTCGAGCTTGTGGTCGTCCTCGATCTTGGTTTCCTGGTAGCGGCCCTTGATGCCGGCATTAAACGCATTGGCGGCATTGGTCGACACCTCGGAGCCGAACAGGTCGAGCGACAGCGAGTAGTGCAGGTTGAGCTTCTTCTTGATGGTCGGCAGGTCGATGACGCCGAGTGCGCGGACTTTCTCGATGTCGTTCGGATCGTCGACGCCGGCTTCCTTCATCGCCTCGCAGGTTCGCTGCAACGTGCGCCCGATGCCGGTCTCGCCCACGAACATATGGTGCGCTTCCTCGGTCAGCATGAAGCGGCAGGTGCGCGAGAGCGGATCGAAGCCCGATTGCGCGAGGCTTTCGAGCTGCATCTTGCCGTCACGGTCGGTGAAGAAGGTGAACATGTGGAACGAGAGCCAGTCCGGCGTCTCCTCGTTGAAGGCGCCCAGCATGCGCGGCTTGTCGGCATCGCCCGAACGGCGTCGCAGCAATTCATCGGCCTCCTCGCGGCCGTCACGGCCGAAATATTTGTGCAGGAGGTAAACCATGGCCCATAGATGCCGGCCCTCCTCGACATTCACCTGGAAGACGTTGCGCATGTCGTAGAGCGAGGGCGCGGTCTTGCCGAGAAAGCGCTGCTGCTCCACGGATGCGGGCTCAGTATCGCCCTGGATGGTGATCAGTCGGCGCAGCATGGCGCGATATTCGCCGGGCACTTCCTGCCATACCGGCTCGCCAAGGTGCTGGCCGAAGGGAATCTTGCGGTCCGGCTCTTGCGGCGCCAGCAGCACGCCCCAGCGGTATTCCGGCATCTTCACGTAGTCGAACTTGGCCCAGCCTTTTGGATCGACCGAGACGGCCGTGCGCAGATAGACCATCGCGTCCTGGAAACCGTTCGGTCCCATGTCCTTCCACCAGTCGATGAAGCCCGGATGCCAGCCCTCAAGCGCCTTGAGCACCTGACGGTCTTCGGTGAGACCGACATTGTTCGGAATCTTGGTCGAATAATCGATGTTTTGAATGTTCATCGCGGACTCCTTATGTCGCTCTCACCCGATCTATCTCGCTCTCACTCGATCGCCGCCATTTCGAAGCGGACGAAACTCACACCCGCTTGGTGTCGTAGACCGGCCGCTGGCCGGTGCCGTAACGTCGCAGCGCGCCTTCCTCGCCGACCGCATTGGGGCGCTGGAAGATCCAGTTCTGCCAGGCGGTCAGGCGGGCGAAGATTTTTGATTCCATGGTTTCCGGACCGCCGAAGCGCAGATTGGCTTCGAGACCGGTGAGACCGTCGGGTGAGAAGCTGGCGCGTTCTTCCAGAAACACACGCACCTCGTCCTCCCAATCGATGTCGTCGAGGGCAAAAGTGACCAGGCCCAAAGCTTCCGCCGCCTTGCCGTCGAGCATCTTGCCGCTCTCGGCCTTCGCCTTCTCGACGTCGGCAGGCTCGGCGAGGAAGCGGCTGGCCAGCCGCGACAGCCCATTCGACATCGGGTAGGGGCCGAAATTGACGCTGGAAAGCGCGATCGTGGCCGGCGGCTTGTTATCGCCCTCGCGCTGGCCCACCAGCATATAGGAGCGGTCGGCGGCCAAGACCAGTTCGGCAAGGGTGCCGGTAAAGCAGGAGCCGGGCTCGACCAGCGCGACCAGCGAGCGCGAGGTGAGATCGACGCGCTTGAGCACGCGCTTCCACAGGTTGCGGATTTCCCGCGCCAGCCAGTGGCCTTTGTTGGCATCGAGGAAGGCATCGTAGGCGAGCACCTGGGCCGGATCGCCCGCGGACTTGAACACGATCGCCGCCGTGTCGAACTCATTGCAGCGGATATCGAGGATGGCGTCGTCGAGTTCGCGCGCGATTTTCAGCGGCCAGAAATCCGATCCTTGGGCGATCATATCCTCGGCCGATTTTGGTGGCGCAACGTCAGGGCCCCGGAGCGTGATGGTCGCAAGGCGGGCCGCGCGCGCCAGGTCGACGGAAACTGTGCTGTATTCGACGCCGTTTTCCGAAATCTTGCGCGCCAGCGGCTTCAGCGTGATGCCCTTGGCGCCGGCCGGCCGGTCCGACTTCGCGGCAATTTCCTTGGCGCGCGCTGCGACCGTTTCGTCAAATTTCGAGCTGGGCACCACCTCGTCGACCAGCCGCCACTCGACGGCGCGCTTGCCCTTAATGCCTTCCTCGGTGGTGCAGAAGAAATCGGCATGGTCGCGCCGTACCTTGCGCTTGTCGGTGACGCGGGTGAGGCCGCCGGTGCCCGGCAACACGGCCAGTAAAGGCAGTTCCGGCAGCGAGACCGAGGATGAGCCGTCGTCGACCAGCATGATGTGGTCAGCCGCCAGCGCCAATTCGTAGCCACCACCTGCGGCGGTGCCGTTGATCACGCAGATGGTGCGCAGGCCAGAGGCCTCGCTGGCGTCCTCGATCCCGTTGCGCGTCTCATTGGTGAACTTGCAGAAATTGACTTTGTGGGCGTGGGTGGCGCCCGCCAACATGCGGATATTGGCGCCGGCACAGAACACGCGCGGCTTGCCCGAGCGCAGCAGCACGACGCGGATTTCCGGATGCTCGAAGCGCAGCCGTTCGATGGCATCGGCCAGTTCGATATCGACGCCGAGATCGTAGGAATTGAGCTTGAGATCGTAGCCTTCGAACAGGGAGCCCTTCTCGTCGACGTCCATCAAGAGCGTCGCGACATCGCCTTCGAATTTGAGCTTCCAATGCCGGTAGCGCGACGGATCGGTTTGGAAGTCGATCCGAGTCTTACCGTTGCTCATCTTGCGTTCTGCGTCCGCCATCACCCTCTCCGTCACTCACCCGGAACTGCATTATATTGCAGAATAACGCCCGTTCGACATCCCTAATCCCAAGACATTATATGTATTATAATTCATCTCGGCGCAAGCCCTCGGCGGCGGCTATGTCGCCCTCCTGATGATCGCGCAGCAGCTGCATGGAGAACGCCGCAATCGCCTGTAACGTTGCATCAGGCGCTTCACGATGTGGGGCGTGCTTGGTGCCCGGCAACAATACGACGTCCACCGGGCAATAGCATTCCTGCTGCGCCACCTCGATCTGCTTCACCGTGCCGTATTGGTCGTTTTCGCCCTGTATGATCAGCACCGGTACGCGGATATAGGCCAGTGGCTCGGTGATATCCCATTTGCGGAATTGCGGATCGAGCCAGGCCTCGTTCCAGCCCTTGAAGGCGTTGTCCACGTCGGCATGCCAGCGCGCCAGTTTCTGGCGCAGGTCGGTGGTGGCATAGGCGTCGCGCGCCCGCGCGATCTCGACAATGCCCATGTCCTCGGTGAAAAAATGCGGTGCGATCAGGACCAGGCCGCGCACCCGATGGTCCTGGACGCTGCCGCCATAGATCGCCGCAATCGAGGCGCCATCGCTGTGGCCCACGAGAAGGCCGCGGCGAAATCCGATGGCGTCGAGCAGGCGTGGCAATACGGTGTTGGCTTCCTCGTGCATGAAGGTGAATGGACGCGGCAGCTTGGCGGGCGACGATTGGCCGTAGCCCGCGCGCGAATAGACAAAAACGCCGGCGCCGGTCGCTTCCGCCAGCTTGTCCGGGAAATTTCCCCACAGCCCGACGCAGCCGAGCCCTTCGTGCAGCAGGATGATGGTCGGCGCTTCGTCTGGACGCGGGCCGACCATGCGGTATTCCAACCGCGTGGTGCCAACATCGATAAAGCCTTGGTCGGAAAGCCTGGTCATCACGCAACAGTCCCGACGGCTACTTGGATGGCGATTTGTCAGATAGGAACGGCAACCCGAGCCGCACGAGCTTGCCGAAGCTTTGCTCGACGGTATCGCAGGCGGTGTCCAGTTGCGCTTGCGCGCGCGCATAGTCTTCCCGGCGCGCCTCGAGGATGGCGACCAGATCGGACATCGCCTCGCGATTCTGCGCCATCGGGCGGAAATCGCCCTGCTCCATCACCCGGCTCATGTGTTCGTCGGGCCGCGCCTTGATCCACACCGTGTGGGTGCGGCGAAGCAGCAGCGCATAGGTCTCCGGATTGGACACGATGCCGCCGGCGGTGGTGATCACCGCCGCCTCATGTTCGGCGATGACGCGTTCGAGGCAGGTGCGCTCGTAGCGGCGAAAGGTGGCGATGCCGGCCATTTCGATCAGGTCGGGGACGCGCGCGCCGTATTCGTCCTCGATGACGCGATTGAGCTCGACAAAGGGACAGCCGAGCCGCTCCGCCAGCATCCGCCCGAGTGTCGATTTGCCGGCGCCGCGCAAACCCACCAGTGCGACCCGCCGCGCCCGGTCGGTGGCAGCTTCCCGAGCGGCGCGGCCTGCAATCAGTTCGGCAATCGCCGGAAGCTCCGACTGCGGGAGACGGCCGAGCAGATCCAGAATCTCGTTCATGGCGGCGCCGCGTCCATCGGTGCGCGGCAGAAGCTCGATCACCGGCACGTCGAGCGCGTCGGCGATCGCCTTCAGGATGATGACCGAAGGATTGCCCTGCCCGCTTTCGATCTGGGCGAGATAGCGCTCCGACGCGCCGGATTCCTGCGCCAGCTGCCGGCGCGTCATGCCGCGTTTGGCACGCCCGAGCCGAACCAAGCGTCCAACGGCCGCGGCAAACGCAGCGGCCGATATCCGGCCAACGGCGGGCTGCGCCTCCAGCTCGCGCACTTTGGATTTTGGTTTGGTGTCCGCCATCGAGCCCACTGAGCAGGAATTATATTTCATGTACTATAATGCATCTCGCCCGGGATACAAGGGCGGGGATACAAGAGCAGACGTGCGCCCTCGCTATGTTAGCGGAAATCACGCGCGCACAGGGCCTCGATCTTGGCGACCGCCTCGGGCGGCAGCGGGCCTTGCGCCACGGCCTGCAATGCCTCGTCGAGATAGGGCAGCGCGGCGATGCCGATTACGCGCGACGAAAGATCCCGGTTTGCCAGCGCGAAACGTAATGCCGCCTGCGCGGGCGTGCCATAGGCATCGCCAAGCGCCGCGCGCACTGCTGCGGCGCGCCGCACTTCTTCGTCGACATTGGTGCCCGAAGTGAACACGTGCAGGCGGTCGGGACGCTTCGGCGTCGCCAGCGGGCCGCCAGCCCAGACGCGGATGCTGAGCATGCCCATGCCGTGGCGCTTGCAGGCCGCGATGACCCCGGAGAAATCCTGCGCCTGCCACGCGCCCGGCGCGTGCGACCAGGCCGCGCTCGGATTGATCGCATTGTAATAGACCTGGGCGGCATCGAAGCGGCCGCTGTCGATCACTTCGAGGCAGGCTTTGGTTTCGCCGGCCGCGGTGATGCCGCCGGCGCCGATCAGGCCCTGCTCCTTCAGCCGGTCGAATGTGTCGGCGACGCCGCCTTTGCGCAGAATCTGTTCCGGCATCACCGAGGTGCGCCCGCCGACCGCCTCGCCCAATTGATTGTGCAACTGGAACATGGCGACCCGGTCGAGCCGCAGCCGCTTCAAGCTCCGCTCCAGGCTGCGCTCGATGGCGCCGGGAATATCGTTCATGTCCTCGCGTTCGATCCGGACTTTGGTGGACACCTGCGGGCGCGGCTCGAGCGACGGCAGATAGCGCCCGATGGTTTCCTCGGACGCGCCGTCGCCATAGAGCGCGGCGGTATCGAGCCAGTTGATGCCGGCGCCGACCGCGCGCTGCAACGCCGCCTTCCGGGTTTCCTCCGGGCCCTCGATCAGGATTCCGCCGGTGACGCCGCCGCCAAGCGCAATTTCAGAAATGTAGAGGCCGGTCTGGCCGAAGGGATTCTTTTTCATTGATTGCCTGGTTTTTTGCCGCTGTCTTACAGCTGCGATTCCGCACGCAATTTGAAACGCTGGATCTTGCCGGTCGCGGTCTTCGGCAGGTCGGTGCGGAATTCGATCCAGCGCGGATATTTGTAGGGCGCGAGTTTTTGCTTGCAGTGCTCCTGCAGCGTGCGCGCGAGCACGTCGCCAGCCTTGTCGGCCATCTTGAGCACTATGAACGCCTTGGGCTTGATCAGGCCTTCGTCGTCGGCCCAGGCCACGACCGCGGCTTCCAACACGTCGGGATGGCTCTGCAGCGCGCCTTCCACTTCGAACGGCGAGACATAGATACCACCGACCTTCAACATGTCGTCGCGGCGGCCGCAATAGACGTAATAGCCGTTCTCGTCTTGCACATATTTGTCGCCGGAGCGGGTCCATTCGCCGAGGAATGTGTCGCGCGATTGCTCTCGATTATTCCAGTACATGATGGCGCTGGTCGGCCCGCGCACCTGCAACTCGCCCATCTCGCCTTGCGTCGCGATCACGGAGCCGTCGTCGGCCACCAGCCGGATGTCGTAGCCCGGCACCGGCTTGCCGCTGGTTCCGTATTTCACGTCGCCCGGGCTATTGCTGAGGAAAATGTGCAGCATCTCGGTGGAGCCAAGGCCGTCCAGGACATCGATGCCGTAGCGCTCTTTCCAGCGCCGGCCGACGTCGGGCGGCAGCGCCTCGCCGGCGGAGACGCTGAGCCGCAGCTTCATCTCGGATTTCTGCGGCGCCGCCGGACTGGCGAGGAACGCGGCGTAGAAGGTCGGCACGCCAAAGAACACGGTCACCGGATGCTTGCGTAAGAGCGCCGCCACCGAATCCGGCGTCGGCCGCTCCGGCATCAGCACTGTGGTCGCGCCTGCCGACATCGGAAAGGTCAGCGCATTGCCGAGACCGTAGGCGAAAAACAATTTGGCCACCGAATAGCACACGTCGTTATCGTTGAGGCGGAGGATCGGCGCCGCATAAAGGTCGTCGGTCAGGCGCAGGTCGGACTGGATATGCACGGCGCCCTTCGGCTTGCCGGTGGAGCCCGACGTATAGAGCCAGAAGCACATGTCGTCGCGCTTGGTCGGCGCAGTGACCGGCTCCGCGGTCGCTGAATTGAGCAAGTCCTCGAAACCCTGGTGCCCGTGCGCGTTGCTGCCGGAAACGATGACATGTTCGAGATCGGGCGCCGAGCCCACTAGATTGACGAATTTGGGGTAGATCTCGTCCGACACGACCAGAACGCGGGCGCGGCTGTCGGCCAGCATGAAACGGTAGTCGTCCTCGGTCATCAGGGTGTTGACCGGCACCGCGATGACACCGGCTTTGATGGCGCCGAGAAAAGCGGTCGGCCAATCCACGGTGTCGAGCAGGCACATCAGCACCCGCTCCTCGCGCCGGACGCCGAGCGAGCGCAGGACATGGCCGAAGCGCTCGACACGGTTGGCGATCTGGCCATAGGTCCAGCTGCCGCGCGGGTCGATGAAGGCCGGTTTGTCGCCGCGGCCGGCATCGAGATTGCGCTTGAGCACGTCGGCCGCGAAATTGTAGTCGCGCGGGATGGCATCGACCGCCACCGCTGATGTCACAGGTCCCGGATTGACCGTCATTGCGCGCGCTTTCCCTCAGGCGAGGGCATTATGGCGACAGCGGGATAGGGCCGCAACTTGGGCAGGCCTGCGGGACTTGCGGTGACGAGTCTCCTATAATCAGCCCAAACCCCGCCGCAAGCGGCGCACCCCATCCAGGAGAGCCCCATGGACCAGATCAATCAAGAGCCGAGGGAAATCCGCGCCGAAGACATCAACCCGCGCTTCAACTGGGGGCGCGCGCTGCCCGCGCTCGGCATCATGGGTGTCGATTTCGAGGAACGCGTCGACTACCGCCGGCTGCACCGCTACCGGCTCGCCCGCGTCAAGCAGGCGCTGGAGAACTCCGAGCTGGGCGCGCTCTTGGTCTTCGACGTCAACAATATCCGTTACATCACCTCGACCAAGATCGGCGAATGGGAGCGCGACAAGCTCTCGCGCTGGGCGCTGCTGACGCGCGGCAGCAATGACCCGATCCTGTGGGATTTCGGCTCGGCCGCCGTGCATCACAAGCTTTATACGCCCTGGCTCAAGCCGGAGAATTGCAAAGCCGGGCTGATCGGCCTGCGCGGCACCGTCGACCCGGCCTTCGGACTGATGAAGACCCATGCCGAGGAGATCGCGTCGCTGATCCGCGAGGCCGGCGTCGCCGGGATGCCGGTCGGCGTCGACATTGTCGAGCCGCCGATGATGTTTGAACTGGAGAAGGCCGGGCTCAAAGTGCACGACGGCCAGCAAGTCATGCTGGAAGCGCGCGAGATCAAATCCGCCGACGAGATCGCGCTGCTCAACCGCGCCGCGGCGATGGTCGACGGCGCCTATCACCTGATCCACGAGCAGTTGAAGCCCGGCGTGCGCGAGAACGACATCGTCGCTGAGGTCAACAAGTTCCTCTACACCCACGGCTCCGACGACGTCGAAGCGATCAATGCCATTTCCGGCGAGCGCTGCAACCCGCATCCGCACAATTTCACCGACCGCATGGTGCGGCCGGGCGATCAGGCGTTCTTCGACATCCTGCAAAGCTTCATGGGCTACCGCACCTGCTACTACCGCACCTTCAATGTCGGGCGCGCCACGCCAGCACAGCACGACGCCTACAAGAAATCGCGCGAGTGGCTTGACGCCGCGATCGCGCTGATCAAGCCGGGCGTGTCGACCGACAAGGTGTGCAGCGTGTGGCCGGAAGCGCCGGAATTCGGCTTTCCCGACGAGATGTCGGCCTTCGGTCTGCAATTCGGTCACGGGCTCGGCCTCGCCCTGCACGAGCGTCCGATCATCTCGCGGGTGATTTCGCTGACCCATCCGACCGAGATCAAAGAGGGCATGGTGTTCGCGCTTGAGACCTATTGCCCTGCGACCGACGGCTATTCCGCCGCGCGCATCGAGGAGGAGGTGGTGGTCACCGACAAAGGCTGCCGGGTGATCACGCTGTTCCCGGCGGAGGAACTGCCGATCAGCCACCGCTACTGAGTGGGTCTCGCGCCGCCGTACCGTGCCGCTTCGTGCGCCTCGTTATGACGATATTCCGCCATACTCTCGGGCTAGGCGCTGCCCATCAAACACGAGGGTATCAAGCATGATGAATTGGCGTTTTCTTGGTGTTCCATCACTGACGATTGCAGCGGGAGGATTTCTCCTTGTCATCGTCACGACCTTCGCGCCGGCGCCGGCGCTGGCCCAGAGCGCGGCAGAGCAGGCCTGCACGCCCGACGTGATGAGCCTGTGCTCGGAATTCGTGCCCGACCGCGGTCGCATCACCTCCTGCCTGCGCAGGAACCGCGGCAGCCTGAGCGCCGGTTGCCGCGCGGTTATGGGCGGCAAAAGCAAAAAGACCGCCAAGCGGCGGGTGCGCCGGCGCTGAGATCGGCCATCGAGCCATCGATCTAAGCTGACTGTTCTAATACCAATCTGCGTAATGATCGACCCTCTCTACGTCATGGCCGGGCATAGCCCGTCGAAGACGGGCGTAAACGCCCTGGTGTCCCGGCCATCCACGTCTTTGATTCGACTCGCGATTTAAGACGTGTTGGGGTGGACGGCCCCCGAACGGCATCGAATGTGCCAAGCTTGCTTTGCCAACCAAGCTGAAGGAGGCCGTCCATGGTTGAGATTATCAGAATTGGGATGCCCGCGACAAGCGCGGGCATGACGAGTCAAGCACCACGGTCATCGGTATAAGCTGGTTCTAAAACGTGCTCTTCAGCTTCAAATGATCCATCCGATTCATCGACCGGATGTCGATGCGTTTCTTTTCGTTGCCTTGTTGCACGTCGAGCGGCACCGCGACGCCGGCGGCGCCCTGCGCCCAGATCTTGCGGTAGAGATCGGCCAGCCCCTTGGGCTCGACGCCGTTGACGCCTAGGATAAGGTCGCCACGTTTCAGGCCGGCCTTTTCCGCCGGCCCGCCCGGGGTCACGCGGCCGACCAGTAGATTGCCGCCCAGCTCCCCGGCATTCATGCCGAGCCACGGCTTGGCCTGTCCGCCGACGCGGCCGTCACTCATCAACTCGCCCAGGATCGGCGGCAACAGATCGATCGGCACATACATGTTGCCGGGACCGCTGCCCTTGCCGGTGGCGTCGTTGACGATCAGCGAGCCGACGCCGACCAGCTTGCCCTCGCGGTTGATCAACGCCGCCCCGCTCCAGTCGGAATGGGCGGGCGCGGTGAACAGCGCCTCGTCCAGCAGGTATTCCCAATTGCCGGCGAATTCGCGCTTGGCGACGATCAGCGCCGGCGCGAGCCCGCCGCGGCCGCCGAAGCTCGCCGCCAGCACCGGATCGCGCTCCCGCACCTCGGCCGACTTGCCGAACGCCATCGGCCGCACCTTGAGCGGGGAGATCGCCTGCAGCAGGCCAAAGCCGGTCTCGTGGTCGTAGCCGATCACATTGGCCGGCACGCTGCGGCCGTCATTGGTGCGGATTTCCGCGGCATGGGCCTCGACCATCAGATAGCCGATGGTCAGCACCAAGCCGCTGCCGTCGATCACGATGCCGGAGCCGACGCGCTCATGGCCGAGATTTTCCGTGGTGCGGGCATCGGGATTGATGAAGGTCTTGATGCGCACTACGCCCGAGAGAAGCTCGTCGAGCGCGGGCGTTTCAGCCTGGGTCTGGGATCGGACTTGCACCGCGGACATCAGCGCAAGGCCGAGCGCCGCCGCCAGCGTCAGGCTGCGCGGCCACGCGAACCGGACAGACCCGAGGCGACGCGTGCTGGGCATGAGCTTCTCCTGGGAGAGATTCGATTCCCCGCTCTGAGTCGCAAGTATAGCGCGGAAGCCGGACCGGCAATGCTAGCTTTTTTGCTGCGCCTGCCGGCAGGCCGCCCAGATTTTCTCCGGCGTCGCCGGCATATCCATATGATCGGCGCCGCCGCCCGGTATGGCATTGGCTATGGCGTTCATGATGGCGGCGAGCGCTGCCGTGGTGCCGGCCTCGCCGACGCCCTTGACGCCGAGCGGATTGGTGGTGGCGGGCACCGGGTGCACGTCATCGACAATCGGCGGCATGTCGTCGGCGCGCGGGATGCCGTAATCCATGAACGAGCCGGTGACCAGCTGGCCGCTGTCGGCGTCGTAGCGGATCATCTCCAACAGCGCCTGGCCGAGCCCCTGCGCCACCGCGCCGTGCAGCTGGCCGTGTACGATGGTGGCATCGAGCACGTTGCCGCAATCGTCCACTGCGCTGTAGCCCACCACCTTCAGCTGGCCGGTATCGGGATCGATCTCGACCTCCGCCACATGGCAGCCATTGGGAAAGGTCACCGGGGTCTCGGTGGTCAGTTTGGTGTCGAGGTTTTCGGAAATCTCGCCGCTTTTCGCAAGCTCGGCGGCGCGGGCGGCGACCTCGAACAGCAACACCCGCCGGTCGGTGCCGACCACTTCAAACGCGCCCTTGCGGTAGTCGATATCGGCGTCGGCTGCTTCCAGCATGATGGCGGCGACGGCGCGGCCTTTCGCCAGCACCGCCTCCACCGCGCGCACGATAGCGCTGCCCGCGGTCATGGCGGAGCGCGAGGCAACCGATGGGAATCCGGCGACGCCAAGATTGGTGTCGCCGTGCCGGTGACGGACTTGACCGGGCTTGATACCGAGCCGTTCCGCTACCAGGCGCGGGAAGACCGTGGCATGACCCTGCCCGGTCGACTGCACATTGAGCGCCAGCACGACGCTGTCGTCGCCCGGAAACAGCAGCCCGGCGCCTTCCAGCGGAAGGGCGCCGGAATGTTCGAGAAAGCACGACAGGCCGATGCCGCGATATTTCCCGCGCGGCGCCGCCTCGCGTCGGCGCTGCTTGAACCCCGCATAGTCGGAGAGAGCGAGCGCCTGGTCGAGAATGGCGGCGAATTCGCCGCTGTCATAGGTCATGCCGACGGCGGTCTTGAAGGGAATCGCGGACGGCGGGATGCAATTCTTGCAGCGCAATTTCGCTGGCTCGATGCCGGTGAGTCGCGCCGCCTCGTCCACCAGCCGTTCCAACAGGTAATTGGCTTCCGGCCGTCCCGCGCCGCGATAGGCGCCGACCGCGAGCGTATTGGTGTAGAGGCACTTCACCTGGGCATCGATCAGCGGAATGCGGTACATGCCGGGCAGGCAGCGCGCCATATTGTTGGTGGCGACATGGGCGCCGGGCGAGGCCATGTAGGCGCCCATATTGGCGAGCACCCGCAGCCGCAGCGCCAGGAATTTCCCGTTGGCATCGAGTGCAAGCTCGGCCTCTGAAACCGTGTCGCGCGCCTGGTTGTCGCTCAGGAAAGCCTCGGCGCGGCTCGACATCCAGTGCACGGTGCGGACGGTCATGCGGGCAGCCACCAGCAGCGCGATATATTCCGGAAACGCCGCGCTCTTGAGACCGAATGCGCCGCCGACGTCTTCGGTGATGACCCGCAGTTTCTCCTTCGGCAGGTTCATCACCGAGGCGGCATGGTCGCGCAATGCCCCGGCGCTCTGCGAACAGGCGCGCAGCATGTACGCATCGGCGGCGGGATCGTAGCTGGCGGTGGCGCCGCGCGGCTCGAGGCTGGCCACCGCGATGCGCTGCTGCACGGCGGTGACGCGCGCGACATGAGCGGCCGCAGCTATAACCTTGTCCACCGCATCCGCATTGGCGTCGGGATCGGGCGCCGCCCCCGGCCAGTCGATCGCAATATTGCCTTTCGCCTCCGGCCAGACTTGCGGCGCGTCGGCAAGCACCGCGTCGCGCACGTCCACCACCGGCTTGAGTTCTTCATACTCGACCGCGACCAGTTCCGCCGCGTCCTGCGCCGCCTGCATGCTTTCGGCGACCACCAGGGCCACCGGCTCGCCGCCATGGGCGACGCGCTCGCGCGCCAGCGCCGGCCGGCGCGGAATGACCAGCTTCTTGCCGCCCCGGCCGGTCATCGGGATGTGCCGTGACAACCCGTCGATCCCGGCGGCATCCATGTCGGCGCCGGTAAGCACCGCTATCACGCCGGGCACCTGACGCGCCGCATCGATGTCCACCGACACGATGCGCGCGGAGGCATGCGGCGAGCGCACGAAAAAGCCATGGGCTTGGCCGGCCGGAGCGGCGTCGGCGACAAAGCGGCCGGCGCCACGCAGCAAGGTGTCGTCCTCGACGCGCCCAAATGTCGCGCGGCCTTCAGCAATCGAATTCATAGGGGCTTCCAGACGTGGGGAGTTCTACTGGTGGGGTTATAGCGAAAGCGGAGAGCGGGGAGAACCAAAGGAAAGGGCCGGCTTGTGCGGCCGGCCCCATGCACTAACACGGTCGAGGCGTCAGGACAGCGCCGCCTTGACCCGGTCGGGCGAGAACGGCACCCGGCGCAACCGCACGCCGGTGGCATCGAAGATGGCATTGGCGACCGCCGCCGCCACCACCCGGATCGCCGGTTCGCCGGCGCCGCTCGACGCGACATCAGGCCGGTCGATCAACGCCACGTCGATCGTTTCCGGCGTGTCGGTGATGTCCAGGATCGGATAGCTTTGCCAGTCCACGCTGGTGACGTTCTTGTTGTCGAAATGGGTCTCCTCCCACAGCGTGCGGCTCAGCCCCTGCACCACGTTGCCTTCGATGGTCTGGGTCAGGTTGCGCGGATTGATAATCTGCCCGCAATCGTGGGCCACGGTGAATTTGCGCGCCCAGATCTTGCCGCTGCGGCGGTCGACCTCGACTTCCGCGACGATGGCCACGCGCGTGCCGCTGCGCTGGCAATAGGCGATACCGCGGCCGCTCACGGTACTGCCGCTCTGGTCGCGCCGCGGCGAGGAGCGCTGTTGCCAGCCGGATTTTTCCGCAACCGCCTTGATCACCGCGATGTCGCGCGCGTCTTTGACATGACGCAGGCGCAGTTCGATCGGATCGATGCTGAGCGCGACGGCGATCTCGTCCAGGAACGATTCGCTGGCGAAATGGATCTGCGGTCCCACCGGATCGCGCAGATGCGCGGTGCGCAACGGTGAAGCGCGATCGAGCAAGGGCGCGATCGTCTCCCAGGACATGCGCTTGTTGGGGAAAGCGTAGGATTCCTCGGGCACGCGGAAGCCGTCGCCCGACTTCAGCGCCACGCCACGGAGCTGTCCCGCAAGGGTGTCGTGCGGTTGGCCTTCGTGGAACATGACATCGATCCGCGAAAACGCCTTGCTGACGAAGTCGTAGCCGATGACCTGGCCGGCCGCGTCGACGGCGGCACGGGCGCGATGGATCGAGGCCGGGCCTTTGGGATCCCAGGCGGTGCCCTCCGCGCGGCTATATTGCAGGCGCACGGGCCGGCCGACCGCCTTGGCGATCACGGTGGCATCCATCGCCGCGTCGCCGGCATCGTTTCGCCCGTAGCAACCCGGCCCGCTCACCCAGATGCCATGCACCTTGTCAGGCGGCAGGTCGAGCGTAGCGGCGACGCCGTCGCGGGTGTAATGCGGCTTCTGCGAGCTGGTCCAAACCGTCGCGCCGCCGTCCTTGATCTCCACCACGGCGCAGCCGGGACCCATGCCGGCGTGAGACTGGAACGGCCATTCGTATTCCGCCTCGATCACGCGCGCGGCGGTCTTGAAGGCTTCGTCGACATTGCCGCTCTGACCTTTATCCACTTCGCGTTTGCGCACCGGCGCCTTGCGGATATGATCATAGAGCGCGGCCTCGCTGGGAAACGGCGGCTTGGCGTCCGACCATTCGACCTTGAGGGCGCGCGCGGCCTTGAGCGCATCCCATTCCTTGTCGGCGACCACCGCGAGGAAGCCCTGGTCCCACACCACGCGCGCGCCAGGAATGTCCTTGATCGAGCCTTCGTCGACCTTCACAGGCACCGCCCCGGCGATCTCCGGCCGGATCGTGCGCGCATGCACCATGCCCGGCACTTTGACGTCGGTCACAAAACCTTGCTGGCTGAATACTTTGGGCGCGATGTCCGTGCGCTTGATCGGCTTGCCGACGATCTTGTACTCGCTTGGAGATTTCGGCTTGGCCTTGCCCGGCGCATAGAGCGCATTGCCGATCTGCTTGTTCCAATTGAGCTGCACATTGAAATAACGGCCGCCGATCAGGTCGGCGTAGCTCACTTTTTTGGTGGCGTCGGCCGCCGCCTGCACGACGCCATTGGTCACGGTGAGCTGATCCGCCGGCACACCGAGCTTTTCGGCCGCCATCTCGACCAGCACGCGGCGCGCTTCCGCCGCCGCGGCGCGCATCTGCTTGCCGCCGTCCTGCACGCCGTTGGAGCTGGAGGCGCCGCCCTGGTTTACGCTGGTGCCGGTGTCGCCCATCAACACCGTCACGCGCTCGACTTGCACATCGAGTTCTTCCGCCACCATCTGGCTGATCGCGGTGGCGAGGCCCTGGCCCATATCCATCTTGCCGAAGAAGGCGGACACCCCGCCGTCCGCGGTGATGGCGATGTAAGTGGACAATTGATTGGGCACGAGTGGCGGCTTGCCGCCCTGCGCCAGCGCCGAACTGATGGCGAGCAGGGATTCAAGGCCGATCGGCATGCCGACCGAGATCACAACGGCTCCGCCGGCCTTCAGCAGCGAGCGGCGGGAGAATGCATCGCGCTTGTCCATCCGGGTCATGGCGGCCTCCCTCAACCCATCATCTCGGCTGCGCGCTTGACCGCGCGCATGATGCTGACATGCGTGCCGCAGCGGCACTTGAGCCCGGTCAGCGCGTCCTTGATCTCGGCGTCGGTCGGTTTCTTCTTGCGCGCCAACAGCTCGGCCGCCGTCATGATCCAGCCGTTGATGCAATAGCCGCACTGAAACACTTCTTCCTCGATGTATGCCGTCTGCAGAGGATGCGGCTTGTCCGGCGTGCCGAGACCGGCGAGCGTGACCACCTTCCCGCTGCCCACCGCCGACACAGGCGTCACGCAAGAGCGCACCGGCTGGCCGTTGAGATGCACGGTGCAGGCCCCGCATTGCGCCAGCCCGCAGCCGAATTGCGGATTGTTGAGGCCGAGATCGCCACGCAGCGCGTAAAGCAGCGGCATGTCGGGATCGGCATCGATCGTATGGACCTTGCCGTTCACATCGAGGGACATTTTGGCCATGAGGTGCTCTCTCCGGTCAAGCCGAGCGGGAAGCGGATCGACATTCAGGCGCAACGATAGCGGCGCCGATTGCGACCGTTGCAAGTCCAGGAAATGCTAGTCCAAAATCGCGGAGTTTGGAACTGCTGCGCGGCGGCTGGCCGCCCGGGTTGACGCTACCTGCCGGCCATCCATTGCTCCGCGAAGCGCACGATTTCCGGCGGCGTGGAGACGATCTTTTCGACCAGTTCCTGGATCGTCTCGCCGCGGACGGCTTTGACCTCGGTGTCCTTGACCCGAGCATCGGCCAGGAACTGCGGGTCCCGCATGGTGGTGTCGAAGGCGCGGCGGATCGCCTGCACGCGGTCGCGCGGCACGTCCGGCGGCAGGACGTAGGATTTTCCGATCGGGATATCGGAACTCACGAACGTGAACACGGCGCGTTCGGCGTCGTTGCGGCCGAGATCGACCAGGGTCGGCACGTCGGGCAGATCGGGTTCGCGCTCAAGCCCGACCTGCACCAGGATATTGATCGTCCCTTCCTTCAGCCAATGGGCGCGTTTGCCCTTGAGGTCGGCCCAGGTATAGGTGCCGCGCCCATCCACCTCGCCGCGCTCGATCGCCATGTCCACCAACTGGCCGCCGGCATAACCGACCACCAGCCTGAACCGGGTGCCGAGCGTGTTGTTCAGCAAGAGCGGATGGGTGCTCATAGTGCCGCCCGCGCCGATCGAGCCCATGGTCACCTCGCGCCGCGTGGCGTCGTCGATGGTCTTCACCCCCGTTCGCGCCGCCACCACCACCAGGCTGTTGGAATGGGTGAGGCTGCCGATCCAGTGGAATTCCGCCGATTTGTAGCTGGTATTGGCGACGCGGGTGACTTCATAGGCCGGCATGCCCTTGTTGAAAGTGGCGATCACGGTGCCGTCGCGCTGCGCCATCGCATACGTGAAATTCGCCGACTTGATTCCGGAGGCGCCCGGCATGTTCTGCACGACGATCGACGGATTGCCCGGAATGTAACGCGACAGATGCCTGCTGAGCAGCCGCGCGGTGGCGTCGTATTCGCCACTGGCGTCCGAGCCGACGATCAGCTTGATGCTCTTGCCGCGATAGAACTCCTCGACCGACTGCGCCGCGGCGCCGGCCGGCAGGATGGCGCAGAGCAAAGTCAGCGCCGGCAACGAGAGTGGCAATCCGCCTGGATCGCGCATGGCATCGGCTCGCGGGGTCAGAACTCCATTTCCAGAATATACAGCTGAGGAAACCAGTGACACCAACCCTCTTGAACCCCTCTTGAGCCCTCTTGAACCCCTCTTGAATCTCTCTTGGAGCCGACCGGGAAGCCGACTATGACAGCTGTCAATGTCCCGCCGCCCGGGCAGCACCTGCCCTGCCTGCATTCGAAACAATAATCATGCCGTTTTGCGTCCCCGCACAAGTCCTTTTCCCCATGCCATCGAGCATCGGCCGCTCGTGGGAATGGCGGCATGGCTGAGCCTGCAACCGAGCAAGAGGAATCGGTCTGGTTTCTCTGGGGCCGCATCATCGGCACCATCGCCGCCGGTTTTGCCGGCGGCTGGGTCGCGCGCTCCCTCGGGGTGCCGTTGCCCTGGCTGCTCGGGCCCTTGTTCATCACCGCCGCGCTCGGGCTCATGGGGGTGCCGATCCGGTCGTTCCGGCGCGGGCGCAATTTCGGCCAGGTCGTGGTCGGCGCTTCCACCGGGCTGCAATTCAGCCAGGCGATCCTGCTGCAATTGCTGCTGATCAGTCCGCTGATCGTGCTCGCCACCGCACTCTCCACGCTGATCGGCGCCATCGGCGCATTGATGCTGATGCGCCTGACCGATCTCGATCGCACCACGGCGTTTTTCGCCACCACCTCGGGCGGCGTAGTCGAGATGGCGAATATCGCCGCCAAATATAACGCGCAGCTCGAGCCGATCGCGGTGGTCCACACCATGCGGGTGGCGTTCATCGTCACGGTGGCGCCGCTGCTGGTGGTCCATTTCTCCGATGGCGGCAGCGCCCCGGCCGCCGCCGCCGCGGTCATTGTCCCCTGGCTGCCGTTCCTCGGCTTGATCGCGCTGGCCGGCGTCATCGGCTATTTTCTGGCGCGCCGGGAAATCCCCAATGCGTGGTTTCTTTCCGCCATGCTGATCGGCGCCGGTGTCGCCATGTTCGGATTCGCCGAGGGCCGCGCGCCGGACATCCTGCTGGTCGTGGCGCAGGTGATGATGGGCACCTCGCTCGGCGCTCAGTTCCGCCGCGAGTTCCTGGGAAGGCTGGCGCCGATCATGCTGGCCGGAACGGTCGTGGTCGCCTTCACCACCAGCGCCAATGCCGCGATCGGCGTCGGGCTCGCCTATCTGCTCGGGCTGCCGGTCGCCACCATGGTGCTAGCGATGGCGCCGGGCGGCATGGCGGAAATGGTGGTCACCGCCAAACTGATCGGCGCTGACGCCATGCTGGTCACCGGCTTCCAGCTTTTGCGCATCATCCTGGTGCTGGCCTGGTGCGACCCGGCCTACAAGCTGCTCGAACGCTTCGCCGGCAAACGCGCTTAAAGCGCGCCGTGTTATCGAGCGAGCCTGAGCCGGCCGTGATATAGAGCGGTTATCCGCGCTGGAACGGAGTTTGTCGCGATGGCGAAGAATACGCAGAAGATCGGCTGGGTCGGCATGGGCCGCATGGGCTACCCGATGGCCGAGCGCCTGCTCGAGGCGGGCTACGACGTCTCGATCTGGAACAGGACACGCGCCAAGGCCGAGCCGCTCGCCAAGAAGGGCGGCAAGATCGTCGACAAGCTATCCGATCTCGCCGGCATGGACGTGGTGTTCTGCATCGTCTCCACCGGCAAGGACGTCGAGGAAGTCTATCTCGGCAAGGACGGCGTGCTGTCGGGGCGCAGTGGCGGCAAGGCGCAACAAATTTTTGTCGATTGCTCCACCATCGCGGTGGAAGAATCCGCGGCAATCCGCAGCAAGCTGACGGAGCGCGGGGTGGATTTCATCGCTTCGCCGGTCAGCGGCAATGCCAAGGTGATCAAGGCCGGCAAGCTCTCAGCCGTCGCGTCCGGGCCGGAGCGCGCCTATCGCGTGGTCGAGCCGATGATCCAGGTGTTCGCGCCGCAGGGCGTATCCTATGTGGGTGAAGGCGAGCTGGCGCGGGTCTGCAAGATCGCGCACAATGTGATGCTCGGCGTGGTGATCGAGAACCTGATCGAGATCACGCTTCTTGCCAACAAGATGGGCGTGCCGCGCCACGCCTTCCTGAAATTCATGAACAACAGCGTGATGGGCTCGATGTTCACGCGCTACAAGGCGCCGGCGCTGGTCAATCTCGACTGGACCACCACCTTCACGCCGGAACTGTTGCGCAAGGATCTCGATCTCGGTCTTGCGCTCGGGCGCGAGCACGACGTGCCGATGCCGGTGACGGCGGCGACCCGCGAGGTGCTGCAGACCCATTTCGGCGCGGCGATGCTGAAGCCGAACCCCGACGACTATCTACAAAAGGATTTCGCGGCGCTGATGGAAACGCTGGCGCTGCTTTCCGGCATGACGCTGGCAAGCGAGAACCAGAACGTACCGACCGGGCTGGAGAGTTAGAGCAATTTCCGTGTCGCTCTTCTCCCTCTCCCCTCCGGGGGAGAGGGTGGCGAGCGCGAAGCGATAGCAAGCGCGAGCCGGGTGAGGGGGCGCTTCGTAAGCGCCAAACCCCCCCCCCCCCCCCCCCCCCCCCCCCCCCCCCCCCCGCCCCCCCCCCCCCCCCCCCCCCGCGGCCGCGCCGGGGGCGGCGCCGCGGCGCCCGCGCCCCCGCGCC
>Ga0080064_1002138_pt1 | contig 35240 bp, 32 predicted proteins | sample Subgrocontami54m_FD_69260 | JGI IMG/M metagenome (GOLD analysis project Ga0080064, IMG submission 69260) | Subsurface groundwater microbial communities from S. Glens Falls, New York, USA - GMW46 contaminated, 5.4 m (SPADES assembly) (version 2) ...
CATACGCTAGTCATTATGATAAAACAGGCCTCCGAATTGCGGACCTTTTTAGAGAAGACTGGGAAAATCGCCTTCATAAACGATACGATCAGTACGAAAAACTTTTTCAGGCTTTTAACCTACAGCTTTCTCAGATCGATGTTCCGGATTTTGCGTCGACGGTAACAGAGAAAAAGGCGATGAAACGAACAGTCGGATCAAAGAGGACGTTTCTTGAGAAGCTGAAGGAAGCACGAGCATGGCTACAAAAAAGAAAATTGATCACTAACACCTACCCCTTACATGAAAAACTCTCGTACGACACGAAAACAGCTATCGTCTTCGAAGGAGCTCAAGCTGCCGGCTTAGATAGCTGGATCGGTACTCGTCCTGATGTGACCTCGTCGAACACAACAATCTATGGCGTACGAGATGGAACGGGATACTGGCGGCTCCAAGATATCGAAGAACGCATCGGCATCGTAAAGTTGCCTTATACATCAAGTGTCGGCGCTCGAAAAATGCCGACGCACATCGATCTCCCAAAAGATCCACAGGATAAAACACCGAAGACAAAAGAACAGGAATGGGCTTCTTTCGTCCGCGAAACTGCTCATGAATATGGTACGACGACAGGAAGACCACGAGATATCAATATCGTTGACCTTCCTTTTCTTTCCTACAATACGAGGATGAGTGGCATTGAGACACTTATGGCAACACACCTGGATATCTGTCGAGCAGAAGACAGTATCAAAATCTGTACACACTACACGAATAAGAAAGGAACGCTCATTCCGTATCAACCGGGGCTACGTTACCTAAAAGAAGCCATACCCCAATACACTGAAGTTCCCGGTTGGGATGGAGAAGCGTGCCAACAAGCAAAAAGTGCTGAAGACCTACCGATTCATGCGCTTAAATTCCTCGCCTTTATCCAAACAAGACTGGAAAACCCGATTACCGCTATCACAACAGGACCTGCTCGAGCGAATTTTATCAGGTTCTAGTTTATGGAACGTCAGGCACTTCACAGCTCAGATCAAATAACACTAACGGGAATTCGCTTCATAATAGATGGACTGTTAAAAGCACGTCGATACGATGATATTGGACAACTCCCGGGTTTCTCTTTAATCGATCGTGCGGAGAATAGGCCTGGCGCAGATTGCGATGTGTATGTTTTTGGGGCTGTTGAGCTTATCAGGCCTGGAAAAGAAAATGTTCATGCTCATTACAAACAGGTAGATAAGCCTGAAGCGGGAGATATTGTCTTTTATTATGATGCTGATGGTAATTGGCAGCATACAGGGCTTGCCAGTGGACCAGAGACAGTGGTGTCAAAATTTGGCCTCGCACATGTTTATGAACATCCCGTAAACGCAGTCCCCACGTTTTATGGTAACACCGTTAAGTTCTATCGGAACCCTGTCAGAGGAACATAACTCTACTATAATATTTAGCTTTGAAATCCTCAGTCTGATTAACTTTTCATCTTGTTCGTGCTATTGTATAATAGATTATGGATACGAAGACTTTCCCGACATTTCCTCTAGCCGAACTGCACGCTCACTTAAGTACTTCTATCAATCCTGCTGTCTACTGGCAGATAGCCCGTTCCCAAGGCTTTAAACTTCCCAAGAAAAACTATCAAGAATTTATCGACTACGTCACGCTTTCTCCTGAACGACGCATGAATTTGAATGAATACTTCGAACAGATCTACCATCCGCTTCTGGACAAATTAAGCTCAGGTACCTATGCGGTAGAGAAGGCAACCTATGAGATTATGACCGGTGCCTATCGTAATAATATCCAGCTGATTGAACTACGAAATAACCCAATGAAACATAATCAAGGGGGAGCTATCGATCTTGACCATGTCATCATGTCTATGCTTCGTGGCATGGAACGAGCGCTTCTGGAATATGAGGATCTCTCGGCAGGACTTATTTTTATTCTAGCACGAGAATTCACCTACGAGATGAATGAGATTATTATCGAAAAAGCGATTAAGTACCACAGTCGGGGAGTGGTAGGAGTAGATATAGCCGGTCCTGGCAATCCAAACTTCCATTTTAAAGACTATAAAGCCCTCATGCAAAAAGCCAAAGACGCAGGACTTAAAGTAACGGTGCACACAGGGGAGGCAAGTGATGCAAATGATATGTGGGAAGCACTCGAACATACCGATCCACTCCGCATAGGCCACGGGATAAAAGCAGCCTATGATAAAGATCTGATGGCTGAGCTGAAAAAAAGGGGAGTGGTACTAGAAATTTGCCCTCTTTCAAATATCGTCACCAACGCAGTGAAAGACATAGAAGAGTTGCGATTTATTCTGCAAACGCTCAGGGATAATGAAGTGAAATTCTGCATCAATACCGACTGGCCCGAAGTTATCCACAATGGCCATCTCTGGCGCCAGTTCCAGTTTCTCAAAGAAAAAAGTATTCTGACTGAAGAAGAGCTGAAAGAATGTAATCAAGTCGCTTTTGACAGCACCTTTATCCCATCAGGCGGACTCAATGCTTACTTATAAACTTAGTAGTTTTCTCCTGGATTCGTGATGAGGATATCATGAGGATGAGATTCAGCTAGGGAAGCCTGGGTGAGTTGGATAAACTTCGCTTTTTCCCATAATTCTTCTACCGTTTTTGCGCCAACATAGAAAAAGCCGGATTTTATACCACCGATTGCTTGATCGACGAGCTCTTTAACGGTTCCTTTAACAGGGACCAGTCCTTCGACACCTTCAGCTACAAGCACCCGTTCTTTATAGTAGTCTTTGCCATGAAATTCATCCTCGGATTTCACCTTTGCTCCTTGCTCCATTGCTCCGGCTGAGCCCATGCCTCGATACTCCTTAAACTGGAAGGTTTTTTGGTCTTTTTTCAGAATACTCTGGAATCGGTGGGGGACCTGGGTACGATCAAGAGTAACGGTTTTACCGGGGGACTCAAGAGCTGATGCAAAAAAACTTCCCATCATCACTGCACTTGCACCGGCAGCGAGCGCTTTAACGATATCACCGGAATACTTAATACCGCCATCAGCGATGACCGGAATCCCGTGTTTCTGAGCAGCTCGAACAGTCTCAAGAATTGCCGTAATTTGGGGGACGCCCATACCGGAAATAACTCTCGTCGTACAAATAGCTCCAGGCCCCATACCGACACGAAGGCCATCGGCTCCAACCTCAATGAGAGCTTCAGCAGCCTCATAGGTCGCGACACTACCGGCGACAATCTGAGCATGTTCGTATTTTTTTCTAATCATCTTCACTGTTTCTATCACGTTTTTACTGTATCCATGGGCCGAATCAACGACTATGAGATCAACGTTCGCCGAAATAAGCGCGTCGACTCGAGCCTCAACATCGCGACTAGCCCCGACAGCGGCGCCTACGAGAAGATCCGCATCTTTTACTTTTTTAACTTCGCTTGCCTGATCGTCGGAGGAGAGGTTGCGATGGATAATACCGATACCGCCAAATTTTGCGAGTGCAATTGCTAAATTACTTTCTGTTACTGTATCCATTGGTGAAGAGACAAATGGGATCTCAAGCCTAATTTTCCGGGTAATAGAACTAGATAAAACTATATCACTTCTTGAAAACTCAGCCAGACCTGGGAGGAGAAGAACATCGTCAAATGTAAGACCTACAGGGAGTGTCATCTTGTGTGGATCCATATCATACTATACAATGTCAGAACGGGTGCTGTCAATGGATTCATATGAGTGATAAAACTACAGGATACTCTCTTCGACCACTCCGTGAAAAATTAGGTCTAAATTCCGTGAAAACTCCAGGGGAAATTGCCCTACTCTCGGCTCCTCTCTCCTATCTCTCACTACTACAACCACTTCCCTCTGATCTCAAAATTACTCCTACAGTAAAACCGAACCTTCCATTTATTCAGCTATTCGCTACTGAGAAACAAGAACTCACTGCATTATTCCCGAAACTCAAGGCTGCCCTTCTCCCTACTGGAATACTATGGGTTTCGTGGCCAAAAGGATCTTCTCCCCTCCCCACCGACCTGAATGAAAATATTATCAGAGATATTGGTCTTACGAATGGGCTTGTGGATGTAAAAGTAATAGCTATCGATAAAGACTGGTCGGGCCTGAAGTTCGTCTACCGATTGAAGGATCGCTCATAGAACATTTATGCTGCTTGAAGCACGAGAGCAACGCTTGCCCCTTCTTTTGAGATATATGGAAGCGCAAACTCAGGAGTCTCCTTAAAAACTTTTTGTTCAAAAAGTGCTTGTTCGTACCTTCCGCCTTCTCTTCTCGCTTCCCCCACGAGAAATCCTCCTGGCATAAGCGAATCTGCTACATTTCTTAAAATCGCTCCCGCAAGAGGTTTTCTTCCCCTTGCATAATCAAGGTAATGATAAAGGACGTTTGCACACATAATAATAGGATAGCGTTTGGGAAGTGGTCCTTGCGTAATATCCCAACGATCAAAAGACGCTCTTTTTTTAACATCCTCAGCTACTTCAAACTTGCTATCACTAATTGAAACTCCTCCTTCTTCCAACATGTGTCTTATTGCCTCATCTGTAAAATCTTCAGCATAGTAATGACGTTTCTCATAAATACCTGCCACTCCTCTCTCTATTCTGTCCTGTGTGTAATCGAAACCATCAACCCTAAAATTATCTCCCCAACCGTTTGTATTTGCATAGAATAATAAACTATATACTTCCTCTCCGGTTGAGCAGCCTACTGAGGCAACGGTAACTTGTGGTCCGATTCTTGGGGCTAGACCTTCAACTATTGTCTTAATCGCAGAAGGTTCGCGGAAAAAAGAGGTTGTTGATTCGACAGGCGGAAGAGATCGCTCTTCGGCAACTACTCCTACAGCATGCATACCGGGTGATAAAGTAACTCCTCTATCTAATCTACTCATGAGAGTGATTCTAGCAAAATTTCGGAGAACACTCAACTATAGGCCTTAGTTATTACCTGTTTCTTTCCTCTTCTTTATCTATTTCTCGTTACTCAACAATATACTCTCTCTAGTAACTAGCTACTAGTAGCAAGCAGTTAGTTGTTCGTTTCATATGCATTTCTCGGATATTTTTTATCTTACGGGGTCAATTTTCCATATTCTGGCTATTACGATTCTTATCGTTATCGGCTATCTCCTCTACCGCACCGTTCTAGCGATAGAACACACAAAAGAGATGATCGAAGAAAAAGTCGAAAAAATCAGCAAGGCGGCTGCCAGACAACCATCCGAACTGGCAAAAGGCATAGGGTCTGCAGCGGCCGGATTACTCACGGTAGGGATACGAAGAATCTTTAGTCGTGGAAAATAAGCTAGGCTGCTTGGGCTCCCCACTCATTCATTTTCTCTATAATGTCTCGTAAAGAAAGCCCTTTTTTCGTCAACGAGTACTCAACATGCAGAGGCACTTCCGCAAACACTTTTTTCTTCACAATCCCCCCCTTTTCAAGCTCTTGAAGACGTACGGAGAGTGTCTTCGGACTAATACCGACAAGTGATCGCTGCAGTTCATTAAAGCGTCTCGTTCCTTCACAAAGTTCGCGTAAAATGAGAATAGTCCATTTACTGCCTATGATCTTTATTGTCTTCATAACGCAGGTTTTGTCTAGTTCGGTCATAGACGTATTATACCATACTTCACTTTTTGTAAGTACTTTACAAAGTAAAGTATGTATGTTATTCTTTCTCCATGTTAAGTACAACTACCTGGAACCAGATACCTTCAGATACGATTATCCAAAAAACTGCTGATGCATTACAAGAAAATGGCATGACGCCAATTATTGTGGAGAATAAAGAAGAAGCGAAAGAAAAACTGCTTTCGTTACTACCTGAAGGAGCAGAAGTCATGGATATGACTTCGGTAACGCTCACTACGCTTGGTATCACTGATGAGCTTCATCATTCAGGCAAATACAAATCTATAAAAAACGTTCTCTCAAAGATGGATCGGGCAACCGATCATTTAGAAATGCAAAAATTAGGCGCAGGTCCCGAGTATGCGCTGGGTAGCGTCCATGCTGTAACAGAGGATGGAAAAGTTATCATCGCCTCAAATACCGGTAGCCAATTACCTGCTTATGCCTATGGCGCTTCACATGTTGTGTGGGTCGTCGGCGCTCAAAAAATAACAGCTGACCTTGATTCAGCCTTGAAAAGAGTCTACGACTACGTACTCCCATTAGAATCTGATCGAGCGCACAAAGCATATGGAGTTCCAGGCAGTTTTGTGAGTAAATTACTTATTATCAATAAGGAGATTACTCCTGGAAGAATAACAGTCATATTCGTTAAAGAAAATCTCGGATTCTAAGACTACAAAGAGAGTCCATGAGCATTTTCTTGACGTTTCCATAATCACTTCTCTTTCACGTTTCTTACCCCGTTCTTTTGGATTATTTCTATCGCTTCTCTACACTGTTTCTATGACTGATACCACCAAACCGGTCCGTGAACATGAGACGCATGACGTCATAGGTGTTCTTTGTGGCGCAGCTCTGGGAGCGGTTCTTGGATTTGTATTGGTGAATACAAAGAGACGAAAACGAACGTTTTCTTTTCTGAAAGATATTCGTGGAGAAGGACAAACAATCTATCGAGAACTTCGTCGATATATGGATGATATTCCTGAAAAAAAGAAAGAAGATGAAGCACGTCTCCTTACACGAACCAACTAGTACCCCCTAAACAGCAAAAAAGCCAGTTTTGAAGTCCGGCTTCTTTGCGTGAAACGTTAGTTTAGAACATATTTTTGAGATATATTCCGCTTGACGCTTCGAAACACTATGTCCCGCAAAAAATATTGTCCTAGAAACAATACCCCTTTTGGCAAGTTATATCTACGCGTCGATACAACATATTTAGCGTAATATGTTTCACTTCTCTTTGTCAAGTCCTAAAAGAGAATCTTAAGCCTAGAGCGTGCGCTGCTTCTGCTGAAAAAACCAACAGGTGAGCACCACCAATCATACCCATAAATTAGGGTATAGTTTTTTTCTATCTGTTCTTAGTACTATCAAAGAAGTGATATTATAAAGGTATGCTCGCAAAAGTATTCTCTGCTGCGGTCATTGGACTTACTGCTGTCCCGATTGAAGTCGAGATCGATATTGCATCACAAGGTCTCCCCTCATTTACTATCGTAGGCCTCCCTGATAAGGCCGTTGAAGAAGCAAAAGAACGAGTGCGTTCTGCTTTACGAAACTCGGGTGCTGATTTCCCGGCTAGACGAATTACTGTCAACCTCGCACCCGCAGACCTCCCTAAAGAAGGCCCTCAGTATGATGTTCCAATAGCCTTGGGTGTTCTTATCGCCTCCGGACAACTGCCAAAAGAGGTGGGAACTATTTTTATCGCCGGGGAATTATCGCTTGACGGATCGATTCGTTCTCTGTCAGGTATTCTTCCGCAAGTCTTATTGGCTAAGGAATTAGGTATTGAGAAAATCTTTATCCCAACCGGCAATGCAAAAGAAGCTGCTGTAGTCGATGGTGTTACTATTTTCCCCGTTCCTTCTCTGCTTTCTCTTTACAAACATTTCACTCAAGAAAAACTATTACCGGAACAAGCCCACATTCCCTTCAACGATGCTGTTGCTGATGAAGAAGAATTTGAACTTGATATGGCACATATTATCGGCCAACAACAAGCCAGACGTGCTCTTGAAATAGCTGCAGCAGGTGGACATAACATACTCCTCAAGGGTCCTCCGGGAGCAGGAAAAACACTCCTCGCTCGTACACTCCCCTCTATTTTACCTCGACTTACCTTTTCAGAAGCTCTCGAAGTCACAAAAATTTATAGTATTGCAGGGCTTCTTAAGGAACAGGCAATGATAAAAAAACGGCCATTTCGTTCTCCTCACCACACCACATCCTTGGTGGGACTTATTGGTGGAAGTAGTAATCCAAAGCCGGGAGAAGTAACACTCGCTCACCGCGGCGTTCTTTTCTTAGATGAGTTTCCCGAGTTTCCACGTCATGTCCTTGAAGGACTGAGACAACCAATTGAAGACGGTATTATTACCCTCTCTCGTTCACTCGGAAGAGTCTCTTTTCCTGCCAAATGTATGCTCGTCGTCGCACAGAATCCATGTCCATGTGGCTATTTCGGTGATCCTACCCATACCTGTCGTTGTCTTCCTACCTCTATTAGTCGCTATCAGAAAAAAATTTCAGGCCCGCTCCTGGACCGGATTGATATACATCTTGACGTTCCTGCAGTCAAAGTCGAAAAATTAACCGGGCAAGACAAGTCTTCAGAATCATCAAAGCATATCCGGAACCGTGTACAAAAAGCTCGAGACAAACAAACAAAACGATTTCATGATACCTCGCTTCTCTGTAACGCAGATATGTTGAGTAAACATGTAAAAACATATTGTTCTCTTTCTCCCGAATGTCTCTCGCTTCTTCGTATGGCAGTGGAAAAATTACAGTTATCGGCTCGAGGTTATCACCGTACGATTAAACTTGCCCGAACCATTGCTGACCTTGCAGATGCAGAAACGCTGCTCCCCGAACATATAGCCGAGGCGTTGCAATACCGCCCTAAAACCACAGCAACACTTGCCGCATAAGCCTTTCTAGCTTAAGATAGAATGTACCCACTGATGAGAAAATTATTTACGATTGTCATCTATACACTTGTCGTCCTTTTAATCGGGCGAAATCTTCCTTCTCTTCCACGATTTACTCTGTTTTCAGATCCGAAAGAATACCCGGAAACACTTAAGAAAGAGACACAAGCAATTATTAAAGGAAAAACAGGAAATTACGGTATCTTTTTTGCTGATCTTACGACGGGTCAGACATTTGGCATCTCAGACCATGAAATCTTTACGGCAGCTTCGATGAATAAAGTACCAATTATTGCCACACTCTACTCACTGGAACGCAAGGGAAAAATCGGCCTTGACGAACAAATAACGCTCCAAAAAGAAGATATGCAAGATTATGGTACCGGCTCACTTCGCTATCAGAAGCCCGGATCGACCTACTCGTTAAAAACGCTTGCCAAATTAGCTCTCAAACAATCAGATAATACTGCTGCTCATATCGTGGCAAACAAAATTACTGTCGAGACGATCCAGCAAACGATAGAACAACTTGGTTTAAAACAGACAAGTATGGAAGGTAATAAAACCACAGCCTATGATCTCTATCTCTTATTTACAAAACTGGATAACAATGAACTGACTACCGAAGCAAACACGAAGGAACTTTTAAGCTTTATGACTGAAACAGATATCGAAGATCGAATTCCGAAATCACTGCCACCGGGAACCGTTGTTTATCATAAAACGGGAGATGCCGTGGGAAATATTCATGACGCCGGTATTATCGAAAAAGACGGCAAGCGATATTTCTTAGCTGTCTTAACATCCGATATCGGAGACAAAGAGCAAGAGACCAAAGAAACAATTGCCGCTATCGCAAAGAATATCCTCGAATTTTATAGCAAACGAGAGTAAGTCTCATGTATCGAATCCTATACATTTTTTGTAGTATTATTGTTTTTCTCACTGTCTTTGTCGGTTTCTTTCATGAGATTCTTGCCATAAATCAAGATCTTGGGCGCCACCTATTGCTAGGTAACTATATTCTCACTCATCATACTATCCCTTCTACAAACCTTTTTTCCTACACCTATCCAGACTTCCCTTTTTTAAATCATCATTACCTCTCTGAGGTCTTCTTTTATCTCTTTTATTCTTTCTCTGGCTACCTAGGCCTGATGCTTCTGACAACAATCATCATGCTTCTGACCTGGTATATACTCTTCGTTTTTTCTGTAAAAAGATCTCCTTTTTATACTGTTTTACTCACTAGCTTTATCATGCTCCCTATTCTCTTTGAGAGAACAGAGATTCGACCAGAAATATTTAGTTATTTTTTTACCGCTCTGTTTATTACACTTCTTTTTAAAAACAGGGAGAAAGCTACTCGCCTACTCTTTTTCCTGCCTCTCCTATCTCTTCTCTGGGTAAATATGCATATCTATTTTTTTGTTGGCATCCTCCTTGTTGCTGTGTTTCTTCTGGATGCAATTATTCGGAAAAAACAGCTCGTTACTAACGAGACAAAAGGGTTACTCTTTGTCCTCTTGCTTTGCCTGCTTACAACACTCATAAATCCCCATGGTCTTAACGGAGCGATCTATCCTCTCCAAACATTTCAGAATTACGGCTATACGATTGAGGAAAATCAAACATTTTTCCTTCTTGAAAGCCTCGGATTTCAGAAGCCATCTGTCCTTCCCTTTAAAATCGCTGCTGTAGGGATCTTTCTTCTCCTCATCATCTGCCGAAAGCGCACTCGAGTAATCGATGTCCTTCTCTCTTTTCTGATGCTCATTGCTGCAGGAGCAGCTGTCCGGAACTTTCCTCTCTTTGCCATCGTACTGTTTTATCCTCTTACCTACCTTCTCGAGAGTTTTTCTCAGATACTATACAAAAAGTATTCACTTCTTCGGGACAGCAGAGTACAGCTCTGCCTGCTCTTTCTTCTCTGTGTCGGTCTCCTCTGGCAGTTCTCAACAACTCTCTCCTTAAGGCAGGTCGGGTTTAGCGTTTCTGAAAAAATGGCTCCGGCAATAGATTTCTTTGAGAAAAACTCGCTTCGTGGCCCTATCTTTAATAATTTTGATATCGGATCCTATCTTCTGTATCGCTTATACCCGAAAGAGCGTGTTTTTGTCGATGGTCGACCGGAGGCCTATCCTGCATCATTTTTTTCGTCAACCTATATTCCCATGCAGCAAGATCCGTCAATCTTTTCCTCAGTCGATACTACCTATCATTTTAATACGATTATCTTCTCTCACACTGACCAGACCCCATGGGCAAATATGTTTCTTCGAACGATCATTCAGAATCCTAACTGGAAAATTCTGTATTTGGATTCATTCAGTATTATTCTTGTAAAAGACGTGAGAGAGAACCAAAATCTTATTCAAAAAAATTCTTTTGAAAAAAACAGGCTTGTTAAAACAATTGCTGAGGAAACGTCTTTTCAGCAGCTTATCCAATGGTCGCATTTCTTCAATCTTGCTGGATGGAAGGAATTAGAGAAAAGAACATATCAAAGAATCTTACATTTGAAGCCTTCTTACTGCCCTGCCGTCTATAATCTTATCATTCTGACTCGTGAGCATGATCCACAAGCTGCAGATCTCTATTCTTATCAATATCAAACACGATGCGGTAAACAAAATCCTATACAATAGAATAAGATGGAAACAGGACTAACTACTCAGGAGGTACTTCTTCGACAGCGACAGTATGGAAAGAATAGTATCAGTGGTCGCCGGTCATTCCGCATATCCCAGCTCATTTTTTCTGAGTTGTTTACCTTTATAAACGGCATTCTTCTTCTGGCTGCTCTCTTATCGTTTGTTATCGGTGACGCTATCGACATGCTCTTTATCCTAGCAACCATTTTCTTAAATGCTCTTTTTGGTTTTATCCAAGAATATAAAGCAGAACGTTCGCTCGAGCAACTAAAATCATATGCTCCAACACTGACCAGAGTTCTCCGGGAGGGAAAAGAAGTTCAGATTGATGCTGCAGAACTAGTACCAGGTGACATCGTTATCGTTGTCGAAGGTGATCGAATCTCAGCCGATTGTACGATTATTGATTCTCATCACATGGAAGTCGATGAGTCACTTTTAACAGGCGAATCGCTTCCGCTGATGAAAAAAAACGGCGACAGTGTCTATTTAGGAACGCTGATTACAAAAGGGAAAGGACGTATCAGTGTTCAGAAAACCGGTATGAAAACTAGGTTTGGAGAAATAGCCAAAACGCTTTCAGAGATAACACCAGATAAAACACCACTACAGAAACAGTTAACTCGCTTCGGCATGTTTCTTTCCCTCGGTATTGTCGTTCTCGCAGTCATTCTCTTTCCCCTCGGATTACTCCAAGGATATCAACCAATCCCCTTCTTACTCATCGTTGTAAGTATTGCTATAGCAGCAATACCTGAAGGATTACCTGCTGTTATTACTATTGCTCTCGCGATCGGTACTTCTCGTATGGCAAAGCAAAAAGCGTTGGTTCGAAAAATGCCGTCAGTCGAAACACTGGGAGCTATTCAGATACTTCTTGTTGATAAAACGGGAACGCTGACACAAAATAGCATGCAGGTAAAGCATGTCTGGTCAAAAGGTACTCGCTCACTCTCTGCGCTTTTCTTAGCTTCTGTCTTAGGAAACACAGCGTCTCTTGCTAAAACTGCTTCTGAAAAGGTCTTTACGATTATCGGCGATAAAACTGATGGTGCATTGCTTCTTTACACAAAAGCGCATCATCCTGATATTCATCAGGAGATACAAGGTGGAACTATTATAGATGAGTATGTCTTCGATACGGACACGAGGCTGATAACGACAGTCTGGGAAAAGCAAGGGAAACGATATGTCTTCGTTCGAGGAGCGCCGGAAAGCGTTCTTGAACGTAGTAGCCTCTCAGCTTTTGAACGCAACGATATAAGTGTTCGTCAAGATAAGTTAGCATCCGAGGGACTACGTGTTATCGCCTTTGGTACACGAGAAATTCTTCCCAGCACTGTCCATACACGGGAAACACTTGAAAAAGAACTTACTTTTTTAGGACTTGTCGGCATCTATGATCCCCCTCGCCCAGAAGCAAAGCATGCTATCCAACAAGCACGACTTGCCGGGATTAGAACAGTTATGGTAACAGGAGACAATGAATTAACAGCGCTTGCTATCGCAAAAGAAGTAGGACTCCTCACCGAGGATGGCACGGTCATTACCGGACAAGAACTGGAGAAACTCTCTGATCAAGAACTCTACTCTGTGTTGTCAAAAACGGCAGTTGTCGCACGAGCGAAACCGGAAGATAAACTTCGTCTTGTCAAACTCTTTAAAAAAGAAGAGTTCGTGGTTGGTGTTACCGGAGACGGTGTCAACGATGCGCTTGCTCTCAAACAAGCAGACGTCGGTGTAGCAATGGGTGAATCCGGTACTGATGTGGCAAAAGAAGCAAGCGATATCATTTTGACAGATGATAATTTCGCGACCCTTGTGAAAGCGATTCAAGAAGGACGTAATATTTATCGAAACATTGTCACTGCAATTACGTACCTTCTGGCGAGTAATCTCTCAGAGCTTCTTCTTGTTGTCGTCTCCACGCTCCTCGGACTTCCCTCTCCCCTTCTTCCGACACAAATTTTGTGGGTCAATATCGCAACGGATACCTTACCCGCTCTCTCCCTTGCAACAGATAGGAGTGATGGTTCGATTCTTCACAAGCACCCACGAGATCCTGAGACACCAATCCTTACGGCTCGTCGTCTTCTGCGAATACTTATGTTCGGTGGCGGCTTAGCTGCTATTCTTCTTGTTATCTATATGTTTCTGTTATCATCGTTCACCCAAACTCAGTCACGAACCATCATTTTCAATCTCCTCGTGTTCTCACATATGTGTCTGGCTCTCGTGATACGAAGACAGTCAATTTTTAGAATAAACAAGCTACTTCTTCTCTCAATTCTGCTTATTCTCTTCTTGCAGATGGTGATTACCCTTAATCCTTTCTTTCAGCAGGTTTTCCACTTAGGATTATAACGGCGTAGTTACAGGAGGCGGGGCTGTTTTGTTTCATCTTGAGGAAAAACGTGTCCGATGTGTTCATATGCTGCCTTTGTCGCCACACGCCCCCTGGAGGTGCGTTTAAGAAACCCAATCTGGAGAAGATATGGCTCGATAACTTCCTCAAGTGTTCCTATGTCTTCTGCTATCGTTGAGGCAATAGTTTCAATCCCTACAGGACCACCGCTATGTTTTTCAATGATTGCTTCCAAAAAACGGATGTCTAATGCATCAAGGCCGAGCGAGTCAACCTGAAGCAGTTTTAAGGCTTCCTGCGCTAAGTCTTTGGTAATAGTCTCCGAGCCGTGTACTTGCGAGTAGTCTCGTGCACGCTTCAATAGCTTAAGCGCAATTCGTGGTGTTCCTCGTGCTCGAACGGCAATTTCATGAATGCTCTCTTTATCAACAGGCATCTTTAATTTTTTAGCTGCATTGACAATAATATGCCCTAGTTCTTTTGGCGAGTAAAACTGCAACCGATGCACGACACCGAAACGATCCCGAAGCGGAGCTGAGAGTTGTCCAGCTCGAGTCGTCGCACCAACAATAGTAAAAGGAGGAAGATCTAAGCGCAACGTTCGGGCTGAAGGCCCTTTTCCCATCACGATATCGAGCGCATAATCTTCCATGGCCGGATAGAGCGTCTCCTCGACTACTTTCTGTAAACGGTGGATTTCATCGATAAAAAGAATATCCCCTCTCTCAAGATTGGTCAGGATTGATGCTAAATCTCCGGCCCGCTCTATCGCAGGACCTGAAGTAATCTTTATATTTGCATGCATTTCTTTGGCGATAATATGTGAAAGTGTCGTTTTACCAAGGCCCGGAGGTCCATAGAGGAGCACATGTTCAAGGGCTTCTTCTCTTTTTCTTGCGGCTTCGATAGCGATCTGGAGTGAGTGTTTAATATTCTCCTGTCCATGAAATTCGTCCCAACTTCCGGCTCGAAGAGAGGTAAAAAGCACCTCCTCTTCTGGTTCTATTTCTCTACTTTCCACTTGTTTTTTTCGCTTTTTTTTATCTTCCGCCATAACAATCTACCAATTGTTTCACTTACCTAAATATTTTAAAACGAGTCGTACTTTTTCTTCTGTCGTCTGTCCATCTGCTTTTACTGCTCGTAAGGCTGCATAGATCTCTTGTGCTGCAAACCCGAATGACTTGAGCGCCATAACAACGTCATCTGCTTCGCCGTCTGCAGCCGTGAGATCGATATCTGTTCCTCCCCCTACCTTGTTTTTCAGTTCTATGATGAGCTTCTGAGCATTTTTTTTACCAAGTCTCGGGACAGCACTAAAAAAAGTTGTATCTCCATCAAGGATAGCATGAAGGATACCGGCCCGATCACCGATAGAAAAAACGCCAAGCGCTGTTTTACAACCGATACCGGAAACACCGATTAACAGTTCAAAAAGCTTGAGATCCTCTTGGGTTATAAATCCATAGAGTTCCAGGAGGTCCTCACGAACATGAGTGTGTGTAAAAAGTGTTACTTCTTCTCCAAGAGTAGCTTGGGAAAAAACGGGAGCTGACACAAATACTCGATATCCGACACCATGCACGTTTACTAAGAGACTAGGGCTGTCTTTGAGGCTTACAATGCCACTTACCATTCCAATCATACGTAATCACTTTGAGGTACTGAGATTATAACACACGAAAACAACCTGTATTTATACACTACTATGATGAAAAACCTCCTCACACGATGCCGATCATTTCTCTATACCAAATCCCGGGAGTAACAAATGAAACAAAGGCAAAATTGCTGAGAAGATAGACAAGATCCTCAGCGATATAACCCATCAAGAGAGACTTATCGTTTTTTAAGGGAGAGTTTTCTTGAGAACGCATGCGTGAGTGCGATTGCGAGTGCATCGACCGTGTCATCACGTTTGGGAAGTTTCTCCATTTTTAATAACACCCCTACCATCTTCTCAACTTGTTTTTTTTCAGCTCTTCCGTAACCTGCTATCGCGAGTTTCACTTGCAGAGGAGTATATGTGGCGACTGAAACATTACACATCGCACCGGCAAGTAACGCAACGCCTCGAGCCTGACCGACAGTAAAAGCTGTCGTGACATTTGTGTTAAAGAAAAGCTCCTCAACTGCTATTTCCTCCGGTTTATCAATTGTGATAATCTCCATCAACTCGTTATAGATCTCTTTAAGTCGTTTCTCAACAGGCATTCCCGCTGCTGTTTCTATGCATCCATGATTAAGAACTGTACACTGGGCGTTTTGTACATGAATAATCCCCCACCCCATGCGTCCAATACCGGGGTCTATCCCTAAAATCCTCATTGTTTGACCATTATACTCCCCTTTCCTATACGCAGCTAGATTCTCAAGTATTGCTTGCGCCTTTCGTACTATTTGACTTGTATTCACGAGCGAATTTCGCTATACTATATTTCTATGCAACGACACACACTGAACGCACAGGTACGAACCGTTCTCGGCAAGAAAATTAAAAAACTTCGCCAGGAAGGAATCCTTCCTGCAAATGTCTATGGAAAAGAACTCGCCTCAGTTGCAATACAAGTTGACTTGAAAGAATTCCAAACAGTCTTTAAAGAAGCTGGAGAAACAGGTCTTGTCGATCTGAAGCTCGATGGACAAACACGACCAGTGCTGATCAAGAATCTCCAACTTGAATATCCGGACCGCCTTCCCCTTCACGTCGACTTCTATCAAGTAAATCTAAAAGAAAAGGTAAAAACCATGGTGCCGATTGTTGTTGTGGGTGAAGCGAAAGCAGTTGCAGAGAAATTAGGTACGTTACTCCAGAATTCAAATGAGGTTGAGGTTGAAGCACTTCCGGCAGAACTTCCTGAAAACTTTGAGGTGAATATTGAGCATCTTGCTGCAGTTGATGACCAAATTACCGTCGCAGACTTAAAGCCTGCATCAGGTGTCGAGATCTTAACCGACCCGGGACAAGTTATCGTAAAAATTGCGGAAATTGTTGAAGAGCCGGAGCCAGAACCTGAAGTCGCAGAAGGCGCTGAAGGCGAAGCTGCTGAGGGTGAAGCAAAAACTGAAGAAGGAACTGAAGAAAAAAGTGGTGAGTCTTCAAGTAAAGAAGAAACGAAAAAAGAAGATTCTTCGGCAAACGCAGAACAAGCTAAAAAGAAGGAAAACTAATCCTCTAGACGCTGCAACATTTCTTTCCCCTTATCAAATGTCGGATCAAGCTCGATCGTTTTTAACAAATATGCTCTCGCCTGCTCTTTTTCCCCTATACTATTTGCGAGCACCGCTAAACGAAAATACGCATCGCGATAAGACGGATATTTCTGAATAATCTTCTGCCAATAAAGCGTTTCTGCCAGGACATGGGTTCTGTCAAACTGTACCTGTTTTAAAGCAAGGTAATTTTCCCGTACATCAACAAGCTGCATGACAATTAAGAGGAGAACACAGCCTGAGACAAAACCGATAATCGTTTTTCCATCGATAATCACGCCTGATTTTGTGACGAGCTCGGGAATAATTCGGGCCGCCCGAGGGCGAGCCTCGCTGATTCGTTCGGTAAATAAGCGGGAAAAGCTCGGGAATTTTATTATCCTCTTCTGTTCTTTTTTTTTGCCTTCCTGCTTATGAGCACGTTGCTCTTTCTTAGGAGGAGACTTCTTGAAAAGTTGCTTTTTCATAGAACACCTTTTCTGACTCGAAAAAAAGCTCTTTTGATTGTACTGTATCTATATTGATTACGCCATTGAGGTGGTCTATCTCATGCTGGAGGACGCGATTATACATTTTCCCCTGTATTGTCTCATCTTTTAGATCCCAGTACGCTTTCTTACCTTTCTCCGTGACATAGACTACTTCTACCCATGCAGGCCTGGTAACGTAGGCAATAAGCCCATTTCCGCTCATACACATCTCCGGGTAGCGTAACATTTTTTTTGCTTTTTTGACTATTACGGGATTTATTATAACGAGGAATTTTTCTTTTCTCTCCGGCATAAAGATAACAGAGAATCGCTCCGGTATACCTACCTGGACAGCAGCAATCCCTCTTCCCTTCCCCGTTGCTGCCCGATACTTTTTCATACAACCTTTCAGATAGGCTATTTTTGCTCGCATCTCCGGAGACTCGATACCGGTAACCGAAACAGTTTTTGAAGGCTGACGAAGAGCATTCGACTCCCCTACTTGGTAAATAAATCCTGCTGTTTTTATCAAATCTTGCAAGGATTGTTTCTTAAAGATTCTTCCTGGAGGAAGTTTTGGTTTCCATGAAGCGTTCATGCTGTTTTCTCGACTCTGGGCCAAGCTTCTATCATGAGCGATTCTCCTGAATGCGGCAACTTCTGATAAATCTCTTCTGTAATAAATGGCATAAATGGATGAAGGAGCGTCAGCTGTATCATGAACAACGAACAAAGAGTCATAAAAGAATTCTCATCAACTCTATTTTTTACGTCTTCTATGTATTTATCGGCAAACTCGTGCCAGGTAAACTGATACATTGCTTGAGCTGCTTCATGAAGTCTAAATGACTCAATGTGTTCAGTCACTTCCTTTATCAAGGCTTCTGTTTTCTTAACCATATTTTTGTCCTGCTCGTTTTTTGCAAGCGCATGGAGTTCTTTTATTGCTGTACTGGCAGGAGTTTTCGATTTAAGATTAAGAGTTTCCTGTTTCATCTCAATAAACCGACCGATATTCCACAACTTATTTGCAAAAAACTTCATGCCTTTTACCTTATCCTCAGACATTGGAATATCATTACCTGCAGCCGTTGAGAAAATAAGTGCAATACGAAGTGCATCGGTACCATAGGTATCAGAGATCGCCAATGGGTCAATCACATTTCCCTTACTCTTACTCATCTTCTGCTTATTAGCATCACGGACTAATCCGTGGAGTAAAACCTGACGAAATGGAACTTGTCCCAAAAGATACGTACTCATCAGAATCATCCTAGCTACCCAGAAGAAGAGAATGTCATAGCCGGTTTCTAAAATATCGGTCGGATGGTAGGCCTTCACGTCATCAAGTTTCTGAGGCCAACCTAGCGTTGAGAACGTCCACAAACCCGATGAAAACCAGGTGTCCAACGTGTCTGAATCCTGCTCCCAGTCATCACCTTTTGGCGCTTCAATGCCTACAACCATTTCTTCTCCTTTGTACCAAACCGGAATTCTATGGCCATACCAAATCTGGCGACTTATACACCAATCGCGAAGATTATCTATCCAGTGATAGTAAATCTTAATGAAATGAGACGGCGTAATTGCAATCTGATTACTCTCAACTACCTGCTTCATGAGTTTTTTAAGCGTCACCGTGTCTCCTTGCTTAATGCCTTCTATCTCTGAATGTTGCATCGGAAAATCTTTGTTCACATCAACCATCCACTGCTTTTTTATCTGGGGCTCGATGACGCCGCCTCCTCGATAATTGGTTGCAATACGGTGTGAGTACTTCTCGTCGACTTTGACGAGCAACCCCTTTTCTTTGAGTTTCTCAGCAATCAGTGGCCGTGCCTTTTTAATATGCAGTCCGTTCAGTTCTCCTGCGATTGGTAACAGTTTGCCGTTAAAATCAATAATTTGCTCCATTTCCAGGTTATGCCGCTTGGCAATCTCAAAATCATTGCGATCATGCCACGGCGTTATTGTCATTACGCCTGTCCCAAACTCCATATCGATTGATTCATCTTTAATAACAGTTGCCGTCACCTTCCCGTTAAGCCACTCAACCTCAATTTTTTGTCCGTGCATATAGTCGATATAACGTTTGTCTTTCGGATGCATCACGACATACTTGTCACCAAACTTTGTCTCAGGCCTTGCTGTAGCTATGATAAAGGGGCCGTACTGTAAATAGAAAAAGGGAGAAACCTCGTCTTTCCACTCAATCTCATCATCAGAAACGACGGTCTGCATCTTCGGATCCCAGTTCACAATGGTATCTCCTCGATAGATAAGCCCTTGATCAAACATCTGCTTAAAAGCAGTCCGTACCGCGAGATTGCGTTCATCATCAAGCGTATAGGCTTCCCTCTCCCAATCGACTGATGCCCCCATTCGGCGGATCTGATGAACAATCGTGTCATGACTTTCACTGGCAAACTGTTCCACGCGTTTAAGAAATGCATCTCTTCCCAAATCAAACCTTGTCTTCTCTTCTTCTTTAAAGAGAATACCTTCTACTTTTGACTGCGTTGCAATAGCTGCATGATCCGTTCCCGGCAACCAAAGCGCTTTTCTTCCCTGCATACGATAGTACCGTGTCAAAATATCTTGAATAACGAGCATCAGCGCGTGGCCAATATGAAGCGTTCCCGTGACATTTGGAGGAGGTAAAACCATAGAAAAGGGCTTCCCATCAGGATGAACATCAGGCTTAAAGTATCCCTTCTCTTCCCACCAGGTATAGCGCTTTTCTTCAACCTCTTTATGATTGTATGCTTTATCCATGTAAAATTAGTTACTCGTAGCCAGTCGCTAGTTATTCGTTTGCTGAGGCAAATTGTAGCACAGACTGAGGCTAAAGAATAGATGGATTTCTGAATTACACCGCTCTTCAATTCAGCAAGGACCAGCGGTTTCCTCGGGAATAATTCGGGAGATGTTCGGTAATTATATTTGCGTGGTAATGAGCTTATACCCTCGTGTTCTCACGGTGATGATTTCCTCTTCGCTTTGCTGCTGCTTCAGCTTCACCCGAACTCTGGCGACGAGACGATCAATCGCCCAGTCTGAGACCCCCAAATCTTTATACTCAGGCCAGACGGCCTCGACTATCTGTTCTCGTTCGCAGATCAGATCTTTATGTTCATGGAGATAGGTTATGAGGAGATGCTCTTTTTTACTGAAATGCACCGTCGTATTTGCCATCATCGCTTTTTCATCTCGTGTTCGTAAGTAATGGGCAAAAACAGGGCTGAAAATGGTCGGCTTCTCACCCACCTCATGGATAAATCCGGTTTCCCATAAATAGACAGCCTTTGCCTTCTCTTCAGGGAGCACTTTCTCGCCTTTGGCTACTTTCTGAATGATGTCTTTCTCATCCCGAGTTAAACTTTCCCAGAGTTCTTCTGATTGAAAATGAAAGCGCTCATCCCGGATCAGCAGTTCAAACAACTCATCTTTCGTACTCACTTGCTTCTCTCTTTTCTCATGCAAAAGAATCAAGGCAAGCTGCAGGTACTGGACGTATCCATCCACAAACTCAAAAAGAGCTGACTCTATCTGCGGGGTTAATGATAACGAATAGCGTTGTCGATACGTTTCGTAAATCGTTTTACTGTCTTTTTCCTCTGCGGGTTTCATGTACATGGTGTTTGAGAAGACAGAGAGTGAATGTTTTGTGAAGACTGTCGGAGCAAGCTGATCAAGACTTCGAAAACCCGTAAAAACGTACGAGAGGCGTTGATGGGTCGCGTCTTTTAGCCCTTGCAGATTGTCGAAGAATTGTTGCGTTATTGCATCTCGCATGCGGTCAAAACGAAGAAAGAAAAGGACGACGAAGACCCCTCCGGCCATTGTCTCTGTAATCGCATGCCGAACGCTATCGGTAAGAAGAAATAAATCTTGTGATTGAATGCTGTTACTAAAGAGTGTTTCGATTCGTTTTTTATTGACCCCCGGAAGCTCAGAAAGATTTACCACGTCAACAATACGTTTCAGTGTTAATGACCAAAAAGGATATATTTCTCGCTCGACTAAATCATTCAGGTCGACAGGAATGAAGAGAAACTTTTCTTCTTTGCTGATATAGGTACTCACAATCTCTTTGTGATAGAGGAAGAAGCGCAGAAAATTACTTATCCCTACTCGCTTCATGCCAATAAGATTCACCGAGTGCTTATGGGCAAGTTGTTCACCGAGTGTTCGGGCATCTTTTTCGCGAAAATCGAGCGGATATGTCTCCTCTATAACCGAGTAGTCCATGCTGCTCATTGTAAATCTTTTGTCCTTCTTTCGCAATTCATCACCTGTCAGTTTCTTGTCATACGGCTCGTCAAGTATAGAAGACCAAACTGTACTATAGTATGAAAGCTATTCTGCTGTGTTATACTAGTAAGATAGTAGTTATACATGTACAAAGATATCTCCCAGCTACAACAAGCCACCGCAGATACCATCAAGAAAGAAGGCAGTACCATAACCATCCGTGATGAAGTAACGCTTCGCTCATCGCTGATTGATTCTCTCATTTTTACGGCTGTTTTTGCCCCAGAAGATAGTCTTAAATCAGCTGCCAGAGAGCTTATTCTGCAAACAGCAAAGACGCTCGGCATTTACCCTGCCTCTATTTTCCCTCTCTATAAAGCATTTGGTGAAGGTAAGGTACAGGGATTTACTGTGCCGGCTCTTAATGTCCGTGCGTTAACATATGACACGGCTCGGGCTGTTTTTCGACTGATGAATAAACATCAGATAGGTCCTGTTGTTTTCGAGATAGCTCGCTCAGAAATAGAATACACCGATCAACGGCCCGATGAATACACTCACTCAATCCTCGCTGCAGCCATAAAAGAGCAGTATACCGGACCGGTATTTCTTCAAGGGGATCATTTTCAGCTCAGTGCCAAGAGATACCTCCAAGAGCCGACAACCGAGATAGGACGAATACAGGCACTTATTGATGAGTCCATAGCAGCACATTTTTATAATATCGATATCGACGCTTCAACGCTTGTCGATCTCAGCAAGCAATCAGTGCTGGAGCAACAACAACCCAACATAACTGTTACTGCTGCGTTAACCGAGTATATTCGCCAGAAACAACCCTCTTCTACAACCATTTCTATTGGTGGAGAAATAGGTCATATTGGCGGAAAAAATAGCACGGTGCCTGAATTTGAGGCGTTTATGGATGGCTACCTTTCTGAGATACATACCCCCGGCATTAGTAAAGTCAGCGTGCAGACAGGTACCTCCCACGGGGGTATCCCGCTTCCCAATGGAGCAATTGCCGAGGTGAATCTCGATTTCTCTGTTCTCTCAAGTATCGGAAGTATCGCTCGAGATAGATACCATCTTGGAGGGGCTGTTCAGCATGGCGCCTCAACGCTTCCTGAGACGCTCTTTGAGCGCTTTGTTGAAGCAGGAACGCTTGAAATTCATCTGGCAACAGGCTTTCAAAATATTGTTTTTCAAGCAATGCCTGAAAAACTCAGACAAGAGATGCATATCTGGACAAAGGAGAATCTTGAGAAAGAACGAGAAGCCGAATGGACTGATGAACAGTTTGTCTACAAGACCCGGAAGAAATCCCTTGGTCCTTTCAAGAAACAACTCTGGGAGTTACCAGATACTGAGAAAAAGCCGATTATTGATGCGCTCTCAACACAGTTTGAACTGCTGTTTAGAAAACTTCATGTCTTTGAAACAAAAGATGTCATGAGTACGTATATCTAGCACGGATCATATTTTTACAATGTATACCAAACCAATAAGTCTTACCGAGTTTATTCTTGCCGAGGAGCGAGAGTTCTCCCGCGCTACGGGAACACTTACGCTTCTCCTGACAAGAATTCAGTACGCAGCAAAAATTATTGCAAGTCATGTCCGCCAAGCCGGGCTTGTCGACATACTCGGAGCTACAAATCGAAAAAACGTCTTCTCTGAAGAAGTACAAAAACTTGATGACTTCAGCAATCGTCTGTTTACAGAAATTGTCTCGACTACCGGTGTCGTCTCACATATCGCTTCTGAGGAGCTGGCTGAGCCAATCAGTGTGACCAAGGATGGAAGTTATGACGTCCTGTTCGATCCTTTGGACGGCTCAGCAAATACCGATGTCAACGCAAGTGTTGGGACCATTTTTTCCATTTATAAAGCAAGTCCTGATCTTCTACAACCGGGCAAGGAGCAAGTTGCAGCTGGTTATATTCTCTACGGTTCAAGCACCATGCTCGTCTATTCCAGTGGGAGAGGTGTCAACGGGTTTACCTTCGATCCTTCTATTGGCAGCTTTCTTCTCTCCCACCCTTCGATGACCATACCAACGACCGGTTCTCTCTACTCGGTGAATGAGGCGAATTACTCACGTTGGGATGAAAAAACACAGCAATTTATTGATTCTCTCCGTAATGGTGAAAAACAGTATAAATCCCGCTATATTGGCTGTATGGTGGCAGATGTCCATAGAATCCTTATCAAGGGTGGCGTTTTCCTCTATCCAGCAGACAAGACGTCCCCTGAAGGAAAGCTACGTCTGATGTATGAGGTGAATCCTTTAAGTTTCCTGGTCGTTAACGCTGGAGGAAGAGCTGTGAGTAATGGACAAGATCCGTTAGAGATTGCTCCCACGCTGATCCATCAAACCGTCCCTGTTGTTTTAGGAAGTACAGAAGAAGTTACAAGGTACCATACAACTGTCCATGAAAAGCATTGATGAAGTAGATATTACTGGTAAGCGAGTTTTACTTCGAGTCGATTTTAATGTCTCGCTTAACGATCGTGGTGAGATCATCGATGATGAACGAATGTGCCAAACCCTACCGACGATTGAGTATCTCGGGGAACGCCATAATAAGCTCATTCTCGTCTCACACCTCGACCATCCAAAAGGACGCGATCCGAAGCTCTCTCTCAAATCGATCGCGAAGCATCTCCAAAAATTACTACCCTCTTATACTATTCATCTCGTTAATGACTTTCTCACCGATACGAAGAATTTTACCAATCAAACAGAAAACGATATCCTCCTTCTTGAAAACATCCGTTTCTATCCTCAGGAACAAGACAATGACACAGCTTTTGCAAAGGAGCTAGCCAAGCTGGCAGATGTTTTTGTAAATGATGCCTTCGGTGTGTCTCATCGAAAAGAAGCATCTGTTGTGAGTGTTCCCCAGTTTCTGCCCTCCTATGGAGGCTTTCTGATTAAAAAAGAGGTGGAGGTGCTTTCTCATGCTCTCACCAGTCCCGAACATCCGGTCGTTGCTATTATAGGAGGAAGTAAGATCTCAACGAAGATTAACCTTCTTGATCGCCTCCTCTCCGTTGCCGACACAGTGCTCATCGGAGGAGGCCTGGCAAATACATTTTTTTCTAGCCAAGGAATCGAGATCGGAAAAAGTATTTGTGAGAAAGACGAAAAAGAAACAGCGCAAAGACTTTTAGAAAAAGCGAAAAGCTCTCATGCAAAACTCCTCCTTCCTATAGATGTTGTTATCAAGAACACAGAAACCAACCATTCGCGCGTCGCCTATGTTGCCAAAGTAGAATCCCTTGACACTATTCTTGATATCGGTATAGAGACAGTCACGACATTTTCTGAAGTTATCCGTACTGCAAAAACTATTATCTGGAATGGACCCATGGGTTATTTTGAGGACCCTGCCTTTCGACGTGGGACTGATGGTATCTGCGAAGCAATTATACGCAACAAAAAGGCACTGTCAATAGTCGGTGGTGGCGATACAATCGCTGCTATCGGCGATCGACCGGACAAGAATACCATCACCCATATCTCAACAGGAGGGGGGGCGATGCTGTCTTTTATCGAACATGGCTCGCTTCCAGGTATTGAGGCGCTTGAAAAATCGCGTGTCTAATAACCCAAGCTAGTGTATAATACGTCCATTCTATGAGCATTGATGAGCTAAGACAGATCCAAGCAAACTTCGTGAAGGAACTTGAGGATGCAGACTCAGGAAAACAAACGAGCTTTCCGTATATTCTTCACGAGCTGGCAAACGCATCACTTGTTTCAGATAATGAAGTGTTTCAAGTTCTTGTCGTTGGTGGCAGTGTCTTTAAAAGCGCTACACTACGAGGAGAAGACGGCAAGTTAGTCCTCCTGGAACGAGCTGAGAAACAGCAACCACGGTTTAATACCAAAGAGGATATGCTCTCTTTTATTGAGTCGGAGTTAGATCCACAGGTAAAAGTGATCGCTCTGAACTTTGCATACCCCTTAAAACCAATTTTTGAAAATGGTCGCCTGGATGGCATTCTCATCAAGAGCATGAAGGAAAATCGGTTTGAAGGACTTATTGGAGAAAAACTGGGAAAAACAATAGAGGATTACTTTCGGGAAAAACACCACAGAGATTTGACTGTCTCTGTAGGTAATGACACCATTTGTCTCCTCCTCTCGGGATTGACCAAGTTCACCTCGCATGATATTGCAGGTGGAATCGTCGGAACAGGGATGAACTTTGCCTTATTCTTAGATAAAAATAAGGTTGTTAATCTTGAAGCTGCCAACTTTGATAAATTCCCCCAAACCCCTGCAGGAAAAAAGATTGACAAGGATTCTGCTACCCCGGGCAATGCGCTGTTTGAAAAAGAAATATCCGGCGCCTATCTTCATCAACAATTTAATTTGCTCATCGAACAGGAAGGAATTGCTCATGCTCCCCTTTCCTCTACATTTGACCTTGATGCTATGACGCAAAGTGATGATACCCAGCTAGCCAATATAGCCCGTGGCCTGTTGGACAAATCGGCGTCATTCGTCGCCTGTGCTATCGGTGGCATCACTCTTTTTAAGAAGAAGGATATGGTTTTTGTCATGGAAGGGAGTCTCTTCTGGAATGCGAGTCACTATAAAGAACGGATCAAAGAGCTCCTTATCGAGCTCGTCCCTCACTATAACGTCACTTTCGTGAAGGTAGAAGACAGCCCCATTTTCGGCGGAGCAAAGCTCATTAGCTAAGCCCAATCTCCAAAAAACACTGGAATAATCAGCTTTTTGTCAGGTTCATGTGCCAACAGAGTCAAGCGTACATGATAACACTGCAGTATCCTACACGTATATGAATACCTTATTTTTGAAGCTTATTAGCCCCGGTCATCCACCAAGCCTCGTGTAACAGTACAGTTGCTTATAAGGCAGTATTCAGGTAAGCTTTACAGCCTATGCAAGAAATAGAATCAGTACCATTAACAACTGTAGACGTTCTCGATAACCCAAGAATGCAATGGATACGAAATGTCGGTAAAGAAAGTCAAGGAGTATTTGAGCAAAACATGTCACTCGCCCTCACTCCTGTACCCGATACGCCCCTTTCTCTACCTCCTCCCCCTGAGCCTCGACTGGATCATGGCGCAGATATAACGCGTACCATGCCAACAACTATTTTTGAAACTCTGCCAAAGAAAAGAGGAAAACATCCTCCTCTCCCCAAAGAGGCCTTGAATTATTCAAATAGAATTGGGGGGAAACTCGTGGGTCGAGCAGACAGGATAGACGTCGTAGGGACGATTGGCGGGCTAGGAAGTGCGTTGATGAGCTATGCACGAGGAAGGAATGGTGCAGGTAACGGAGATAGCCATCGAGACCCTCATGTATACTGGACGGGGTGGGACGGCTTGGAGGATAACCCCAAAACTTCTCCGTTTTATATCCCAGATTCTGGTGAGATCTTTCGAAAACGAACACGGACGTGGCCGGTAAAAATGAACGCCATTTCGCTTGAACCAGAGGATGTGACAGCTCACTATAATAATATGTCAAACGCTCTATGGTGGTTTTTTCTCCAAGAGCAAATTGCATACCTCCAGGATTCTTCATTCAATATGAGCGACTATGAACGACATCGCAATGTCAATCTCCGAATGGCACAAGAGGCGGATGACGAGTTAAAGAGGAGAAACGGACCGGTACTCTTTCATGACTATCATCTTATGTTTGCTGGCGCTGAGCTTCGAAAGCTTCGACCGGAGCAAATGATCGGCTGGTTTGATCATATTACATGGCCTGACCCTACTGTACTCGATACAATTCCTGAAGGGTTGAGAAATAATATGGAATGGGTAATGCCCCAAGTTATTGATGCGCTTCTCCAGAATAACGTTGTTGGCTTTCAAACCAATAAAGATCGTACACACTTTCAAGAATGGATTAAGAAATATCGACCCGACGTTAATCTTCTTATCACTCCAAACGGTACTCTTGCCCAAGCGGATGATATTGGGAAAACCATCATTGACTCTTTCCCTATTAGCGTTGATCCACATGAGCTACAAGACATCGTTAAAAAGACGGAACCCGATGAGGAACTTACGGCGCTTCTTGAGAGACATAAAGGGAAGATAAAAATTGTCTGTGTAGGCAGACTCGACCCAACCAAGGGCTTTCTCCAAGGTGTTAATGCGATTGATGCACTATTAGAACGCCACCCAGAGTTCCGTGGACGTATTGTTGCAATAGAGGTGGCATCAACCAGTAGAGAAAAAGTCGATGCATACAAACAACTTAAGGGACAATTCGAGCAGCGCGTCGATGAAATCAATAAACGCTGGGAAGAATATGGACCTGTCATTGAGTATGTAAAGGGCTTGCCTCATGATCAAACACTTAAGCTTTTATCGCTTGCTAATGTCGCCTACGTGCATACAGAAGTCGACGGCATGAATCTCGTTGCTAAAGAAGCGGTAGCTGTCGGAAAATCGGACATGAGCCTTATTATCGGGAAAAACGCTGGTGCAGTTGAGGAACTAGGAGATAATAGTTATGTGGTTGATGTAAACAATGTCGATGATATGATCTACTGCCTATTTGGAGCCCTGAATGTTACTCGTTACCAGCACCTGAATAAGAAACTGCGCATGGAACGGATCGTACGAGAGTTTAATGTGCATAAATGGGGCAATCGGCTCTTTAGTACCCTTAATAATTTTGAGCATTTCGTACGATTGATACAGGAAAGCGCCTTTCCCCAGGCAGCCTAATTCGCTTCCCTTCTTCTATCAGCTTCCTGTCAGGTTTGTGTGCAAAGAGAGTCAAGCTAATACGTCAAATACCTCATATCATACTAGTATACTGCTATGTCTGAAGTGCCTGGACCGACTGAAGCGAACATAGGATTTTCGACTGGACGATCTCTCGTGGTTGATCCTGTGAGTACTTCAGCTACTTCTTCCCCTGATTTCCATCCTGTCCCTTCTTCCTCAAGTAGCGTTGCTGCTGCAGAGAGAACTGTTCGTGAGTTTTTAGATCTCTCAAGAGGACATATCCAAGATGCTGCACATACAATTCGGCCTCTTGCGCTTGTCAGTATCGGACGGGCTGCAAACCGATTACAAAGAGCTGGTGAACAAGCAGTACGAGCTCATCAAGACAGACAACGTGTCGTATTTGACTACGGAGACGTCTCTGATGAGAATTTGGATCGAGGTGATTATATCAAGTACATGAATAGCCAAATTGATAGACACAAGCGGCAATTACGCAAAGCCCGCCTACGACAAGAGAGGCGTCATGGAGGTCGGAATGCCTTCGTTCACTCACAAGTAATAGACTCACAGTTTCTTAATATGCAGTATGGGGATGGCCAGCGGGAGCATAAGCCACCACAAGTTCTCGCAAGAAGTACTAGGGGTACTGATATATTCTGGAAACTCATGCGTGCAAAAGATGCGGTGTCGAAAAATCTCCCTACTATTGACCCTGGGTCACTGCAACAACAGGTTCGTGTTTTTTCTAGAACCGCTAAGGTAAACATGGAATTAGCTGCACAAGTACTTCCCTCTTTAGCTACTGTTGTACCATCACTCCCCTCTCGACAATCTGTTATTCGTACTGTCGCATCACAAAGTTTAGATTTAGGACAGCAAGCAATGAGTCGTCTTCATACTCGTCACAACGAGCCAGCTCCTGTGGTATCTCCGCCCCCTCAACCAAGCGAAACCCGGATCGTAGACTTTGCGCGTATTACCATCGCTCCGTCTGTTTTCCCCGCAGAAATCGGACATGGTGGCGATATCTTTACTGAACTTTAAAAATACTTCTCCGTAGACTTTTTCCTTCTCTTTCCATATAATAAAACTCTCATGCTTGAGCAGTTACACAACATCCTAGATATTCCCTTTATCGTCAATACGTTCGGCTACCCCGGTCTTTTTGCCATCGTCTTTGCAGAAACTGGTTTACTGTTTGGCTTTTTCCTCCCTGGCGATAGCTTGATGATTACCGCTGGTATCTTAGCCGCAAAAGGACTTTTAAATATCTTTATCTTAGTTCCTCTTCTCTTCTCTGCAGCGGTTATCGGAGATAGCGTCGGTTATACCATCGGCCATAAACTCGGAAGAAAGCTTTTTAAACGAGAAGACTCACTTCTCTTTCACAAAGATCACCTGCTGAAAGCAAAGGCCTTTTATGACAAGCACGGCGGGAAAACCATTATTATTGCCAGGTTTATGCCCTTGATTCGAACCTTTGCCCCAGTCGTCGCCGGTATGGCTGAGATGCCCTACTCTCTTTTTCTTCTCTACAACATCGTTGGTGCGCTGCTCTGGGCTGTAGGCTTAACACTCCTCGGGTTCTTTGTCGGCAACTTAATTCCTGAGCAGTACTTTGAGCCGCTTATCTTCTTGGTTATCTTCCTTTCCATTAGTCCTGCTCTCTATCATGCCTTGAAGACAAAAGAACAACGACAAAAAATGATTGCTTTTGTAACCTCACTTCTGAAGAAGAAAAAATAACTACTTAGCGAGTGCTATCTCGCGTTTTGATTTGATGAAGAAGAAGCCTACGACGCCTGCTGTTACTATTGGCGAAAACCACTCCGGAATATGAACTCCAAAACTGTCTGCGACCATAATCGATCCTAAGAAAAAGATAGAGTACATGGCACCATTTTTCAGGTATCGATACTTTTTTATCCTATCAATATTACTAATGGTGACCTGGCGGAGTACAATTGCACCGACACCATTACCAATTAAAATCAGTGGTACCGATAACGTAAAGGCAAAGGCGCCAAGCACGCCATCGATTGAGAACGTGGCGTCAATCGCTTCCAGGTAAAGAATCTTACTCAGATCCGATCTCCCTTTTTGCATGAGCTTTTTCTCCTCTGCTTCTGCGTTTTGTTTAAAACCGTGGGTTATGAAGAACGCTGTCGAGCCGACGACTGCACCAAATGCCATCATGGGATCAATCTGCAAGGAATTCCAGACGATTCCGGCTAATAACACAGAGACGACCGCAAAGAACCAGACAGACTGCTTCTGGAAGAACCGTTCACCACGTAAGCCAAAGTTTTTCGGCTCAACAAAAAGCCAATGGAAAAAAAGGAACAGAAGAAATGTTCCACCACCAACAAGCAGAATTGGTGCGGCTGCTTCAACTGCCGCATGAACTGCAGGATCACCGCTGAAAGTTGCTGTTAAGGCACCTATGGGCCCAAGTGCTGGCACAGCTGCCCAGACAATCGCCCAAGGAAGTAGTCCTCGCATGATAAAAACGGCGAAAAGGAGCCCCCAAAAGAGAAACCACTTTCGTGCCTTTTGCTGCATGGTAGACAGTACTTCTGCGTTAATAACCGCGTTATCAATACTGGTTATCGCTTCGAATAATGCCAAACCTAAAACAGTAACGAGTAAACCAATGAGCATACGCACAATTATACATGAAGTTATACTGTTTTGCCAAAGGCTATTGAGAGAACGAGAGGGTGAGTGTTCGATCCTCAAGCAGTGTCGTTGCGTAGTTAATCCTATTGTCTCCCACCTTCTCTACCTGATCGGAAGACTTGAGCATATGATAGCTAGAGGGAACACTCAGTGAAAATCGATAGGGATCGGCTGCTGTGCCTGGCTGCTTAATTGCAAGCAGATCATATTGAAGTAATGGATCTGCGAGTGAAACAGTCTCTGAGAGGACATAGGATACCTCGACTGTTCTTGTCGAACTGGTTGGAATACTGACCAAAAAACCAAAGAGCTGCTTCCCCTGCTCAGTACTCTCTTCTATTTCAAAGCCTTGAGGAACAACAAACGTTTTTTTTGTAAAGACTTCCGGATCTGTTACAGCAGGCACAATATTCTCCTCTTCCCCATCCAGCTTTACCGATCGGATTTTTGCTCCCAATGGTACAAGGAGGCGTAAATATATCTTATACGCGCCGCCAAATGCACTTGTTTCAGTACTCTTATTTCTATACGTAACCTTCACGCTCTCCTCTACTCCCCCATTCTCCCCTATACGCACCGCATGATCGATGCTTCTCGTTACGTAGTAGTTCGATTTATTCTGGCCCACATTACTCTCACTTAGGCCAAAGGTATCAAGAATCATATTCCCCTCTTTCTTTCGTGTATCTTGTATCGCTCCGGAGAGTTTATTGACAGTCAGCAGCTTCTGGGTTGTGGTATTGTTCACGACAATCTGCAGGTGTTTTTCAAAGAGCGCCTTCGTGAGCTCATTGGCAAGAATGGAAAGAGGTAAATCCCCTTTTTGAAGACGGTCTCGAAGCGCACTATTAACCGATGAAAGAAAGTCTCTCTTCTGGGTCGAGCCTGGGAAAAAATTATCTTGGCTGGCGTGTTCAAAGGTGGTAAAAACATTCTCAGCAGTTACTGTTTTTTTGTAGTCAGGCAGCATGATTGGACCTGTTACTCGCAAGAGTGACTGGAGGAACATCGTATCGATGCCTATGACCCCATCTACTTTGTCCCCTGTTTCAAGATTTAAAAAGTTTACAGCCTGTGCTGCGTTCGTTCGAAAATCGACAGCATAGTTACTGTCTCTGAGAAACCAATGTGAGGCTCCGAGGTAGCGTCTGAGCCCAAAGGGCGGCTCCAAATGACCTTTTAGCTTTCCATCCGCATCGTAGACATCATGAATACTAAAGGTCACTAATTTGCCATGATCCAGAGTAGCAAGTCCGTAGGATCCAATAAATCCTCCCCCCGGACGTAACTCAAAGCTGTTTTGGAACAACACAAGGTAGGTTTTTTTCTGGGTAAATCCTGCCAGGTCAGGGATAGTATCTGAGACCGCTAAGAAAAGGTCCATTTCCTTCTCATAGCTTGCAAGCGTCGTAGCAACTGACGGTGGAAGCGTTCCCTCCAGCTTGAGGACTCGAAGTCTGAGGACGAGCTGCTTGAGGCTGTTAATCGCCTCTTTTGCCTGATCAAGGCTGGCTTGTGATGAGCCGAAGAAAACGAGCTTTGCTTTTCGATGCACCTCAGAGGCGTCAAGAGCAAGTGATGAAAACACGGCACCTTGCTCGCTTAGTGAAGCGATGCGGACAAACGGCTGACGAATAAGCGCAATCGGTAGCTTCTCAGCGATACTTTCTGCAAGCGTTGCAGCGTTTCTGAAAGTCGCATGGGAAATCTTTGCATACCGACTGGCTTTGGGAATATCTTCTTTCTGCAGTGCCTCCTTAGCCACAAAAAGGGTGCCTGCTCCTACAGTTGCGAAGCTAGCCGGAACAAGAAAGGGAAGCATGAGCATGAAAAAAAGTAGGGGAACAAGAAGCCTCCTTAAAGCTCGTGTTTTTTTATTTCTTGTGAAAAGAGTTGTGTCGACGGCCTGTGTTTTGGGCTCAGAAGAAACAACGTCACGAAGCTTTGTGGCAACATCATAAGGTTCAAGAATGTAGACCCCTTCTGCCGGGATATATGAGGACGGGGGAGTGGCCACTCTTGTTTTTACAAAATCGATGCGGATCTGAGGGAGCGCCATACTGCAGATACGAGCTATCGAAAGCTGAGTTAATGGATATTTCGGAAATAACAAACTAATCTTATGAAATGACTTGCCAGAGAATGAAGCAGCCAAAATGCTGGCGATTATATCTCCAAAATAAACCGGAAGGGTAGGGGAGAGACCACTCTGAGGAAGCAAAATTCGCTTCTGAGTCCAAACTTGATGAAGCATGCGGTTAACACTATTACCCGCAATAACTCTATCGGCAAAGACATCAGCATAGAGCAGTATGCGCACTTTTGGATTTTCTGCCTGAACCATCTCGATAAGTTTTTTATTCACTGTGTAGATACTGGCAACGAAGACACAAACAGAACCATCAGAGAGAGCCTTGCGGAGTACCTGCGGGAGTATCGCTCGTTCGTATTTCTCACCTTTATAGACAAAAATGCTGTGCGAATAGCTGCTATCAGGCAGGAGTGGAATTTTTTTGCCAAAGGGCAACGACAAAACATGCTCTGAAGTAACTACTTCTTTGCTACTGACGCTGACACAAAAAAACTCCTGTGCCAAGGATGGGAGAAGCGCCTTGGCAACATAACCTGCTTTATCAATAAGAAGTATCGGATTCTGGGGTATTTGCTCTGTGCTAATAAGCCGTGTTTGTACCATCTCTATTCAGTGTACACAATATCTGAAACTGAGGCAAAAAGTAAGACGACAATGAATAGCTAAGATGATGTGTGCGTATGGAGGCTAACATACAACGATGTTTACGTGACCGATCGACTAATTTTTGCTAGTGGTGCGTCGAAGAGCCCGTTTTGACGACCCGATATCGAATGTATAACAGGAGTAAGACAACGCTTTCACTTACCCCGGTAATCACCGCTGCTGCAGAGGCACCTTTAAGAGGTATCCAATACAGATTGAGCAAAATATTTATGAGAGCCGACGTACCGTAAACGATAAAAAGATAGCGCTGTTGTTTTTGGGAAATAAGCACCCACTGTAAGATACTAGTCAGGAAGAAAAAGGGTAGGGAAAAAAGGAGCAAGCGAAAGAGTAACACCGATTGGGTAAAGCCTCCAACTACATAGGAGAGGAGGGGGGCAAAAAACCAGGCCGGAACAAGCAAGAGCAGTGAGACGAGGAGAAAAACACCGACATAACGACTCACCAGAGCATGAAATGTTCCAGGATTTTTCACATGCTTCAAAAGCAAGGGGTAGATTGCATTCGACAAAAACAGAGGGACAGCAATTAGAAAATCGAAGTAGCGATATGCATAGCCATACTGTCCGACTTCAGCACTTGACCGAAAAAATGACAAGAGAATTATATCTATTCGGAAGTAAACGAGATTGAAAAGCAAGGTCAAACCCAACGGCAAACTCTCGGCAAGTAATGAACGGATAAAGGTACTGTCCCAAACAAGAGGGAACAATTTCTCACGACTTAAGAGCAGTGCCACCACTGCAGCAATAGCGTTTCCGAAAACATAGGCAAGAAAGATATAAAAGAGGGGGAGGGAGAGAAGGAAACAGAGGAGTGTGACAAATAATGTTACTCCCGAACCGATAATGCTGACCCAAAGCAGGGATCGATATGATAATCGTTCTTGAAACACTGCATTAGCTGAGAAGAGTACTCCTTGCAAAACAATCGTGAGTGAGAAAAGCAAGATGCTCGGCCAAAGGTACGGAGGAAACCCAACATCAAGACGTGCACTTTGAGGTAAGAAAAGAACCACGCTGTTGACGAAGATAATAATACCCAATGAGAGAAGAAGACGAAGCGTTACCAATGAACGGAATGAACGACTATCCCTCTCTTTCTGTAGAAAGATTGCATTCAAACTGAAGTCGACAGCGAGGTAGAAGAACGTGACGAAACTGGTTATCTTTGCGAAATCACCGTACCCTGCATCACCGAATGCTTTTGCGATAAGGAGCGTAACAATAAGACCAAGTCCCGAAGTGGCAATTTTCGCTAAGGTTTGGTAAACAGCGTTTTTTGCGATAACCGATCCGTACATACTCTTTATTGTATCACTGTCTCAGGTAAGATCTTTTGTCCAGAGCAACCCCAAGGAAAACGCGACGAGTAGTTGTCCTTGCTGGAGTGTGAAAAGGTAGTGATCAACGAAGCCGAGGATAAGAAGAGAAACAAAAAGAAGAGAAAAAGCTACACTATCTCTTTTCAAACTACCAATATGAAAGGCCGTTCGTGAGAAAAACCACAACAGAAAGAGTAGCCCCA